>Ga0105244_10001051_pt1 | contig 23124 bp, 20 predicted proteins | sample KBSM44metaG_FD_80423 | JGI IMG/M metagenome (GOLD analysis project Ga0105244, IMG submission 80423) | Miscanthus rhizosphere microbial communities from Kellogg Biological Station, Michigan, USA - KBS M4-4 metaG | ecosystem: Host-associated > Plants > Roots > Rhizosphere > Soil | place... | reverse complement strand
GACATAGGCCTTGATCATCGCAGCTGGCTGGAGTTCTACACGCAGTTGCTGGCCTTGCGGCACAAGGAAATCATGCCGCGCCTGCAGGGTGCACGCTTCCTGAAGACCGATATTCTTGGTGACAAAGCGGTCAGTGCGCGCTGGACGCTGGGTGATGGCAGCGAACTGCGCATTGATCTCAATCTCAGTGAGCACGCGGTCGACGCACCGCCGCAAACGGGTGCCCGCGAGATATTCTCCAGTGCCGAAAAATCGTCCGAACTTTCCCCACGCGGCATCCTCAATGCTTACACGGCCATTGTCAGCCTGAAAGCAAGCGATGTTCTGGAGGAACAGGATGAACAATGAGCAATTGGAGAGGCTTGCAACCGAGGCAGGATTGTCGGTTCACTGGGTCGATGCCAACGCTCGACCGCAGACCGTCAGCCCTGATGTGCTGCGCAAGGTATTGGAGGCGCTGGGCTATCCGGCTGAAAACGGCGAGGCTATCGATGCCAGCCTGCTGCGCCTGCAAAAGGCCAGTCACGGCACCACTGCCCCGCCACTGCTGACGGTCGATGTGGAAAGCAACCTGGACCTGTCGCAATGGTTTGCTCCACAAACGCCGTTTACGCTTCACCTCGAAGACGGCTCTTCACTGGATGCCAGACTGACCTCCAGTGCAGAGCTTCCGGCACTTGCCCCGCCCGGCTACCAACAGCTGGAAATTGCCGGCCAGCACCTGACCATCGCGGTCGCACCGAAAACCTGCTTCAGCATGGCAATGGCCACCGACACCTCGAAGCCGCACGGCTGGGGACTGACCGCTCAGCTCTACAGCTTGCGCCGTGAAGGTGATGGCGGTTTTGGTGACACCGAGGCACTGGAGAAGGTCTTGCGCTCTGCCGGGGAACGAGGTGCCGACGCGTTGGGCATCAGCCCGATCCACGCCATGTTCGCCAACGACCCTCACCGTTACAGCCCTTATTCACCTTCCAGCAGGCTGTTTCTCAACAGCCTGTATGCGTCGCCGGGTGCGATTCTCGGTGAAAGTGCGTGGCGTCAGGCAATCGAAGACGCGCGTGTCGGCGACGAGATGAAGCGTCTTGAAACACAGACGCTGATCGACTGGCCAGCTGCGGCCAATGCCAAATGGAAAGCGCTTCACGCGCTTTATGAGGGCTTCAGTGCGGGTGATCACCCACTGCACGAAGACTTCAACAGCTTCCGCCACAGCGGTGGTGAAGCGCTGGAAAATCACTGCCGCTTCGAAGCGCTGTGTGCCGAATCCGAAACACTGAACATCGGTAACAACTGGCATGAATGGCCGGAACAGTTCAAAGACCCTCGCGGTGAAGCCGTCGCAGAGTTTGCCAAAAACCATAGCGAGCAAATCAGCTTTCATGCGTTCGCCCAATGGCTCATAGCCCGTGGTCTGGAGCGCGCGCAGGTGGCAGCACGCAGCAGCGGCATGCGCGTCGGCCTGATTGCCGATCTGGCCGTGGGTGCCGATGGCGCCGGAAGCCAGGCCTGGAGCCGCCAGGACGAGCTGCTGTCAGCCCTGACCGTCGGCGCACCACCCGACATTCTCAACCGTGCTGGCCAAAGCTGGGGGATTTCCGCGTTTTCACCGGACGGCCTCAAGCGCAACGGTTTTCGTGCGTTCATCGAGATGCTGCGGGCCAACTTCGCCCATGCCGGCGGCTTGCGTATCGACCATGTCATGGGCTTGCAGCGCCTGTGGGTCATCCCGCAGGGGGCGCCTCCGAGTGAAGGCGCGTACCTTAATTTCCCGCTGGACGACATGCTTCGCCTGCTGAGTCTGGAATCCTGGCGGCACAAGGCGATCGTGCTGGGTGAAGACCTCGGTACGGTACCTGAGGGCCTGAGCGAAAAACTCAGTGCCAGGGCGATTCTTGGCATGCGCGTACTGCTGTTCGAACAGAACAACGGTCAGTTCAAGCCGATTCTCGACTGGTCGGATCAAGCGCTGGCGACCACCAGTACCCACGACCTGCCTACCCTCGCAGGCTGGCTCAGCGAGCTGGATATCGAATGGAATGCCCGCCTCGGCCACATTGACGAGCAGCATGAATCGCAGTGGCGCGAAGAGCGCACACGGGAATATGAAAGCCTGCGGCGTGCCTTGAGCCAAAACATCGACAGTATGCCCTCCGGTACTGAAGACCCGGCCCAGATCATCGACGCGAGCATCAGCTACCTTGGCCATACACGTGCGCCATTGGTCTTGCTGCCGATAGAAGACGCCCTGGGTGTCGAAGAGCAGGCCAACCTGCCCGGCACCATTGACAGTCACCCCAACTGGCGCAGACGTCTTCCCGGCGATGCGGCCTCTCTGCTTGATAACCCGAATGCTGCTCGACGACTGGAATTGCTTTCCCGATCCCGGCTGCAGGCTACGGAGCGTGATCAATGACCCGTCCATTACAGCCTTTGCGCGCCACCCAGCGCCTGCAATTCCACAAGGATTTTACCCTCGACGACGCTGTGCCACTGGTGCCCTACTTCGCCAGCCTGGGTATCAGCCACGTCTACGCGTCACCGCTGCTCAAAGCCCGTGCCGGCTCGATGCACGGCTACGATGTCGTTGATCCCACGGTCATCAACCCGGAACTGGGCGGCGAGCCTGCCCTGCTGCGCCTGGTCGAGACCCTTCGCGAGCACGGCATGGGGCTGATTCTCGACATCGTGTCCAATCATATGGCGGTCGGCGGTGCCGACAACCCATGGTGGCTGGACCTGCTGGAATGGGGCCGTCGCAGCCCATATGCAGAGTTCTTCGACATCCAGTGGAATTCGCCGGACCCGCTGCTGGAAGGCCAGCTGTTGCTGCCATTCCTGAGCAGCGATTACGGCACGGTATTGCAGGCCGGTGAAATTCCGCTGCGCTTCGATGCCGAGCATGGCTCGTTTTACATCGAGCACTATCAGCATCACTTTCCGATCTGCCCACTGACTTACGACTCATTGTTGCAGGCCGTGGATCACCCGCAACTCAAGGAAATGGCCCAGCGTTTCACCGCTCTGGCGCAGTTCCCGCAAGCTTATGAGCGCGCGCGCCAGGCCAGGACCGAGTTGGCCGAACTGGCCAAGGACCCGCAGGTACTCAAGGGTATTGAGCAGATTCTCGCGCATTTCGATTCGAGCAAGCCGGAAGGCTTCCAGCGCCTGCACCGGTTGCTGGAGCGTCAGCACTACCGTCTGGCCAGCTGGCGCACCGCTGGCGATGACATCAACTGGCGGCGTTTCTTCGACATCAACGAGCTGGGCGGCCTGCGTGTCGAGCGGCCACAGGTGTTCGAGGCGACCCACGGAAAAATATTCCAGCTGATTGCCGACGGCCTGGTCGACGGGCTGCGTATCGACCACATCGATGGTCTGGCGGACCCGCGCGGCTACGGTCGCAAGCTGCACCGCCGGGTTAAGAGCTTGCTCAAGCTGCGTCCCGAGCATGCACAGATCGATCATCTGCCGATCTTCGTCGAGAAAATCCTCGGCCCCGACGAGCCGCTGCGTGAAGACTGGAGCGTTGACGGCACGACGGGTTACGAGTTCATGAATCAGGTGTCATTGCTGCAACACGACCCCAAGGGCGAAGAGCCTCTGGGTGAGCTGTGGAGCCGCCTGACCGAGCGTACCGCCGACTTCGATCAGGAAGTGCTGGTGGCCCGGGATCTGGTCCTGCACGGCACACTGGCGGGCGATTTCGAGAACGTTGCCCAATCGTTGTTGCAGGTTGCTCGCAGCGACCTGATGAGTCGCGACCTGACTCTGGGTGCGATTCGCCGTGCCCTGCTCGCGCTGATCGTCAATTTCCCGATTTATCGTACCTACATCTCGGTATGCGGTCGTTCGGCGCAGGACGACAAGTATTTCCAGCAGGCAATGGAAGGCGCGCGTGCGACGCTGAACGAAGGCGACTGGCCAGTGCTGGATTACCTGGCACGCTGGCTCGGTGGCGAACCGTGGCGAAAACTGCCACGCGGGCCGCTGCGCAAGCTCTACAAGAATGCCTGCGTACGCTTCCAGCAACTGACCTCCCCGGTTGCCGCCAAGTCGGTCGAAGACACGTCGTTCTACCGCTCTGCCGTGCTGCTCTCGCGCAACGATGTGGGTTTTCATCCGCAGCACTTCAGTGCGCCGGTAGATGACTTCCATCAGGTCTGCCTGCAGCGTCTGGAGAAGTTTCCGGACAACCTGCTGACCACTGCAACACACGATCACAAGCGCGGTGAAGATACACGTACACGTCTCGCGGTCCTGAGTGAGTGCGCCCCGTGGTACGCCGAACAGGTTGAGCGCTGGAGACAGCTGGCAATGCCGCTCAAGGGTGACGAGCCGACCATCAGTGCCGGCGACGAGCTGATGCTTTACCAGGCCTTGCTGGGCAGCTGGCCGCTGAGCCTGGAGGGTGAAGAAGCTCATCAGGAATACGCGAAACGCATGGTCCAGTGGCAAGAGAAAGCCCTGCGCGAAGCCAAGCTGCAAAGTAGCTGGAGTGCACCGAATCAGCCCTACGAAACCGCTTGCCGCGAATTTCTGGAGCGTTTGCTGCTGGCACCGGAAGCCTTGGCGTTGCGCCAATCCCTCAGTGCGACAGCCAACCGTATTGCCACCGCAGGCGCGCTCAACAGCCTGGCGCAAACCTTGCTACGCTTGAGCGTACCCGGTGTTCCCGATTTGTATCAGGGCACCGAGTTCTGGGATTTCAGCCTGGTGGACCCGGACAACCGTCGCCCGGTTGACTACGCTGCACGGAAACAGGCCCTGGCCGAACACGCAAGCGTTGCCGAGCTGCTGACTGACTGGAAGGACGGACGCATCAAGCAGGCTCTGATCGCGAAGGTCTTGAACCTGCGCGCCGAACATCCGGTATTGTTCAGCGAGGGCAGTTATCAACCTCTGGAAATAAAGGGCAGTCACGCCGAGCAGGTGATGGCCTTTGCCCGGGAGACGCAAGGAGTGCGCGCTATCATCGTAGTACCACGCACATGCAGTGAACTATTGGGTACTGCGCAAACTCCATTGATTAATGCTGCCAATTGGGGCGACACGCGGATCATATTGCCGTTTGCCGACTCCGGTTCTGACTGGAAGGGACTCTTTTCTGACGTTGTCGTGACGAGTGATCGGGAAGTACCGCTCAGTGCAGCGCTTGAAAGATTTTCCGTCAATCTGCTTATTCAAACTATGTAATAGCTGGGAGTCTCAAGATGAGTGCCGACGAAAAAAGAATTCGCGACTTTGCTTACCAAATCTGGGAATCGGAGGGCAAACCCTCCGGTCACGACGAGCGTCACTGGGAAATGGCGCGCAAGCTGGCCGAAGCCGAAGCGCTGGCGCCGAACAAGTCCAGCGTACGCAAATCGACCAAGCCCAAGCTGCCTGAGGTAGACAGCGCCAAGGCGCCGGCTAAAGGCGCAGCCAAGCCCGCAGCGAAATCGGCGCCTGCGCCAAAGCCTGCCGGTGAAGCCAAGCCCAAGCCTGCTCCCAAGGCGGCCGCCAAGCCTGCACCCAAGGCCAAGCCCGCTGCAACCGACGCCCCTGCCAAAGAGGCTCCTGCCAAGCCTGCTCCGAAGAAGCCGCGCAAGCCGTCGAATTCTTGAAACTCTTCTGGCCGCGCACCGGTCAGTTATTGCAGGTCTCGCTCTGACCAGAGATGAGGCCTGCTACACCCCCTTAGATTATCGTCAGTATCGGAGCCTGCGGCTTCGATAGCGGTCTTGGCCGCTCAGAAAATCATTCGACGTCAGGAAGTCATCATGAATACGAAGTCCACTACACCGGCAGAAGATAATTCGGCCCCGCTAGACAACTCTGGCAGTACCCCGTCTCGCATTCGTGAAGGACTTCCCTTTCCTCTCGGTGCAAGCTGGGATGGCCTGGGCGTCAACTTCGCCCTGTTCTCGGCCAACGCCACCAAGGTAGAACTGTGCCTGTTCGACTCCACCGGCGAAATCGAACTGGAACGCATCGAACTTCCGGAATACACCGATGAGATTTACCACGGCTACCTGCCGGACGCGCACCCGGGCCTGATCTACGGTTACCGCGTGTACGGTCCGTACGATCCGAAGAATGGTCATCGTTTCAACCATAACAAGCTGCTGATCGACCCGTACGCCAAGCAACTGGTCGGCGAACTGAAGTGGTCGGAAGCGCTGTTCGGTTACACCATCGGCCATCCTGACGGCGACCTGAGCTTCGACGAACGCGACAGCGCCCCTTTCGTACCGAAAAGCAAAGTGATCGACGAGGCCTACACCTGGGGCCGTGATCAGCGCGTTGGTACGCCTTGGGACAAGACGATTTTCTACGAAACCCACGTACGCGGCATCACCATGCGTCACCCTGAGGTGGCCGAAGAGCTGCGCGGCACGTTTGCCGGTCTGGGATCAGCGCCGGTCGTCGAGCACATTCGCAAGCTGGGTGTGACCTCCGTCGAGCTGCTGCCGATCCATGCCTTCGTCAACGATCAGCATTTGCTGCAGAAAGGCATGACCAACTACTGGGGATACAACAGCATCGCGTTTTTCGCCCCGGACCCGCGTTATCTGGCGAGCGGCAAGATTGCCGAGTTCAAGGAGATGGTTGCGCACCTGCATCACGCGGGCCTCGAGGTCATCCTCGATGTGGTCTACAACCACACCGCCGAAGGCAACGAGATGGGGCCTACCCTGTCGATGCGCGGTATCGACAACGCCTCGTACTACCGGCTGATGCCTGACGACAAGCGCTATTACATCAACGACTCGGGCACCGGCAACACCCTCGACCTGAGCCACCCTTGCGTATTGCAAATGGTCACCGACTCCCTGCGTTACTGGGCTTCGGAAATGCATGTCGACGGCTTCCGCTTCGACCTGGCGACCATTCTGGGCCGCTACCACGACGGTTTCGACGAGCGCCACAGCTTCCTGGTCGCCTGCCGTCAGGACCCGGTGCTGCGTCAGGTCAAACTGGTCGCCGAGCCTTGGGATTGCGGTCCGGGCGGTTACCAGGTGGGCGGTTTCCCGCCAGGCTGGATGGAATGGAACGACAAGTTCCGCGACACCGTTCGTGCCTTCTGGAAAGGTGACGAAGGCCAACTGGCAGATTTCGCTGCGCGCATGACTGCCTCCGGCAACATGTTCAACCAGCGTGGCCGTCGTCCGCAGGCGTCCGTGAACTTCATCACCGCGCACGATGGTTTCACGCTGCATGACCTGGTGTCATACAACGACAAGCACAACGAAGCCAACGACGAAAACAACCAGGACGGCAGCAACAACAACCTGTCCTGGAACCATGGCGTCGAAGGTCCGACCGAAGATGCGGAAATCAACAGCCTGCGTCTGCGTCAGATGCGCAACTTCTTCGCCACCCTGCTGCTGGCACAAGGCACGCCGATGATCGTTGCGGGCGATGAATTCGCGCGTACCCAGCACGGCAACAACAATGCCTACTGCCAGGACAGCGAGATTGGCTGGATCAACTGGGATCTGGACGAAGATGGCGAAGCGCTGCTCAAGTTCGTCACCCGCGTGATCAAGCTGCGTCAGACCTACCCGATCCTGCGTCGCAGCCGCTTCCTGGTAGGCGACTACAACGAGGAAATCGGCGTCAAGGACGTGACCTGGCTCGCTCCGGATGGCAACGAGATGAGCGTCGAGCAGTGGCACGATGCCAATGGCCGGTGCCTGGGCATGCTGATGGATGGTCGTGCACAGGAAACCGGTATCCGTCGCGCGGGTGCCGACGCGACGCTGTTGCTGGTGGTCAACGCGCATCATGACGGTGTCAACTTCACCCTGCCGGAAGTGCCTGAAGGTACCCATTACGAGTGCCTGATCGACACCAATCAGGATGATGCACGCAATAAGGAGCACTTTGCGTTCGGTTCGGAATACACCGTGACGCCGCGTTCGCTGTTGCTGTTCGAACTGAAGCGTGAAGACCAGCAATGATCGATGCCTTGAGTGAGTTTCTCGACTGGCGCAAGCACGGTTATGCCGATACGCGTGCGCTGGGCGAGTGCTTGCAGGCATTGGTCAACGAAGGTCTGGATCAGCTTCCCCTGCCTGCCCGCGGTCAGACACTTGAGCGCTGGCGGGCGCTGGCCTGCGTTGCAGGCCACGACCTGGGGTTGTGCAAGTTGTACGAGGGGCACACGGACGCCTTGGCGATCATGGCGGAACTGGGTGCCCCGCCCCCCGAACAATTCAGCACCTGGGGCATGAGGGCGGCAGAGCCGCCACAGGCACGGGTGAATATCAGCGGCGCTGGCGATGCACTTCGCCTGCACGGCCGCAAGGCATGGTGCTCGGGCGCTTCGGCGTTGAGCCATGCATTGATAACGGCATGGGACGCCGAGCATCGGCAGCAACTGATTGCAGTGCGCCTTGACCAGCCCGGCGTACACATGACCGGCGACGGCTGGCGCGCAGTGGGCATGGGTGCTACCGGCAGCATCGATGTGGTTTTCGACAATGCCGTCGGTCAAGCGATCGGTGCGCCGGGTGGCTATCTCGACAGAGCTGGCTTCTGGCAGGGCGGCATCGGCATTGCGGCCTGCTGGTACGGCGCATCCCGCGCCATCGCGCAGCGCCTGCTGGCCCATGTCGGCAAGCGCGAAGAGTCGCACGCCCTTGCGCACCTTGGCGCTGCGGACGTGGCGCTGCATGCCGCAATCGAGGTGCTGCGCGCAGCTGCCGCGCACCTGGATCAAGCGCCAGCCGACGATGCAGAGATGCTTGCCAGACGTTGCCGCGCCTATGTCGAACAAGCTGCCGATCTGGTTATCCAGCATGTGGGCCGGGCCGTCGGCGCCGGGCCTTATTGCAAAGATCCGCACTTTGCCCGGTTGATCACCGACCTGCCGGTTTTCCTGCGTCAGAGCCACGCCGAACAGGACCTGGCAGCATTGGGCCAATCAGTCGGCAAGGCGTTGCCCGCTGCACGGATGTGGTCACTATGAGAGCGTATAGAGCATGAGCGAAGGGTTCGTAGTGAGTGATGACGAGTCCGGCCAGGGGACATCCCTTGCTGCCTGGAATGCTTCGGTCAGGCTGAACGGCTTGCCAGCGATCACTGCCGACTTGCTGGTGCCGACCAATTGCCGAGCCGTGATCATCGCCCCGCATCCGGATGATGAAGTACTGGCCTGTGGCGGACTGATGAGCCAACTGGCACAACTGGAGCGCAGCCTGTTACTGATCTCGGTCACCGATGGTACAGCCAGCCATCCAGGCTCCACGCTGTGGCCTGTCGATCGTCTGTCCAGAGCCCGGCCCGAGGAAAGTGCCGAAGCCTTGAATCGCCTCGGTATACCTGCCGAGGGCCTCGAATGGTTGCGTTGCGGCTTTCAGGATGGCGCCGTGGCCGAGTCGGAGGAACGGCTGGTGGCCTTTCTCGAACAGCATCTGGGCCCTGCGGACGTGGTGTTCGCCACCTGGGCTGAAGATGGCCACAGCGACCATGAAGCGGTCGGCAGAGCCAGTGCAAAAGCCTGCGCGACGACCGGAGCACAGTTTTACGAAGTGCCGGTCTGGGCCTGGCACTGGGCCGATCCCGAAGATGAACGTCTGCCATGGGACAGAGCGCGCAAGCTGCTGCTCGATCCGGTGACCCTGGCCCACAAACGCAACGCCGCCCAAGCGTTCACCAGCCAGCTGCAGGGTGATCCGGCAATCGGTCTTTCGCCGGTTTTGCCGGCTGCAGTGTTGGAAAGACTGCTGCGCCCCTTTGAAGTGGTGTTCACATGAGCGTCGAGGACAGTTATTTCAATGAGCTGTTTCTCAACAACGATGACCCGTGGGCATTCAAGCAACGCTGGTACGAACGGCGCAAGCGCGCACTGACCCTGGCCGCCCTGCCCCGCGAGCGCTACCGCTCGATATTCGAACCCGGCTGCGCCAATGGCGAACTCAGTGCCGATCTTGCCGGGCGCTGCGACGCGCTGGTGTGCTGCGACACCTCTAACCTGGCTGTGGACCTGGCACGCAAGCGTCTGGCCGACTTGCCCCATGCCAGAGTGTTACAGGCGCGTTTGCCACAGCAATGGCCGCAAGGCGAATTCGACCTGATCGTCTTCAGCGAGATGGGTTATTACCTGGACGCCGACGACCTGCACGGCCTGATCGACCGCGCACTGGCGGCCCTGTCACCGGACGGCCAGTTGCTCGCCTGTCACTGGCGGCCCGATATCGAAGGCTGCCCGCTGAACGCCCAGGCGGTCCACGACATCCTTGCTGCACGATTGTCCATGCACAGACTTTTCAGTCATCACGAACAGGATTTCCTGCTGGACCTGTGGAGTCGTGATGGAACCTCCGTAGCAGAACAGGAATTCTCCGATGATCGGCATTCTGATCCCGGTGCACAATGAAGAGCAGTTACTCGACTTGTGTCTCGAAACGATAAAGCAGGCGGCTGCCCACCCCGACCTCAAGGGCGAATGCGTGGAAGTGCTGGTGGTGCTCGACAGCTGCACTGACCGCTCGGCGGAGATCGCACGAGCCCATGGTGTGATGATTCTTGAAGTCTCGGCGCGCAACGTGGGGCAGGCACGCGCACAGGGTGCGGCGTTTCTCCTCGACCGAGGCGCACGCTGGCTGGCGTGTACCGATGGCGACAGTACCGTGGCCAGTGACTGGCTTGCCGAACAGCTGGCGCTGGATGCCGACGCAGTGTGCGGAACGGTGACGCCCGGCGACTGGAGCAAGGACATCTCGGCTGCTGCGCAGGCTGCTTATCTGCAGCATTACCAGCACCGTGACGGTCACCGACACATTCATGGTGCCAATCTGGGTGTCAGCTCGATTGCCTATATCAGCGCAGGTGGATTTCCTGCCCTGACCTGCCATGAAGACGTGCATCTGGTCCGGCAACTGGAATTGATCGGAGCACGGATCGCCTGGAGCTGCCGCCCCAGGGTCACCACCAGCACCCGCCTCGACTCGAAAGCCAGGGGCGGGTTCGGTGATTTTCTGAGTTCGCTGAACGCCTGAAGGGCGTGCTTACTGGTGATGCGCTGTCTGCATGCCTGAACGGTCATCGTCGGCCGAATTGAGCGCGGCGCTGAAGAAACGCACCGCTTCGGCACTCAGGTTACGATGGATATCCTCGCGGTCCACGCCATCAGGGTCATTGCACAGCAACGGCGCAGTCGCGCGTTGCTCGTCACTGCACGGTGCCATGAAGACAAAATGCCCTGCCCCGGCCAGCAACTTGTAGTCGGGCGGCTGCGGCAGCTTGCGCGCCAGTGCTTCTGCGTTTCGGTCGATCGCCAGCAACTGATCGTCATCCCCCGCGTACATCAGCACCGGCACGTGCACATCACCCAGCGTGTGGCGGCCGAACATCAGGCTCAGCGGGGCCATTAACATCAGCGCACCAACCCGTGGATCAGCCTGAGCGTGAAGGTCATCACGGTCTGCGACAAGCTCGCCCTGCGTCTTGCATGCATCGCGGTCTGTCGGGCGCTCGGCGCAGTACTGACGCAGACGCTGCAGATCAGGTTGCGCGCCAGCGAGAATCAGCGCGGTTTCGCCACCGGCCGAATAACCGATCACGCCCACTTGCCGGGCATTGAGATAGGGGGCCAGCAAGGGGTCGAGCAAGGCCGTGCTGATCGCTTCGGAAATCTGCAGCGGGCGGCCATACAGGTTGCTCAGGCTGCCAAGACGGCTGTGATCGCGATCATTGTCGCCAGGATGAACCACGGCAACCACCACAAACCCCTGGCGCGCCAGCGAAGTGGCCAGGTCATGCAGCGCAAGCGGAGTGCCTGTGTTGCCGTGTGACAGCAACAACAGGGGGAAGCGGCCCATTGCGATAGGCGCCTCTTCACCGGCTTCGACACGATAGCCGTGAAGGGTGCTCACTTGCTCGGCGGCGGTGGACGGGTAAAAAGCGATGGCCTGCACCGGCTGGGAATCCAGCGGATCAGGGAAACTCAACTGGTGGTAGCCCGCGCTCCAGGCTTCATCCGCCTGAGCGTGCACCGAAACAAGGCTATCGAGCAGGAAAACCAGCATCACTGCACAAAGACGTACCATGGCAAGGCCCAACCTTTGCAAATCCGGAACTTCGCCCGGACAATCCATCAAGCGCTTGTGTCGAGCATCATGCTCCAGCGCGCCGTTCCCACCCAGATATGAGTGTTGAAAACAGAAATAGTGCACAAGCCGGGCCATAAACTGCCCGTTGTTTTTTCTCGAGGGCGAATACTCCCGCCAGCCTGACAAGGCGATGCTCGAAAACCCTAGGCTCTGTACGTAAAGTGGCTGCGCTCGGTGATGCTGCGTTAAAAACAGGCTCGGATGCGAGTCCAATCGGAATGCTCATTTACAACACGTAGAGTTGAACGCGACCCCGGCCGTTCCTAGCCTGTTTTTGTCTTGCCTGACCTTCGCTCGCCGACTTTTCGTACAAACCCAGTCTAGTCCCGTAAGAACCCCGTTACCTGTAAGAAAGCTGTCAAGGTTGTATCCCGTTAACGCGCCGTTCAGCGCAGCCCATCGCCATGCATCAGAAACAAAAAAACTCCACAACCCGGCAGGAAAACCCCGCGCAGGTTGTAGAGTTTCGTGAAGACGGCTTTTGATCAGGCCGCGAACAGCTCGTTCTGAATGTAGTGCTGAGCAGCACTCATGGCGCTGGCACGCGGCTCTTCGCCATACGCCAGGCCGTGGGCGCGGACGAATTGCAGGTCGGTGATGCCGATGAAGGCGAACAGCGTCTTGAGCAGCTCTTCGTGACCGGTGCCAGTGGGTTGCCCGGCGTGCAGACCGCCCGAGGTGGAAACGATAATGACTTTCTTGCCGCCACACAGGCCTTCAGGGCCGGCTTCGGAATAACGGAACGTGCGACCCGCGATCAGAATCCGGTCAAACCAGGCTTTCAGCTGGGTCGGAATGGTGAAGTTGTACATGGGTGCGCCGATGACCAGCACGTCCGAATCGAGAAACTGCTGCAAAGTGGCTTCGTTGCCTGCCACTTCCTGCTGCTGGGCGGCGTCACGGACTTCTACCGGCGTGCCCGCCGCAGCGAGGCTGGCAGCAGAGAAATGCCCAAGCGCGTCACTGGCAAGATCGCGATAGGTGACCTGGCTGTCGGCGTGCGCATTCAGGTAGGCCTGGACAACCTCATGGGTCAGCTGACGCGAAGCGGAGTGATCGCCGAGGATGCTGGAGTCGAGGTGCAATAGTTTCATAACGTAGCTCCCTTAAGAAAATCGCCACTGAGCGATGAAGTGGCGAGCATCCTATCCTTGATCGCAATAGATGATTAGTGGTCTTGAATGCGACTGTTCGTTCTATTAAGAGAACAATAGAGTGAGTCCGGACTGAGGCTCAGTTCTTTGAACGAGGTCTCGAACGCATCCAGCAGGCCTCTGACGGCGGGAAGCAGGCCACGGCGCGAGGCGAACACAGCGTGCACGATGCCGCACTTGGGTCGATGCTCGCTGAACAGCTCTACCAGGCGTCCGTCCTGCAAGGCTTCCCTGACAATCAGCTCGGGAAGCTGTGCCACGCCGACTCCCTGCAAGGCGGCCTGCAGCATCATGTCCAGGTCCGAGCTGATGAGCCGCGGCGTGTGGCGTATTTCGGCATAGTGGCCGGGCTGCGTCTCCAGCAACCAGCGATGCTCGTGATTCGAAGAGGGCATATCGAGGCTGGGCAGTGTCGACAGCGCCTCTAGAGAAGGCGTTGCCGACAGCCTGGCCGCCAGGTCCGCGCGTGCCACCAGACGCTGAGCGCTGTGCCCGAGCTTCTTGACCACCAGGCCGTCGTCCTCCAGTGGTGGAAAACGCACACGCAGCGCAATGTCGATGTTCTCGGTCAGCGGGTCGACGCGTCGGTTGGTACTTTCGACCTGGATCTGAACCTTGGGGTGCTCGGCCGCGAAGCGGGCGATGGTCTCGTTGAAGCCCATCGCTGCCAACGCCGGAGGACAACTGATCACCACCCTGCCCTGCGGTTCGGATTTGGAACGCAGGATGGCCTCTTCGGCAGCCTCGGCCTCGACCAGCATGGCCACGCAATGCGCGTAATAGTCACGCCCGCTTTCGGTCACCGCGAAGGTGCGGGTCGAGCGGTGAATCAGCCGAACACCCAGGCGCTCCTCAAGCCCGGCAATGCGCCGGCTGAGTTTGGACTTGGGGATCCCCAGCTTGCGGCTTGCCGGCGCAAAGCCCAGGCACTCGACCACCTGGACGAAATAAAACAGATCGTTGAGATCAAACACCCGGCCACCTCGTTTTCAGAGCCGGGAGTATGCAACGCCGTGCCCCGTGTCTCAAGACCGGGACTTAGGACCGCGCCCGGCTATTCGGCAGTCAGAAATGCCAGTACCGGCACAGTGAATGCCTCACCCGCCTCAACACTGGACAGGTGGGCCGCGTGCAGCTCGATGATCTGCGAGCCCTGAATCCGGTCGACCATGAAACGCCCGTCCGCCGGGGTCGTTACAGCATCCTCCGTGCCACAGACCACCAGCACCGGCAGCTCGATGGAAGCGATCTGTTCACGGAAATCCGCATCGCGCACGGCCGCGCAATTGGCCGCGTAACCCTGTGGCGAGGTGCGTGCCAGCATGCCGACAACCGTGTCGACCGCAGCAGGTTCGGCGACCGCGAAGGAAGGCGTGAACCAGCGCGCAATCGAGGCATCGCGCAACGCGATCATGGCTGACTGGCCGTCACGCAGAACGGTTTCGATGCGAGGGTTCCAGACATCGGGATTGCCGATTTTGGCGGCCGTATTGCACAGCACGACCTTGTGCAGGCGCTGCGGCGCATTGATTGCCAGCCATTGGCCGATCAGCCCGCCCATGGACAGGCCGCAGAAAAAAGCCTTGTCGATGTCCAGCGCGTCAAGCAGCGCCAACACATCGCGAGCGTTTTGCTCGATGCTGTAACTGCCCTCGCTGACCAGCGATTTGCCATGACCGCGGGTGTCGTAACGCAATACCTGAAAGTAATGGGTGAATGCAGGCACCTGGTTGTCCCACATGTGCAGATCAGTGCCCAGGGAATTGGACAAGACCAGCACCGGCGCGCCCGCCGGGCCTTCGAGCAGGTAGTTCAGTTGACCATCAGCAAGTTGCACGGCAGACATTCGAGACTCCGGATAAAGGCAAAGCTGCACACTAATGAGTGTCGCGGCAGCATACAATCCGCTGATCGAATATCCGTGCGGCTATCGAACAGCTTACCGTGCGCCGTCAGCCCCCAGGGAGCATCCATGCCAAAGAGCCCGCAAAAGACCCTGCACAAGGAAGACATCGCCAGATTCTGCCTCGACCTGCCGGGCGCGCGTGAAGACTACAAGTGGGGCGGCGTACGGGTTTTTTCCGTCGCCGAAAAGAAAATGTTCGCGGTCATGGACTTGGTCGGCGAGGACCTCGCGTTCAAGGTCCACCCAGAGTTGTTTCTGGGTTACGTGGATCGCCCCGGCATACGACCTGCGCCTTACCTGGCGCGTGCGCACTGGATCAGCGTGGCAGATCTGCAGACGCTGAGCGCCGATGAGTTGCGCGACCTGCTGACCCGCTCGCACCAGTTGGTGGTCGGCAGGCTGCCGAAACGGCAACAGATCGGCCTGATGCTATAACGGCAACAGCTGCACAAGCCGCTTGCCCAAAAACAGCCAGTCAATCCACAACGCCTGATGCACCAGCACGATCAGCCAGAATACGACCTGAAAAGACACCTTGCGGGTCTTGTGCCGGAACACCTGTTGCGCGAGCAGCGCGCCGGGCCAGCCGCCGAGCAGCTCGACACCATGCAGGACGTTCTCCGGGGTGCGCTGGCCAGCACTGCCGGCCTGTCGCTTGTCATGCCGGTAAAGCACGAACGCCAGCAGGCTCATGACGATCAGGACCAGCGCCGGGACCGGCGTGACCTGCCTCAGCCATAGCGATGCCGAGCCGTAGACTGGCAACGCACACAGCAGCAACAGCACCAGGATCTTCAAGCGCAATTGCCGGACCGGCGGCCTGCCAAGGCTGGCTGGCCGTGACGACCCGCGGCTCGCCGTCATGCCTTGGCCGATGCCCAGTCGATCCAGCCAAACTGCCAGGTCGCCAGGATCAGCAGGCCGAAGGCGATGCGATACCAGGCGAACACCGCATAACTGTGAGTGGCGATGAACTTGAGCAAACCGCGCACTGCGATCATCGCGAAGATGAACGAGGTGATGAAGCCGATGGCAAACACCGCGAAGTCGTCAGGGCGAAACATGTCACGGTACTTGTAGCCCGAATACACTGCGGCACCGACCATCGTCGGCATGGCCAGGAAGAACGAGAATTCGGTCGCCGCCTTGCGGGACAGGCCGAACAGCAGGCCACCAATGATCGTCGAACCCGAACGCGAGGTGCCGGGAATCATCGCCAGGCACTGTACCAAGCCTACCTTGAGCGCATCGCTCCAGCTCATGTCATCGACGGTTTCGGTGCGCACGGTGTGTTCGCGGCGCTCGGCCCAAAGCATGATCACCCCGCCAACGACCAGTGCCGTGGCCACGGTAATGGCATTGAACAGGTAGTGGTGGATGGTATCGGCGAAAATCACGCCCAGCACCACGGCCGGCATGAAGGCGATCAGCAGGTTGAGGGTGAAACGCTGCGCCTGTTGCTGTTTCGGCAACCCCACGACCACGTCGAGGATCTTGCGCCGAAACTCCCAGACCACCGCCAGAATCGCCCCCAACTGAATGATGATGTTGAAGGCCATGGCACGTTCGCCGCCAAAATCGATCAGGTCGGCGACGATGATCTGGTGCCCGGTACTGGAGATCGGCAGGAACTCCGTCAGCCCTTCTACAACACCCAATATCAACGCCTGAGCAGCGGTCCAAAGATCCATCATTCCCCCATGAAGCGATGCCGCAGGCTCGCTGTTTAATGTTGTCGTGTAAAAAATGCTTGCCACTATGCCGCCACATGCCTGAACGAAGCTTGAAGAAACTCGCGCAAATGCAAGGCGCGGAATGCTAGCAGACCTGCACGCACAAAGCCTGCTGACGTAAGGTCTGGCGCAACACAAGCTGCACGCAGCGCGCAGAAGCGCATACAATCGCCGGCCCCGCCCCTCACTACCCTCACCAAGGAGCCGCCATGTCCGGGCTTGAACTCTTCGCTGCCGCCATCGGCGTTATCGCGGTCTGGCTGACAGTGAAGCAGAATCCCTGGTGCTGGCCAATCGGCCTGGTCATGGTGGTGATCTACATCTGGATATTCTTCGACGTAAAGCTGTATTCGGACATGCTCCTGCAGGTCATCTACGCAGGCCTGCAGGTCTATGGCTGGCTGCAATGGACGCGGCACGGTGACGGCCTGCCGGTCAAAGCCGTGACCACCTTGCAGAACCGTTCGGTGCTCAAGGGGCTGGCGGTCGGCGCACTTGTCAGCGTCGCACTGGGGGCAGGCATGGCGCATTTCACCGATGCGGCACAGCCCTGGCTGGACGCCGCGCTGACCGGGTTCAGTCTGGTGGCGCAGGTCTGGATGGCGCAAAAACGCGTTCAGTGCTGGCCGCTGTGGATCCTGCTCGATGTGATTTTCGTCGGCTTGTTCATCTACAAAGAGTTGTACCTGACGGCTGCGCTGTATGGCTTGTTCACCCTGCTGGCGGTACAGGGCTGGCGCGAGTGGCGCAACGATCTGGCGCTGGCGCGATGAAAGTTCTGGTTCTCACCGGCCCCGAGTCGAGCGGCAAGAGCTGGCTGTCGGCGGAAATACAACACAGGTTCGGCGGCCTGCTGGTCGGCGAATATGTCCGGCAGTTCATCGATCAGCAGGGCCGCGATACCGTTTACGCCGATATTCCGGCCATCGCCCAGGGCCAACTGGCCTGGGAGGACGCCGCGCGCGGCGCCGAGCCAGACTTGCTGATACTCGACACGCACCTGTTGAGCAACATGCTCTGGAGCCGCACGCTGTTCGGCGACTGCCCTGCGTGGATCGAACAGCAACTGCTGAGGCGTACCTATGACCTGCATCTGCTGCTGTCGCCTGAAGGCGTTGACTGGATCAGCGACGGCCAGCGCTGCCAGCCGCAATTGGGTGAACGCCAGGCCTTTTTCGACGCCAGCCGGGAATGGCTGGAACACCACCGGCAGGCTTACCGGGTAGTGGGCGGTAACTGGGAGCAGCGCCGCGTACAGGCGCTGACCGCTGTCTCGCAGTTGCTGGGCGATTCAGCGGATCTGGTGCTTGTGTAACAGCCGGTAAAACGTCGGCCGCGAAATACCCAGCACTCTGGCCGCCACACTCAAATTGTCACTGTGGCGCGTCAACACGTCACACAACGCCTGACGCTCGGCCCGCGACTTATAATCCTCCAGCGTCCCCATGCTGCCAACACTGTCCTCCTCACCCAGCAGGCCGAGATTTGCCGCTTCTATCTGCCTGCCTTCGGCCAGCACCAGCCCGCGCCGAACGCGACCGGCCAGCTCGCGCACATTGCCCGGCCAATCGTGCTTGCCCAGCGCAACCAAAGCATCCTGACTGAAACTGCGCGCCCGCCTGCCGGTTTCCTGACTGTACAAATGGGCGAAATGGTTGGCCAGCAACGCCAGATCGCCATGACGCTCGCGCAATGGCGCCACCCCGACCTGCAGCACATTGAGCTGGTAATACAGGTCCTCGCGAAAGCGCTTTTTGCGCACCGCCGTTTCAAGATCCTCGCGGGTCGCGGCCAGCACCCGCACATCCACTGCAATCGGTTCGCTACCGTCCACGCGCTCGATCTGCCGGTCTTCGAGAAAGCGCAGCAGGCTCGCCTGGGTATCCAGCGGCAGCTCACCGACCTCGTCGAGCAACAGCGTGCCGCCGTCTGCGGCTTCAAGCAACCCGACCCTACGTTCCTGAGCATCGTCAAACCCGCCGTCCTCATGACCGAACAGCACGGCGTGGATCGACTGCCCGTCAGACGCTGCGCAATCGACCACGATAAAGGGTTTGTCGCGTCGCAAGGACTGAACATGCAGGCTGCGCGCGATCAGTTCCTTGCCCGTGCCCCGTTCGCCCCTGATCAATACCGGCGAATCGGTGGGCGCCAGTTTGCTCAGCAGCCTGCGCAATTCACGGACAGGCCGACTGTCGCCGAGCCACTCGGGTTCCACGCTGAATTGCAAAGGCGAGCCCTGCAATTGCGGCCGCCCGGCCGTAAACGCTCTGTCTAGCGAGGCATGCAGCCGATCCGCGTCGAAAGGCAGCGTATGAAAGTCGAAAAACCAGCGGCAGACGAAATCACCGATTTTCTCGCGGCGCAAATCACTGACTGCCAGCACTGCAATCCAGCGCACCGGGCTGTTAATGAACAGCGCCTCGAGCCTGGGCAAGTGTTCAAAATGATCGGGGGTCAGGTGAATCAGGCCTACATCACAATCAGCAATGATTGCCGAACCCGATGGGCTTTCCTGCACCGTCCATCCGGCCTCGACCAGAACGGGGATCAATGGATGACAGTCGTCACCGCCGTCGAGCATTAACAGACGTCGTGTTGGGGCCGATCCATGCATGAGGTTTCCTTGGCGCCCGGCGTATGGAAGATTTGAAAAGCTTTTTATAAACAGTCTGTTGGCGAGCCCACTCATCACCCTAGCAAATATTTGACGCAGCGTTGTACCGTTTGGGTCTAACGCTCATAACCTGCTGTCATTAGTGCGCTACCTGCCCGGTTCTTGCGGCAACAGGCAGCCTTCCACGCGCCCCATCAAAAATAATTCGCAAATATTTTCAATGAACGGTGTGACTCATGCCCCCTTGTCGTTCATCAACACAAGTAACCAGCCGGACGGTCAGCCCGCCGCCGAGACTGAATTGATATGGGCACTTGAGGAAACGACCATGAACGCCCCACTGCGCTTCAACGATGCACTTCTGATCGCTGGACACGCTTTTGAACCCTTCCAGTGTGTTGCCTGGGCACCACAGGACGGTAACGGCGAACTGAGCCTGACGGTGATCGACCGCACCAGCAACCGTATCGGTCGCAAGCAGATCCCGAGCAGCACCTATTCCGACAAGCGCCAACTGGCCAGCGCGCTGGAACAGGCCCGTGCAGAAATCAGCAACGAAGGCTACGACCTTGAGCCGTGGACCATGCCGGCTTGATGGCTGACTGAGCGGGCTCCCCGCTTGGCGTAATGGAAAACCCCGTGGGATCGCCGCCCTTGCCGCGCCCACAGAGGTGTGTTTTCAGTGCCATGCTCTGCGCGCGCCACCCCCGCAGAGCATCGGCAAGAGAGCCGGGCCTGAGGGGTTCCCCACCCTCAGACCCGCTTCAACTCATCGATGTGCCGGTACTCAGCCCCCAGACTCGATGCCAGTTCCCGCGCCCTTCCCAGGCGGATCGGGCCTTTCTCGATATCGATCAGCAAGCTGGCGCAGTCGAACGCAGGGAGTGCCGGTAACGACTTGATCCGGCCATCGGTCAGCACCAGAACCCGCTGCTGTTCGGCCGGATAGCGTTTTTGCCGTTGCCCCAGCCATTCAGCTGCCTGTCGCAGCGCTTCCGGCAACGGCGTACCACCGCCAGCCCCCAGTGCATCCAGCCAGGGTGTCAACGCCGATGAGGCCTTCAGCCCCTGATGTTGCCAGCGTGGCGCAGTGCCGCTGGCGGTCAGTAAGGCCAGCCGCGCGCGGCGTCGATAGGCATCGTCGAACATCTGCGACAGCAGGCCCTTGGCCTGACTCAACGCCTGATGGCGGCGGGTAGACGCCGAAGCATCGACAATCACCAGCAATAACTCGCTGGGCCGGCTGCTGCGCGTCTGGCGAACCAAATCCTTGTGGCTCTTCGGCTGACCGCGCAGAAAGGTCGGTAGCCATTGCACCGGGCCATCAGCACCGACACGCACAGCGCCCTGCCTGCCGCAGGCCAGTCGACCGGGACGGGGAATGGCATCCGCCCCCTGTATGGCGCGGGGACGGATGCCTAGGGCTTTTTTGGCCAGCTCGGCACTTCGCGGCGTGAGCCGGTCGTGACGGCCTGGGCGGGCAACTCACCCCAGCTGCCCTGCCCGCCGTCAGGCTCGGCCTGTTTGCTGGACGAGCCCGGAGGCGGTGGCGGCGCCTCGGAATTCTGCGGTGGCGGTGAGGGCTCGCGACGCCGGTGACGCAAGGCAAATTCGGCAACCGCTTCGATGTCCTGCTCTTCAATGTGCCCGGCACCCCGCCACGCCGCATGAGCACGCGCAGCCCGCAGCCAGACCAGATCGGCACGCATGCCGTCGACACCTGCGGCAAAGCAACGCTCGGTGATCATTGCCAGCGACTGGTCATCCAGTTCGATGCTCGACAATAGCTGACGGGCCTGTTCACAGCGCAGCTTCAAGGCATCCTGCTGCGCTTGCCACTGCTGGCAGAAGCCCTGCGGATCGGTGTCGAAATCCAGACGGCGACGGATGATCTGGCTGCGCTCGGCAGGCAGTGTATGACCGCTCAGCGCCACATTGAGGCCAAAGCGGTCCAGCAACTGCGGGCGCAATTCACCTTCTTCGGGGTTCATGGTACCGATCAGCACGAAACGCGCAGCATGACGATGGGAGATACCGTCGCGCTCGACCAGGTTGACGCCGCTGGCCGCGACGTCCAGCAGCAGGTCGACCAGATGGTCGGCAAGCAGGTTGACCTCATCGACATACAGCACGCCGCCGTCGGCCTTGGCCAGCACGCCCGGAGAGAAGCGCGCGCGACCCTCGCTCAGTGCGGCGTCAAGGTCCAGCGTGCCGACCAGACGCTCTTCGGTAGCACCCAGCGGCAAGGTGACGAACTGACCGCTGGCCAGCACATCGGCCAGCCCGCGGGCCAGCGTCGATTTGGCCATGCCCCGCGGCCCTTCGATCAACACGCCGCCGATGCGCGGGTCGATGGCAGTCAGGCATAACGCCAGTTTCAGGTCATCAGCACCGACCACAGCGGCCAGCGGAAAATGCGGAGTTTCACTCATCGTTGAATCAGACACGGTCATCAGTTCTCTTCTATGTCCAGGAGCAGGTCTTCCAGCGCCTGCTGATACTCGCCAGGCTCCTGCCAGAGGCCGCGCTGCTGGGCTTCGAGCATGCGCTCGGTCATGTCGCGCAAGGCATCAGGATTGTGCTGAGCGATGAAATCGCGAGTCGCCGGGTCCAGCAGATAGGCGTCGGCGAGCAGCGCGTACTGGTGATCATCGATCAGCTCGGTGGTCGCATCGAACGCGAACAGGAAATCCACGGTCGCGGCCATCTCGAACGCCCCCTTGTAACCATGGCGCTTGGCCCCTTCGATCCATTTCGGATTCGCTGCGCGCGAACGTATCACCCGGTTCAGCTCTTCCTTGAGGGTACGGATTTTCGGCAGGTCGGGCTGGCTGTGATCGCCGTGGTAACTGGCGGTCTTCTGCCCGCTGAGGCTTTCCGAAGCGGCAAGCATGCCGCCCTGAAACTGGTAGTAGTCGTTTGAGTCGAGCAGATCGTGTTCGCGATTGTCCTGATTCTGCAGCACCGCCTGCACCTGAGAAAGCCGCTGGGCAAAGCGCTGGCGTGCGGGCGTACCTTCATCGGCAGCGCCATAGGCGTAACCGCCCCAGTTCAGGTAAACCTCGGCAAGGTCATCGCGGCTCTGCCACAGGCGGCCATCGATAGCACCCTGCACGCCAGCGCCATAGGCACCGGGTTTGGCACCAAATATCCGCCAGCCAGCCTGACGCGCCGCTTCGTCTTCATTCAGACCTTCTGCGATGAAGCCCTGCCGTTCTTCACGGACCCTGGCCGCCAGCGGGTTCAGGTCGTCGGGCTCGTCAAGCGCCGCGACGGCCTGCACCGCAGCGTCGAACAGCTTGATGAGGTTGGCGAACGCGTCACGGAAGAAGCCGGAGACCCGCAGTGTCACGTCCACTCGTGGGCGGTCGAGCAGGCTGATCGGCAGAATCTCGAAGTCATCGACCCGCTGACTGCCCGTCGCCCACACCGGACGCACGCCCATCAGCGCCATGGCCTGGGCGATGTCGTCACCGCCGGTACGCATGGTCGCCGTGCCCCACACCGAGAGGCCCAACTGGCGCAGGTGGTCACCATGGTCCTGGAGGTGTCGTTCCAGCAGCAGATTGGCGGACTGGAAGCCGATTCGCCAGGCCGTGGTGGTCGGCAGGTT
>Ga0105244_10001046_pt1 | contig 23156 bp, 23 predicted proteins | sample KBSM44metaG_FD_80423 | JGI IMG/M metagenome (GOLD analysis project Ga0105244, IMG submission 80423) | Miscanthus rhizosphere microbial communities from Kellogg Biological Station, Michigan, USA - KBS M4-4 metaG | ecosystem: Host-associated > Plants > Roots > Rhizosphere > Soil | place... | reverse complement strand
TGGTGTTGTCTGTGAGTTCGAATAAGGTGGCCTCGTCCTTTCATTTGCTACACGACCCATCAGGCTATGCCCAAACATTGGTTTCGCAGTACTCGGCTCTCTCCCGGTCAGCCGATAGCCAGTCGCTGCAGCATGATTTTGCACTCTCTGCTGCGGAGCTCAGCGACTGTCAGGCAAGCCAGTTGTTTCTACTCGATGCGCGTCACAAACACCTCTGCCTTGTTACTGAAGTCGTTGACAGTGTCATTCAGCCTGATCAGAAAACGACTTCATTTAAAGACTACCGGGACGAGCCTTTACTGCAGTTCTCTCTGCTTCAGAACCGGGTTGTCAGCGTGCCGGAAATCAGCAGCAGTCTTCACGGGACCAGCTTCCTACCGGTAGGGGCGCAAGAGTGGACGTCACTGCTGTGCGTCCCGCTGCACAATCATGAGCGGATAGCCGTCGGGGTCTTGATATGTGCGAGCAGGCGCTCCGAAGAATTGGAATGCTACGCAGAATCGCTAGGCGCGCTGGGAACGTTCGTGATTTCCCGATTATCCGTTCTGCAGTCATCACCCAGGTCTGTGTGCGCGAAGCTTAATCCGCGCAGGTGCATCTCACCGGAAGGGCGTTTTGGACTCATAGGGCGTAGCGCAGCCCTGGAAAGAACCACCCATCTTCTGAGCAAGATTCTCGACAGCACCTGCACAGTGTTGCTGACGGGTGAGACCGGGACAGGCAAGGAGATAGTGTCTCGTGCCATTCACGAGCACGGACCTCGTCGCTCCAAGGCGCTCGTTGTACAGAATTGCGCTGCCTTTCCAGAAGCTCTTTTGGAAAGCGAACTCTTTGGTTATCGCAAAGGCGCGTTTACCGGCGCTGACCGTGATCGGCGTGGCCTGTTTGACGAAGCTGATGGCGGTACGCTGGTACTAGACGAAATTGGCGATATGCCGCTGCAATTACAAGCAAAGCTTTTGCGGGTGTTGCAGGAGGGCGAGATTCGCCCGCTGGGCGGCAATGAAGTTCGCAACGTGGATGTGCGAATCATCGCTGCTACTCATCGTCATCTACCAACACTGGTCGCCGAAGGGCGCTTTCGAGAAGACCTCTATTACCGTTTGGCGCAGTTCCCCATAGAACTTCCTCCGCTACGTCATCGCGTGGAAGACATCGAAATACTGGCCCGGCATTTCTCCGACAAGGCTTGCCAGAACTCACAACGAGAGTCTGTGCAGTGGTCGGAAACCGCATTGAGTGCGTTATCGGGATATGCCTTTCCTGGAAACGTTCGAGAGCTGAAGGGGTTCGTCGAGCGAGCAGTGTTGTTATGCGAAGACGGGGAGTTGCGACCGGAACACTTTCCCATGGCCGCCGATTCGACAAGCCATCCGGTTGGTTTTTCACTGCGTGAACGCATCGAACAGTTCGAGCGTGGCGTTCTGCTTGAGAGTCTGCGCGACAGCGGCGGTAACCGGAGCCTTGCAGCGCGTACGTTAGGGGTGTCGCGGCGCACACTGCTTTATCGGCTGGCACATCTGAAGATCGGCGCTGCTCATGGACGGCGTACCTAGCCATTCAATAATCACATTTAGTTAATTTCCTGTCTGGAGACGTTCCAATGAACTTTCATTGTTGGCGCATTGTGCCTATCACATTCGTTGCGCTGATTTGCCTCGGGGGGTGCAAAGGTCATTTCAAGTTCAGTGATGATCAATACCGCGCGTTGGGCAGTCCAGAACCCACCGGCCGCCTGGATGTATTACGGCAGGATTCGATTTCTCAAAAACAGATGTCAACGCCGCATGCCTTTTCGATTGCTGCCCTACGTCAGGATTTTCAGGAATGATCTCCGTGAGCGCTTGCGTTGCCCGAGGCTTCCAAAAGGTACTGATAGTACTCCTGGTTTTGATCTCAGGTTGCTCCGCACTATCGCCGTACTCAACGCAAACACGTCTGGATATCAGACTGAGTGCCGATGACCGACTGAATCCCGATGTGAATGGCAGACCGTCTCCGGTTGTTTTCAAGTTGCTTGAACTTCGACGTCCCGTCACGTTTGAGAGTATGGATTTTCTCTCGCTTTATAAACGTACCGGGCAGGCGTTGGGAAATGATCTGGTGGCCAGCGAAGAGTTTGAGCTTCGTCCCGGCGACAGTATTGAGTTGAAGCTGAAGCTGGATGACAGCAGTCGTTATATCGCTGTGCTCGCGGCTTATCGGCACTTGTCCGAAGCCCGCTGGCGTCAGGTGATTCAGATCGCCCCTAACCAGCAGAACAGTGCCGTTTTCATGTTGGGTGATTCCGGTATTCAACTGGAAGACAGCCCAACTGACACAGGAAGTCCGTTATGAGTCAGCACAAGGTTATCTGGCAGGAAGGCATGCTGCTTCGCCCGCAGCACTTTCAGCATCATGATCGTTACTACGACCACCAGTTGCGGCTTCGTACTCAGTTGGCAGGCGCTTACAACTGGGGCTTTACAGCCTTGGAAATCGATCCGCAATTTCTGGGGGCGGGGCAAATCGTCATTGCCCAGGCCTCGGGCATTCTGCCGGATGGCAGTGTCTTTGATATACGGGGCCATGAAACTCCTTTGGCGCTGGACATTCCTCCCACTACTTCAAACGTCTCGGTGTATCTGGCACTGCCGATCGTGGCGGGCAACTGCATTGAGTCTCGCAGTCACGAACAGCCGGATGTGGTAGCACGGTTTACAAGCTATTCAGCGAGCATCCGCGATTCAAACGCGGGTGAAGACCGTTTCACGCCTGTGTTGTGCGCGCGTCCAGAGTTCCGATTGTTAATGGGCGAGCCCCAGGGAGAGCATACCTACAGCATGCTCAAGGTCTGCCACGTTCTGATCTGCAGTCCTGACAAGTCGCTTTCGCTGGACCTCGAATTTTCACCTGCCTTCATCAGCGCCAGTGGCTCCCGCTATGTGATGTCGTGCCTGAGGGAAGTGGCGGGTCTGCTGAATCACCGTGGGGACGTGATTGCCGAGCGTATCGGTGTTCGCGGCCAGACCCGTGGCGCAGAGGCGAGCGATTTGATGATGTTGCAACTGGTCAATCGAAATGCATTGGTTTTTCAACACTATCTCAATATTCGAAGCGTCCATCCTGAGGAGCTATACCGTGCACTGCTATCGCTATTGGGTGAGTTATCGACATTTGGCGATGAGAGCAGACGTCCTGGACTGGAAGGTACTTATCAGCACAGTGACCAGGGCGGCACATTCAGAGGCGTAATGTCTGCGATTCGACAGATGCTGTCGATGGTTCTCGAGCAGCAGGCCCAGGAGCTCGAGTTACAGCCCCGGCAGTATGGTGTTCTGGTTTCGCCTCGGGTGGATCGTGAGCTACTGGGGGACGCGTCATTCATCATTGCTGCCCGCGCAGATTGCGATGCCGAAGAACTGCGTCTGCGATTGCCTTCGCATCTTAAAGTCGGCTCGGTAGAACGTATTCGCGAGCTGGTGAGCCTGCATTTGCCAGGTTTACGCATAAGACCACTGCCTGTGGCGCCTCGGCAAATACCTTTTCATGCTGCCAAGAGCTATTTCATTCTCGATGTCGATGACCGGGAACAGATCGGGATCGATCAGTCAGGAGGATTCGCTTTCCATGTATCAGGTGAGTTTCCCGGGCTTGAACTGCAGTTCTGGGCGATCAGAAATTGAACAGGGTGGCGGATATGCAAAGCGGCCTCGAAGATCATTTTGCCTTAGAACGGGACAATACCGGGTCAGGGAATGGCTATTTCACCGACACCCACAATTCGGATCTTTTCGAAGGTCTGAAGGAGCAGTTGCTGTACAGCACTCGGCGAGTATCTGAAAGACAGGTCGGTAGCCACGTCAATCCACTGGTTTCTGCAGCAGGTGAATTGCTGGCTCAGGTGGCGAAGCTGGGTACAGCAAAAGACGTTGGGGATATCCATCTTTTGAACGTACAGCTTTCCGACCAGGTGAAACTGTTCGAAGCCAGGGCACGGCGGAACGCGATAGCAGACGAGCACCTGCTGGCTGCGCGCTATGTGCTGTGTACGGTAGTGGATGAGGCTGTGCTGAACACGGTTTGGGGTAGCCAGAGTGACTGGTCGAAGATCAGTCTGCTCAGCCGTTTTCATAGGGAAACCTTCGGCGGCGAAAAATTCTTTCAACTGCTTGAAAAACTCTCCGCAAACGCTTTCAGGCATCTCTCGCTGCTCGAGTTGATGTACCTGTGCCTCGCACTCGGTTTTGAGGGGAAATACCGCTCTCATCGTCGCAACGGCAACGAGCTGGAAGATATCCGGCATAACCTTTATCTGCAGATAAAACACGTAAGAGGCGATGTTTCGCGAACGCTTTCACCTCACTGGCAGGGCGCACGCTCCGACGCTGCTGACCGGCTGCGCATTATGCCTGCGTGGCTGATTGTGTTGTTCACCGCTATAAGCCTGACCGCGCTGTATTGCGGATTTGCCTGGGTCCTCGGCGAGCAGCGTGAGGCGGTACTCAAGCCTTATCAGTCAGCGGATGCGGTAGTCATCGAGCGGCGGTCTTGAAATGAGAGATGCAGTGAAAACCTTGTTTAAAAAACTCATGACGCTATTGGGCAGCACCTGGTTCTGGTCGCTGCTGTTGATACTGACGCTGGCCGCCTGCATCTGGATGTTCGGTCCCCTGCTGGCGATGGCCGATAACAGGTTCTGGGAGAGTCCTGTTGTGCGTCTGGCAACTATCAGCGTGTTATTGCTGATCTGGGGCCTCGGGGTTGTATTTTCCAACTGGCGCAGCGGCTGGCAAAAAAGGCATGCGCAGGACAGCCACGAAGGTCAAGAGCTTCTGCGTAAGGCTGTTGCTGTGGAGAAAGAGCGCCTGGAGCTTGTGGGCCGGTTCAAGCATGCCTTGCGCGTGCTCAAGGATTCGGACCTGTATGGGGTATTAGGCGCTCGGGGCCGAAATGAGCTGCCGTGGTATGCGGTGATCGGCCCGCAGGGTAGTGGCAAGACCAGTCTGCTGGATTTTTCCGGGCTCGATTTTCCCCTGGACAGACGCGGGCGCAGGCTGACGCACGATATGCGCAGCACCAGCAGTTGTGGCTGGTATTTCACTGAGCAGGCAGTTCTGCTGGACACTTCCGGGCGCTATCTCCAACAGCCCCTGCCCGAGGTCGACGGCAGCGCATGGAGCACGTTATTGGAGTTGTTGCGAAACCGCCACCGCGCGCATCCACTCAGCGGGGTGCTGGTGACACTGCCGGTCGACACTTTGTTTGACGAGCAAGACAAGCGCCTGGAAAAAATCGCCGAAGACGTGCGTGCCCGCCTGGACGACGTATTTCATCAGTTGCATGTCGATGTGCCGGTTTATCTGGTACTCACCAAGGCTGACTCGATAGCGGGCTTCGACGCCTTTTTCGATCAACTCTCCCGGGAAGAAAGTGAACAGGTCCTGGGCACTACGTTTCGGCAGGGCGAGCAAGGCAGTAATATCGATGTCCTCGGCAAGGCGTTCGATGCCTTGCTGCAGCGCCTTGGCAGTCAGGTTATTACCCGCATTCATCAGGAGCGGGACAGCCGACGCCGAGGAGAGATGCTTGAGTTTCCCAACCAGCTTGGAGGCATCGCATATCGACTGAGCGTCTTTGTCGAGCTGGCATTTTCCGGGAATCGCTATCAGCGGGCCAGCCAGTTTCGTGGATTTTATCTGACCCGAGCGCCGCAAGTTGTTCAGAACGATCAGCCATCCGATGGGGAAAGCGATACCGGCTCACCGACCTGCTATAGCGGAAAGGCGCGATTTATTCATGATCTGTTAAGACATGTGATTTTCCCTGAGGCTGATCTTGCGGTTCTCGATAAAACAGCACGCCGAAAGATTCAGTGGCGCCAGCGGGGTATGTGTTGCGCGGCGCTGTTGTGCCTGTCTGTGTTCGGCGTGCTGTGGGCGACCGGTTTCAATGCCAATCACGACAGGCTGGAAAGGCTGCGGGTTCTGGGCGAGCAGTGGGCGCAACAACGATCATCGCTAGGCGCCGAGGACGATCTGCTGACGGTCCTTGATAGCTTGAACACGCTTTATCTGGCAGCCCGAGTATTTCCGGATGGCGATGAGGTCGTTCTGTATGAACGCAGTGGCCTTTATCAGGGCAAACCTGCCAACGACGTTCTGATGCACACCTATCATGCCGAATTGCAGAGGCAGTTGCTGCCACGCGTGGCCCACATGATCGAGGCGCGCATAATGGCTAGCCTGGGGGATCGCGAGCAGTTGCTGGACAGCTTGCGTGCCTACCTGATGCTGGTCAAGGACGAGCACCGGGAACCCTCTGCACTGAAAACGTGGGTAGCGACCGACTGGTCAGTCCGTTATGTCGGTCATGAGCAGGCTCAGAACGAACTGGCTCAGCATTTCGAGCGTTTGCTTGCACAAACCTTCGCCTATCCGGTAAACGACGCGCTGGTGGCACAGGCCCGACAGGTACTTCGCAACGAGTCCTTTGCCAGCATTGTTTATCGAGTGCTGCGTGAAAGGGCGCGCGCACTCCCGGACTACAGTCTGGCTCACCATGTCGGCCCTCAGGCAGGTTTGTTGGCGGGTACTGAGTACCGAATCCCCGGACTCTACACCCGCCACGGTTATGAGCAATATTTCGTCACTCGTGGCACGGGTCTGGTGACCGAACTCATGCATGACAATTGGGTTCTGGGTGAGGGTGCGCAGCTCAATGCACAACAGCTGCGGGTGCTGATGGTCGAACTGGAAAAGCTGTATTTCCGGGATTATGCCGATTATTGGGCCGAGGCAATCGGACGGGTTTCGCTGCAACCCTTCGAGGGGCCAGGTGCGGCTGCGGTGCAGATGGCCGGGCTGACGGCAGCCCATTCGCCGTTGTTGCAATTACTGATCGAAGTACGTGAAAATACGCTTTTTCCGGTCCTTGCAGACAGTCTCGACGCGATGAAGGCTGAAGCTGATCAAGCGGTATCGCGACCATCGCCACTCACTCAGGTGGCTGCGATTGGCGATAAGATTCAGCAGACGGTGACCGTCAGTCTGCCCGGGACGGCAAAGAAATCGTTGCAGCGCCGCTTTGATCCCTTACACCGTTTACTGGACGGCGATAATGGTCCGACTCCCGAACTGATTGCCGCATTGAGCGCGATCAATGAATTGCAGATGCAAATGGCTGCTTTGGGACGCTCCGGTCAGCCCGATCTTGCTGCCTACGAGATGGCAAAGGGACGAATGTCCGGACAGCGGGATGCACTGAGCAACCTGCGCAACGCGGCGACCGGCCTGGCGCAGCCTCTGGGCGGGTTGTTCCATACGCTCGCGGAGGATACCTGGAGCTTCGTGCTGTATCAGTCTCATCAATACCTCAACCAGCGCTACAAGGCCGAGCTTTACAGTTTCTACGAGCAGTCTCTCGACAAGCGCTATCCGTTTTATGCACACAGCAGCAGTGATGTGGCGCTTAATGATTTTCGCGAATTCTTCGGCTCGCAGGGGATGGCTGATCGCTTCTTTGATAATTATCTGAAGCCCTTCGTCAATGGCGATCCGGGGAGATACAAACTGCGCAGCATTGACGGCTACAGCCTGCCCATGAGCCGTGCCTATCTGGATCAGATGGCGGGTGTGCATCGAATCCGCAAAAGTTTCTTCGCCCATCGCACCCAAGAACCGCAGGTGCAGTTTACCCTCGAACCCTATACGCTCGATCCAGGTGTTCGCCGCGCAGAGTTCCGGCTGGGCGAGCAGTCACTGGAGTATCGACATGGTCCCATCGTGCCGACCTTGTTCAAATGGCCTGCTGATGCTGAAGAAGGACGTACGAGTCTGGTGATGGAAGGGATGGTTGGAAGGCCACTGGGGATTGAGAAGAGCAACGGTCCCTGGTCGCTGTTCCGCCTTCTGGATCTGATGCAGACCGAGCCTTTGAAAGGGCGCGATGTTCTGCTGCTCAAGGCCGACGTGGGCGGGATGCGCGCCAACTATCTGTTGTCGAGCCAGCGGGCACCCAATCCGTTTGATATGAGTGCGCTGCGCCATTTTCGTATGCCTGCGCAGCTGTGATGCCATTGAATGGACTGGAACGCTGATTAATTGAAAGGACCTCGCATGCTCAACCTGGACTGGCTTAGCAACCACATGCACCACAGCGACACGATGGCGCTGTGGCTACATCGGCAGTTCGATTACGAGTTTGCATCGCAATCACTCGCTGACTGGCAACTGGACTTTTCTCAAGGACAGGCAAATGGTCATTGGAAGTGCCTGATTGCCATGGAGGATGGAGAGTTGCTGGGCGGCGCATCGCTGGCCAGCGACGATCTGGCCGAGCGTCCGGATCTGGGGCCTTGGCTGGCGTGTGTTCTGGTAAAACCGGAAGCGCGAGGCCGGGGCGTTGCAGGACAGTTGATCGACGGCATTTGCAGTCATGCAAGGTCTGTCGGTATCACCACGTTGTATCTGCATACCCATGATCAGCACAGGTTTTACGCCAAGCGCGGTTGGCGGGTGTTGGGGCGTATTGAGGCGTGGGGCAAGGAGCACTATCTGATGTCGCGGGATCTCTAGAGATCCTGTGTTGTATCGGTATTTGGAGCGCTTATCGGCACGGGGATGAGTCTTGCGTTCAGGGTGACGCGGAGCGTCACGAACTGCATTCCCACGCGGAGCGTGGGGACGATGATCATTGCTCGAAACTCCGGTTTCTTGCTGAAGAAATACTCAGCGTTAGCCCTGTTTGTCAGTCAACCAACTGCACCAGACTCGGCTCAATCGCATCCGGACTCACCTCAATCACCGCCAGCGTCACCGGCAGTTTGAAACGCCGCCGTCCGGCGCTGCCCGGGTTCAGATACAGCGTGTCGCCGCGCCAGTCGATGAGGGGTTTGTGTGAATGGCCGGTAACGACCAGTTTCACGCTGTCATCCAATAACGCTGGAACATCGGCGATGTCGTGGACCAGCAGGACCTGCCAGCCGTCGATGTCGAAGCGCAGGTGATCGGCGATGGGTTTTGCCCAGTCTGCATCCATGTCGTTGTTGCCGCGCACGATGTGCAGTGGGGCGATGGCGGTCAGTTGCTCGACGATGTCCTGGCTGCCGATGTCACCGGCATGGATGATCTGTGCGCAGCCCTGTAGCGCAGCGATGGCTTCAGGACGGAGCAGTCCGTGGGTGTCGGAAATTACACCAACTTTCATACGGGGCCTCGGGTCGGGGGCAGGGTAGAAGCGCAGTGTAACGCGTTGCGCTTCTACGGCCAGTTACAGGATGCGCGTTATTGGCCGCACCCCAGCGCCAATACCAGCCGCTCCAGCCCGATGCCAAACCCGGCACCCTCTCGATAGGCGCCGCCGCCAACTACTTGCTGCTGCGCGCCCAGGCGTGAACACCGTACCTCGAAGCCGTTGCCTTCCAGGTAGTAGCTCAGGCCCCGTTTCACGGCGGTATTGAGTTCATAGTCCAGGCCCAGCGAATCCAGAAAGCCCGTGCAGATGGCCTGGCTGCGCAGCAATGCCTGCTGCGGTGAAGGGCTGAGGATTTCCAGCCCCAGCTGGGTGAATTCGCGGTAGCGTCCGGCTTGTGGCCGCTCGTAGCGATAACAGCGTGCCACGTAGAAAAACAGTGCCTCGCGTCGCCCCTCAAGCAGCGCTTCGCTGCGTTCCTGAAACAGCGCTGTGGCTTCGGGTATCAGGCAACAGGCGCGTCCGGCCTTGTCCTCGAAGGCCCACATCTGGCCGATAATTTCGCTGCCGCCGGCTTTTTCGATAAAGGTGTCCTGGCCCCATAAGGCCGGCACTATCGCTTCCTCAGCTCCGGCTTCGATGAAGATAGCTCCGGAAACGGTTTTCTGTGTCACGCAGGGTTGAGGCTTCTGTTCCGGTCACGATGCGGGTTCCGCGTAGCATGGTCATGAGGGATGATCTCCAGTTTTTTCAGGCAATAAAAAAGGCGCCGTGGGCGCCTTGGTCGGTTTCACTGATGAGTCAGAATGTGGATCTATATCTGGCCAATCGATGAGCACAAGCAACCGCAGCACCTTGAAGCGGGCTGTGGTGGTGATGTCGGTTGCTTTGGGGAAATTGATTCATGGCTGATCCTTGCATGCTTTAACGCATCGCTCAAGTCGCGGTGTTGACGGACACGGTTTATCTGAGCCGCGCCATGCTCAAGGCATCGACGAACAGGCCATCGCGCACCGCGTAGTTGCGCAGCCGGCCCTCTGTTTCGAAACCGAATTTGCGATACAGACCCTGGGCCGCTTCGTTGTCGACATACACGGTAAGCTCCACCCGGTGCAGGTTCATCCAGTTGTCTGCGATGTCCAGTGCGGTTGCCAGCAACTTCGAGCCGACGCCTTTGCTCTGCCAGGCCGATGCGACGCCCATGCCGATAGCGCCGACATGGCTTTGCCGACTGCGCGAATACTGCTCCAGGCCAATGCTGCCAATCACCTCGTTGCCATGGAGCGCGACCAGCTTCACGTGTCGCTCGGTACTGGCAGCCAGGCGTTTGCGCCAGACTTCAATGGACTGATAAGGCATTTGCAGCACCTGACGGCACACCGCAGGCTCGTTATAAAGTGCAGTGACACCTTCGAGGTGAATGTCGGCCATGCGCTGGATGAGGATTTGCGGGGCAGGGGCGTGCACGTTGATTCGTTCCTTGAATTGCGTTTGGTGGTGAGGCTAAAAGAGCGTTCTTACGGCGTAGCTGTCGCCGTGTCATACCGGTCAGACAATATATTCGGGTTTGCCCATCGCTTGCCATTCTGCAAAACGGGCATCTATGACTGGGGACAGTTTGTCGTAATTGGCCCAGGTGTCTTCAACGCTGTAGAAGCACTTTGGCAGCGGATCATGCTGGCCGCAATGGGTAAAATTGAGATCGGCGCCACCGCGACTCAAAAAGTAATGCATTTAAAACAACCGAATTGAATGAGTGCCAGCGACACCGCCATTCTGTTCGCACTCATCAAACAAGGAATGACCCTGCCAATGACGGAGCAAAAAATTTACGGTGTTGAAGGCGAAAGCGAGGACTTTCGTGTCGCGGTTGCCAGTGCGCAGCGCACCTTCAGATTCTTCTGGCGCGAGATGTCCTGGGAGCGTCGCCGAATTGTGAAAGCGCTGGACCTGTCTGCGGTAAAGGTGTCCTTCACGACTGACTCAGCCGATCCCGACAGCCCATCGGTTGAGAACATGTGGGTTACGGATGTCGATTTCGACGGCCTGACCCTCTCGGGCATTCTCATGAATGAGCCTGTGTGGGTGAGTTCGATCAATGTCGGGGACCCTGTCTCGGTTTCCCTGGAGCGCTTGAATGACTGGGTCTATGTGTTTGGCGGTCGCGTATTCGGCGGTTTCACTATTGATGCCCTGCGGTCGGGCATGTCTTCGGCCGAGCGCGTCGAGCATGACCAGGCGTGGGGGTTGGACTTTGGTGAGGCGGGGACCGTTATGCTTGTTCCGGCAGCAGAGGGCAAGTCACCGGTCTGCTTCTCTCGCGCACTGGACAGCGCATCGGATAAACGTGCCTTGAACGAGCTGGAGCGGCTTGAGCATCCGATGGGACTGAACGCACAGGGTGCTGTGGAAGAGGGCCTTCGGGATGATCCGGGTCTGGCCACTGACTACGACGACTCGGGCTGGCAAATGATCCATCGCGAAACCCTCGCCGGTAATTGCAATTTCGTCGCTACGCTTCTGTACATGGGGGCAGATTCTGCGGCGACCAACAGCAACGGCCATGACGTACTGACGCTTGCGCGTATTGCAGGATGGCCGAGAACCATCGAGCTGTTGGAGGGGGATCGGTCGAACCTTGAAAAGCACGTACAGCGTCGCGGTTTTCCAGCCTGGCCCATTGGGCTGACGATGTCCGTCATCGGTGTGGTCGGCCTTTATTTTGCTGCCTTGAGTCAGTCGACAGGTTCTCTGATTGTCAGAAACGATAGCCTTCTCAGCACTGGGCTTTTCATTGCCCTTGTCTGGTTCCTTGGCCAGGGTCTTATTCTCTGTACAGGTCCCTGGTATTTTCGACTCCGGGAGCGCACGCCGATATGGGGCAAAGCCAGAGCGCTGGATTTGCTGGCCATGCTTATCGGAGTATTGCTCGCTTTCTTCCTGCACGATCACTTGGGCAATTACCTGCATCCCCTTTAAAACGTCCCGCGCCAAAACAGGCTATTGCTTCCATTTCTTCATAAGTGTACCGTAGTGTTCACTTATGAAGAGGGTCGCACCATGTTAGCCACTTCGCTCGTTCAGCTGTCACAGGAGCCCATCAAGCCAGGTATCGGCGCGCGTATTTTCAACGGCAAGCAGGAACTGCTATCGGGTCGATTCGCTGGGGAGATCCGGGAGCTGCTGGAGCAGCGAGGGGTGTTGGTGTTCCCGCAGATTCATTTCTCCGATGCAGAGCAAATTGCCTTTACCCGCACGCTGGGTACGTTCTGTCCTGAACCCGGCGATGGGCAGAACATCACCCGGATCAGCCTGGATGTGAAAGAGAACCCGGCAGGTGCGGAGTTTCTAAAGGGCTCGCTCTACTGGCACATCGACGGTACGAGCAGTGATTCACCCATTCTGGCATCGTTGCTGTCTTGCAAGGTGCCCGCCACGTGGGGAGGCAACACGGGGTTCTGTAACACTTACGCGGCGTACGAGGGGTTATCCAGCGCTGATAAACATCGTTACGAAAGCTTACGAGTAATTCACGCGCCATGGGCATCGTTACTCTATTACAATCCGGAGCCTGGCCTTGCGATGCTCGAGGCCATGCAGGCTATCGGCGAGAAGGAGTTGCCGCTGGTCTGGAAGCACCGATCCGGGCGCAAGTCGCTGATTCTGGGCTGCACTGCGCAGCAGGTCGTTGGCGTCGGCCTGGCGCAAAGTGCGCGGATTCTGGTCGGCCTTCGCGAATGGGCCACGTCCGAGGCGTTCAGTTACAGCCATGTATGGCAGGTCGGTGACCTGGTGATATGGGACAACACCGGCACCATGCATCGGGCGGAAGCCTATGACCCTGAGTGCGGGCGAATGATGCACCGTACCAAGTTGCAGGGCGAAGAGCCCTTCGCCTGATGCGCCGACCGCGAGAGCAGGGCGCCGCCCTGGCTTTTATACTGAGTAGCTCATTGTGAGCCACATCGTTTTGCCGGAATTGGAGAAACGAGAATGTGCAGACCTAAAGAACCCATTGCGGGTATTTTTCTGTTGTTGGTCCTGGCCGCAGGTGGTTGGGCGGCTCAGGAGCCGTTTCCCCATTTCGGGATTGATCTGCCTGCCGAAGCCTTGCTGGATGGCGATCACCCGGTCACACCTGTGCCGCCCCGATATCGCCTGCAACTCGACGAAGGCCAGTTCAGCAGCGCCTTGTTAGAGTCCGTGCCCCTGTATGCGCTGGCAGAGCAGCCTGTCAGCCCGTGAGCCGACAGTGCTGCTTCAGTGCGCAGGCCCGGGTCACCTGCCTTCGTTGATGTTGGCGAAGAAAATGCACCCGATCAAGCGGGCGAACAGGGTCAGGGTTTCCGCCAGATCGGGGTCGTCAAACAGCGTCGGGCTGGAGTCCAGCGCGCACAACGCGCCATATAGTTGTCCGTCGGGAAGGTAGATCGGCACTCCGGCATAGCTCTCGATGGCGTAGCGTTTCACCACCGGCAGGTTCGCGTACCGGCCGTTCGTGCTTATCTGCGGCACGAACAGCGCTTCGGGGTTGACGCAAAACTCGTTGCAGAGCGTGGTTTCGAGTTTGAACACGTCGCCGTCGTCGATACCCAGGTCTGTCGGGTCATAGACAGAGCAGGCGATCCAGTCGGCATCGGTAAACTTGGCAATACCGGCGAAGCGCATGCCTGTCAGGCGGGTAACAAGTCGCAGCACATTGGTCGTGGCCTCGATCTCGGCAATTGCAGAGCGCTCCTCGATGGTCAATAAGCTGCTTTTTGAGGCGATCAATTCCAGACTCATGCACTTCTCCAGAATACCCAAATGTGCGTAAAGGCCCATGCTAACTGACTCGGATGGAAATGCCATCGGGGTGAACCATGCCCCAAGGGATTTATTTTCAAGCGAAATATTGACGCCAGTTTTAAAGTTTTAATCCGCGCTGCCGACATTTGTGAATTGTATAGATAGATGGCAAGGACAGGCCTCTTGCATTCCACTGATGACCAACAAAAGAGCGACTCCCTGTGATAAATACTCTGAGCAATATTTCGGTAAGGTCCAAGCTCGTGCTCGGGTTTGCTTTGGTCATCGTACTGACGGTGCTGATTGCGCTGACAGGCTGGACAGGCATTACTTCACTGAGTGAACGAAGCGAGCGAATTTCCGATATCGGCAAGCTGGGGGCGCTCACGCGAGATGTCCGCATAGCCCGATTGGCCTATTCGGTCAATTATGACGCCGAGCGCGCCAGCAACTGGCTGAAAGCACTCGAAAGTCTCGAAAATCATGTGAAGTACGCGCAGCAGGTGTTCGACTCGCCGTTGAATACACCGCTGGTCAATACTGCCGCAGATGCCTTGAAGGATTACCGCATCCACTACGACAACCTCATGCAGGCAACCGCTGCCCGTGAGGCGACCCGTTCGGTATTTGGCCAGTACGCCGATGCAGGCGCTGACGATTTGCAAAAACTGAACGCTATTGCCCGATCCGATGATGGTACTCCCGCGCAGCGCGATGCCATCGTGCAGGCGATGACGCTGTTCCAGAAAATGCGCTTCGACTTGCGTGGCTACACCTATTCGCTGAAATCGGAAAACCGTGCTCCAGCGGAAACATCGATGAACACGGTTATCGAGTTTGTCAGAAATCTGCAAGGTTTCGAGGGGCAGTCGGCGATCATCAAGCACCTTGTGGACTCTATGCTGAGCTACCAGAACACCTTGAATCAGTTCACCGCGGCGCAGGCCAGGATTGAGCAGGCTCAGGCAGGTATCACTAAAGACATCGGCATCCTGTTTGAATGCGCTGACAAACTGTCCGAGAATCAGGTCAACCTGAGAGTGGAAGATGTGAGCCAGGCCAAGATGCTGCTCTCTGTCTGGCTGATTGCAGCGTTGATCATGAGCGCCCTGGCAGCATGGGTTATTACCAACCTTATCGTAGGCCCGCTGCGTGAAACACTGAAACTGGCCGAACGTGTTGCTGACGGTGATCTGACGAACAACCAACTGGTCACCCGCAAGGATGAATTGGGTCAGTTGCAGGGCAGTATGATGCGCATGACCGGCAACCTGCGCGAGCTGATTGGTGGCCTGCGCGATGGCGTGACACAAATCGCCAGTGCCGCCGAGCAGTTGTCGGCTGTCACCGAGCAGACCAGCGCCGGCGTCAACAGTCAGAAGAACGAAACCGATCAGGTCGCCACTGCGATGCACGAAATGTCTGCGACCGTTCAGGAAGTCGCACGCAACGCAGAGCAGGCGTCACATGCTGCGGTCAACGCCTCGAAAGAAGCTCGCGAAGGCGACGGCGTAGTTTCCAAGGCTGTAGCGCAGATCGAGAAGCTCGCGACCGAAGTTACTCACTCCAAGTCCGCGATGGACGAGCTCAAGAACGAAAGCAACAAGATTGGTGGCGTACTCGATGTCATCAAGGCCGTTGCCGAGCAGACCAATCTGCTGGCCCTCAACGCTGCCATCGAAGCGGCGCGTGCGGGCGAAGCAGGCCGGGGTTTCGCGGTGGTGGCTGACGAAGTGAGAAGTCTGGCCCAGCGCACGCAGACGTCGACCGAAGAGATCGCGGCACTGATCAGCGGCCTGCATACCCGCACGGCGCAGGTAGCAACCATCCTCGACAACAGCCAGGCGCTGACTGCAAACAGTGTCGAGCTGACGCGCAACGCGGGTGTTTCCATCAATAACATGACTCAGGCGATCTCGACGATCGAGACGATGAACCATCAAATCGCCGCAGCCGCCGAAGAGCAGAGCGCCGTTGCCGAAGAGATCAATCGCAGTGTTCTGAATGTGCGAGACATCTCCGAGCAGACGGCTTCTGCGAGTGAAGAGACCGCTGCATCGAGCGTAGAGCTCGCTCGTCTGGGCGTGCATCTGCAAAGCCTGGTCAGTCGATTCCGGGTCTGACGTTCATTCCCGGTAAACCCCGGCGCGCACCATAAAGGCTGCGCGCCGGAGTCGACCCGGTGACCCTCCGGCGGTAACTTCTTACCGTCCCCAGAGCCCCGTCGCATACTCCACAAAACTTCTCAGCTTGGGCAATCGATAACGGTCCTGCACATACAGCAGGGTCGTCGGTCGTCTGGGCAAATGGTAGTCGGGGAACAGTGCAATCAGCCGGCCCTCCTGCAGGTCTCGCTGCACCAGCGCATCCGGAAGCATCACTACCCCCAGGCCTGCCCGAGCCGCCTGATAAAGAGCGGCGGAAGTGTTGGCAACCATCGAACCGCTCACGTCCACCAGCACTTCGCCTTCGGCGCCGGTCATACGCCACTGCGTACCGGCCGTGCGCCATTCGTCTCCCGCCGGATAGGCGAACGCCAGGCAGTTATGCCCGCGAAGTTCCGCTGGATGGATCGGCGTGCCGTTGCGGGCCAGATAGTCCGGCGCGGCGCAGATGGTCAAGGTGTAGTCCTGCAAGGCGCGCGCGATCAGTGGCGATGATTCTGGAATGTTGCCCAGGCGAATGGCGACGTCAAATCCATTGTCGATCATGTCCAGACGCTGATTGGTCAGCACCAGATCGAGCTTGACCTCGGGAAAGCGCCGCGAGAATTCGACGAGCGCAGGTGCCAGCACCTCCGAGCCGAATGTCAGCGGCGCGGTGATGCGCAGTGTACCCGTGGGATCCCCCTGGGCCTGCTCGGCCAGTTGCTCGGACTGGGCCACTAACCCCAGTACTTCCAGACAACGCTCGTAATACGCGGTACCGAATTCCGTCAGACGCTGGCGACGTGTGGTGCGCTGCAACAGGCTGACGCCCAGGCGCTCCTCCAGTGCGCGCAGGTGATTGCCCACCATGGTGGTGGAAATCGAACACGCTTGCGCAGCCGCCGTCAGGCTGCCTGCCTCGACCACTTTCACGTACACCCGCATTGCCAGAAACAAATCCATTATCAATCTCAGCTTTAAAATGATTGAAGTATTTCGCTGTTTATCCATTTGAGGTGGTTAACGATACTGCAAAAACCGAAACATACCCAAGGAGCTTCACCTCATGACCGCCACCTGCCTGATGAGCACTTACCAACCTCTGGCCCTGAGTTTCACCCATGGTCTGGGCACACGTCTGTGGGACCGGAGCGGGCGCGAATACCTCGACGCCGTGGCGGGCGTGGCAGTGACCAATGTGGGGCACTCGCATCCGCTGCTGGTCGAGGCGATTCGTGATCAGGCGGGGCTGCTGTTGCACACGTCCAATCTGTACACCGTCGACTGGCAGCAGCGCCTGGCGCAGAAACTGACGGCCCTGTCGGGGCTGGACGCAGTGTTTTTCAACAATTCGGGTGCCGAGGCCAACGAGACTGCGCTCAAGCTGGCGCGCCTGCATGGCTGGCACAAGTACATCGAACGGCCTCTGGTCGTGGTCATGGAAAACGCCTTTCACGGCCGCACCCTGGGCACATTGTCGGCCAGTGACGGGCCGGCTGTGCGTCTGGGTTTCAGCACCTTGCCGGGCGATTACATCAAGGTGCCATTTGGCGATCTGGTGGCGTTCGACAAGATTTGCATAACGTATGGGCACCGGATCTGCGCCGTGCTGGTCGAGCCGATTCAAGGCGAGGGCGGCGCGCAGATGGCACCGGCCGGGTATCTCAAGGCCTTGAGAGAGCGGTGCACGCGGCGTGACTGGCTGTTGATGCTCGACGAAATCCAGACCGGCATGGGCCGTACCGGCAAGTGGTTTGCCTTTCAGCATGAGGGCATCGTTCCAGACGTCATGACCCTGGCCAAGGGGCTCGGCAACGGCATACCGATCGGTGCCTGCCTGGCGCGGGGCAGGGCGGCGCAACTGTTCACGCCCGGCAGCCACGGCAGTACCTTCGGCGGCAATCCGCTGGCCTGCCGGGTCGGCTGCACGGTGATCGATATCATCGAACAACAGGCGCTGGTGGAAAACGCCGCACTGCAAGGCCGGCAATTGCTGGACGGGCTGCGCAATGCGCTAGGAGCTCACCCGAACGTGCTGGACGTTCGTGGCCAGGGTTTGATGATCGGTATCGAATTGCGCCAGGCCATACCTGAACTGACACGCATCGCAGCCGAGGAACATGGCCTGCTGATCAATGTCACTCGGGGCAAAATCGTTCGCCTGTTGCCGCCCTTGGTGCTGGACGCCGCTGAAGTGGCGCAGATCGTCCAACGCCTGACGGCAAGCCTGGACCGCGCCTGTGATCGGTCGTTTGCACGCTCTGCCTGACGCAACGGATTAAGGAAAAGGATTACATCGGGCTGTACCAGGATGACCCATATGCGGTAGAACAGACCAGCATCGTGTCGGTCTGTACGCGATGGCTACCCAATGGATTTGAAAGGAGCCCACCATGTTAATCCGGTCCCTGACCCTCGCCACCCTGCTTGTCGCTGCCGGTACAGCGCTTGCTGCCGACAGCGACGGCCCTTTGGCACAGGAGCGCGGCAAGTCGCGTCCCTTGATCATCATCGCACCCAGCCAGGCTGATCCGGCGCTGGGTCACCTCAAGGACGCGCTGAAGGAACCTGCCAATCATAAAGATTTCACGGAGCGCAATATGGTGCTGTTCACGGTGGTGAATACTATCGGCGAACGTGACGGCAAAAGCATGGACCCGCAGTCGACCATGGCCTTGATTCGTGAATTGAAGCTGGGCGCAGGCGTCGGTACCAAGGTCATTCTGGTGGGCAAGGACGGCGAGAAAAAGATCGATAAAACTATCGGGAAGTCAGAATCCATAGACCTCAAAGAGATCTTTGCCACCATCGACCAGATGCCGATGCGCGAGCAGGAAGCCGTGGCGCCTGCTCCAGAGCCGCCAGCCAAGCCCGCGCCTGTCGAAAAACCGGGCAAACCGGTCAAGGGCGGGGCGCCCGGCAAGACGCTGGACGACTGAGTGAACGGCGTAGCGCGCGGCAATCGCGCGCTGCGCCTGACGCGCTGCTCAGGTCATTCGCCGCGAATGTACTGCTCGAGCTGCTTGATAAGACTCGCCTGTTCTGCAATGGCTTCCTTCACCAGGTCACCGATGGACAGCAGGCCCAGCAACTGCCCGCCTTCAACGACTGGCAGGTGGCGCAGATGGCTGTCGGTCATGATGCTCATGCACGCCTCGACGCTGCGCTGCGAGTCGACAGTAATCACTTTGCTGCTCATGATGTCCCTCACTGGTGTACCCACCGACGAGCGCCCCTTGAGGACCACCTTGCGCGCGTAGTCGCGCTCACTGATGACGCCCACCACTTCGTTGCCCTCGACCACCGGCAGCGCACCGATGTTCTTTTCAGCCATTAACCTGAGTGCGTCGAGCACCATCTGATCCGGGCCAATGGTATGCACTTGCTGGTTCTGCAGGTCTTTCAATTTCAGTAGCTGGGCGACAGTTTTCATGGGGCTCTCCGCGATCGGGACCTGGCTGGCTGTAGTGCATTGCCGGAACCACTACAGAATCATCCAGCGCGCAGCATCGAGCAAGCAGTAAATAAAGATCACGGGAATAGGAGGAATCAATTATCCACGCCCTCAATGTGCCGCTAATTCGCCTGCCAGACGCGCCTTTAGCTTCATAGCCAAGTAGAATCAATTGTTTCACCGGGCGGTCGAGGTAACAGCGTTGGATGTACAGCAGGGCTTTATCCTGAGTCGGCACTGGCAAGACACGCCCGCCGGGACCGAGGTCGACTTCTGGTTGGCCACCGATCAGGGGCCGCGCCATATCCGTCTGCCTTGCCAGCCTTCTGTCGCCTTTATTCCTGCCGAGCAGGGTGAGCGCGCCCGATCGTTATTGCGCACCGAACGTGGCGTAGAGCTGCGCTCGCTGGAACTCTGTGATTTCCGTCATCGCCCGGTGCTGGGTGTGTATTGTCAGCAGCACCGCCAGTTGATGAACATCGAAAAGCTGCTGCGCAGAGGCAACGTGGACGTCTACGAAGCGGACATTCGCCCGCCCGAGCGCTACCTGATGGAGCGCTTTATCACTGCGCCTGTGCAGTTTGGCGGCACGCTGGATGCCGATGGCGTGCTTTGTGACGCGCAGATCAGGCCATCGCCCGATTACCGTCCCAACCTGAAACTGGTATCACTGGATATCGAAACCACGGCACGCGGCGAGCTGTATTCGATTGCACTGGAGGGCTGTGGGCAACGCCAGGTCTACATGCTGGGGCCGGCCAATGGTGGCGACGAGCCGCTGGATTTTCAGCTCGCCTATTGCGATACCCGCGCGCAGTTGCTGGAACGTCTCAACGACTGGCTGGCGCTGCACGACCCTGACGCGATTATCGGCTGGAACGTCATCCAGTTCGATTTGCGCGTGCTGCATGAGCATGCCCAGCGCCTGCAAGTGCCGTTAAGGCTCGGACGTGGCGGTGAAGCGATGGGCTGGCGTGAGCATGGCAGTCGCAACAACCATTTTTTTGCCGAGGTGAGCGGGCGGCTGATTATCGACGGCATCGAGGCATTGCGCTCGGCGACCTGGAGTTTTCCGTCATTCAGCCTTGAATACGTCGCGCAGACCCTGCTGGGCGAAGGCAAGGCCATCGACACGCCTTATCAGCGCATGGACGAAATCAACCGCATGTTCGCCGAGGACAAGCCGGCGCTGGCGCGTTACAACATCAAGGACTGCGAACTGGTCACGCGCATCTTTGCCAAGACGCAACTGCTGACCTTTCTGCTTGAGCGCGCCACGGTCACCGGTCTGCCTGCCGACCGCAGCGGCGGTTCGGTTGCCGCTTTCTGCCATTTGTATATCCCGCTGATGCATCGTCAGGGTTTCGTTGCGCCCAACTTGGGCGAGCGCCTGCCGGAGGCCAGCCCTGGCGGTTTTGTCATGGATTCCCAGCCAGGGCTGTACGAGTCGGTGCTGGTGCTGGACTACAAAAGCCTTTACCCGTCGATCATTCGTACCTTTCTGATTGATCCGGTGGGCTTGATCGAAGGCCTGCGGCATCCGGCGGACAGCGAGTCGGTGCCAGGCTTTCGCGGTGCGCGCTTTTCACGCACACGTCACAGCCTGCCAGCCATCGTCGAGCGCGTGTGGCAAGGGCGGGAAGCCGCCAAGCGCGAGCAGAACGCGCCCTTGTCCCAGGCGCTGAAAATCATCATGAATGCCTTCTACGGTGTGTTGGGTTCGAGCGGCTGCCGCTTTTTCGATCCGCGCCTGGCTTCATCGATCACCCTGCGCGGGCATGAAATCATGCTCAAGACCCGCGACCTCATTCAGGCGCAGGGCTACACCGTGATCTATGGCGATACCGACTCGACCTTTGTCTGGCTGGGCCGCCCTCACGGACAGGAAGAGGCGGCAAGCATCGGCAAGGCGCTGGTGCAGCAGGTCAACCAGTGGTGGCGCGAGCACTTGCACGCCGAGTACGGTTTGCACAGCGCCCTTGAGCTGCAATACGAAACGCATTTTCGGCGCTTCCTGATGCCCACCGTGCGCGGTGCGGAGGAGGGCAGCAAGAAGCGCTATGCCGGTCTGGTGACCCGCGCTGACGGGTCCGAAGAGATGGTCTACAAGGGCCTCGAAACCGTACGCACCGACTGGTCGCCACTGGCTCAGCAGTTTCAGCAGGAACTGTACCTGCGGATCTTCAAGCGTCAGCCGTATCAGGATTACGTGCGTGACTATGTGCAGCGCACCCTGTCAGGCGAGCTGGATGACCTGTTGATCTACCGCAAGCGCCTGCGTCGCAAGCTCGATGACTACCAGCGTAATGTGCCGCCCCATGTACGCGCCGCGCGGCTGGCCGACGAATACAACGACCAGCAGGGGCGACCGCGTCAGTATCAAAGTGGCGGCTGGATCAGCTACGTAATGACCACCGCCGGGCCGGAGCCGCTGGAAATTCGCCACGCCCCGATCGACTACGATCACTACGTGACTCGTCAGTTGCAACCGCTGGCAGATGCCATCCTGCCGTTCGTTAACGACGATTTCAGCACCCTGATCGGTGGGCAGTTGGGGCTGTTTTAACGCGAAACCAGCTGCTCGGCGAGCCACGGTAATACCTGCTCGCAGGACGCCTGGATTTTCATTTCAAGCAATTCGTCGGCCCGGGTCTTGCCATGGTTGATGGCGATGACCGGCTTGCCCTGTTCGGCCATCGCCTTGCACAGGCGGAATGCCGACCAGGCCATCAGTGACGTGCCGACCACCAGCAGACCTTCAGCCTCTTCGACACTCTGCATTGCTTTGGCAGCGGTCTGCGCGGCGACGTTTTCACCGAAGAACACGACGTCCGGCTTGAGCCTGTCGCCTTCACAATGCGGGCAGAGAGGCACCTTGAAGCTGGACTCGAAAGCCGGGTCGAGCAGGGTGTCGCCGTCCGGCGCCTGTGTCGCGTGGACGCCGATCAGATAAGGGTTTTGCTCCAGCATCTGCTCTTGAATGGTTGCCCGGTCGCTGCGCTGCTGGCAATCCAGACACAGCACCCGGTGCAGGCTGCCGTGCAGTTCGATGACGTCCCGGCTTCCGGCCTGCGTGTGCAGTGCATCGACATTCTGGGTGATCAGTCCTGTGATAGCGTTTTCAGCCTGCAGAGCTGCCAGACCTCGATGCGCGGCATTGGCCTGTGCCGCGCGGATCCGCGGCCAGCCGAGCATCGCACGTGCCCAGTAGCGCTGGCGCGCTGCGGGGTTGCCGAGAAATTCCTGATACATCATCGGCTGCTTGCCGCGCCGCACGCCGTCCTGGTCGCGGTAGTCCGGTATGCCGGATGCGGTGCTGATGCCTGCGCCGGTCACCACCAGAAACGGTTTGTCGGCCATTGCCTGGCATAGCGTGTCGAGCAGATGTCGGGTTGGGCTGTCGAGCATGTTTGAACCTCGGGTGGCCGTTTTCTTGCGACTGGTCACCTTATCATCTGGGGTGCAGGCAGCGTCGCGGCTGCCACAGCTGTGAGCCGCCGACGCAGAGGTTGGTTCAATCGCTGGTTTCTGGAAGAAGGCCCGGCAGCGGAACGCTACGCCGAGTGCTCCGCGTGGGCATGGCTTTGCGGACGCTC
>Ga0105244_10001042_pt1 | contig 23194 bp, 27 predicted proteins | sample KBSM44metaG_FD_80423 | JGI IMG/M metagenome (GOLD analysis project Ga0105244, IMG submission 80423) | Miscanthus rhizosphere microbial communities from Kellogg Biological Station, Michigan, USA - KBS M4-4 metaG | ecosystem: Host-associated > Plants > Roots > Rhizosphere > Soil | place... | reverse complement strand
CCGCACCAATCTTTCCGATCTTACTGAACCGCACGTTGCTGAAATAATGCTGGGACATACCTTACCAGGGGTCTGGCAGGTGTACGACCGCTATGGTTACATTGAGGAGCAGCAGCGTGCCTACTCGTTATGGTGGGCGCGTGTCATGGCATGGGTTTATGGCGAGGGTATAGTTTCGGAGGGGGCGTTATCCTCGAGATAGCGCAGGATGTCGCAGGTGCGAAAGGTCAGACGACTGCGGCGTACCGGTACCGGAAACGCGGGATTGTGAGGGCGCTTTGTGCGCCCGTTTACTGATACCCATTTGCGTATAGTCTGAGGCGCGACGCGCAACAGCAGAGCCGCTTCGTCCAGACTCAGATAGGGCATCTGTAAGAGCGTCGGGATATCAATCTTTGGGTTATGCATCATTTCTGTATAAACCTCTGTTATGGTGTTTCGCCCGAACCTATCCGGTCACCCATACCTATGCGCTGGCCCGCAGGTTTGTCCGCGCCATGGATGATTTGCCAGAACGAACTGAAACCTGAATTCAGCTTCAGACAATAAAAAACCCCGCAATGGCGGGGCTTCATTGTTTATCTTTGTCGCGTTTATCCTGCTCAGGCTTCCATTCAAGCCCGCACATATCGCAGGAAAACTTCCCATCAGGGTGCTTGCGTGGCCCCCAGAAATTGCAGAAGGGACATGTTCTCGGTCTGTAGGCTATCTTGACTTCTCCTTTCAAAATTTGGGCCCGAACCAAATCGAAATGACATCTCTACTGCCCCAAAGATGTCAACGATGACAGGCAATCAAAATCGCAGCAACGACGAGATTAAGAAATAAATGCTGAGGCGTCCATGCTTATAGTATAGATGTCTGCTGGAACATCCTGATCTCCATTCGTATAAATAGTACCATGAAAGTTTTCTATGCTGTCGTTTGTCACAACCCATCCATTATGTAATGCAGTGGGTACATAAGTCTCGGTTGTCATATGTAATGAAAGAACATGCTGATTATTATACCTCCCCCTAACTTTTGTATACCAGTTATTTGTTTCACCCTTTCCGGGAGTCCAGCGCAAACCTAATTGGGTAGGAGGAATCACTTCAACGCGGAAACTGGCAACGATGTATGCATCTTTGATTTTGCCACTGTTGAGATTCGTTTTTGAGGTAAGTATGAACTTCATGGATGACCATTGTTTAAACTCTAAATCAAATGCTCTCGTTACTGGCATTCCTAAAGAATGTATTTCTGAATCAGATATTGGCCCCGGTATTCGCTTGTGTTTGCCAGGATGGAAGTATGATACATCAGCCAGCGCAGTTTCGGTTGAAAATGCTAATGGCAGAATAATTGCCAGAAACATGATTTTTTTCACAAAGAGCAGCCTCGATAATAGGTTCATTAATTTGCCGTTGAAAGATTTTCACAATCAGCAATTTTTTTTCAAAGTGATTTTTTACTATGATGTGAAATTACTTGCATCAATGCTTACGGTATATATATCTGATTGGACTATTTGATCCCCATTAATGTTTATACGACCATCAAAGAAGTGTTTTTCATCTCTAGAAATTATCCAGTCGTTGGCTTTGATATGGGCATCTAATGGTTCTAATAATAATGATAACTTGTGTTTTGAATCGTTTTTACCCATAATTTTTATTTTAGTAATGTTATCGATCTCTCCTGTCCCTGGAGTGAAGCGCACACCCGACCATGAACCCATACTGGAAATGATTCGATAATCGGCTACCCTTGTTTTATCAGTAAATTTACCCGCCTTTAGATCTTTGGAAGTGGTAATTGAAATGCTAATTTCTCCTGGGCTTTTAAAAACCAAATCTGCTGACTTCGTTACCACCTCCCCAATGGGTCGTGGTGTTTTTGCCATAACTGAAAGAGATGTGGTTGCTAAAATTATTGTGAAAATTTTGTAGTAGATTTTCATTCTTATTCCTTTTTGTATGGTTTAACCTATTTAAGAACTTATTTATTAATGACTTTTATTTTGCCAGCATGGAGCTGACAAACATTTTTGATATCTTATGCAAATTTTATTCTTCAGGATCGCAGGTGGCAGATATAGTTATGGTTAATATGCTTGTGTCAAAATGTTGAATGCCTGAGGTAAGTAAGCGCAGGGTGCTGGATTTTTCTTTTCCTTTAAGTGCAACCCCCTTTTCAGATAAAGTATTTGGCTGCCAGTTTTCACCAGAGAGTTTTACGTTTATATGTTTAAGGTCTGAAGATTCCTGATGGGGAATATATATGCCTGGAGCAGGCTCTGAACCTGAGAAATTCCCCCAAGCGCTAAGCTGGCATTTATCATTAATCTCCCAGAAATAAATGGTTGCCAAAACGGAATCATCCTGCACTGTTCCTGAAAGTAGATCAGCTGCCGGTGTTATCTTCATCTGAAATGCCCAAGCTGCTGAGGGTTGAAGCTGTAGGGCCATGATCAGGATGAATAGCAAAGAATTTGTTGCTCTGCGGTTAGACATAATATCTTCCTATTAGCGGCACTGCGCTGTTAAAAAATACAAACCATTTTTATATTTACTAAGGCCAAGGTTGTAATGACATTTATAGGAACCGCCGCTAATTTTAACAATCAGATCACCTTCATCAGTCAGGCCGGTGAGATATACCTTTCCATCCTTATCAACAATCCCTTCTGATGTTTTATTTGAAAGGACATTTACGACAGAGCCAAAGGACGCATGTGACCCATCCGGATTAGATAACTTAATTATCGCTTTCGCTCCCACATTTGTTTTGAATTTAACCAGAATGATAGCCCCTGCTGTAGGTACAACGCTCTTGTCAGTAATGGCGATTTCAGCCTCAGGCGGAAGCGTTGTCGGGTCTAATGAAAGATTATTTCTATGATAAGGGGTCAGGTATGGCTGTGCTGTATACCCCCGATAATCTGTATTGACACCGGCATAACCCTGAACTTTCACTCCTGAAGCACCTTTCGCCTCAATGAGTGCGCTGGTTTCGCCAAGCGTCTGAGTAAAGGTCAGTCCATGGCGGTGTGCAATAAGTCCGCCATCAATGCCAATTGAACGTTGCTGATAATCTCGGTCATAGCTGTAACTCCCTGAGATGTTGCCATAGTTTCCGGCCCATCCGAGAGACACGTCACCATTATTACGACTGGTTGCTTTCCCCGGGGTATAGTGATGGCTGACACTCCAGTTCAGACGCTGATCGAATGCGTTACCGTATAAACCTGCTGAGTGTCCTGTATTGCCGGAAGAGGAGTGCGTGAAACGATAAGATGCCCGGGTATCGCCTCCCGTCCATTTTTTTAGTGGCACGCTTAGCCACAGGCTTACGATATGTTCCATGCCATAACGATTCGGTCTCTGATTAGCCGACCAGTTTAACGACAATGTCATATCTTTTAAGAGAACAGAGTATCCCGCATTGAAACCGGTTTTGTGCTGGCTGCTCTTCCAGTAAGTGGTGTGATCAGCACCCGCATTCAGATAACCCCATTTCCCCAGCCCCTGGCTTAAGGAGAACCCTAAACTGTTTTTCCTTCTGTTTCTTATTACGTCGCGTCCTGGCGTGTCATACATTTTCCAGCTATCCAGCGTTTCGCCCAGAGTGAGATAATTTGCCTGGCTGAACCTGACATTGAACAGTGATAACGATGTGTTTGTCGCAGTAATCTCTTTGCTGTAACGCAATCGCAGAGACTGTCCTTCCAGCATATTCTGACCTGACGGCTGCCCCCGGCTGAATGCAACATCTGCAGAGAGTGCGCCCCAGTTTCCCATATTCAGTCCGGCACCCGTTGATAAAGACTGATAGTGGTTTGCTGCCTGAATACCGCCATAGAGAGTCACGCCATAGGGAAGGCCATACATGGCTGTTGATTCCAGTACCGGCGTTCTGAGAACATTTCTGTCCGACGGGCGATATTGTCCGGCCATAATGCTGTAGCGAAAATAGCCCTCCTTGAGGGCGATTGCCGGGGTCTGAAAAGGAACGGTGAATACCTGAGGGACACCGTCTGCTTCCCACACTGTGACCTGAAAATCACCGCCCGCGCCAGTGGGATTGAAATCAGTCAGTGCAAAGGGGCCCGGTGCGACAATCTGGTTATAGATGGTGTAGCCGTTCTGCTTAATTTCTACCCGTGCCTGAGTTCTGGCCACACCGCGGATGACAGGGGCATACATATACTGACTGGAGGGAACCATGCGGTCGTCTGAGGCGAGCATGACCCCACGAAAAGGGACGCTTTCGAAGATCTCCGATGAGGTAAAACGCTCACCCAGCGTCAGGCGACTATTCATGTCACTGATATCCCGCTCCAGATAAGTATTTATGACCTGCCAGTGCCCTGGTTTTCCTTCCGTTTTCTGCCAGCTGGTAAAGTTTCTCAGACGCCAGGCACCGACATTCACACCGGGGCTAAGCTGCAGCCATGAGTACTGGTTTGTATTTCCTGAATGGCTGTGCATGAAACTCTGATCCACACCGACCCTGTAATTCATCAGGAAAGCTGGAATACCCTCATCCCACAACGGTCGGGGCGCAATGCCTGTGAACCTGGGCGTAAGGTATATCTGTGGAACATTCAGGTGAAGCGACTGCTCGTTAAATCGAAAAGCCACCTGAGCGCCGGGGATCTGAGAAAGACTGAAATACCCTCTGCGAATCTCTTCTGTGGAGGCTTTGAACAGGTTCATACGGATACCATAATTTGAGAGCATTTCACGGGTGAGACACGGTACCAGTCCCTGCTGGCCATCTGTGTCTGGCCCTGGAATGAACATCACCGGCTGTGAGCCAACATGTGAGCCATTCAGGTATATGTCAGTCGGGTAGGTTCCCGGCAGCTGACTGCCCTGACTGAAACGCGTGAGATCGGTTTCCTTTCCTCCTCCGTCAATCAGTGAAGGGTTGAAGGTATAAACCTTCCCATCTGCCTGAATAGCAGCCAGCACCAGACAGGCCACGAGTAAAAGTCTGCAGGTGGTCATCGGTTAAGTCCTGAAAGGGATAATTTTCAGTGAGAAGGCGGAACAGAGGTTAGTTCAGACGTAAAGACTTTACTGTCGCCGCCATAATCGGTGATCAGCTGCCAGCGCACTGGTCCATGGGCATCTGCAGGGATGCCAAGTTCGCGCTTACTCATGGGAGGAACATAATCAGTGTTGTTCACTGTTATGTTGCCCAGCTGAACACTTCTGAGATTTATGAAAAAGGGTGTAGGGTTATTAACGGTAAGCGTCTTACCGTTTTTTATCCACGTCAGGCTGGAGGCAACGTCTTCTGGTGTACCATGCAGTGAGGAGGGGCGCACGAGCAGCTTCAGGCAGTTTTTGATGCGAAGCTGCGCCAGGAGTGTCGCATGCTGTCGTGTCTGCTTTTTTTTATATGCCTCATCAGTCCACTCAGCATCCGGTTCAGGGGGGATCCCCTTCAGGCAGAGCCAGAAGAGTGACTCAGTCGTATCATTATCGTGATTACTGGTAGCAATAATTTTAATCCGGCTTTGCTGATGACCATCCAGGCGGAAAAGGGGCGGCGTGACAATAAACGGTGCCCGGTTATTTTTATCATCGGCAACGACTTCCGACTGAACCAGCATGGGGTAGGACTGCGGGTTCATTACTGTCAGAGAGGCCCCATTCGAATCCGCAAAGTAAATAATCCGGGATGCTCCGGTTTTCACCGAAAATGACTGCAGTTCATTATCTAAAGTAATATTTTCACCTCTGGCTAACTGAAGTGAGCACAGAGTTGCCGTCATTATAATTATCATATTAACTAGTCTGGTCATTAATTTCCCCTGAGTTACTTGGTGTTGCAATTTGCTGATGATACGACCCCCCATTCTTTAAAGGATCGTATAAATGAGTTGGGTTATTATAAATTTATTGCTGGCCAATCTTCTTCAAAGGGTGATGGCGTCTGGAGAAGATGTCGCATTTCCCTTTTAGTAGCCTCTGCTTTTACAATGGCAAAAGTGGTACGAGACAATCATCTTTATTACCCTTTAAGTTCAGATAAGCAAGAGCCAGCTTTTTGGAAGTAAACAACATATCCTCTGTGTTATCATTGAATTTAACTGGCTATGCTGCCGGTATGACAATAAAAGATAAAGGTGCAATCATATTAATCAATTGCTGTAACAGGTCGGCAGAGGACGGGTGTAAGAAAGTATCGGCATGGGTTGATAGCCGTTCATTCATTAGTGGCTCCTGTGATTATAAGGTTTTCAGAATGGGTCTGAACTTCCTTCAGTTTCCGTTCTTAAATGTATAGATTTGTACTGCTCGCGGAAAGAACGTTATCACCCCGGTTAATCTCAGTGAGGTCAGAATAACGAATATTGATTTTTTAAGCGTAATTAGCGTAAAAATTCAGTAGAGATAGCCTCGTTTTTTATATGAGACCAGCCATTACGTAATGCACTAAGACAATACTGGCTACGGTTTTCTGCCCACTCAGCATTGATCCTGTTTTTTGCCAGTTTGACTGACCGAAGCCACAGTTTAACGGCCTTATCGTGCTTCCCTCTATTTTCTGCAAACGCGGCCTCTGCCGCCACGATGCAATAACGATGTTTTGGCGATTTACTGCATGCGGATTTAACCTGACACATAGACAGCTCCATGATTATGATGGATTATTTTATTTCCGGTTTTCTGATTCTTCCTCAAGTTCAGCTTTTCTGGCCAGAAAGACATCAGTGGCTTTATCCAGCAGCACCGGAACAGGTGCCAGAACCTTAGATGCATAGGCATAGCATCGGGCAAGTGCACTGACCGAATGACTTCGCAGGGCGGCATCGCAGAAGTCGGCGAGAAGTTCTTCTGAAGACCGTTTTCCATTATCTGCGCAGGCCTGTTCTTTACCCAAAGACTGTGTCGGCTTTGTTTCAGGCTGAATATCAGACTGAGCTGGTGAACTTCCCAGGCTGGAAGGTGATGCTGCAGGTCCGGATGCTTCCTCTGAACGTTCTTTCAAAGGTTGCATTTCATGTGCAGGGTTGCCCTGGAGTGCAATGCTGCTATCCGGACTGATGGACTGATTGATAATCGCATTAAGCTCATTCCGGGCGGATGGCGTGACATCACGTTCTGCCGGAGAAGACATTTCTATTTCGTCTGGCGTATATACACCCAGAATCACATCAGGACAGTGCAGGCGGGCCCAGCGTTTTACTGCAAGATAGGCGAGCTGCTGACGCGGATCGCTTGCCCAGAGCGTCGAGTTACGAACCTGTGCCTGGGAGAGCAGCAGTTCCAGTTCCCGTGGCTCCTGCTCATTTTTCATGGTGGCCCGGACGCGCACACCGCACCCTGCTTCATCCTTAAGTGTCCAGTCCGGTGCAATGTATTTATTACCTTTAGATGAAGTCTTTTCGACAAATTTCCCGATGACATTTTCCCAGGGACCAAACCATTCATAGCGAAGCCTATCCTGAGTTGGGGCCATAGTGGTGATCACTGCATTCACCAGCTGTGCTTCATACCCCAGAACACCATTCACCATGAAGGTTTTCTGCGCGACAGCAAACGGGTTCATACGCCACTGTATGGCCTGCATAGTTACGGCGAGGCAGTCTGCCGGATTCCCTGCAAGATGTGCCGGTACAGTGACTCTGCTGCCGGACATGATATCCGCGAAGCGAATCAGTTTATCCAGCGCATCAGGGCTGAAAATTGTGGAAGTTGTATCAGCGTTATCAGATACAGCGTTCATCATTTGTTTTTGCATTCTTAATCCTCCTGCTAACGTGCCCATGAAGGGCGGCGAATGGTTTCAACGCCGCCCCAGTTATTGCTGAGGCGACAGGCATGGAAGGTGTTCAAATCGCGGCGGAAGAGATTGAAACCTGCATGCATGTCATCGTCATGTAGTTCAAATACACGAACCGGATAGCGGCCGCAGTCGATGGATTCACTGACCACGATGAAAACAAACTGCGGATGCGCATCACCGCACCGGTAAAAACCCTCGCAGTACATGGCTGCCTGAACGTGGTAACGGAACTCTTCAATGTGCCGGGCAAATCGCGACATATCGCTGACCTTTTTTACATCGACAATGACAGGCCTGCTGGTCAGGTATTTATCCGGGCGGATACGACAGAGCTCTTCTGTCTCCGGGTCGGACCAGAAAATGGAGGATTCGCAGGGACCGTCAGCCTCCAGAAAAAAGCGTGCAGCGTGATGGGCCAGCACACTCTCCCTCATCAGCTGAAGCTTCCGGCCCTGCTCTGCATCCATCACTGTCATGTTCCGGATGCGTGTTTCATTCAAAAACGCCTGTTCGTCAGCTTTACCCTGAGAGGTACGCCGGTTAAAGGAAGGAGCCACAATAAAACGCCTGTCGAACTGTTCAGGTTCAAGAAGGAGACAGTGAAGTGCAGTCCCCATATCCAGTGCTGCTGTTTTTTCGGTATCAACAGGCGCATGTTTACGCCAGAGGTAAACAGCAGGGTTAACAGCAATTTCGTCAAGCTGCGATTTACTCACGCCCGGGCCGGCATGATAGGCCTCATTACTGAGGCCATTATAAATACCTGGTTTCATTCTGCGGTTTCCTCCCAGCCCAGCTCGACCTGGAGATTATAATTCCGGGCAGCCTGCAGGTATGCCAGAGTGCTGATAAAGCTGACATACTGCTCACCAGCTTCCGGGTGCGCGCAGCATTTTCTGACTTCCGGATGAAGATTCCAGTGACGAAAATAATGCAGATGATCCGGAAAATAGCTGAGAAGCCGCTGAGCCTCATCATCAATCCATTTCTCTTTAACGATTTCTGCCTGTTCCTGCGTATCAAGAAAGTCTTTATGTCTTTCTGACAAAGCAAATGGCATCGTCATGGCTGGCCCTCCTGGAGCAGAATGGTTATGAGCCGGTCAAAAACCACCTGAACTAAGGGCATTGCAGGCTGAGGCGGGAGAGCAGGGGACGATGAGGATGAAAAACTGGCACTGGTCACGATGTTTTCAGGCGCAAACTCAATATCACGGATGGCATTAAACGGGCGAGCAAAATCGGCATCGCCCCTGATGTCATTTGGCATCATGGGAAATGTTCCTCTGAACAGTGAGATTTAAGGGTGTTGAAGCCGGAACGGCTGGCAGTATTGCGGGGCTGGGATAGCGAACTGATGAGGACTCAGCCGTTCTGACGCTGCCGATATGAAGCGCAGTGTTACTCTTCTTCTTCGCGACGGGCCTCGCGGGTTGCTGCCAGGATTTGTGCCGGATCACCGGATATACGCGAATGAATGATGAACGTACCTGTATGGGTGAGCCGGGCATCCGGTGCAGCCCTGACGGCGGCCCGGACCACACGGTCATGAAGGAATGCCCGGAGTACGCAGGTTCTGATATGAAGCGTTGCCTCTGTTGATGTCGCGATATACTGAATTTTCATCGCTGAATCTCCTGTAGTTGAAATAATCCGGACTCGCCGCTTACGGTCGTGCGGTGACACTCTGTAAACCGGCTCAATATTTCAATGACTTACTGGTGCCGGTGGGTCTCTTCTGAATTCGCACTACCAGTATCCCGCGGTCAAGTGGGGTTTATATCTGATTGTCATAATCTGCGTGGCTGAGCAGTTCCCAGCTCTGACCATTGTCCCTGGATAACAGGCGCCACTGTGGGGTAACCCGCAGAGTCAGATAACCATCCCGATAAGTACGTCTGGCATGAATTAATCCGGCCCGCCAGTTATCTACTGTGCGCCTGGCTCGTTGTCTTATCCGGTCAGGCGCGAACGGTTTTGCCATCATGAAGCCCTCATTCCGTTCACGCAGGCTGCAGCCAGCCTCTTCACAAAGTCCCGGTTGTTTACGCACGGTGAACTGATGAACTTCAGGCTTCGCCTTAACGTGCGCAGGGTAAAAGTGAAACAGCTATGTCGTGTGTGGTTGCTCATAGGATGTCTCCTGCAGACATAAAAAACCGCCTCAGCAGGCGGTCTCATCAGATGAAATAAACCGGGGTTCAGAGCAGGCGCATACGGGCATCAGCTCAGGATATTGCTCAAAGATACCCGTCAGATTTACAGTAATCATCCTGTCCGGAGCACACAGGACGCTCTGACGGTATAACGCGGCCTCCTCCCGAATGACCTTGCCCTCCCTTACATGGCAGCGATTTTGTTCACTGAAGCCAGAACAGGTTTTGCCAGTGCCAGCAGAGAGTCAGTGATGTGCTCCGCGGCTTCGCGGTTTTGCATAAGGGACCTCCGAAAGGGATATTTGCCCTGCGGGCAGGGAACGGATTACATGTCCCACAGGACATGACGGTATTAATGAATAATGATGATGCGTGTATGGCGAACGAAATCCGCTAAATCAGTACCCACGTTCTGCCACTGCGTCAGTGCCTGAAGGACCTCAGTCCGGGACCGGCAGTGACAGGCACTCAGATAGGCCTGAACATGGATTAATGCAAGGCGCTGCATTTCTTTACGGGTGAGTAACGGAGGTGATGTTTTATTACGCATAGCGGCTTCCTTTGATTCATTAAACAGAAAAGCCGCAATAAGCGGCCTTTGTGAAAGTTCTGTAGTTGTCTGAAAGCATTTCTGGTCTTAATCAGTTTTCAGGCTGTGTGTTATCCGTTTCAATCTCATCGGCAGTTGCACAACAACAGCACTGTGGTTGTAAATCAGGATAATCAGCAACAACAGGAACCAGTATTTCGTTGTAGAGGTTGTCCAGTACAACCTGAACTTTCTTCATGTATCCTGCAGCCTGTTCCTCGGTCACTTTTCCATCACGCTGGTATTCATATATCTGACCAACCGAGGTACTGAGTTCACGGGATAGCATTAAAGCAGTCTGGCTGATACGCACTGCAGCTTCGCGATATAACATGGTTTCTCCTTCAGCAGATTTGTTTTCAGTTAAGATTTGATGGACGGATGAGCCGGGATGGCTCTGATGTTTTAAGGCACAGTTATGATTTTTACTGCAAAAAAAATCCCGCACGAGGCGGGAAAACTGGAGCGGACAACAGACTCAGTAGACCAGTAAATTGGCCCGGACAAGGCCTAAAGGTTGATAAGGAGCAGTGTCGTGCCAGACACTGAAATCGTATCTTAAACACGTACTGATTCATTTTTCTGATTAAAACTCAACGATGCTCCAGACGAGCACCTTCTTTTTAGCCTGCATTTATCTTAATGCCCGAATGCCGAACGGTTCCGGACGACGGGACCAGAAGAAAGATAGCTTTTTGTTTGATAGGTTTTGCATTGCCAAAGCAGTGGCGACGGGCATCCCGGATAAGGGAGAGCTCGTGGTCGCTGGCATGGGCATGGTGTGCGTTAATATGCTGGTAAGGTATGCGGGGATCGAAGTAAATGCCGCAGACCGGACATTTCACTCTTTTCTTCTTCATATAACCTCCATCAACAAAGGAAATGACACTGTGCAGTGCCATCTCATTTGTAGAGAGGAAGGTGGGTTTTGCCACTTCGGGGTCTCGCGCTCCTGCACTCCTCCCGCCCGACAATTTCGTGCCGTTCAACTGAACAGTCCATATGCTCAAGTTTGACGCTCACAACGTAGTGATAACGCTCGATACCTAATGTACACGATTCGTGTTCAATATCAACCCCATTTTGTGATGATAAATTTATGTTGTGTAAGTTGTTGAATTTGAATAAAAAACGGCCAATAAAAGCCGTTTTTTATATCAATGTGGTCAATCAAGATATGCTGCGGGCCAAGATGCCATTAATATTTTTCCCACAATCTCAATTGAGTCGTTAAGGGATAAGGGCTTGTATCGTGAGGATAAATTAAGTGGTTCAAGCCAGAATATTCCATCTTCCTTTGAAAGCTTTTTTAAAGAAATATCATTTTCCTGCTTGAGTTTAATTAGGCAAAAGTTCCCGGGTTTTGGCTTCTGGTCTGGATCACAGAGAACCATCATGCCCTCGGGGAAACTTGGCTTCATTCCAAAGGGAGATGTCATTGAGTGCCCCACAACTTCAAACCAAAATGCTCTCTCTCCTGCTTTAATAGGCGAGGGCAAATTTTTAAATTTTTCCTCCGTCAAATCTTCACTGTTTAATAAGTGATCAGCAGATAATATAGGATAATTGAACGAATCTTGAATCACAGTTCCGGACTCTCCAAAGAGCAAATATGCCGGAGTTACTCTAAGTATTTCAGCTAGTAACGTAGCGTCCTCAGCGCTCACTCTTCTTGATCCTGATTCGTAATTACCTAATCTCGAAGCCGTTGGCCATCCACAGAGCTTCGCTAACTCAGCTTGACTAAGTCCAAGTTCTTCTCGTTTTAACTTTATTCTTTCACCAATTTTGTATGGCATTTTATATTCATCTTTTTTACACAATCTGTGTTCTAGATCAGCCAGTAGCTTGACCGTTAATCACAATTTGTGTTTAATCGGGCTTCCTCAAAATCTAAGAATCCAGTTATGAACCAGATCGCTAAGATGCGTAAGCAAATCGGAATTTCCCAAATCCTTTTGGCAAGAACCATCGGATGGGGAGCTTCGCGCCTTGCAAATTATGAACATAGCGTGCGAACGCCGGGCTTAAATGACTGCAGGAAAATTGTTGTTGCACTAAACAAAGTGGGATGCGCTTGTACTCTAGATGACATATTTCCCCCTCAATCTGACGTTGTTAAACATGGCTTACCTAATCATAAGCGGTAAGCGATTAAACAGTCACTTACATGGCATAGCAAGATCGCATGCCTAAGTTTTTAAAAGGGGTTAAGAAGGTAGATTAATTATGTATAAAAAATCATGTAAAAATAGTGACTTAAGCAGTGCAGGCCGACATTTGCATTCTTTAGCCTTAAAGCCATTGTTTAATACTCGGCAAACAAAAGTGGCCCGATGCCTCAGTGTCTCAGATTCAACCATACTTCGTCGCACCGAAAAATCTTCCGCAATCATAGAAACACTAGCCGCAAGTGGGTTAGATGACTTTGTTCTCAACGGAGAGATGAAAGTGTCTCTGGATCAGTATCGATGGCTAATGACTGTAGCCATTAGATATGCCGAGTGTGAGCTTGAACACACGCGGGACATCCAATCAGATGTGTTCAATACACGCATCTGATTCAAACCAAAATCTTCAGGACTGTTTTATGAGTATGTTACTTATGGCTCAGGCTATGGGCATACGAGTAGGTAACCCCATACGTAAGCTTGTACTGTTAAAACTTGCAGACAACGCTAATGACAAAGGCGAATGCTGGCCTTCCTATCAGCACATCGCTGATCAGTGTGAAATTGGCCGTTCAACCGTGAAGAGCCATATTAAAGCGCTAGAGGATATGGGCCTGGTGCGCAGGGAGTTTCGTAAAAACGGAGTTCTTAATCAGTCGAATCTGTTTCATCTGACGCTGGATAAGCCAGTTAAAGACATCCCGCAGGAAACAGATGCATGCAATAAATCGGCACAAATGAACCGGCGCAAACAGAAAATGGAGGTGGGTCAGGATCTGACCGGGGTAGGTCAGGAGCTGCCCGGGGGTGGGTCAGGAGCTGACCGGGGGGGTGGGTCAGGAGCTGACCCCATAACCAGTCACTCTTTTGAACCAGTCACTGAACCTAAAAACAACACACACACATTGAGCAGCAATTTTGAATCTGTGGATAACTTTGCCACGGCTCCGCCTCACGAGTGCAACTATCCAAAGATGCAGACCGGGAGCGTGGTGGGGAAGGCAGGGACATGCTCGTCCGCAGAACCTCCAGCGCCTGAGCTCAAAACCAGGTCCACTCAGGCGCGTCACAAGAATCCGGTTCTGCCAGATGCCATTGAGCGCGTCTCAACTCTGATCGCCCTGAAGACCGGGGATGTGCAGTTGCGTGTAAACAGACCGACTCCCTGTAGCAAACACCCCCCAAATCACACCTCGGCCAAATTCGTCATGTTCGAAGGCTGGCAGCCCTCGCCAGAACTGAGCCGCACTGCGCGAAAAATCGGTATTGAACTTTCAGGCCCTCCAGACCAGGCCGCACTTGCTGATTTTGTCACCTTCTGGGAGGCCGATGGAGGGGCTTACAACCAGATACAGTGGGAAATGAAACTGGCCCGCTCTCTGAAAAACCAGCGACAGCGCGCGCCTAAACGTCATAGTCCGCGCCGTGAACTCAAGGCTTCTTCGGGTATGGACTACACGATTCCGGAGGGATTCCGGGGCGGGTAGGGCGAGGTCTTTACGCTATACCTGCTGCTTCAAGGAAGGCGAATGCTTCAAAGGAAGAAAAGAGGTGAGGCTTATGATAAATTTTCGGTATGCACTTCTTGATTTTGTCATAATAATTATGTTGAAATCATGAAGTGAAAATAGTGGAGAAACCCTCATGACCATACCTTATTGTATGCTACATACCGAAGCTGATTCAGATGTTGTACTTAATGGACTGGGTTTTTCGGAAAAAGATATCCATGCCGCTCTTGCGTCTGCTTTGTACGAGCGTAGCAAATCAAGCAAGCTTCACCCCGCAGTGGATGCAGGGTTCCGTTTCTGGAGCGAGATGGTTGCCGCGACCCGCCGTGTACTGATTGGCAAGGGTAATGGCTGGTCTCCTGAAGTGGTCAAGCGAATGGAAATGGTCGTTAACTCAGTCAAGGGGGTTAGTCTTATTATAACCTCGGGTGACAGGCACACCGGACGTCCTGACGGTTTACCGAAAACCAAAAATGCCAAAGGTGAGGCAACGCGTTCGATAGTTCACAATAATCCTGGCACAGTCGATATGTTCCAGACGGATGCGTTATATACAGGTAAATCTGAAATCACGCCGATAGACAGCACCCGCACTTATATTGTTTTGTATTATTATGATGCGGCTGACAAAGAGGTCCGCTGCGAAGTGTCCTACCCGGTAGGAATGGTTAATCAGGACGGATTTGCCCGCGTAAGCGCCTGGAGTCAGCGCATTATTTTGAGTCCTCTGCCGTTTGAAGGCACGGATATTTTCCCTGATGAGGATTTCGATGATGACATATCAATTTCCGTTGAAAGCAAATGAGTAAACCTGTCGATGACGGCAAACGTCTTTTTAATCCGTCCCGGCTTAAGCTGGCGCGGATCAGACGCAAGCTGACCCTGAAAGAACTGGCAGAGAAAATGGGGCTATCCAGCCGTATTGTAATTGAGTACGAAAAGGACTACTGCCTGTATGAACCCACGCCAGAAACGGTCCAGTTATACGCTAGCGCTTTGAAATATCCAGAGTCCTTTTTCTTCGGGGATGACGTTGAAGCTATCGATCCACTGACGGTTTCATTCCGTTCTTTGCGATCAACAAAAGCCGCTGACCAGCACGCGGCAATTGGAGCTGGCGCGTTAGGGGTTATGCTGAGCGAGTATTTCCGCACCCGCTTCACGTTGCCGCAGCCTGAACTGCCGAATCTCCGTGGAAGTGAATCTGAGGTCGCCGCACAGGCGGTGCGCGAAGCTTGGGGTATTGGTAAGAAGAGTATAACTAACGTTGTTCATCTTCTGGAGAAACACGGCGTTAAGGTGTTCTGGCTCTCAGAGGAAACGGCAAGTATCGATGCATTTTCTTTCTGGAAAGATGATGTCCCTTACATTTTTCTCAACACGCATAAATCAGGTGAACGCAGCCGCTTCGATGCGGCACATGAGTTGGCTCACTTGGTGCTTCACCGTCACGGTGATGTCAAAGGACAGGATGCTGAGCGTGAAGCAGATGCTTTTGCGTCAGCATTTCTGATGCCTCTGGAAAACGTGATGGCTGTTAAAATGGCGTTTCCGACGTTCGACAAAATCGTTCAGCTAAAATCGCTCTGGAAAGTCTCTGCAATGGCTCTCATTGTCAGAATGCGCAATCTGAACATGCTGACGGAATGGCAGTATAACAGCTTGATGCGCGATGCAACGGCAAAAGGGTACCGAACCGGTGAGCCTGGAGGAATTGAGCGTGAAAGGTCGCTCATTATTGAAAAAATGATGGCCGCTCTGGCGGGTAACGGCGTTCATCTTACTCAGCTGAGTGACGAGCTTAACGTGCCACTTGATGAACTGAGCAGTCTGCTTTATGGGGTGGCGGCAATCAGTGGCGGCAATAGTGGAACCTCATTATCCAGAGCCTCGCTTAGTCTGGTGTAAATCGGCAAGCTGCTCATGCTTAAAGCCGCTAGGGAGAATCTCTGGCGGCTTTTTATTATTATCCGCAATTTTCCTGCGCAGCCTCATTGGTAAGTAAAGACTGATTTTAACAATGTCCGCTATTAGCACGAAGCGAATTAGCGCAATTCCTTTGGACATGCACGCGCAGTGGAAGCTGAAACTGACGCGGTATCTTGAAAAAGGGCGTACAAAGTCCGCCATAAAACGCACCTGAGAACGACGAGTCAGTACGATGGTGGGGAATGTTGGTTATGCGATTCCAGAGGGATTCAGGGGGTGACGGAATCAACCAGATCTTCGATCGCGGGTTATCTGCGCTTTGTCCTGTGGAGGGTCTGACAAACCTGAATCATCAGCAGGCCAGCGAGGTAATGGGTGTAAGAATCATGGACCGACTGAAAATGGACAGTGGTATCTGGGTCAATTTTGACTGGGAGAGCTACCGGCATAATATGAAGCATTACACGTAATCAACTAATCACATGCTGCAAATGGATTGCTGAAAACCGCGCTTTTAGTTTATCGGTAGGCAAACAGTTTAGACAGGCACAGTGGGACCTGAAACTGGCTCAAAGGCTGGTGGAAGGTAGACAGTGTCAGCGTAATAGAACGCCACTACGCGATGTTAACGCGATAGCTGAGACGTTCTATGAAATACCTGAGGGCTTCAGAGGCGAGTAGGACGCAAGCTTTTCGAATTCAGCTCAATTTTTTGTGAAAGTATACTGGAGTGAAGGCAAGGGCCGCTATGGGCTTAGAGCGGGCATTGCTATTAGCATTTTGTGTGAATCAATGCAGATCAGGTCATCCCAGAAATTAGATCAAGAATCGGTGTATGGAACTCTAAAGCAGTGAGGAAAATAAAAATAAAGGGATTCGACGTTTACAGACAGGGTTGATTAATATTTTTTGAAACTTGCTAATCTTTGATGCATAGTTAGGAATTGTCTGATAGAGTAGTTTTCCTTATGTTTATGGGTACGAAATCAGATGAACGTTTTCATTGATACCGATCTATTCCTAGACCTATACCGTATGTGTAAGGATATGTTAGACGAACCGAACAAAGTTTTTACACTACATCAGTACGAGCAATCAAAGTTTAACTTACGTTGCTTCTCAATAATGAGTCCCGGCGTAATCGTTCTGAGTTGTAGCTGACAAAATCAAAGATATTGAAAAGGACTACAAACCCACTTTTCCTCAGTCAGAAGTTCTTTAGTTTAGAAAGGCAATAGTATCTTTCGTAAGTGAAAACCCGCTGAAGTTAAACTAATATTAATTAGTGATTTTATTTATGATATTAAAGAAAAAATTGAGATCAACTAAACCTATCGTCAAGATAATAATTTAATCACGATAGTATCAATAGAGTTGATCTCAAGCAGTCATCCAAAAAATTCTACAGTGCTTTAATAACTTTAATTGCTAAATGCTCTTATATTCAACCGAAAAGTTGGGGTAGGTGATTTTTCACTGATATTTATTTCATGAGTTAATTACATCAACCTAATTTTAAATATATATAATTAAGTTGATGCTTGAATGTTACTTTTAGCGTATTTATGATTTTTCAGGAGGATTAATGCAATTGAATTCATTAGATGCAATCCGTTTGGGTTACGTCAGAGATAAGCACGGAAACTTATTAGATCCTTCCATCTATAATAAGACATCAAGTGTTGATATTACTATTGGTGAAGTTCTTTTTAAAACTGAAAATGAATTACCATCTAATAGGAAAGTCACAACATTAAAACCTCAAGAATCTTTAGTAATAATTTCAGAAGAGATTGTTCATGTTCCGTCTGACCATGTTGCATATGTCTTTTTGAAAAATACTTTAAGTTTAAGGGGGCTTTTAGCTTTGAATACGGGGATAATTGATGCTAATTATAATGGACCAATTTCTACAGTGATCATCAACTTCTCGAACGAAGATGCAACGATACCTTTCGGCGATTTAAAGGAAGATAAGGATTTCTTTAGGGTTGTTTTCCACAAACTAAACTCATCAGTCTCAATCGGTCAGGTTCCGCAGCAGATAGTAAGTTTCAGTACAACTGCGTATGAAACCTATAAACAAGGGAAGGTGGAAAGTTTAAAAAGACTCCCAAAAACGTTCTTAGAATCTAAGGCATTAGAAAAGAAAATTCATGATCAGCTTTTTAAGAAAATATCGGAGTTTTCAATTTCAAAATTGCTTGCTTCAATAGCTGTACTAGGAGTGCTTTTCACTGCCTTACCAATGCTCAAAGACTGGATATTTTCAATGCAATATGATATCAAAGATAGCATTATCACACAAACGACGAATAAGTTAAAAATAGAAAATCTCGAAAGTGATGTAGAGAAGCTAAAAGAACAAATTCGAACATTAGAGCTTAAGCCTAATAATAGGAATAAGAGCAGATAAATTCGGGGTGGTTTGCTTCACAGAAAAGGTTGAAACATCAATAAGTTCCTGCTGGGCATTGAAGGCTATTGATGTTCCAACTTTCTTTGCTAAATGAACATCGTTTTTTCCATCACCAATAAATATGCATTCATCTAAAGATGTTGAATATTCTTCAGCCAAATGCTTCATAAATACAAGTTTTCCAACTTCATCCGTGGGCAATAAATTAAAATGTTTTACTCTGTCATTTGTATCAAAAAAATATTCACAAGCGCTATAGGCGTGGTCAATATATAATCTAGTCTGTGCTACGTCAGCCAAATGTTTAAAGCCTCCAGATATGAGTGCAGTGACTATTTTTTCATTTTTAAGAAATTCGAAAAGTTCATCCGCGCCTTCGTGAAATTTTGTAGCTTCAATTATTTTTTCAAGATGATGCTTTTGCATCCCATGTTTTATGTGAATTCTAATAGTATCTCTCATCCACTCAGTGTAGCTTCCATACTTTTTGTTCAACCATAAGTCTTTAGTGTACTCTTCTTCTTGATAGCACTCTTCGCTTATTTCCTTCGCCAAAGCAGTCCAGGCACTAGGTGCTACTTTGCCATTATCAAGCTCAAGATTTTTTTCAAGGATTGTTCCTTCCATATCAATAAAGCAAATCATCATATTTAACCTTTAAAAAAGATTGAGGAGATATTTTTCAGTAAGGTATTTTAACAAAAAATAGGAAAAATTCTTTCTTTTTCAGTGCTTAGGGGTTGGGATATATCTGAATATACTTCACTGTACAATCTTGTAAGATCATTATACTAAGCTCCAACCTCTTGCTTGACAGAACTAGTTCCACCTTTATCAAAGAATGAAAGTGCTAGGTAGGTCTAGAACAATTAAAATTTTTAAGCATTTAAATTAGATTAAAGGGTAGGCTGCAATAAGCTGGGAAATTTATTACAGCTATTTCAGCCTATAGCTTCATTTATTAAGCACGTGAGGTATTAATTCTATTTTTTATGTAGATATTTAGTGTTTCATTAATATTCAGTCAATGCTCTTCAAAATATGTATGCCGATTGCTTCAGCCATTTTAGGGGGAACTGCATTTCCTATTTGTCTGGCTTTTGATTGAAGACCGCCTTTAAATACATAATCCATTGGGAAAGTTTGTAAGCACGCTGCCTCACGAACAGAAATTGCCCTGTTTTGTGAAGGATGACCAAATCTTCCATTAGAATAGCTAATACACTTAGTTGTTAGACCACTGGCTGGTTTATCCCAAGCTAGTCGACCATAAACATCACTGTGACCTTTGTGTGTCTTGTGGCAATCGAGTATTAATTCCTCAGGCCATGTTTCACGCCCTTTTCCTTCAGGTGTAGCCATAATTCTTCTAATATTTAGTTCAGATAGTTTGGCGCTAACGTGGTCCGTTATAGCTGGGTGAGTCTCTCCCGCTTTAATCGGAGGGAGGTGCCTTATCCAGTCACTAACAGTTGCGAACTTCACGTTTGAACCATCATGAGTTTTTTCTGGAAGTGTAATATGTGAGTGGCGCGAAGCAATTAATACAAATCTTTCTCTTGTTTGCGGAACACCATACCAGAGTGCAGGAACTACGCCATAATCAAAATAGTAACCATTATGTCTTAGTAAATCTAAGAAGGCTTGGAAGCTTCCATTATTTACATCAACACTTTGTATCCCTGGTACGTTCTCAACTAACACAAAATCCGGAGAATAAGCATTTACGAAGCGACCAAATTCAGAAAGTAATGCCTTTCTAGGGTCATCTTTTAATCTATCTTTATTTTGTTTGGAAAAAGGTTGGCATGGTGCACAACCACAAAAGAGGATCATTTCATTATTTTTTGTTGCATCGGAAATCGCATCTTCGATATCTTTAACATCTACTTCGGAGATGTCTTTATTGACAAAGTAAGCTGCCGGATTGTTAAGCTTAAAGGTTTCTCCTGAGTCGCGATCAATATCAAGTCCAAATGCTATATTAAAACCAGCGGCCTTTAAACCGCTGCTAGTCCCACCACAGCCGGAAAAAAAATCGAATACATTAACTTGTTTTTTAGCCATAAATACTCCCTAATATCTACCTTATAATACCATCATCCAGAAATTTTTGCAGTAGTAATTTCGTTTGTAAAAAGGCCGAATGACTTGAGGGTATTCTATTAAGCATTCTTATTTGAGTTTCAAAAATATTGTCACTATTAATATCTTCTTCACCTATGTCATTCTTGCAAATTTCAACAATCATTTCTTTAGGTGTCGTCGAGGCTTGTTTGGCCGCGTTTGAAAATTCTAAATAGTGACCGTGAGGGTTTTCTATTATGAAGTTTTCAGGATTTAATATTGGGAGATAAGAAATGTAATTATATGAATAGTCAATAAAGTCTCTATATAATTTTATTTTTTGACTTTTGTTGGCGCCACCACTGTTACCATCGCAGGTTATTTTTACTTCCAAACCCAGAATATTTTTAAGTATATCCTGAAGAATTTCATTTTTATCTTCAGCCAATGATGACGATTTTAAAAATTCTGTTTGTGTTATTTGGTCTCCGTCTAAAAGGAATAATACATTTTTTACATTTGCCTGGAAAAGTGGGACTGCATAATTATTAATCAAAGCTTTTGCTCCGCCTGGACAAAACCTTACATCAAAAGCGTTAAAGAAAGCATCTCCTCCTAATTTTAGAGATTTTTCAACAAACTTTTTTGCTAGTTTATCTTCAACTATAATTGTTTTCTTTGTCGGGTTTTCACCCAGGATATAGAAAGATTCTTCAGGCGAAACATCCTGTAAAATATCAACTTTACCTAGATTTTCATTGAGACAAAAAAGCTTGATTGCTTCTTTTGGTAAGTTTTTAACGATCGATGGCGAATGAGTAGATACTACAATTTGATGTTTTTTCTTTAAGGACTGCTCTTGTAGGAAGTCCATTAATCTCATTTGTGCTGAAGGATGTAATGAAACTTCAGGCTCATCTAACAAAACTAAAGAACACGAGCGAGCATCTAAAAGTTTATTAACTAAAATCGCCACAGCGAATTCTCCACTTCCAGCGAAAGCTTCAGAGTATCTGAGGCTCGGAGATTGGAGAATTATAGTTGAAGATTTTTCATTTGTGAAAAGTGCATGTTCAATCATTCTGATGGAAATATATTCCCTACCAAGTATTTCACTTATTTTTTTGGTTTTTTCGGCATCCAGTATAATATTTTTGAATATTTTTTCTTTTTTTCCTTTGAATGGTTTAAAGGAGCCTAAGTCTCGATCAATGATCTCTTTAACCATTTGGCTCCTTTTTCTTAAATGTTCTTTTTTAGGATATTTGTCAAAGTCAGAGTGATAAAAAAACTTATCGAAAGCACTTATAGTTGCACGGAAATCAAGATAAATAACGCCTTTTTCAATTGCTTTCCAGCGGGTTCTTGATTGATTCGGAGATACAACTGGTTCAGGCACAGGTTTCATGCCATCACTTATTAATGGTCTTGATGGTTCCCAGTAATCGGGGTCTGAGCCTTTAGATATGCGGCTTTTTATTACTTCAACTATGTCACTGGTTGAGGAGTCATGGTAGCCATAAATAAATCTTGAACGGCCTCCATCTTGAATTACATCAACATCCGTTGAAAACCATAAGTTACCCAAGGAATAGTTATTGGGTGAACCATATAATGCTCTCAAAACTGAGCTTTTATTTGTCCCATTTTGTCCAACCAATGCCGTAATCGGATATTTAAAATCAATTCTACTGCCTTCTGTGAGATTTTTATAAAACGGAAATCTTATATGCCTTATAAAAGGTTCAACTGAAGAAGTTTCAAGTATGGTTTTAAGTTTTTTTTTAATGTTCATAAGGATAATTTGAAAGTAATAAATATTTATAGTTTAATGTGGATTAAAAAGAGCTTTTCTGATATTCAGTGCACAACATGCTTTATAATCATCGTTGATTGTACAGTTTTTTTTGGAAAAAAAGATAGTGGATACTTAAAATTCTTTAATTGATCTATCACGCTTTATCCAGCGTGGCAACAGTAAATCACTACTTGCTTCTGTTTAATTTTTACTCGATACCATTTAATATCCTGCATATTCAACCATATCTATCGAATAACTGTTCTGTCAGTCACTGGTAAACAGGTGCTATTGAGTACTTTTTTTCGAAGAAGTAGGACGTTTTTATTGCCTGAAAACCAATAGTGAAGGTACAAACACAGTCAGTCTATGCGGAAATAGCTTTTACTTTCGGCTAACTTAATCGATAAGGATGAGGGGTAGTATGCCATGTCGTTTCCAAGCGATAGACAGTGTCTATATAAGTTGGTTTGGTCAAAACCAGCGAAGTTCATCGCTGCAGATCTTAAAATGAGCGAGTCCCATCTCATTGTCAGATGTATCGAGCTCCAGATCCCGCGTCCCTTAGACGGTTACTGGCGTGCGGTCGCCAAAGGTAATGCGCCAGCCATTCCCCCTTTGCCTCCTCTAAAAGCACCCATACGTGACAGTATTGACGGTCAGGAAGACGTGACGCCGCAATTACATGTTGTGAACAAGCAGCTGGCATCCGGTAGTTATAAACCCGCTCTAAAGCGCAGGGCGAAGTCATCATCCCATCCTGCTCAGGG
>Ga0105244_10001041_pt1 | contig 23201 bp, 15 predicted proteins | sample KBSM44metaG_FD_80423 | JGI IMG/M metagenome (GOLD analysis project Ga0105244, IMG submission 80423) | Miscanthus rhizosphere microbial communities from Kellogg Biological Station, Michigan, USA - KBS M4-4 metaG | ecosystem: Host-associated > Plants > Roots > Rhizosphere > Soil | place... | reverse complement strand
TGGGCCGGGCAGGTCGTCCAGGCGTGCCTGCCAATAGGCCTGGGCGAGTGCAAGGCCCGCCGGGTCGGGTTGGACCTGCAGCACGTAATCGCGAAACGACAGGTCCAGCGCAGGCAATTGCGTGTGCGGCTGGGTGTAGAGCAGCGCCAGTTCCGCCAGCAGGCGCTTGATGCTCAGGCCGTCGAGGGTCAGGTAGTCGAAGAACAGCCCGACACGCCAGCCGTGCTCGCCGTAGTTCACCGCGTGGACCTCGAACATCGGCCACTGATGGCGTTGGCGCGGGCGCGAGGCCCAACAGTCGGCCAGGCGCTGGCGGGCGGCGTGTGCGTCAGGCGCCTGGTGCCGATGCACCTGCATCGGCGGTACCTCGGCCAGGATCACTTGCTGATCATCGCCCACCAACTGCGCACGCAGCATTTCATGGCGCTGAATGAGGCGGTCCCAGGCCTGTTCAAAGCGTGGAATATCCAGCGCTTCGCCGTCCAGTTCGATCAGGTAGGTGGTGCCGCACGACAGCGGCAGGCCCTGGCTTTGCCCGCGCCAATAAGCGTGCTGCACTTCGGTGAGTGGGAAGGGTTGATGGCGTTGGCCGGGGTCGGCCACCAGGCGTTGCTCGGCCTGTACACCGGGGGTTTGCAACTGCGCCACGAACTCCGCCAGGCGCGGCGTGGCAAACAGCTGTCGCAGGCTCTGCGCATTGGCCAGGCCGGCACGGCGCAGGCGTGCGCTGCATTGGGTGGCGAGCAGGCTGTCGCCGCCCAAACGGAAGAAATCACTCTGGCGATACACCTGGGCACCGGGCAGCAACTCGGCCCAGATCGCGGCAACCTGTTGCTCGCGCTCACCGCATGGCGCTTCGTTGGCGGTGGCGTGTTGCGGGTGAACCTGCTCGGCACGTGTCACCAGTGCATGGCGGTCGAGTTTGCCGTTGGCACTCAGGGGCAGCGCGTCCAGTAGCAGCCATTGGCTGGGCAACATGTAGTCGGGCAATTGCATGCTGAGGGCCTGGCGCAGTTCCTCGGTGCACAGCGCCCCTTCGGTCGGGACCACCGCCGCCAGCAGGTGCAACGGCGTACCCACCGCCAGGGCCACGGCTTGGCGGATGCGCGGTTGCACGAGCAGGGCATTTTCGATTTCACCCAGCTCAATACGGTGACCGCGCACTTTCACCTGGTGGTCGCGGCGGCCGAGGAACTCCAGGCGGCCATCGGGCCAATAGCGCCCTAGATCACCGGTGCGATACCAGCGTGCGCCCTGGTGTTCAACGAAGCGCTCGGCGCTCAGGTCCGGCGCACCTCGGTAACCGTCGGCAACACCCGCGCCGCCGATCCAAAGCTCGCCTGCCAGCCAATCCGGGCAGTCGCGGCCCAGGCTGTCGACCACGCGATATTGCTGGTTGCCCAACGGCGTGCCGTAAGGGATCGAGCGCCAGTGCGCCGGCAAGGGCAGGTCGACCGGCTGGTAGTTGGACCAGATCGCCGCTTCGGTGGCGCCGCCCATGGCGATCAAACGGCAACCGCCGTTGCTCGCTGTGTGCAGGCGTGCAGGCAGGTCGAGGCCGATCCAGTCGCCGGACAGCCACGCCATGCGCAGCGGCAGCGTGTCGGCCACGGTCAGCAGCATGTCCAGCAGCAACGGCACCGAGTTCCACAGGGTGACCTGGTGTTGCTGGATCAGGCGGTTCCACACCGAGGCGTCGCGGCGTTGCGCTTCGTCCAGCAGCACCACGCTGCCGCCCACGCCCAGCACGCCAAACAGGTCGTACACCGAGAGGTCGAAATCCAGCGCTGACACGGCGAGCAAGCGGTCGTTCTCATTGATGCAGAAGCGTTGGTTCAGGTCATCCAGGGTATTGCAGGCAGCACGATGGCTGATCTGCACGCCCTTGGGTTCGCCGGTGGAGCCGGAGGTGAAGATGACGTAGGCCGGGCTGTCGGGGCTCACCGCCACAGGTGCCGGCAGCGGCGCGAAGGCCAGGGCGTGATCCAGCCAGGCAGGGTCGATCAGCGTGTCGATGGCTGCACGTTGGCAGATGCGTTCACGACGGGCCCGGGGCTGGCTCGGGCTGATGGGCACGTAACATGCGCCCGCCGCGAGTACGCCATACAACGCCAGCACCGCGCGATGGCCACGGGGCAGGCATACGCCAACTGCCTCACCCGGTTGTACACCCTGTTCCAGCAGCGCCGCGGCAATTCGCAGGGCGCCCTGTTGCAGCTGTGCGTAGCTGATGCGCTGCTCGCCATCGATCAGGGCCAGGCGCTCACCGCTGATGGCAAACGGCACTTGATGCAGCGTGCGTGGAGCAATCGCGGTGGCGGTGGCGTTGACCTGTTGGCGCACCTGGTGCTGGTGCACCGGCAGATGAGGCAGGGCGGGCGCATCCCAAGCAGTGTCGTGTTGCAGATTATGGAGCAGGTCCAGGTAGGCGCCGAACATGGCGTCCAGCAGGCCCTCGGGAAACAGCGCGTCCTGGGCATCCCACGCCAGTAGCAGGGCGCCGTCCTCTTCGTAGACCTGGTGGTCGAGCCACACCTGCGGCGTCTGGGAAATCATCTGGGTGAGGGCGCCGAGGGTTTGCGCGTCCCCTTGGCCCAACAGCGGCGTGCCGAGGTTGCAGGCGAACACCACCGGCGAAAAACTGCGCTGGCCCGCGCCACGCTGGGCGAGGTCGCGTTGCACCTGCACGCCGGAATAGTCGGCGTGGGCCATGTCGCGGTGGAACTGCGCCTGCACCTGCGTCAACTGCTGGGCGAGGCTGCCGGGCTGGCGCAGGTCGACTTCGAGCAACAGCAGGTTGGTGAAGTCCGCGACGACTTGATCCAGCCCCGGCGCGTCGCCCTGGCGATCGAACAGCGGCAGGTTGAGCAGGAAGTGCGGCACCTCGCTCCAGCGCCCCAACACCTGGGCGAAGGCCCCGGCGAGCAGCATGGCCGGGGTGAGTTGGCGCTTGGCGGAGGCCTCCCGCAGGCGTTGCCACACCGCTGGCGTGAGGCGTTGCTGGCGACGGGTAAAGCGCACCTGCTCGATGGCCTGGGGTTCGCAGACCAAAGGCAGGGCGGGGCCGGCGGGCAGGTGGTCCAGTCGCGCCTGCCAGTACTGCGCGGCGCTGGCTTTAGGAGCCGGGCGTTGGGCCAGGTAGTGCGCGAAATGCCAATCGCGCCCGGCCTCGGGCAGGCGTTCGCAACGGTACAGCGCGGCCAGGTCGCGCAGGATCAGGTGCAGGCTGTGCACGTCCGCCACCAGCAGGTCGAGGTCGAAGTGCAAGCGCGTACGGCCCTCGGGCAGCAGGCTCAATTGCAGCCCGGCGACTTCGCCGTGTTCGACCGCCAGTTGCCGATGAGACAGGCTGTCACGCGTCGCCTGCAAGGCCTGTTCACGAGCCGCCGGTGCCAGGCCGCGCAGGTCATGAACCTGCAGCACGGACATGCCGTCGTCGAGGATCTGCTGGCGGCCTTCGTCATCAAACCGCGCGCGCAACATGCCGTGCCATTGCTGCAACCCTTGCCAGGCAAGGGCCAGTTGCTGTGGGTCGAGGGCGTTGCCGTCCAGCTCCAGGTAGGCGTGACAACCCACGCCGCCCAGCACCTGTTCGGCGCCTCGGCCAATCCAGTAGGCATGTTGCACGTCGGTGAGGGCGAAGGGCGCCGCTGGGTCGATGACGACAGCCGCGTTGGCCGCTTTACGCGGGGTGGCCGTGAGCCGTGGCAGCCAGTGGGCGAGGGTCGGTTGTTCGATCAGGTCGGCGAAGGTCACCGGGGCGCCGGCCTGGCGCCATTGGTTGACCAGGCGCATCAGGTGCAGGGAGTCCAGGCCCAGCTCGATCAGGTTGGCTTGATCGTCCAGCGCCGGGCCACCGTGCAGCAGCGCGCCGATCTGTTCGCGCAGGTGTTCGACCGTCAGCGCGCTCATGGCTGCACCTCGGCGGCGCGCTGGGTTTCAACGGCCAGCACGCGCACATGGGGGGCGATGCTGGCGAGTTTTTCGCGGGTCTCTTCCAGTTCCCGTTCGGGCAGCGACAACGAGACAATCCCCGCGCCGGCCTGCACCCACGCTTGGCCCTGATCTTCGAACACACTGCGCAACACCAGGGCGGCGTCGAGGCTGCCGTCGCTGTCGGCGATCAGCACGCAACCGCTGTAGAGGTCGCGGCTGCGGCCCTCGTGCTCGGCAATCGCGGCAATGGCTTCACGCTTGGGAATGCCCGATGCGGTCACGGCGGGGAACAGCGCGGCGAAAGCGTGCCAGGCATTGCAGTCGGGCTTGAGCCGACCTTTGAGGCGCGAACTCAGGTGCTGCACGCTGCCTCGCCGCGAGATGCCCATGAACTCGCTGACCCCCAGGCCCTGTGGCTCGCAGATCGGTTGCAGCTCTTCAAACGCCAGCTTGACCGACACGGCATGTTCGGCGATTTCCTTGGGGTCCTGGTACAGCGATTGGCGCAGGCGCGCTTCCTCTTCCACGTCACGGCCCAGCGCGCGCGTGCCGGCCAGGGGCTGGGTGCTCACGGCGCCGCCGGCACTGACTTCCACCACGGTTTCCGGGCTGAAGCCCACACAGGAGAACCCGCCCTGATGATGGATGAACGAGCGCGCCGGTGTGTTGGCGCGGCGCCCGGCGCGGTAGCTGGCCACCAGGTCGACGTGGCCGTCGAGAGGCACTTTGCGCGAAAGGATGATCTTCTGGTAATCGCCACGGACGATCTGCGCCACGGCGCTTTCGACCTGGCTGCAATACCGCGCGGCGTCATGCCCGGCGACGTCTACCTTGGCGGCGCGGGGCAACGGTTGCTCCAGGGCGCACTCGGCGTCCAGGGCCTGCACGCGGCTTTGCGCAGCGGCGAGGGCGGCCGGTTGCAGGGCGCGAATCAGCGCGCAGCCCTCGCGCAGGCGGATCTCCAGGGTGGGGATGTCCAGCTGCAGCAGCGGGCGGGTACTGGGCAGGTCTGCCAGTTGGTAAAAGCGTCGCGCCAGTTCAAAGGTGGCGGTGCCGTAGGCGCGCCACTGTTCGAAAGGCAGGGCCTGGGCGGCTTTTTCCAGGGCCAGCGGGATGTCGTCGGCGGGCCAGCTCCAGCGCTGGCCGGCCACGCTCAGTTGCACGGTGCTGCCGCTGAGGCGCACCTGGGCGATGCTGCCCACGCCGAGGGACCATTCGCCTTGGTGCTCGTAAAGGGTCAGGTCCTCGGGCAGGTAGACACCGGCCAGAGCCGCCGCCAGTTCCTGGGGTTCGGCACTGATCGGTACGCGGCATTCCAGGTAACGCTGGCGCGGTTCGGCCTTGCATTGGAAGCGTTGCTGCAATTGGCGTTTGTCGAGTTTGCCGACGCTGGTCAGGGGCCAGCTGTGCAGGATTTCCAGCTGGTCCGGCCACTTGTGGCGCGGCAGGCCGAGGCCCTGGAAATGCTGGTGCAGGGTGCTCAGGGCAAAGGGTTGCGGTGTGTGCAGGATCACGCAGGCGCACACCCGTTCGCCCAGGCGTTCGTCGGTGAGGGCGACCACGGCGGCGTCTTGCACCAGCGGGTGCTCGCGCAGCAGTTGTTCGATTTCTGCGGCGGCGATTTTTTCCCCGGCGCGGTTGATCTGTTCCTTGATCCGCCCTTCGACCACCAGGTTGCCGTCGGCGGTCCAGCGCGCCAGGTCGCCGGAATGGAAGAAGCCTTCGGCGTCGAACACCTGGCGGTTGTGGGTGTCGGCACGGTAATAGCCGGCGATGGTGTAGGGGCCGCGCACGATCAGCTCGCCGACTTCGCCGGGGGCAACGGGTGTGCCATTCGCGTCCACCAGGCGCACGTCGTCGGCGTCGCACAGGGGCCGGCCCTGGGTGTTGAGCACCACCGATTGTGGGTCATCCAGGCGGGTGTAGCAGAGCAAACCCTCGGCCATGCCGAACACCTGTTGCAAGGCGCAACCCAAGGCGGGGGTGACGCGTGCGGCGACGTCGCTGGACAGCCGCGCGCCGCCCACCTGCAACAGGCGCAGGCTGGACAGGTCACTGTGGTCCCACTCGCGTGCCTGCAACCACAGCTTCACCAGGGGCGGTACCAGGGCGGTGTGGCTCACGCGGTGGCGGGCGATCAGGTCGAAGGCTTCATCGGCGCCCGCCGTGCGCGAAAACACCACGCGACCGCCGGTGGACAAGGCACCGATCAGCCCCGGGCAAGCCAGTGGAAAATTATGCGCGATGGGCAGGGCGGCGAGGTACACCGAGTCTTGGTCGAACCCGCAGAGTTGCGCAGACGCCATGGCGTTGTAGGCGTAATCGGCATGGCTGCGTGGGATCAGTTTGGGGGTGCCGGTGGTGCCGCCTGACAGCAACAGCAACGCGGTGCTGTGGGGGTCTACCTTCGCCGGTTCGCGCAGTGCGCCGTTGACGCTGGCCAGGGTCACGCCTTGGGTGGCCACGGCACCGGCGATGATCAGCTGTTTCAGGGACGGGCACAGCGCCAATTGGCGTTCGGCCATGGGCCGGTAATCAAAGCCCAGGAAGCGCTCGGCGACGATGTAGGCACTGGGTTCGGCCAGCTCGCACAGGGCCTGGATTTCCCGTTCGCGGTGCGCCGGCATTGCCAGGATCGGCCATGCGCCCACCCGCAACAGGGCGAACAGGGTGCGGGCGAAGTCGATGCCGTTGGGCAGTTGCACCAGTACGCGGTCGCCGCTGTGGATGCCGAGGTCGGCCAGCCCACCGGCGAGGCAACACACTTGATGTTCGAAGTCGCGGTAGCTCAGTTGCTGCTCGCCTTCGATCAGGGCGATGCGTGGTCCGAAGGCGCGTGCCCAGCCTTGCAGGTGCTCATTCAGGCTTTGGGGTTGCCACAGGCCGCCTCCGGTCAGGTGCAGGGCTTGAGTGTCGCGCCAATGAAGAGGGTGCATGGTTCGGGCTCCTTGTGAGGGTCGCTGGAAAGCTGGTTTGTTGAGAATCATTCTCCTTATTCAACGAATGGACTGCCCGAAACCGAACGTCATGGCCCTGATCCGAATTTTTTGGTTACAACCTTATGCCCAAAAGTGCGCAGCGCCGGGCCAGCAATAATTCCCATCCGGGGCCTGTGCGAACCGATCAGGGGAGCCGTCGGCCGGCCACTTGATCAATCATCCCGGGACACTCGAATCAGGCTGGGGATGGCGATGAAAACTGAACAGGCCGACGCGCCAACGCCGAGCTGGCGTTGGCTGCTACGGGGCCAGGGGCGACGATTGGGCCTGGCGGTGGCCATGGCGGTGCTGGCGGCGGCAGTGGAGTTGCTGCCGTTTTTCTTGCTGGCCCAGGCTGTGAACCGCGTGGTGCAGGGCGGGCCTGGCGTAGGGGCTGACCTGTTCACCCTGGCCGGCTGGATGGCGGCGGCCCTGCTAGGCAAATACCTGCTGTACACCCTGGCGTATTACCTGAGCCATGTGGCGGCGTATCGCGTGTTGCTCAACACCCGGCGTGCGTTGGTGCGGCATTTGTCGTGGGCGCCGCTGCCGTGGTTGAGCCGCTTGAGCAGCGGCGAACTCAAGCAGCGGGTGATCCAGGATGTGGAGCGCATGGAGCAATTCATCGCCCACCACAGCGTCGAGTGCGTGGCGGCACTGTTGAGCCCGATCTGGGTATTCATCGCCCTGTGCTTGCTCGATTGGCGCCTGGCGTTGTGTGCCTTGTTGCCGGTGCCGTTGGCGCTGCTGGCCCAGGCCTGGATGATGCGCGGACTGGGTGAGCGGCTGGCGCAATACGCCGGGGCGGTGGATGACCTGGATGGCGCCACCCTGGAGTTTTTGCGCAGTGCACCGTTGATGAAAGCCTTCCGCCAGGACGCCCGTTCGTTCAAGCGCATGCGCGAGGCCTTGGCCCATTACCGGCAATTGATCGGCCGCATGATCGGCATGACGGTGCCCGGTTGGTCGGTGTTCGTGGTGTTGCTGGGGGCCAACGTCGCGGTGCTGTTCCCCGTGGGGTTGTGGTTGTACGGCGCGGGGCAGTTGACCCAGGCCGAGCTGGTGCTGGTGTTGATCCTGGGCACTGGCATGCTGCGGCCGTTATTACGGGTGGCGCGGCTCAATTCCCAGGTACAGGAAATCATGGGCGGCGTGCGTCGGTTCGCGCCGTTGCTGGTGTGGCCGCAGCCGGCGGGCGCGCGTGATCAAGCCTTGAACCCGCCGCTGGAAGTGATGTTTGAAGGGGTGTCGTTCAGCTATGACCGGCAGCCTGTGTTGCAGCACATCGACCTGCACTTGCCTGGCGGGCAGATGACTGCGTTGGTAGGGCCCTCTGGCAGTGGCAAAAGTACCCTGGCCTGGTTATTGGGTGGGTTGCTGGACGCTGAAAGCGGGCAGGTGCGGGTGAACGGTGAGCCGCTGTCGGCACTCAGTGAAGCGGCCCGTGCGGCCACGGTGGGCGTGGTGTCCCAGGACGCATTCATCTTCCAGGGCACGTTGCTGGATAACCTGCGCATCGGCCGGCCCGACGCGACCCTCGAACAGATCGACAGCGCCCTGCGCGTGGCCCAGGCCGAGGACTTTGTACGGACCTTGCCAATGGGGCTGAACACGCCGATGGATGAGCGTGGCGTGCGTTTGTCCGGGGGCGAGCGCCAGCGCATTGGCCTGGCCCGGGCGCTGCTGGCGCAGACGCCGATCCTGGTGCTGGACGAGGCCACTGCCTTTGCCGACAGCCGCACGGAGCGGCGCTTTTACCAGGCCCTGCGCGCCACCTGGCCGGACAAGACCTTGCTGGTGATTGCCCATCGCCTGACCAGCATTTGCGATGCCGAACAGATCGTGTTGCTCGAGCGCGGAGTGATCCAGGCATCGGGCACCCACGCCCAGTTGCTCGCGCGCAGCGGCACTTATGCCACGCAATGGCAGCACCAGTTCGACAGCGAAGACTGGACCATCCGAGACGGGAGTACGCAGCATGCACGGGTTGATTGAAGGGCTGCGCCAAGTGGTGAGCATTGCCGATACACGCTCGCCGCGCCTGTGGTGGGGCTTGGGCTTGCGCGGGTTGGAGCGGGCGTGTGCGATTGCGCCGTTCTTTCTCGGGTTTGTGTGGCTGCTTGAACCCGCGATGCCTTCACTGGTGTGGCTGAGCGTGGGCTTGGCGGCGCTGTTGGTGGCGCAGTTGGTGTGTTCGCACTTCGGTCAGCTCAACAGTTTTCTCGGCGGTTATGAGTTGATGCACGGTTACCGGCGCCACTTGCTCGACCATGTGGCGCATCTGCCGTTGGGCGCGCTTCGCCAAGAGAGGATCGGGCAACTGGGTGAGCGCCTGACGGAAGACGTCAAGCGTATCGAAACCATTTTCACCCACGTGCTCGGCGAGTTGCTGGCGTCGCTGGCGGTGCCGTTGCTGTTTATGGGCGTGCTGGTGTGGGTGGACTGGCGCCTGGCCCCGGCGCTGCTGGTGACGCTGCCCTTGGCGTTTGTGTTGTTGAACCGCTTGAGCGGGTTTTTCCTGGCGGCGGGCCGGCGCAAGCAGCACAGCTTTATGCGGGCGGCGGGACTGCTGGTGGAGTTTATCGGCGGGCTGCGCACCTTGCGTCTGTTCAATCGCGCCGGGGCGTGGCGCGAAGGGTTGGACCAGCAGTTCGGCGAGATCGAACGTCACAGCCTGGGCGTGGAAGTGTGGGGTGGCAGCGCCATCCAGTTGTACCGTTTGTGCGTGGACTTGAGCCTGGTGCTGTTGTTGCTCGTGGCGGGCCTGCTGGCAAATGCCGAGCAACTGCCGGCGCTGACCTGGATGTTGTTCGCGCTGGTGGCGCCGCGTTTGCTCGACCCCTTGCTGGATGTGGCAGCGTACCTGAGCGAACTGCGCGGCCTGGCCCAGGCGCAAGCGCGGTTGCAGGCCTTGCTGGATATTCCGGCAGTTGCCGAGCCCTCGCAGCCGGTGGCGCCACAGGGCCATGGCGTGCGTTTTTGTGACGTGGGCCTGCGTTATCCCGAACAGCCGGAGTGGGCGTTGCAGGGGGTGGCTTTTGCCGTGGAGCCAGGGCAGATGCTGGCGATTGTCGGGCCTTCTGGTGCCGGTAAAAGCAGCGTGCTGCACTTGCTGGCGCGCTTTTATGACCCGCAGCAGGGGCGCATTGAACTGGGGGGCGTAGACGTACGCGACATGCGCCTGGACCAGCTCTACGCCGCGTGCAGTTTCGTGTTCCAGGACGTGCAACTGTTTGACGCCAGCGTGCTCGACAACGTGCGCTTGGGCAAACCCGACGCCAGCCTGGCGCAGGTGAGGCACGCCTGTGCCCAGGCCGGTTGTGATGAGTTTATCCAGCGTTTGCCCCAGGGGTATGACACGCCCATCGGCGAGAACGGCCAGCGTTTGTCCGGGGGCGAACGTCAGCGTTTGTCGATCGCCCGGGCGTTGCTCAAGGACGCGCCGATTTTGCTGCTGGACGAAGCCACAGCGTCGGTCGACCCGCTGGCGCAGTATGAGATCCAGCGCGCGTTGTCGCGCCTGGCCCAGGGGCGCACGCTGATCATGGTGGCGCACCGTTTGCGCACGGTGCGCCATGCCGATGTGATTCTGGTGCTGGACCAGGGGCGTATCGTCGAGCGCGGCCGCCACGCGCCGTTGCTGGCACGTGGCGGGCTGTATGCCGAGTTGTGGCAGCAGCAGGCGGGGTAAGGCTTATTCCAGCGCGCCGCGCCGGGCATCGCGCGGCAGTACGCCGTACTGTTTGCGAAAGGCCACGCTGAAGTGGCTGATGTTGCTGTAGCCGAGCATCGAGGCGGTGTCGGTCACCCCATGGTGCTGCAGCAGCTGGCGCGCCTTGCCCATGCGTTCGCGCTGGAACAGCGCGTAGATGCTCACATCGAACATGGCCTTGAACCCACGCTTGAGCTTGAGCTGGTTGAGCCCGGTCTCGCGGGCCAGTTGTTCGATGGTGGGCGCGGCGCTGAGGTCCATCAGCAGGCGTTCGCGGGCGGCCAGCAGTTGCTTCTGTTCGCGCCGGGAAATCTGCTCGCTCTGGTCCTTGGGGTTGAAGGCCTTGAGGTGCCAGGCGAGGAATTCCAGGCTGGCCGAGTGCACCAGCAGCGGCGAGGCTGAATCATCCCCCAGCAGGCGTTCCAGGCGCAGGGCGGCGTCCTTGATGCGCTGGTTGCCGTGGGTGGTGTGCAGGCAGAAGTTGCCTTCGATGCTGTCGCCCAGCCGCTGGTAATCCTCGCCGGCCAGTTCGCTGAGGCGCTGGGGCGTGATGCGCAGTTCGAGGTTGCGATGGGCGGGGGCGAATTCCAGCTCGAAGCGTTCGGCGGGGGCGAAGCTGGTCATCAGTTGGTCTTTGCCCAGGTGCAGGCCTTTGCGGCCGACGCGCACGTCGATATCGCCGTTGAGCATGCAGCTGAAGTGCAGGTGAGGGTTGTCGTCGATGGTGCTGATGCGCACCGAGTCCGTGGCGTTGAAGGTCACCAGGGAGACTTCCAGGCCGGGTTGGACCACCTGGGTTCGCACGTGACAACCGGGCGGGCCGGCCTGGGGCGCGGTTTCATCAAAGAAGGTGGAAGCGCGAAGCTGGTACATGGTCGTCCTCGCAGGCAACCGCCCAGGAGACCTGGGCAGGGGGCAGACGGCTCGCAAGTGTCCTTGTTCCTGCGCGGGCCCCTGTTACGGAGAGGCCAGCGCATTGCCCGGAAATCCCTGCGAGCTTTCAAGATGGATCGCAGGCTATTACTAATCGTTCTCATTTGCAAGGTTGTAACGTTAGTCTCAGAACTCCATGCCCACCCGCACGCCCAGGGTACGCGGCTGTCCGGCGATGACCATGCCGTTGGCCATGGCGCGGGTGAAGTAGGTGGTGTCGCCCAGGTTCTTGCCGAACAGGCCGATGGTCCATTGCTTGAGGCGATAATCGATGTTGGCGTCCCACAGGGTGTAGGCGCCCTGGGACAGCGTGGCGTTCGGGTACAGATAGGATTGCCCCTGGCGCGTCAGGCCGGTGCCGACGGTGATGTGGTCGGTGGCCGCCCAGTCCATCGACACGCCGTAGCTGTGCTTGGGTGTACTCGGGAACTGCTTGCCGGAATAGTCCACCGCGCCACGGGTGTAGTCGTCGAACTGCGCCTCAAGCAGCGCGGCATAGGCATTGACCTGCACCGACTCCACCGGACGCACCGTGGCGGTCAGCTCCAGGCCTTTGTTATGGGACTTGCCGGCGTTGCTGGTGGAGGTCTGGCCGCCGCCGTCCTCGACGATTACCTGCTGATCGCGCAGGCGGGTGTAGAACACGTCGGCGCCGACTTCCCACACCTTGCTCGGCGCGCGGTAGCGGTAGCCCAGCTCGGCGTAGCTGCCGTATTCCGGGTGGTAGGCATCGCCAGCCGCGCTGGCGGTGGTGGAATAGGTATTGAAGCCGGAAGCCTTGTAGCCGCGCGCCAGCACCAGGTAGGTGAAGTGCTGGTCGTTGGGGCTGAACTCCAGGCTGAAACGTGGCAGGGCCACGGTTTCACTGACCTTGCGGTCGTTGAACGATTCCAGGCTGGCGAAGCTGGTGTCGGGCACGCCGTCGCCATCGCTGTCGAACATGCCGCCCTGCGTGCTGCTCCAGTCCATGGTGCGACGGTTGTGTTCCACCCGCAGGCCGACGGCGGCGCGCCATTGCGGCTGGAAGCGCCAGCCCAGCTCGCCGAAGGTGGCCACGGTGTCACCCTCGACCTTGGCCTTGGTGGCGCTGAGGAAAGACGGGCTGAGGTCGAAGGTGTAGGGTGCGTCGCGGCGCACATGGGACAGGAAGCCGCCCACCAGCCAATCGATGTTGCCGTTCTGGCCATTGAGACGGGCTTCGCCGGTGTACTGGCGGGTCTTCATGTCGTAGCCGGCAGTGCCGCCAAAGATCGATTTGGGCAACCAGTAATCCCACTCGGTCTGGTTGGCGCCGACGTTGACCACCAGTTGCGTGTCATCGGCAAAGCGCTTGCGGTATTCGCCGGTGAACAGGGTGTATTCGGTGTTGTTGGTGCCGGCGTCGGTGGCGTTGGACTGGTACTTTTTCGCCAGGTCGCGGGTGGCGAAATAGTCGTTGTCGCCATGGGTGTTCATGTGGTGCAAGCCGAAGCGCCACTCGCCGCCGTCGTCGTCCAGGTGCAGCAACTTGATACGGCCGAAACCGCTGTCCCAGCCGGCTGTGTCGTGGCGGCCAAGGGTGGGGTTGGCGATCATGCCATCGTTCTTTTCGCCGCCGACGGTCACCCGTACGGCGGTGTTTTCAGTGAGAGGCAGGTTGCCGGTGACTTCGGCGCGCTGCTGGTTGTGGGTGCCGTATTCGAGCTTGACCTTGCCACCCGCCGTGAACTCCGGGTCTCGGGTGCGCAGGGCCACCAGGCCGCCCATGCTGTTTTGCCCGTACAGGGTGTTTTGCGGGCCGCGCAGGATTTCCACTTGGTCGATGTCGTACAGCTGGCCGAGCACCAGGCCGTTCATGGGCACGCCGTCGATGTACACGCTGTTGCTGATGCTATCGCCTTCATCATCGGAAAAACCCAGGCCACGAATGGTCAGCGACGGCGTGTGCTGGGTGAACGTGCTGAAGTACAGGTTGGGTTGGCGCTGGGCCACTTCACCAAGGGTGTCGAGGTGGCTGTCCTCGATTTTTTCGCCCTTGACCACGCTGACGCTGTTGGTGGTCTTGAACTGCGGCGTGTCCTGCTTGGTGGCCGTGATGACGGTGGCATCCAGCTCATCGACGGTCACATCGGCGGCCATCGCCGATTGCATCAGCGGCAGGGTGCAAGACAAAAACAAGGCACAGCGTACGGCTTGGGAGAGGGAAGAGCGTTCCATGGTGTCCACGCCTGAAGGAGAATGGCGCAAATGATACGGGTTCTCATTTTCCGCACTACCCGATTCGGGTCTTAAATCACCCGATTGCAGTGCAACGTAGCTAGCCTTTTGCCTCCTTTAGCGCAATGGCCGCGGGGGACGGCGCGTTCAGGGCCCCGGCACGGTCTGCTAGGTAACGCGCTGGCGGTTGTCCGACGGCCTTGCGGAACATGGTGATAAAGCCGCTGGCGTTCTCATAGCCGAGGTCCAGCGCCACCGTCTGCACGCTCTGGCCCTTGGCCAGGCGTTGCAACGACAGGATCACGTGCAACTGCCGGCGCCAGCGGCCAAAACTCAGGCCCAGTTCCTCCAGCAACAGGCGCGTCATGCTGCGTTCACTCATGCCGATGCGCACCGCCCATTGGCTGAGCGTGGCCTTGTCGGCGGGCTCGGCCAGCAGGCTGTCGGCCAGGCGACGCAAACGCGGGTCCTGGGGCATGGGCAGGTGCAGGGCCTCGATGGGCGCGGCCGCCAATTCATCCAGCAGCGTGTTGATCAAACGGCCCTGGGCACCGTCCTCGTCATACAGCAGCGGAAAACTCACGGCCTTGCTGATCAGCTCATGCAGCAAGCCTGACACCGCCAGGGTGCAGCATTGCGGGGGCAGGGCGCAGGCGGCGTCGGGGTCGATCAGCAGGCAATAGACTTCGGCTTCGCCAGAACCCCGTGCCGCATGGGAGACGCCGCCGGGAATCCACAGCGCGCACTGCGGCGGCACGATCCAGATGCCCGCTTCGATCTCGCAATGGATGACCCCGCGCAGGGTGTACAGCAGCTGGCCCTTGCGGTGGGCGTGCTGCGCATGCTCCCAGGCATCCGACGTGCTGGTGGCGCCCACGGCCACCACGGCGCGGGGGAATTGATCCGCATCCTTGACCATCGAGCGGTCATGCATTTCAAGGCGATGGTGTTTCATGGTGGGCATCACAGCTTGGCTGAATTGCGAAACAGTCTGGCTATTCTGTGCAATGCCGTCCAGTAGGTCGATCGCTATAGTGAGATCCATTCTCAACAAGGAGCTCTGCCATGCGACTCGACAGCACAACATTCCCGGTGGTGAAAATCGTTTTCGACGCTCCCAACGAAGGCGGCCCGGCTGACGCTTTCCTGGTCTTCGAAGGCCTCCTGGCCCGTCAGCAAGCCTTTGTGCTGCTGCATGAAAAAGCCGTGGATGAAAGCAATCACGAACACTCCCACGAAGAGCGCAAGCACGCGTCGATCTGGATGAAGAAAAACAAGCCGGCGCTGCGGGCCTACGTCAAAGGCATGATTCAGGTGGAGCCCAGTGCGGCCAAGCGCCTGGCCCTCAAGCCGTTTGCCGTGACCTTCGGCAAGGCCTGGGGCTACCCGCTGCTGGTGGTGGAGTCCCAGGACCGCGCCTGGGCGCTGGCGCGGGATGTACTGGATGAGCGGGTGTCGGATGTGGCGCATTTCTAAACAACACCACAACCTGTAGGCGCCGGCAAGCCGGCTCCTACAGGTTGTGGTGGGTCAGTCCACGCAAATCGCACGGCCCAGCTTGCCTTTCTCCACGGTTGCCGAGCAGCCGAAGTGGCCATTGTCCACCTGGCATGCGCCTGTCACTGGGCCTTTGTTCGACTGGGTGGTGACGCTGGTCTGGCACTCGCCTTCGCACTGACTCGAATCGGTACAGGCCTTGCCTGCGTCCTTGTACGGCGTGATGCACTTCCAGGTCTGCAATTTGCCGACTTGCTTCATGCTGCCGCCACCGGCCAGGCAGGTAGAGGCTGCGGAATCCTGAGCGGGTGGCGCAGCTGGTGGCGTAGCGGTGCAGGCGGATATCAGCAGCAGGGAGGCAAGGGCGAGTGGCAGTTTCATTCGGGAGGTCCTGAGTGCAGAGGTGGCGCGCATCTTAGCACCCGCTTCAGGTATCCTCCGCGCCCCGCTTATCACTGATTCAAAGACAGATGACAGGACAAGACATGCAGGCAATGCTTTCGTCGATTCTCGACGAAGTGCGCCCCCTGATCGGCCTCGGCAAAGTCGCCGACTACATCCCCGCACTCGCCGATGTGCCTGCCAACCAGCTCGGTATCGCCGTGTACGGCAACGACGGCTCGGCCTATTGCGCCGGCGATGCCGACACCTTGTTCTCGGTGCAGAGCATTTCCAAAGTGTTCAGCCTGGTGCAGGCCATCGACCATGGCGGCGAAACCATCTGGGAACGCCTGGGCCACGAGCCTTCCGGGCAGCCGTTCAACTCCCTGGTGCAGCTGGAATTCGAACGCGGCCGGCCGCGCAACCCCTTTATCAATGCGGGTGCGCTGGTGATCTGCGACATCAACCAATCACGTTTTGCCGTGCCGATTCTGTCGATGCGCGACTTCGTGCGGCGCCTGTCAGGCAACCCGCAGATCCTGGTCAACAGCGTGGTCGCCGACTCCGAAGCCCAGCACGGCGCGCGCAACGCCGCCATGGCCTACCTGATGAAATCCTTCGGCAACTTCCACAACGACGTGGACGCCGTGCTGCACAGCTACTTCAACTACTGCGCCCTGCAAATGAGCTGCCTGGACCTGGCCCGCGCATTCAGCTTCCTGGCCAACGAAGGCGTGAGCGCCCACAGCGGCGAGCAGATCCTCACCGCGCGCCAAACCAAGCAAGTCAACTCGATCATGGCCACCAGCGGGCTGTATGACGAAGCGGGCAACTTTGCCTACCGCGTGGGGTTGCCGGGCAAGAGCGGCGTGGGCGGCGGGATCGTCGCAGTGGTGCCGGGGCAGTTTACGGTGTGCGTGTGGTCGCCGGAGCTGAACACGGCGGGGAACTCGCTGGCGGGGATGAAGGCGTTGGAGTTGTTGAGTGAGCGGATTGGGTGGTCGGTGTTTTGATGAGGCAGCTAAAAGTATCAGTAAATTAAAGACGTCGTATTTGGCTGCCTAAGTTGTACTCAAGCAGCCAGTGACTGTTGGTCGTGTATTACATTTGTGTATGAGAGTGGTGTTAATTCAAAGGTGAGTCGGGTACGCGACCTGGTTGTGAGAGTTTCTGTGTGATCCAGTCTGTGACTGGAGGTGATAATAATCCGGAGACAAATACGGAGTTCCAATTATTTTTGCTTCTGTGTAGATCGTCTAAACGATCTAGTTCCTTCTCGAGAATTTTTTTTACCTCATGCTTAGAGGTTATATTTTTTTCGAAATTTTGGATGACAAGGCTTGGCTTTCGAAAAAAAGAACTCCAACGATCCGATAGGTATTTTTTGATGGCCGATTTTTGGATGATGTTATCCACATGAAAGCGTATGGCTACGAAGTTTGGATGGGCGCTTGTGGGTATTAACGATATTTCCATGCGAGGCACCGGCCCTAAATCCTCGATTTTGGCTGATATCAATCTCTCTCCTAAACAGTTGTCGAAGTAGGGATGCAGAACTCGCTCGTTTAAAGTTGCCCCATATAAGGTTCTTCCTCGGCGACTATTGCATTTGCACGCAGGAACTAGATTTTGGGAAAATACTGAGAAAATCGGATAATCTTCTTTCGGAAGATAATGGTCCAGTGTTCCGCTATGTATTGATCCGCACATTGGGCATACCAAGTGCTCTGTCGAGTCGCGCATCTCGTTAATATGATGTAAGTCTTTAGGGGGGGATGAATAATGTGAGCGTAGGTATTTCGCTAGTTCTTGGTTTATTTTTACAATGGAATTCGGTAGTGGGGCCCCATTGGCTAAGATATATTTTTTGTAACTTGATATCAGCTCGTTTAGAATAGGCTTAAGATGCGGGTGGCTTGCTACCTTTGCGTTGTTTGTTAGCGCAGTAATAGCCAATATGTCGTCGTGGTTAGGGCGCGATAGCTTATTCATGCGTCACCCGTTTTCTCTGTTTTGGCACGTAAAGAATTCAATGTTTCTAGGGAAAGCTCGTCTTTGTAGTTTTCATATAGATTTTTCCAGGATAGCTTTCTGGATATTAGCTTGCTTTCAACTTCTTCAGCAAGTTTAGAAGGTTCGTCTTCTCCAAATACAAAGTAGGAGATAGCACCAACATCTGCGCCGAATGTGCGCAAGCTTGGTTTTTGAATCGTTATTTTTCTCGCGCTGTCTATATTAAGTATGGAAACCTGCTCTCTAAAGACTTCTTTTACGAAGTAGGCGGAGTGAGTTGCTATTATGGCTGATGAGCCAGTTTCTTTTAGTAAGCCATCTAACAAAGCAATGAAGCGACTTATAAAGTTTGGGTGTAGGTGAGTTTCGGGCTCATCAAAAAGCAATAGTGAGCCGTTTTCGATGTGGAGACTTACCTGGGCGGCAAATTTCAAAAAGGAAATTTCACCGCTGCTTAACGGGTAACCCTCCGCATTGACTACTCGCAATGGTTCTTTTTTTGTGTCAATCGATGCATACCGTTCAAGTAACTTCATTTCGGAGCTGGAACGAAGTTTTATAATGTTTATGTGATTTGAGTTGTCTTCTTTGACCGGTAGATAAAGTTCACTTGGGGAGGTAATGGCGCTTAATGCCTCGATAAATATATCCCATCGAGATTTTGAGGCTATTGATTCTTTTGAACGCGCTAGTTGTATTATCAGGTCAGGGATATGGTCTGTTTTTTTAGTGCGGCGGGAGCGGTTAAGGGAGTATCGACCATACCAGATTTTAGGGTTTTTTCTTTTGTCATTAGGGAATGCGGACTCAGTTTCATTGGTCGGCGCAAACGCGAGAAGTCTATTTATATTTGGGCGTCCTCCTTCCGTGCCGTCCGTAAGTTCAGGGGCTCCATTGATCGCTGCTTTAGCAATACGAGAAAGAGCCTGGCTTTTTCCTACGCCGTTTTTACCAATGATAATGGCAATTCTTTTGGGTAGATCATCATCATGGTCAAATTTAAACTTTAGGTCGTGTGGGTTTGTGCAGCCAGGAAGTTTGAATGTAATGCCGATAATGTTGGAAATAACACCTTTTTTTTCTTCTGATAGACCACGCAGTATTGTTCCGGCATTTTTAAAGGCGAAGTAAGCCTGCGATGAACGCATAAATGATAAGGAAAAGGTTTCGGTTTTTATTGCTAAGTCCTGTAGGTCCTGTTTGGTATTCGTTTCGCTAAGGGTTACAAGATCATTTGCTGCACTCAGAATTTCTATGGCTTTGGAAGGGCCTAGGTTACTCACAAGTAATCTATACGCTCCCATTTCCGGAAGCATTGTAAAAAAATTATGAGCTTTAGGAGCCGGAATTGTTTTGTTACTAGTAGGCGAAACTAGCTTTTCTAAGAACTCCTTTCCACCTTGATGTCCTTCAGAGTCGATAAACCCAATATATCCATCAATTTGGATTGGGTCTTTTAGGGTGTCGACTGTTATTTTATACTCGGCCCCAGTTCGGTGCCCGAAGTCGTTCCAGTCTCCTCGATCAGGAACTATAAGTATGGTATTTGGAGGCAGTTCCCTTTTCAAGGCGGCTCGTTGCCCGAATACAATATTGAATTTATTTTCGCCTTCAGCTTTGTCTACCATGCTTTCCGACTCCATTCGCATGATCAATAAGTTTTGTTTACTTAATAGGCCTCACCAAGTTCATGCTGGTATTCGCTTTAGCTCGAGTGATGGCATTATGATTGCTCCATAATATCCTCTGCGGCTCACATAATCTAGGGGGGAGGGCAACGCGAATATTTTTATTGATTTATAAGTGAAATTAGCGGCCTTGATACTTTGCTTTAACTCGCTTCTTGATCGTTCCAATACCCTTGCCGTCAGGCCCTGGCGTGCTCGAGCATGGGCAATTATTCGGTGCCAAAAGTGATGCTGGAAAGCCTGTGTATTCAACACGGTTATCTTAGGGGTTCGAATGGGTAAATATATTCGCTGAATTGCCTTAACGACCAGAAGGCTAATGATCCGAACTCAGGGCTGCAATCTGAAGCTGTTGCCGGAAAAGTCCGAGACTAGCCAGCGTTGGACGATCTCGCGCATGACTTCAAACCGCCATCTTGCACCGCTACGCTGATGGCTACCCCCAAGGATATGCACCATGAAACGGACTTTCACTGCCTTCGCCTTTCTATTGCTGCTGGCGCTCGCCAGCATCGCATCTGCCGATATACCGGTGTCACCCGCCGCCCGTGATTTTGTCGCCAAACAGCACCTGGGCAAGAACCTGCCGCAGTTTGCACAAGTCTTGGCGAAGACGACGGTGACCTACGGGATGGTTGCCGAAAAGATCGGGCCGGCCGAGGCCGGGAAGGGGCTCGAGGAGCAAATCACGCAATTGTTGCCCAAGTACCAGCCATTGTGGGATTTGAACCTGGCTGAGGCTTACCAGCAGTCGTTCACCGATGAAGAGATGGCGTCTCTGGCCGCCGAGGGACGGGCCTCGAAGTACGCCAGCAAAGTGACCGCCAAGCAGCAAGAAGTGAGTGATCGCATGCAGGCCAAATCAACGCCCGTTCTTAAGGCGTTGATCACAGATGCATTAGCGGCGTTGATGCACCTGGGTGTGTAGTCACCGAACCGTGCTGATCGATCAGGCCTGGGTTTTGCGTGGCTTCACGAACACATCCAGCATCAGCCACAGGCATCGCCGTTTGTTCGGTAAATGCCGTGGCGGGCCCATTGCGCTGGCGCGAAGCAAGCCCACTCACGATAAAAGAGGGTCTCATCCTTGAGATCTGAAGGCCGCGAGCCTACGCCAGGTTTGTGACGAAATGATGAGCCAGGATCAGCTCACATTAAGCCGATCCAGCAGGCTGTACCACGCCACCCCAGCGCCAATGTAAAACCGCTGCAACCCATGCATCGGCAAACGCTGCAACGGCGTGACCGGGTAGGCAAACTCCGCGCTGTTGTCACACAAACGCCCGGCCAATTGCTGCCCCAGGCTGGTACACAACGCGATGCCTCGGCCATTACACCCCAACGCCAACGTGAGCCCCGGCGCCGGTTCGTGAACGTGGGGCATGAAGTCCCGTGTGATCGCGATCCGCCCGGCCCAGCGATACTCGAATTCCAATGGCCCCAGTTGCGGAAACAGCAGCGCCAGTGAGCGCTCAAGGTGAGCAAAATCGGTGGGGTCAGAGGGGTCGTTGAACAACCCGCGTCCGCCCATCAGCAAGCGGCCGTGGCTGTCCTTGCGGAAATACAGCAACAGCCGCTGCGCAGTGGACACCGTTTCCTGCCCCGGCAAAATGCTCTCGGCCGCGCGCCCGCTCAACGGCTTGGTGGCGACGATAAAACTGTTGGCCGCCAGGATGCTCTGGGCCATGCCCGGCCACAGGTTGCCGCTGTAGCCATTGGTGGCCAGCACCACGCGATCCGCCGTGACCTGGGCACCGCCGGCCGTCTGCAATTGCCAGCCAGACCCCTGGCGTTGCAAGCCCGTCACCGCACTCTGCCCATGAATCCGCACACCCGCCGCTAACGCCGCGCCCACCAGGCCGTGCGCATAGGCCAAGGGTTGGATCGCCCCGGCGCGGCCATCCAGCCAACCACCGGCAAAGGCCTCGCTGCCCATGCGCGAAGCCACTGCTGTGGCGTTCAAGGCCTGCACCGGCACGCCACGCCGCGCCCATTGCTCGGCCCGTGCGTGCAACCCGGCCACGCCTTTTTCGGTGTACGACACCTGCATCCAACCCTTGCGCACTGGGGCGCAATCGATGCGGTGTTTTTCGATCAACCTGAACACCAGGTCGGCCGAATTCGACACGGTGGAAATCAACGGTTCGGCACGCTCTGGCCCGTACATCTGCACCAGCTGTTCCGGGTCGTATTTGAGCGTCGGGTTGACCTGCCCACCATTGCGCCCGGAAGCGCCCCAGCCCGGCTCGTTGGCTTCCAGCACGCACACACTCACGCCACGTTCGGCCAAGTGCAGGGCGGTGGACAGGCCGGTATAGCCGGCACCGACAATTGCCACATCCACCTTCACCGACTCACCCAGCGTCGGGGTTGGCACGGCCGCCGGAGCGGTCGCTGACCACAATGACTTCATGACAGGCTCCGCGTATCGCCGGTGGGGTGCAGCACGCGGCGCAGGAAGTCCTGGGTGCGCGGTTGCTGCGGGTTGCCCAGCACTTGCTCGGCCGGGCCGCTTTCGACGATGTAGCCGCCGTGCAGGAAGCACACGCGGTCGGCCACTTCCCGGGCAAAGCCCATTTCGTGGGTGACCACGATCATGGTCATGCCTTCGTCGGCGAGGGTGCGCATCACCGCCAGCACGTCGCCCACCAACTCAGGGTCGAGGGCCGAGGTGGGTTCGTCGAACAGCATGGCTTCGGGCTTCATCGCCAGGGCGCGGGCGATGGCCACGCGTTGTTGCTGGCCACCGGAGAGTTGTTCCGGGTAGGCATCGGCCTTGGCGCTCAGGCCGACTTTTTCCAGCAGCACCAGGGCTTCTTCGCGGGCCTGCTGTACGGGTTCACCTTTGACGTACACCGGGCCTTCCATGACGTTTTCCAGCACGGTGCGGTGGGGGAACAGGTTGAAGCGCTGGAACACCATGCCCATGCGGCTGCGCAGGGCGTGCACGGTCTTGCTGCCGCGCTGCACGGTTTCGCCGAACACGTTGATGTGCCCGCCGTCATAGGCTTCCAGCGCATTGATGCAGCGCAGCAGGGTGGACTTGCCCGAACCCGACGGCCCGATCAGGCACACCACTTCGCCCTTGGCCACGTCCAGGTCGACGCCGTGCAGCACGCGGTGGCTGCCGTAGTGTTTTTGCAGTTGGCGAATCTCGATCATGCTTTTTTCCTCCGGCCCAGGTGCTGTTCCATGCGGCGCAGGCCATACACCAGCGGCAGGCTCATCAGCAGGTAGAGCAGGGCGACCAGGGTGTAGACGGTCATGTTCTGGAAGGTCGACGAGGCGATCAGTTGGCCCTGGCGGGTCATCTCCGCCACGGTGATGGTGGACACCAGGGACGAGTCCTTGAGCATCATCACCAACGTGTTGCCATAGGGCGGCAAGGCGATGCGAAACGCTTGGGGCAGGATCACCCGGCGCATCATCAGCACCGAGCGCATGCCCAAGGCTTCGGCGGCTTCACGCTGGCCCTGTTCCACGGCAATGATGCCGGTGCGGAAGTTTTCGGCCTGGTACGCCGAGTAGGCGATGCCCATGCCGATCACACCGGCATAGAACGCGGTAAGGTGCACGCCCATGTCCGGCAGCACGAAGTAGATGTAGAACAGCTGCACGATGATCGGCAGGCCACGAATCACGTTGATGATGGTGCTGGCCGCCCACGACAGCGCACGGATCGGCGACAGTTTGAGCAGCGCCAGCACCAAACCAATCGCACTGCTGAGCAGGAACGACAGCACGGTGATCTGGATCGTCACCCAGGCGCCCTGCAGCAAAATCGGCAGGAAGTCCTGGGCGTTTTGCAGGAATTCACTCAGGTTCATGGGCGCACCTGGGTATCAAGCCCCCACTTCTTGAGGATGG
>Ga0105244_10001035_pt1 | contig 23305 bp, 14 predicted proteins | sample KBSM44metaG_FD_80423 | JGI IMG/M metagenome (GOLD analysis project Ga0105244, IMG submission 80423) | Miscanthus rhizosphere microbial communities from Kellogg Biological Station, Michigan, USA - KBS M4-4 metaG | ecosystem: Host-associated > Plants > Roots > Rhizosphere > Soil | place... | reverse complement strand
TACCGCGCGTTCAGTCCGATTTTCTGCTTTAAGCCTAAGAGATTTCTGGTTCTTCTGTGCAAATAATCAGCAAACGAGCCGGGCCGCTTTTTGCGCAATATTGCATAGCTATGCTGAAACTTATCGAATTAACACTTTTCATAACAGCGAGTTATGGCTGTTAACCTTTGTCAGCATTTTATGCTACTAACCTGAATAAGATTTGCGCTATCACGCCGGGGGTTGCATTTACCGTAGTGAAAATGGTACTTATCTCGGCCCTGTTCAGCAGGTATCAACTCAGACTGCATCACTCCGCAGGCGCAAAATGCCTGCACAGCTGTAACCGACGTAGTCATAAATAACCCTCTATTTTATCGGGCTTTTGCTCACTTCCCTGTGTGACATTTCTCCTGCACCTTCGCAGCAGAGCAAAGGGGTTTTTAACTGAGGAAATAACGCGTTATGAAAGGTTTTAAGTTCACCCTTGCATGGCAGATTTTAGTCGCGCTGATTCTGGGCGTGATTGTGGGAACCGTGCTGCATAATCAGCCCGACGATCGTGAATGGTTAATCACCAACATTCTGACGCCAGCGGGTGACATCTTTATTCATCTGATCAAGATGATTGTGGTACCGATTGTTATCTCCTCACTGATTGTCGGCATTGCTGGCGTGGGTGATGCGAAAAAGCTCGGACGTATTGGTGTTAAAACCATTATCTATTTTGAAGTGATCACCACCCTTGCCATTGTGGTCGGCATTACGCTGGCCAACGTATTCCAACCCGGCAGCGGCATTGATATGTCAACGCTGGCAACGGTGGACATCTCTAAATACGAAGCCACCACCGAAGCGGTTCAGGGTGCACCGCACGGTCTGGTCACCACCATTCTGTCGCTGATCCCACAGAACATCTTCGCCTCGCTGGTGAAGGGCGACATGCTGCCGATTATCTTCTTCTCGGTGCTGTTTGGTATGGGCCTGTCGGCGCTGCCATCGGAACATCGCGATCCGCTGGTCACGGTATTCCGTTCGATTTCCGAAACCATGTTTAAAGTGACGCACATGATCATGCGTTATGCGCCAGTCGGCGTGTTTGCGCTGATTGCGGTCACCATTGCTAACTTCGGTTTTGCGTCGCTCTATCCGCTCGCCAAGCTGGTGCTGCTGGTGTACGTGGCGATTCTGTTCTTTGCTTTCGTGGTGCTCGGCACGGTGGCGCGCTTCTGTAAGCTGCGCATTACCACGCTGATGCGCATTCTGAAAGACGAGCTGATTCTTGCCTATTCCACCTCCAGCTCAGAAACCGTGCTGCCGCGCATTATGCAGAAGATGGAAGCCTACGGTGCGCCGAAAGCCATCACCAGCTTCGTGGTGCCGACCGGTTACTCGTTCAACCTTGATGGTTCAACGCTGTACCAGAGCATCGCGGCGATCTTTATCGCCCAGCTGTATGGGATTGATCTGTCGCTGACTGACGAGATCATTCTGGTGCTGACGCTGATGGTGACCTCCAAAGGTATCGCCGGCGTGCCGGGCGTCTCCTTTGTGGTACTGCTGGCGACACTGGGCAGCGTGGGCATTCCGCTGGAAGGCCTGGCGTTTATTGCTGGTGTGGATCGCATCATGGACATGGCGCGTACCGCGCTGAACGTGATCGGTAACGCACTGGCGGTATTGGTGATTGCGCGCTGGGAAGACCAGTTCGACACCAAAAAGGCTGCCGCCTACGAACAGCAGCTGCGCACGCAAAGCGCCAGTTAATGTAAGCCGTAGGGTCGCCATTCATGGCGACCGCTATGCATCAAAACCCGCCATCGGCGGGTTTTTTTATGCCCGCTGCAGACATGTCTCATAACCTCTAAACACGCACCTGTTTAAAATCAATACCCACTATAACCATAAATATTGTTGAACGTGGTTATGGTGGGTATAATAACTGCATGCCAGGGTTCAGGGAGGTTGGATTGACCAGTGGCGAATTAATAAAGCTATTAGAGCGAAAATGGGTGGGTGCAAAAAAGGGTGAAAGGAAGTCATCACATTTTCAAAAAGGACGGAGTGAGGTATGCAATTGCGGTCCCTCACCCGACAAAAGATATTTCAACGGGCACGTTGAACACCATACTTAAACAGATGTGAAAACAGGCGCGCTTTGCGCGCCAAATTTCGGCAATAAATTATTCCAGTGCTTTGCACGTTATAGCAAGCCAGCCAAAGCTGGTGGGGGTTGCAAATGAGATATCCAATTTACATCCACAAGACAGAAAGTGGCACTTACTCAGGGTTTGTACCCGATGTGACCGGATGCTATTTCGCAGGTGATACCTTCGAGAACACAATACAAGATGCAGCGGAAGCGATAGACGCGCACGTAGAGTTCACTGTCGATGACGGTGGTTCAATTCCTGAGGCGAAAACCTTTGATGCACATCTTGATAATGAAGATTGTCAGGGCGGTGCCTGGGCTTATGTGGATGTCGATTTAAGCAAATATGATGGCAAGGCAATTAAGTTAAACATCACCATTGCACAAAACTTGTTGGCGCGTATCGATCGTTACGTTGAGGAACATCGGGAGTATGGTTCAAGAAGTGGATTCTTAGCGGAGTTAGCGCGCAGAGAGTTGGCCAAGACATAAACACATTATCCGCAACTTCGCATCATCAATTCAGCCTGCTTATGCAGGCTTTTTTGTTGGCACATGGCATCCAGACCTATGAACAAAAAATCTCAGATGCCGGAGGAATTAACAATTCTTTTTGATATATAGTTTATAGAATAAATTATTCTCTCACAGGAGCATTCCATGCAGATCGATCTCAGCCAGATGATTACCGAAGGGCGTAACCCCGCCAGCCAAAACATTGATGAGCTGACGACAGAAGCCATGCTGCGCGTGATAAATGATGAAGATAAAAAAGTGGCGCTGGCGGTAGAAGCCATCGTGCCGCAGATTGCGCAGGTGGTGGATGCGATTGCCGAGGCATTCAGTAAAGGCGGCCGTATGATCTATTGTGGCGCGGGTACATCGGGTCGTTTGGGGATCCTGGATGCCAGCGAATGTCCACCGACTTTTGGCACGCCGCGCACGCAGGTTGTCGGGCTGATTGCCGGTGGCCACACCGCGATTTTGCAAGCGGTGGAAAACGCTGAAGACAATGTGGAGCAGGGCGCGCAGGATCTGCGGGATATCCAGTTTAATGCGAACGATGTGCTGGTGGGCATTGCTGCCAGCGGCCGCACGCCATATGTGCTGGGCGCATTGGCGTACGCACGTCAGCAGGGCGCGTTTACGGCGGCCTTAACCTGTAATCCGAACAGCCCGATGTCGCAGGCCGCTGATGTGGCGCTCACGCCGGTAGTCGGCCCGGAAGTGGTTACCGGTTCATCACGTATGAAAGCCGGTACCGCCCAGAAGCTGGTACTGAATATGCTCACCACCGGCGCGATGATTCGCCGCGGCAAAGTGTATGGCAATTTGATGGTGGACGTTGAAGCGACTAATCAGAAGCTGGTGCAGCGCCAGGTGAATATCGTCAAACAAGCCACCGACTGTGATGATGTTACCGCGCAGCAGGCGCTGGCAGCATGTCAGGGGCATTGTAAAACCGCGATAGTGATGGTGTTGGCAGGATTAAATGCCGATGACGCGAAATCACTGCTGAATCAAAATCAGGGCTTTATTCGCAACGCATTACGTGACGCAGGAGCACAATGATGGCCGCCATCACTGAAGGTGTGGTACGCGACATTCTGCATGCGGTGGGCGGTGCCAACAACGTTGTGCAGTGCGGCAACTGCATGACGCGCCTGCGTTTGACGCTGGCCGATGCCGCGCGGGTGGATAGCGCGAAGCTCAAAATGCTGCCGGGCGTGCTGGGTGTGATTGATAGCGACGCGCAGTTGCAAATCGTACTGGGTCCCGGCAAAGCACAAACCGCCGCCGAGAAGATGCAGCTGCTGCTCAATACCGCGTCCCCCGGCGATCTGCACAGCATTGCCAGCGCGCAAAAGCAGCAGATGAAGGCGAAGCAGACCAGCGCACTGCACCGCTTTCTCGCCTGTTTCGCCACCATCTTTACGCCGCTGATCCCCGGATTTATCGGCGCGGGTTTACTGCTGGGTTTTGCCACGCTGATTGAGCAAATTTTCCATCTCAATCAGCCCGGCGAACATGCGCGCTGGCTGCTTGATAGCGTGGCGTATATGAAAGTCTTCGGTAAAGGGCTGTTCACCTTCCTGAGTATTTTGATCGGTTACAATGCGCAGAAAGCCTTTGGCGGAACCGGCGTAAACGGGGCCATTATTGCCTCGTTGTTTGTGCTGGGTTATGTACCTGATGCGAAGGTTGGCTATTACAGTGGGATGCAAGATTTCTTCGGCATGGTGATCGATCCGCGCGGCAATATTATTGGCGTGCTGCTGGCGGCCATATTGGGTGCCTGGGTTGAAAAACAGCTGCGCAAAATCATTCCTGACAATCTCGATATGATTCTGACATCGTTGCTGACATTATTAATTACTGGTGCCGCCACCTTCCTGGTGATTATGCCGATTGGCGGCGAATTATTTAAAGGCATGTCGTGGTTATTCATTCATCTGAATAACAATCCGTTCGGCTGTGCCATTCTCGCCGGACTGTTTTTAATCGCGGTGATGTTCGGTATTCATCAGGGCTTTATTCCGGTCTATTTTGCGCTGATGGAAACCCAGGGTTTTAATTCGCTATTTCCCATATTGGCGATGGCCGGGGCGGGCCAGGTCGGCGCAGCGTTGGCGCTATGGTGCAAAGCAGATAAAAACTCACTGCTGCGAAAGCAGATCAAAGGCGCGATAGTGCCGGGTTTGCTTGGCGTTGGCGAACCGCTGATTTATGGCGTTACGCTGCCGCGACTTAAGCCGTTTATTACCGCCTGTTTTGGCGGCGCGCTGGGCGGCTTCTTTATTGGGCTGGTGGCCTGGCTGGGATTGCCGGTGGGCATGAATACCGTGTTTGGGCCGTCTGGCTTAGTGACATTGCCGCTAATGACTTCATCACAGGGCATTTTTGCCGGTATGGCGGTTTATCTTGCCGGGCTGATAGTGGCGTGGATTGGCGGATTCGCCATTACCTGGTGGGCGGGCACCCGCAATGTCGATTTAAGTTAAATTCAACTCGATCCCGTAGGGTCGCCATTTATGGCGACCAAATTAAATGTGATGCTAATCACATTTTTGCACTCCATCGTATCGCTTACCCCGGCACTGACAGTTTTACGGGGTACGGACCATTTGTAAGTAAAGCATCAGGAATAAATAAAGGATTTATTAAGGGGATAGCAGATGAGCACTTAACTTTAAAATGGTATTAATTTATTTATATTATTTAACCAACCTCGCAAATATTTATCCATTATCACAATAAGTTATCCTTAATTCCTTTTTGCATCACTGGATAAAAAAGTCTATACCTACAGCCAATAAATCTATAACGACTCTCGATCTCCTTTTTTCGCTGCACCGTATTTCTTCACACAGTTGTTCTCGAATGAGATTGCTAACCGGGATTGGTATTAACCTGCCGTTTTATCCCCTCGCGATGAATTTAACGCTGTTGCAATAACAGCGTGGACGCTGCACGCCCACTGGAGGAAGTATGAGGTTTCAATTAAATCCTATCGCTTTAGGGATGTTGGCGGCGCAGTTGCTGTTCATTCCAGCAATGCAAAGTCAGGCTGTTACATTGGGGACTTACACACCGCAAGATAATGACAATCAAACCGGCAGTCTTATTGTCAATGGAGGCAGCCAAACCCTGACCGGTAACCAGGCGTTCACGGCCGGTAGCGATGGCGCGGTGACCACCACGCTCGGACAAGTGGCGATTACCTCAGGCGCGCAATATCTTAATCAGGATCGTCTCGATCCCGGTCCGCAAAACTTCGCCATCACTACACCCGATCCCGCCACCGGCACCAACAGTACCTTCCAGGTTTATAACTCGGCCAGTTTGGTTGCTCTGGCGCCCGTTAGCAGCGAGACCAGCGTGCCGGATGTGCAGAACGTCAATGATGGACAATACATTGATGCCCGCGTGGCAGATGTCACGGGCGGCGGCACGCTGGATGTGAATATCGGCCAGACCAATGCAGCCAGCAGCGCCGCCACTAACAGTTGGACGATGGCTGCCAAACAGACCGAACTGTTTACGGTCGGCGCGAACAGTACGGTGAACTGGAACAGCAATAATCGCATCAGCTTTTTTGGCTCAACCGCCACGCCAGACGGCACGGGATCGGCGACCAGCAGCTATCAGGTACAAAACCTTGCCACCTACAACGGTGCCTTCAATGTGCAAACGCTGGATGGCAAAAGCACCAGCTTCACTGTTACCAACGCCAGCCAACTGCAAAGCTACAACAACTGGCTGATAAGCCAATTGCAGTCGGGCAATCTCGATAAAACCCGCTATCTCACCGAATTTAACAAAGCCGTCACTTTCACCAATGCCAACATCGTTTACAACGTCAGCGCCACGCCACCGGATGAAGTCACCGAATCCATCGGCAATCGCATTGTGATTGAGGCCAATGGCAGCGGCGCGAAAGTGAACCTGGCCGCAGGCAAAACGCTGGAAGTGGTGGGCGCGACCGGCGGTGCGATCAGAGCCGCAAACGGCGCAGAAGCGGTGATTGATGGCAAACTGGCCAGCCGTGGCAGCGTCACCAATAACGGCACCGCGCTGGTATTAACCGATAACAGTACCGGCACCAATAACGGCGTGATCAACGGCGGTTTTCTTAATCGTCAGGATGGCACCGGCATTGGTTCAACCGGCTACGGCGCCAACGGCGTCTCCGTGCAAACGGGCAGTACTTTTAACAACAACGGCATTCTTAATCTCGCGACCACCGGCAGTAATTCGCAATATGGCGTCGCGGGAATCAATCTCGGTGCCAGCGCGACGGCGAATAACAGCGGCAATATTAATGTGGGTGTGAACGGTTCCAGCGCACGCGGCACCACCTCTGGCGTACTGCTTACCGATGCCACTGCCAGTTTTACCAATAACGCCAGCGGCAATATTTACATTGGGCGTGGGCCGCAAAACAGCGTGAGCGATGCGGTTGCGGACACGGCAATGAACCAGAGTGGCCTCACCAGCGGTATCGCCTTGGTCGCCAACGGCAACGCCGTGAACGACGGCAACATCACCATCGGGACAAAAACGCAAAACGCAGCGGGGATGTCGGCGACCGGCGCGAATAACGCCACCCTGATCAACCGCGGTGTGATCAATGTGAATGGTGCCGCAGCCACAATACCGCGTGAAAACGTCGGGATGCTGGTGACCAACAGCGGCGGGAACATTGATAACGCCGGCACCATTAATCTGAATGGCGTCAACGGCACCGGCTTGAAAGTGCTGGCGACCAACGGCAATAGCGCCAGCGCCACCTCAACCGGCACCATCAACGTGGCGGGAGGGGCCGATCCAGCCAGCGGCACGCGTAACTATGGCGTGTGGGTTGAGGGGCAAGGCGCGACGGGTAGCGCACAGGCCACAGTCGATGGCCCAATCAATCTCAGCGGCAATGGCGCGATTGGCGTGCATGCACGGGGTAACTCCACGGTGACGGTTGATCCAGCGGCGGTGCCGACCTTCTCCAGCGGCACCAATCAAATCGCGTTCTTCGCTTACGGCCCAAATGCGCTGATTAATGTACTGGGAAATAATCCGTTTGATGTGACGACGCAGAACTCCACGCTGTTCCGCGTTGAGCAGGGCGCGGACTTTAACGGTAACGCCTTGTCATTGATCGCCTCGGGTGCCGGTTCGACAGCGGTACTTGGCAGTGGCGCAGGCACAGATGTGAATACGGATGCGGCGGTGATTAACGTCAGCGGCACCGGTGCTAATGGCATCACCGTTGAAGGCGGAGCAAAAGGCGTTATTGATGCCGCCACCACCATGAATCTCACCGGTAGCAACGCGATTGGCGCGATTGTTGATGGGCAAAAACACGATATCTTTGGCAAAAACAGCGGCTCGCCGGTGGCCAGCACCAGCCTGAACTCCGCAGCATCACTCAATGCAGCGCAGAGCGGATTAACCGGTTATCTGGCACGTAATCGCGCGCAGTTGACCAACACCGGCGATATTACCTTCAGCGGGGCCAATTCCACTGGTATTCGCGTGGAGAGCGGCGCAACCGGCACCAATAGCGGCAATATCAACATCAACGATGGCGGCACCGGCATCGCGGTGAACAGCAGCGGTAGCACCTCATTCACCACCGCTAATAATACGGGCACGATTAACGTCAACGGCGGCAGCACCACCAGCCGCAGCCGTGGCGTCAGCGCCAGCGGTAATCGTGCGGTAGCGAACCTGAATGGCGGCACGCTGAATCTCAACGGTACGGGTGCGATCGGGGCGGAAGCGCTGAATGGCGCAGCGGTGAATATCGCCGCCGGTTCAGCGCCGATATTCAATAACACCGATCAAATTGCCTATCACGCAGCGGGCAGCGGATCACGCATCAGCTCAGCCACCAACGCTTTAGATATCAACAGCAGCGGCTCAACCGGCTATCGCATTGATGATGGGGCGACGCTGAGTTTTACCAATCCCACAACTATCTCTACCCGCGCCAGCGGTACGACCGGCGCGATTATTTCGGGCAGCGGCAGCAGCCTGAATAGCAGCAACGCCAACTTCACCGCCAGCGGTCAGGGCAGCACGGCGATCCGCGCGGAAGGCGGGGCTAACGCCACGCTGGATAGCGGCAGCAGCATCAATCTAAGCGGCAGCAACGCGGTTGGCGTACTGGTCAACAATCTGCGCACCGACCTGAGCAACGCGCTGGATGGCAGTGCAGCGGCCACCACTGTGACGAGCAATGGCAACGTGAGCGGTGCAGGGAACGGGGCGATAGGTTTTGATGTCACCAACGGTGCTCAACTGGTCAACACTGGCAATGTAAATCTTACTGGCAGTAACAACATCGGCATTCGCTCACGCGCGGGCAGCACGCTGACCAACAACGGCGTGGTGAATGTGGCAAACGGCACCGGGCTGGATGTGTCAGGCAGCGGCAGCACGCTGGCGAAAGGCGGTACCATTAACGTTGATAACGGCATCGCGGGCGTGCGCATCAGTGATGGCGCGCAACTGGCGCTGACCGGCAGCGACACGGTGATCACCACGCGCGGCGACGCGCACGGCATCTTGCTGGATAGCGGGGCGACAGCGCTGAGCGCCAGTGACGCTACGGTAAATGTGCTCGGCAGCGGAAATGGTATTGAGAACCGCGCTGAGCTTAGCAACGTAGGCCTGAGTAATCTCACCATTAACGTCGGCAACGGTAACGGTATTCGCACCGCGGTACCGTTCGACCCTGCCTCCACGGTGACCACCAATGTGTCCGGCAGTGGCACCGGCCTGAATATCGTTAATGCCGATGGCTCCACCACTAACGGCGATTTAACCCTGGGCTCCGGTTACCAGTTTAATGTTACTGGCGCAGGCGGCACTGGCATCCGTGCTAATACCACCGGCAATGTCACCACTGCCGCCAACGTCAATATTGATAATGCAGCAGGGGGATCGGCGCTGATTTCCAGCACCGCCGGCACCATCGTCAATACCGGCAACTTCACCTCCAACAGCCTGACATCGCCGGTGGTCGATTTACGCGGCGGTAAAACCATCTTCGAGAACCTCGGCACCATCACCACCGCCAGTCCACAAACCGTGGCGGTGGCGGGTAGCAACGCCGATGACGAAATCTTGCTGACCGAAGGGGCGGTGCAGGGCGATATCAATCCAGGCGGCGGATCGGATGTGTTCCGCTGGACCGGCGGCACGCTCAACGGCAGCCTGACCATGGGCAACGACAACAACAACCTGGCAGAGGTGAGCAACGTCGATCTCGGCACCACCTACCACCTCACCAGCGGTACCGGCACCGGCAACACCTTAACCTTCAATAACATTGCATCACGCGGTGGCTCGTTCAGTACCGACGATCTTAGCAAAGGGGTGAATCTCGGCAGCGGCTGGAGCACCATCAACTTCAACAATTCACAGTGGACCTTGACCGACAACCTCAAGCTTGCGCACAGCGATATCAACATCGGCAGCGGTTCAACGCTGTATGCCGGTAACAATGTCAATCCAACGTTGGCGGGCGGCTCTGACAACTCGCTGGTGGTGAATAACGCCGGGATCATCGATCTAACCAATGGCAGCGGTTCGCCAGGTAATACGCTGAATATCGATGGCTCGCTCGCGTCACAAGGGGGTGAGGCGAATATAGTCACTAACCTGAATCAGGGCGGCGCGCTGAGTAATCAGTTCACCGACCACATCAATGTAGAAGGCGATGCCAGCGGCACGACTTTACTGAATGTGAAGCTGGATGCTGCCAGCACCGGTGCACTGACCGATGTTAACCGCTCCGGCGCTATCGATGCGTACGAAGGTATTTCTCTGGCGCAGGTGGCTGGCAGCGGCAGCGGTAGCAGCTTCGGCTTGCAGGGCGGATATCTGGCGGCAGGGCCGTGGCAGTATCAGCTTTACAGCTTCGCGCCGGGTGCCAGCGATCCTGGCCAGCGTTTAGTCAGCGGTACAGGCAACAATTACTGGGACTATCGTCTGGCGAACACCTACGTGTGTCAGGGTGAAACCAGCTGTTCACCATTGGTCACCACGCCGTTTAGTTCTGCTCCACGGGTAAACAACAATGCGCGTCCGGCCGTGGTACCGCAGGTGCCATCCTACGTATCTGCACCGGTTGGCCTGGCGTACTACACGGCGGCGATCATTGATGACTTGCATAAACGCTTGGGTGAACTGCGCCATGAACAAACCCGTCCGGAAGGCAAGGGTGGTGAAATGTTTGTGCGCTACATCGGCTCGAATCTCAAGTACAAAAGTGATCGCACGTTCCGGGATTATGGTTATGACTTTGACCTCGATTACAGCGCGGTGCAGATCGGCGGTAACCTGTTAAAACTCGACGGCGAGAAAGACAGTCTGCGTGGCGGTCTGGCCTATACGCGTGGCAATACCCGTCTGCGCCCACACGCTGCCGATGGCTACAGCAGCACCACCTTCGACAGCGACAGTCTGGCATTTTACGGCACCTGGCAGCGCCAGAACGGCTTCTATCTGGATGGCGTGTTGTCATTCGACTGGCATCGTGGTGAAACTGACATTGCGCGTAAGCAAGAGGTGGCAAAGCTGAAAGGTCACGGCTGGACGGCCTCGCTGGAGAGCGGTTATCCGTTTGAGTTGGGCGAGGGTTATAAGCTGGAGCCGCAGGCGCAGTTAATGTACATGAAGCTCAACATGAACGACTTGGTTGATGAAGATGGTAACCAGGTGCGCTATAGCAACTACAACCAAACGATCGGTCGTTTAGGCGCGAGACTGGATCGCACCTGGACCGACGAAAGCAATCGTCAATACACGCCATATCTGCGCGCCAACTATTACAAAGGTTGGGGTGGCACAGCGAAGACCTCGGTGTCATCGGTGGATAATCCGGCGTTTAATGCGAGCTTCGAGAGCGGTCACTTTGGTCAAATGTGGGAAGTGGGCGCGGGTGGCACCGCCACCTTGCAAAAGGACGTGTCGTTGTATGCTGAAGCTGATTATCGCAAAGAGATTGACGGCAACGGCGCCAGAGGATGGCGTTATAACGTGGGCGTTCGCTGGCAGTTCTGATTTGCCGGCGCCCTTCACGCTGCAGCGGCGTTGGCTGCGCCTCCTCACCCCGGTCACATAGTAAACTATGCTCCCGGGGATGAGTCGGCTTGCCGCCTTGCTGCAACGGGAATGGCTTTGGCAAATGCCGTGAGGTAAAAGATTGATTTGGTTTACTGTAAAACCAGATTAATAGATGACATGGGTGACAAAAATGTGAAAGCCGCTGCATAGCGGCTTTTTTATTGTGGTTAATTTGAAATGGACGCTAAAGCCAGGCCATCGCAGTGCCGAAAAGGTAAAAAACCGTTATCAATTTTTTTCTTTTAGCCTGCTTCTGGCAAGGACACACACATGCGTAACAACCAGCCCGTCACTCAGCGCGAATTCGCCTTTGCCGATGACGCCACACTGATGTCGACCACCGATCTTAGCAGCCACATCACTTACGCGAACGATGCCTTTATTGAAGTCAGCGGCTTTAGCCCGGAAGAGGTGAATGGCCAACCGCATAACATGGTGCGCCATCCCGATATGCCACCTGAAGCCTTTGCCGATATGTGGTCGACTCTCAAGCAGGGCGAGCCGTGGACGGCGCTGGTGAAAAACCGTCGTAAAAATGGCGATCACTACTGGGTGCGGGCCAACGCCATTCCGGTGGTGCGCGAGGGCAACGTTCAGGGCTTTATGTCGGTGCGCACCAAGCCGTCAGCCGAGGAAGTACGACAAACTGAAGCGCTCTACCGCGATTTCCGCGAAGGCCGCGCGAAAGGGCGTCGCTTTCATAAAGGATTGATTGTCGGTACCGGCTGGCGTCGCATGGGCTCAATGCTAAAAACCCTGCCGCTGCGCTGGCGTATTCGCTCAACCTTGCTCACGCTGCTGCCGCTCTCGGTGCTGGGCGTTTGGTCGTTGGGCATGGCACCGCTGGCGATGGCCTGCTTTGCCGGCGGCATGGCGGCTATTTTGCTGTTGGCGAGCCTGTGGCTCGAACAGCAAATTTCGCGTCCAATGGAACGCATGTGCCGCCAGGCGTTAAGCGTGGCGACCGGTGCTAGCCATAAAGTGGAACAGATTGATCGCGTCGATGAGATTGGCGTCACGCTGCGCGCCATCGGCCAGCTGGGTCTGATGTTTCGCTGGCTGGTGGATGATGTTAGCGGCCAGGCCATTAACGTTCTTGGCGCCAGCGATGCCATTGCGCGCAGCAACGACGAACTGAGCCGCCGTACCGAACAGGCCGCTGCCAATGTGCAGCAAACGGCCGCAACCATGAACGAAATGACGGCGACGGTGAAGAGCAACACCGAAACGGCCAAAGAGGTGAATGGTCTATCGGAAAACACCAGCTTTGCGGCAATTAAAGGCGGCGAGGTGATGAAGGAGATGATGGGCATGATGGCCGAAATCGCCGATAGCTCGAAGCGCATCGCCAACATTACCAGCGTAATTGACGGCATCGCCTTCCAGACCAATATTCTGGCGCTGAACGCGGCGGTAGAAGCGGCGCGTGCCGGCGAGCAAGGCAAAGGATTCGCGGTGGTGGCCGGTGAAGTACGCAGCCTGGCGCAGCGTAGCGCCAAAGCCGCCAGTGAAATCAAACATCTGGTGGAAACCAGCGCTAATCGCGTGCAGTCGGGTAGCGATCACGCCGATGCGGCCGGGCAAACCATGCAGGAGATTGTCGACCAGGTGCAGAATGTCACTGCCTTGATCGCGCAAATCAGCGGTGCCACTGCTGAACAGGCCATCGCGCTGACGCAGGTCAGCACGGCGGTCGAGGACCTGGACGATATCACCCATCAAAATGCTGCCCGTGTGGCCGAAAGTGCCGAGGCGTCGGGCCGCATGACGCATCAGGCTAATCGCCTGGTAGAAGCGATTAGCGTATTTCGTTGATACTTATCGAATTTCCCGCTCGGCGCGCAGTGCGCCGGGTGGCGTGCCGACAATACGTTTAAACGCGCGGCTAAACGCTGCCAGTGATCCGTAACCGAGGTGGAAGGCAACGCTTTCCACCGCTTCGCCCTCATTGACGATACGTTCCACCGCCAGCCGCATGCGCAGTTCGGTCAGATAGCGCAGCGGCGTCATGCCGGTTGCCGTCTGGAAGCGCGCGGCAAACACCGAACGTGAGCTGCCGGATTCACGCGCCAGCCGTTCCACCGTCCAGTTTTCACCCGGTGCGCGATGCATCGCTGCCATCGCCAGGCTGAGACGCGGATCGCGCAGCGCCTGCACCAATCCACTGCCTTTACCGCAGCCATTCTCCACCCAGCCACGCACAATCTGTGCCGCCACCACATCTGCCAGCCGTGACAAAATCCCGGCGAAACCGGCTTTGCGCTGGCGCGTTTCGCGCTCCATCGCATCGAGAATGGGCTGAATCTCCGGGTACTGCGCCAGAAGTGTGCTGACCAACATGACATCTGGCATGGTATGCACCAGCGGCTGCATGCCGCCCAATTCAAATGCCATGCAAGCGCTGAACAGAATCACATCGCTATTATCCGGGCAGAGCTCTGTGCTGTCGTCGATGGCGCAGACGCTGGCGCAAATCGGCCGACTATTAAAGGTCGAGATGGGTTCGCACATCGCCTCTTCGCTGGAGATCAGCGCGTGTGGCTTGCCGTGGGGGATCAGCAACGCATCGCCGGCCTGGAGCGGATAGATCACGCCTGACGCTGAGCGGATCAGTAACGATCCGCGCCCAACAAAATGCAGTTGCGCACGGCCTGGCGCATCGTCATATTGCAGGCCAAAAGGCGCATGCAGTGCAATGCGCTGATATTTGACGCCATAAAGGCGCATGCCCATTAGCAATTCACTGGTCAGATCTTCATAGCGGCTCATATCAATCCAGACGAATAATCAAAAAACAAAGTTTCTGCATCATAGATCGTCTTATGATCAGTCACTATGCTTAACGCTAAATATTTTGTGATGGGGATCACAGATGAGCCTGGATACTGAAATAGTCGAAACACCCTTAGAAGTGGACAAACCGGCGTGGGGCGCCGTATTTGCCATGGCGTTTGGCGTGTTCGGCCTGATTACCGCAGAATTTCTGCCGGTAAGCTTGCTGACGCCGATTGCCGACACGCTGCATATTAGCGAAGGGCAGGCGGGACAAACCGTTACCGTCACCGCGCTGGTGGCGCTGCTGACCAGTTTGGTGATCGGCAATGTGACGCGTCAGCTCGATCGCCGCTTAGTGATGCTGGCGTTTACCTTATTGCTGATTGCTTCTGCGCTGCTGGTGGCCTTTGCCGAGAATTTGCCGATGATTCTGCTGGCCCGTGTGCTGCTGGGCATTGCGATTGGTGGCTTCTGGACGCTTTCCACGGCGATTACCATGCGTCTGGTGCCGAGCGATCAGGTGCCGCGTGCGCTCTCTATCGTGTTTAGCGGTATTTCGTTGGCGACCATTATTGCTGCACCGCTCGGGAGCTATCTGGGTGGCATTATCGGCTGGCGTAACATCTTCATACTGACGGCCGCGCTTGGCGTGCTGGCACTGTTGTGGCAGTTCTTCACGCTGCCCGCGATGCCGCCGGTCAATAAAGCGCGCAGCGGTGGCGTGTTGGATCTGCTACGTAAAAGCGTGATGCGTTGGGGCATGTTGGCGGTGATCATGATGTTTACCGGCCACTTCGCCTTCTTTACTTACCTGCGTCCGTTCCTCGAAGGCACAGCGCAGCTCAACGTTAATCAGCTGTCGCTGGTGCTGCTGGCGTTTGGCGTGGCGAATTTCTTCGGTACGTCGCTGGCCGGTTATCTGGTGACGCGCAGCGTATCGTTGACGCTAACGGCGATGGCGCTGGTAATGAGCGTGACGGCGCTGCTGCTGGTGAGTTTTGGCGATGTGTCGTGGCTGGTGGCGGCGGGTGTCGCGCTGTGGGGCCTGGCGTTTGGTTCGATGCCTACCGGTTGGTCAACGTGGATTTCCCGCGCGGTGCCGGACGATGCGGAATCGGGCGGCGGTTTACTGGTCGCCACCATTCAGTTGGCAATCACCGCCGGTGCCGCCGCCGGTGGCTGGATGTTTGATCTGCAAGGCGCAGGCGGCGTATTCCTCGCCAGCGGTGTGCTGATGCTGCTCGCTGCCATCACCATCTTTACCCGCGTACGTCATCACGGTTAATAACGGGCAGGTCGCCATAAATGGCGACCCTACAACACCGGAAGGTCGCCATAAATGGCGTTCCTACCACACCGTCAGGTCGCCATAAATGGCGACCCTACAACACCGTAAGGTCGCCATTTATGGCGACCTGATTGATAGCCGCATGAATTTTTATAAACACCTATCACAGCCATTTATCCTGCCTTCTAACTAAATGTCAGTTTTTTAACCGTTTGTATAAAGGTTAATCCAAACGTGCTATTTACGTTCAAAATAATCGAACAACTACGGCAAATCTCTCCGCTTTTTACTGATCAATTCTGCGCCTATTATATCTCTCAACAAGGCGATGACGCCTTACTCAATCAAACGTACATTAAGGAATTGACCATGAAATCTATCAAAACTTTTGCTGCTGTTGTTGCTCTTACCGTTCTGCCATTCGCTAGCTTTGCACAAAGCATCACTGCAACAGCTTCAACGCTGGATGGTGCAGAAGCGCAAATCGCTGCTCAGGCGCACGAAGCTGGTGCTTCCTATAAAGTGACCGAAGCCAACTTCAACAACGGCGTGCACATGACTGCTGAACTGACCAAATAAGTTGCGTTAACGTTCTGTGCTGACAGGGTGCCTTTGGGCGCCCTGGCGGCGTTTGTCAGCGGATAAAATCCTGTCACTCCTCCTCCGAAATGATTACTATTCTCAAACAATAAAACCCTTTGTCGGCTCGCCTTGAGCTGTCTTTTTACTATTGGTTGTAATGTCGAGCTTTCACTTCACTGCCATCAGGCGGTGTTTTTGCTATGGAGAAGTTATGAAGGCGAATAAAAAATCGTGGGCGCTGCGTCCACTGCTGCTGGCAACGGCGCTGTTCTCAACCTCTGCGGTCATGGCGGCGGAGTCTCAGCCGTTGAACCAGGTGATCTCAAAAGGTGCTTACGAGCTGGCGTTCAGCAACAGCGATAACGCGCTGTTCCTCGCGACCGCACAGAGCACAACCGACAAAAAAGGCGGCACCGTTTATCGCCTCGATCCGCAGGATCTGGCGGTGAAGCAAACCATCAACACCGATCTGCCGACTTTTGGCGCGGCGATTAATCAGAAAACCCATATTCTCTATCTCGGCAACACGCGCGATGCTGCACTGACCGCAGTGGATGCGACCAGCGGCAAAGTGATTAACACGCTGGTGCTGGATGGCCGCAAGCGGAGCGAAAGCGTGCGTCCGCTGCAGCCGCGCCAGCTGGCCGTCGATCCGGCCACCGATCGCGTTTATATCACCGGGCTTGGTGAGCAGAGCGTGGTGTGGGTGGTGGATGGCAAAACCCTGAAACTGATCAGCACCGTGCCGAACACCGGCAAAATGGGCACCGGTTTGGCGATCGATTCTGCCGCGCAGAAACTCTACGTCACCAATGCGGATAACGAGCTGGTAACCATCAATACGCGCCTGAACGCGATTGAAAAGCGCCAAAAAATTGAGGGCGATAAAGAGCACTTCTTCCTCAATATCTCGCTGGATACTCAAGGCCATCGCGCGTTCCTCAGCGACTCTAAACAAGCACAGGTGCTGGTGTTGGATACCCGCACGCAGCAGGTGATCCACAAGATCGATGTACCGGAATCGCTAGCGGTATTGTTCAATGCCGATCGTGATGAGCTGTATGTCACTCACCGTAAAGCCGGCGAAATCAGCATCATCGACGCCAGTAGCTACAAAGTGAAACGCACGGTGAAAGCACCAGGCCTGCCAAACAGCCTGGCGCTGTCTGCTGATGGCAAAACCCTGTTTGTCAGCATCAAACAGCCGGGTTCACGCAAAGAACCGCCGAAGAATCCGGATAGCGTTCTTCGTATCGCCTTATAAGCGGTAATAGTCTGAATTAGTGGGCGGCTTGTGCCGCCCTCTGCATTTCCGCACTTCGCACAGCCAATTTTCCCCGCACATACGCTACCTTGTAGAGCAACAACACCATAAGAGAGGACGCTATGAGCCAGTTTTTTATGCACGAAAAAAACGATCTGGTGAACCAGGCCATCGAAGGGATTTTACTCAGTACGCCGTGGCATAACCTCAGTCGCCTCGATCTCGGTGATGAGATTCGGGTGGTGGTGCGTTCGGACTGGGATAAGAGCAAAGTGGCGCTGATCTCGGGTGGCGGTTCCGGTCATGAACCGGCCCATGCCGGATTTGTCGGGAAGGGCATGCTGACGGCCGCAGTGTGCGGCGATATTTTTGCTTCGCCAAGTGTCGATGCGGTGCTGAATGCCATTGTGAACGTCACCGGCGACGCCGGTTGCCTGCTGATTGTGAAAAACTACACCGGCGACCGCCTCAACTTTGGTCTGGCGGCCGAGAAAGCCAAAAACCTGGGCTACAAGGTTGAGTTGGTGATGGTGCAGGATGATATCGCGCTGCCAGAAAACCCGCAGCCGCGCGGCATTGCCGGAACCGTGCTGGTACACAAAATCGCTGGCTTTGCGGCAGAGCAGGGACAATCGCTGGATGAAGTGAAAGCGCTGGCGCAGCGCGCGATTGATGCCACATCGTCAATCGGTTTGGCTTTTGGCACCTGTCATGTGCCAGGCGAAAAACGTGATGAACGCGTCGAGCCGGGGCACAGCGAACTTGGCATGGGCATTCATGGCGAACCGGGCGTGGTGACGCTTGATACGCAAAACAGCCGCCAAATCACCAGCATCATGTCCGACAAACTGGCGCAGGCGCTGCCCGACGGCAAGCAGGCGCTGTTGATGATCAACAATCTGGGCGGCTTCTCGCAGCTGGAGCTGGCGCTGTTAACACGCGAAGTTTTGCAGTCGCCGCTGGCGGCGCGCATCACGCATCTGATTGGCCCGGCGACGCTGGTCAGCGCGCTGGATATGAAAGGTTTCTCGCTCTCGCTGCTGGCACTGGAAGAGCCGTTTCTGGCCGCCTTAAACGCACCGGTTCAGGTGCTGGGTTGGGTGCCGGTGTATGACTTTGCGCCAATCAGCCTGCAACGTGCCGAGAAAATCGGTAGCGTGCTGGATTTTGATGCGTCAGAAAATGCCGATGTGGCAACGATTATCGAGAACGTCACGCAGACGCTGATCGATCTGGAAAGTGAGCTGAACGCGTTGGATGCCAAAGTGGGCGACGGCGATACCGGTTCAACCTTTGCCGCCGGGGCGAAGAAGATTCAGCGCGGCCTGCGTGATAAACAGCTGCCGCTGAATGAGCTGCCCACCTTGCTGGCGCTGATTGGCGAGCAACTGGCCACGGTGATGGGCGGATCGAGTGGCGTATTGATGTCGATTCTGTTCACCAGCGCCGGTCAGCAGTTGGAAGAGGGCCGCGCGCTGCCGCAGGCGCTGATGCACGGGCTGGAACGCATGAAGCATTATGGCGGTGCTCAGCCGGGCCATCGTACGTTGGTGGATGCACTGCAACCGGCGCTGGAAGCGCTAGTGGCGGGTGAGTCGCTGGCGGCGGCGGCAGACGCGGCTCAACAAGGCGCGGATGCGACTGCGCAGATGCAGAGCGCCAAAGCGGGACGCTCGGCCTATCTGAATCAGCAAAGTCTGGATGGGGTGAAAGATCCCGGCGCGTATGCGATTGAGACGGTGTTTGCGGTGTTGGCGCGTTGATGAAGCTGTAGCCAGGTCGCCATTAATGGCGACCCTACGATGTAGGGTGCGCATTCATGCGCACCGTTCCAATGGACGCAGAATGGGTTAACGCATTCATGCGCACCGTTTCAATGGACGCAGAATGGGTTAACGCATTCATGCGCACCGTTTCAACATCCGCACCTTATTCCGCCGCTTCGCGCATCATCTCGTCGTGCGGGATATCATTCAGAATCTGCTCGAAACTGCGCAGACGTTTGTAGATCGACATTAGTTCCACCAGTGTCGACCACGAGGTAATGAGATACTGGAATGACGAACGCACCTGGTCAAACACGTTATTGATCTGGTTCATCAAACCTAACGTAATCGATGCGGTAACGATCGAAGGTAATAGTAAAAACAGGCCAAACAGGTTATCGACCTGCAAATAGAGAATGCGGGTGATGTTGAAGTACAGGTAATGAAAATAGAGGCGGAAATAGTTATAGCGTACGCGGCTGAACAACTCGGCTACCGTTGGTGGTGCCGCACGATCGGCATTATCTTCACCGTACACCAGCTCTTTACGGTATGCCGCTTCAACCCGTTGATTACGGAACTCCAGCCCCGGTAATTTGATGCCTACCAGCGCCAGCAAACCGGTGCCAAATATCGACCACAGCAGCGCAGCAATCACCAATGCATAAGGCAGGTTGCCCAGAATCGGCACCTCTTTTACGTGGGGCGATAGCGCAACCAGCACCGGCAAGAAAGCCACCAGCGTCATAATTGCCTGGATAAAATTAACGCCCCAATCTTCAAGCGTGCTGGCAAAACGCATGGTGTCTTCCTGCACACGCTGCGCCGCACCTTCAATGTGACGCAATCGCTGCCAGTTGTGCATATAGTAGTTGTTCATGGCCGTTCGCCAGCGGAATATCCAGTGGCTGATAAAGAACGAACTCATCACGCCAATTACCACCGCAATCAGCGCAATGCCGAGGAAAGCGGTGAGCTGATGGTAAAAATCGTCAATGGTCACGGCATTCGCTTTGCTCAGCGCTTTCTGAATCATGTCGCCAAACGGATTATACCAAGCGTTAATCGCCACGCTCACCTGGACGCTGAACCACGTAATAAAGATGATTAATGCGGCTCCCCACACCGACCAGCGCTGCCACGGATGGTTATCGATCACCCGCCACGCAAGGCCAAAGATACCGGCAACAATCCAGTAATAAGCATAAAACCACAGTTGGCTGGCGTGAATGAAACGGCTGGCATTAGTCGGTAAGGGCTGCTGCATGGCCGCCTGCAAGGCAGGCCAGCGTGCTGGGAAGTCACTGAAATAGCCAAACCACGCAAATATTGCTAACAAACTCCAAATCGCAGCTGAGCTGAAAAACAGCGTTGGCCGCGGAAAAAAGGACTTAAACATAGGCACTCCGCTGTTGAGTAAATGATTTTATAACGCTTTTATCATTCTTTGTCTGTTTTGAGACGTTTCTTGCAGTAACAAGGCGAATCAGTACCAGAAGATGATGTTAATGAATTTGTGCTTATTTGTATCTGTGAGCTAAATCTTTAGATGTTGAAGTGTTAAACTAACGCGCATTGTTACCGGTAACAGTCACATTTCTGCCCCGTAACAGCAAAAAAATCATTACCAGGCTTGTAGTTAACGTTTATTCCGCGCCTTGTGCGGATAGAGGCAATGTCATGTCAGAACAAAAAAATGGTCACACTCGCAGAGACTTTCTGCTGAGAACCATCACCCTGGCGCCGGCAATGGCGGTGGGCAGTACGGCGATGGGCGCACTGGTGGCACCGATGGCCGCCGGGGCAGCAGAGCAAGATTCGTCATCACAACAGGCGCGCAGCTACCAGCCAAACTGGTTCACCGCCGAAGAGTTTGCCTTTATCACTGCGGCCGTGGCGCGCCTGATCCCCAGCGATGAACGCGGTCCTGGCGCACTTGAAGCCGGCGTGCCGGAGTTTATCGATCGCCAAATGAACACGCCGTATGCCACCGGTAACAACTGGTATATGCAAGGCCCGTTCAATCCCGATCTGCCTAAAGAGTTGGGTTATCAGCTGCCGCTGGTGCCGCAACAGATCTACCGTCTCGGCCTTGCCGATGCCGATGGCTGGAGCAAAAAACAGCACGGCAAAGTGTTCGCTGAATTGACAGGCGAACAGCAGGACGCGCTGCTCACGGCTTTTGAAAGCGGTAGCGCTGAGTTCCCGCAGCTGCCGGCAAAAACCTTCTTCTCTTTCCTGCTGCAGAATACCCGTGAAGGTTACTTCAGCGATCCAATCCACGGCGGCAATCAAGGCATGGTGGGCTGGAAGCTAATTGGCTTCCCTGGCGCACGTGCTGACTTTATGGATTGGGTGGAACGCGGTGAACGTTATCCGTTCCCGTCAGTGGATATTCGCGGGGAGAGGACGTAAGCGTGGCAAATGAATTGAAAAAAGTAGATGCGGTAGTCGTCGGTTTCGGCTGGGCGGGCGCCATCATGGCGAAAGAGCTGACCGAAGCGGGCCTGAATGTGGTCGCGCTGGAGCGCGGTCCGCATCGCGATACCTATCCGGATGGATCATATCCGCAATCGATTGATGAACTGACCTATAACATCCGCAAAAAGCTGTTCCAGGATCTGTCGAAAAGCACCGTGACCATCCGTCACGATGCGTCGCAGACCGCTGTGCCGTATCGTCAGCTGGCGGCATTCCTGCCGGGCACCGGCACCGGCGGCGCAGGGCTGCACTGGTCAGGCGTGCATTTTCGCGTTGACCCGGTAGAACTCAACCTGCGCAGCCACTACGAGCAGCGTTACGGTAAAAACTTCATCCCGGAAGGCATGACGATTCAGGATTTCGGCGTCAATTATGACGAACTAGAACCGTTCTTCGATCAGGCCGAGAAAGTGTTCGGCACTTCGGGCAGCGCCTGGTCAATCAAAGGCAAGCTGCTGGGCAAAGAGAAGGGCGGCAACCCCTACGCGCCAGACCGTTCCAGCGACTTCCCGTTGCCGGCACAAAAGCGCACCTACTCGGCGCAGCTGTTCGCACAGGCGGCGGAATCTGTCGGTTATCATCCTTATGATATGCCATCTGCCAACACCTCTGGCCCGTACACCAACACCTACGGCGCACAGATGGGCCCGTGCAACTTCTGCGGTTTCTGCAGCGGTTACGCCTGCTACATGTATTCCAAAGCGTCGCCGAACGTCAACATCCTGCCGGCGCTGCGTCAGGAGCCGAAGTTCGAGCTGCGCAACAACGCTTACGTGCTGCGCGTTAATCTGACTGACGATAAAAAGCGCGCCACCGGCGTGACCTATCTTGATGGTCAGGGCCGTGAAGTGGTGCAGCCGGCGGATCTGGTGATCCTGTCGGCGTTCCAGTTCCACAACGTGCATTTGATGCTGCTGTCCGGCATCGGCAAGCCGTATAACCCGATTTCCAACGAAGGTGTGGTAGGCCGTAACTTTGCCTACCAGAACATCTCGACGCTGAAAGCGCTGTTCGATAAAAACACCACCACCAACCCGTTTATCGGTGCTGGTGGTGCAGGTGTGGCGGTGGATGATTTCAACGCCGATAACTTCGATCACGGCCCGCACGGTTTCGTCGGCGGTTCGCCATTCTGGGTGAATCAGGCCGGTACTAAGCCGATCTCCGGTTTGCCGACGCCGAAAGGCACGCCAAACTGGGGCAGCCAGTGGAAAGCCGCAGTAGCGGATACCTACAACCATCACATCTCGATGGATGCGCACGGCGCGCATCAGTCTTATCGCGCCAACTATCTCGATCTCGATCCGAACTACAAAGATGCCTACGGCCAGCCGCTGCTGCGTATGACCTTTGACTGGCAGGATAACGACATCAAGATGGCGCAGTTC
>Ga0105244_10001024_pt1 | contig 23429 bp, 19 predicted proteins | sample KBSM44metaG_FD_80423 | JGI IMG/M metagenome (GOLD analysis project Ga0105244, IMG submission 80423) | Miscanthus rhizosphere microbial communities from Kellogg Biological Station, Michigan, USA - KBS M4-4 metaG | ecosystem: Host-associated > Plants > Roots > Rhizosphere > Soil | place... | reverse complement strand
TCGATCCCTGGGGTTGAGCTGCTGGGGGGCCGTGTGAGCGGCCGCCCCGGCCCCCCCCCCCCCACATAACACCCCCCCCCTGACGTTGGGGGCGGCTCGAGGTGGGCGACACAATAACCTGCGTCTCAAGCAGAAGCGCCGCTCCCTTCAGGGTAACCGGTGGGTGCCCTCGGCGCTTCATGGGGTTGAACGACGGACGATTTGCGGCCACGGGCTGGCGGTCGGGGAGTTTGGGTTATGGCGGGTGGCGTGCTGGTTGCGGGAGTGGGCATGACTCCGTTCACCCCACTAAACGTTTGCTACAGCGGTGCATCGCTGGCTGGCCAGGCCATTCGCTCGGCTCTTGTGGATGCCCGTATTGACTTCGACCTGGTCGATCAGGTTTTTGCCTCCTCTGTGCATGGTAAAGCTGGCAGTGATCTGCAGGTGCTAGCCCGCGTCGGACTCACCGGCGTTCCGATTTTCAATTTCAAAGACGGTTGCGCCTCGGCCAGCAGCGCGCTACAGATGGCACGCTACAGCGTCCTCTCCGGCGAAGCCGAATGCGCCCTGGCGCTGGGCTACGAATGCATGCCGACAGGTGTGAGCTGCCGGGCTTTCTTCGGTCTTGATGAGTATCCCGGCAGTGAATGGGGCAGCCTGCACCACCGTAAAGACCTCCTCGCCTTTCTCAGTCGTCGCCAGCATCCGGAAGCGCTTTTCGCCGCACAGACGAGCTGGCTGCAGACCCGCATGGGCGTTGCCGAGGGCAGTTTCGAACAGGTGCTGAGCGAAGCTCGCGCCCTGGCGAGGCTCAACCCGTACGCCGTGCTGAATCGCGCGTTGTCCCCCGGTGACTGGCTCGCGCCCTACCTCTGCCCGCCGGCCTGTGGTGCGGCGGCGGTGCTGCTCTGTTCGCGCAGTTTCGTTGCTCGCTACGGCGCGCGCGGCGGGGTTGCGCTGCTTGCCAGCACCCGCGGTAGCGACACCGCCTCGGAACTGGAGTCAGCCAGTGTGCTCGATGTGCTCGGGCGTGCCACGACCCGCCGGGTTGCGCACAAGGCTTACGAGCAGGCCGGCGTGGGGCCTGACGAAATTGAAGTAGTGGAACTGCACGACCAGAGCGTCGGCGACTTCATGGTCAACAGCGCCGCCCTGGGTTTCTGCCGCGAAGAAGAGATCAACGAATTTGTCCGGCAGAACCGCAAAGGTCGGCGAGGGCAGGTCGCCGTATGCCCTTCCGGAGGCCTGTTGGGCCGTGGACATGCACCTGGCGCAACAGGGCTGGCGCAGATCGTCGAGCTGGTCTGGCAACTGCGCGGCGAGGCCGAAGGCCGCCAGAAAGTCGGTGCACGTACCGCCTTGCAACACAACTCGGCGCTCGGACGTTCGGTCTCGGTGACCATCCTGCAACGCACATCTGCGTGAACAGGCCAGGGCCGGATCAATGTGACTTGGTGTAACAACAGAGAAGGGGAGCAAGTTAGATGAACAACAATAATATCTGTCACACGAACCTCCGCAGAGGATTCCTAGCATCTGCGATTATGGCTGGTCTGGGATTCATTCCGGCGCAGGCGTTCGAGTTCGACACCGGGAGTGAAGACTGGGCTGTGCGTTTTGACAACACCCTCAAGCTGAACTATGCACAGCGGGTGGAAAGCGCCAACTCGAAGCTGGCCAGCTCCTTCAACAATGACGATGGTAACCGCAACTTTTCCGCCGGCAGCGCGGTGTCACAGCGAGTCGACCTGCTTACCGAACTGGACGTGGTATACAAGGAGCAGATGGGCTTCCGTGTCAGCAGCAATAGCTGGTACGACCATGCCTATGACAAGGTAGGCAGCTTCAATCCGGCAACCAACCAGCTCAACAATGGCCAGCCTGACTCGCGGACCATCAGCAGCTACGCGGATCGTTACTACAATGGTCCCTCTGCCGAAATTCTCGATGCCTTCGTCTTCGGCAGCATGGAACTCGGTGATGGGGCCCTGCTCAGCGCCAAGCTTGGCAGTCATACCCAGTACTGGGGCGAGTCCATTCTGTCTTTCGCCCACGGCAACAGCTATGGCCAGTCCGGCCTGGACATTTCCAAGGCCTTGGCCGTACCGGGCACCGAGGCCAAGGAACTGTTCATTCCGCGCAACCAGTTGTCCACTAGCCTGACGCTGAACCCGGAGCTCACCCTGGGCGCGCAGTACTTCCTTGGCTGGGATGCCTCGCGCCTGCCGGAGTCCGGCACCTACTTGGGCTTCAACGATGGTATTCAGGGTGGAGGTGACAACCTCTCGCTGATTGGTGGCGTCAATCCGTTTTTTGGCACACCCGGGCCGATCGGTGCCAACCAGTTCCTGCGCCTGACTAACGGCCATGTGTTTACCCCCAACAAGCGTGGCGATTTCGGCCTGATGGCCAAGTGGAGCCCGGAATGGCTCGACGGAACGCTCGGCTTCTATTACCGCAACACCTCGGACATCCTGCCGAATCTGGTCCTGCAACCGAGTGCAGTCGGGCCGGCCCAGCTGATCTCCGGCAATGTCGGTAGCTACAACCAGTTCTATGTCGATGACATCGATATTTATGGCATCAGCCTGTCGAAGAATATTGGCGGCGTCAGCGTCGGCTTCGACCTGAACTACCGCGAGAACATGCCGCTGGCCAGTGTGCCTGCGACCGTGAGTCCGGCAGAAGCGGCGGCGGGGCTGCCCGGCTTTATTTCCAGCTTCGACGGCGACAACGGCGTGGCCCGTGGCAACACGGTACATGCGGTGCTCAATGGCTTGGCCACCTTCGGCGAGTCGCCAGTCTGGGATGCCTCCTCGTTGCTAGTCGAACTTGCCTACAGTCGCTGGCTGGACGTGACCGAGAACGAGCAACTGTTCAAGGGTGAGAGCTGGTACCGCGGCGTCGACAAGGTGACGAAGGATAACTATGTCCTCGGCGTCAACTTCAACCCGACCTGGTACCAGGTGTTCCCCGGTATCGATATTTACCTGCCGGTCAACTACAGCATCGGCCTCAAGGGCCAATCCGCTGTGCTGATGGGCGGCAACGAAGACGCCGGCAGCTACTCGGTCGGCGTCGGTATGGATGTCCGCAAACAGTACCGCTTCGACCTGAGTTACGTGGACAACTTTGGGCCTTTCGACACCTGCAGCGCGGGCGGGACGGGCCCCGCAGGCGGCATCCAAGGCGGGGGAGCCACCCCTGGTGCCAACGGTATGTACAACTGCGCGCCGGGCCAACCCACGGCATTCGCCGGCACATCGCCGCAACTCAAGGATCGCGGCATGGTCACTCTGACCTTCAAAACGACCCTCTGATCGAACCACTGCTTATCGCAGGAGAATATCGATGAAATTCGTCAACTCACTTTTGGCAACCAGTCTCTCGCTGGCCTTGGTCGGTGCCGCTCACGCGGCCGTATCCCCGGACATTGCCGCCAAGCTCGGCACCACCCTGACCGGCGTCGGCGCCGAGAAAGCCGGCAATGCCGATGGCAGCATCCCCGAGTACAAGGGTGGCCTGACCACCCCTCCGGCAAACTACCAGAAGGGCAGCTCCTTCCGTCCCGACCCCTTCGCGAGTGAAACGCCGAAGCTGGTGATTACCGGTAAGAATGCCGCCGAGTATGCGAGCAAGCTTACAGCCTCGACCCAGGAACTGCTCAAGCGCTACCCGTCCTATCGGCTAGACGTGTTTCAGACTCACCGTACCGTGGCTATGCCGCAAAGGGTGTTGGACAACACTGCGAAGAACGCCGTGGGCACCCAATCCCTCGAGGGCGGGGTAGCCTTGGAGAATGCGCTGCCGGGCGTGCCGTTCCCGATCCCGAATGATGGCTATGAAGCCATGTGGAACCACCTGCTGCGCTATCAAGGTTATGCCCTGAGTACCAAGTACGATTCCTGGAACGTCGACTCTTCCGGTCACGCGACCTTGGCCACCACCGCGGAAGCCTTTCTGGAATACCCTTTGTACGACCCGGCCCGAACCGAACCGGCGAAAGCGAACGATCTCTTCTTCAGGACCAAGTTCTACTACCTGGGTCCGGCTCGTCGTGCCGGTGAAGCGGTCCTGATGCAAGACGCGATCAACCCGCTGAAGCAGCCACGACGCGCCTGGCAGTACTTGCCGGGGCAGCGTCGCGTGAAGCTGGCGCCGGACATTGCCTACGACACGCCGGACCCGGGGTCCGCCGGCAGCTCCACCTATGACGACGCTTGGGTGTTCAACGGTGCATTGGACAGGTATGACTTCAAACTGGTAGGCAAGAAGGAGATGTACGTTCCGTACAACACCTACAAGCTGAATTACCACGAGAAGGCGGCCGACATCACCACGCCGAATCACATCAGCCCCGACCTGGTGCGCTGGGAGCTGCACCGCGTGTGGGTCGTTGAGGCGACGCTGAAGCCGGGCAAGCGCCACATTTACAGCAAGCGCACCTTCTACATAGACGAGGACAGTTGGATCGCCCTGGCTTCCGACGAGTATGACGCCAACGGTCAGCTCTATCGCGGCTCTTTCGCCCACCTGGCCTACAGCTATGACGTGCAAGCGCCGAACTCGGACAACCACATGATCTACGACTTCATTGCCGGCAGTTACAACATCACCGGTATGTACGGGCCTTACGGCGGCATCAAGTACATCGAGCCGCTTTCGAAGGCCAAGTGGGTGCCGGAATCCCTGGCCGGTACCGGCATCCGCTGAGTCCAAGTTCCATCGTGTGGTTTTTTTGCCACTGGGGGCGTGCTTGCAGGCCTCCGGTCGCGTTTTTTTCGAGAAACAGCCATGAACCAATACAAGTGTATAACGCTTGCCGCACTGCTCGCAGCCCTTGCCCTGCCTTTCGCCCAGCAGGTAATGGCGGCGGAGTTTGCCGATGTGCTGGATACGCCTGCACAGTCCAGCGTCCTGGCGGCTCAAGGTATGCTCACCGGCTTGGCTAAGGCTGGCGAGCGCCTGGTCGTGGTGGGCCAGCGTGGCCACATCCTTTATTCCGATGATGCCGGCCAGCGCTGGACCCAGGCCGCAGTGCCGGTCAGCTCAGACCTGGTCGCCGTGCATTTCCCGACGCCTAGCCAAGGCTGGGCGGTCGGCCATGATGGCGTAGTCCTGCACAGCAGCGACGCCGGGGCCACCTGGACCCGCCAGCTCGATGGCCGCCAGGTTGGCCCGCGCATGCTCGCGCATTACCAGGCGCTAGCGGCAGCACAGCCGCAGGATGAAGCGCTGGCCGCGCTGGTGAACGAGGCTCAGCGGATGACGGAGGACGGCGCGGACAAACCCTTCCTCGATGTCTGGTTCGAGAACGAACGGGTCGGCTATGTGGTCGGCGCCTTCAACCTGATCTTCCGTACCGATGATGGCGGCCGTAATTGGATGCCCTGGATGGAGCACGTGGACAACCCTGGTGCGCTGAACTTCTACGCGCTGCGCCCGGTCGGCGACGACCTGTTCATTGTCGGCGAGCAGGGCCTGGTAATGAAGCTGGACGCGTCCAGCGGCCTCTTCAAGGCGGTTCCCACGCCCTACAACGGATCCTTTTTCGGCATCACCGGCAAGCGGGGCGTGGCGCTGGTCTTCGGCCTGCGTGGCAACGTCTACCGCAGCCTGGATGGCGGTGCCAACTGGAGCATGGTGGAGCTCGGCCTGCCGCTGAGCATCACCGCCAGTGCGGTTACCGCGAACGGGCGGATCGTCCTGCTCAGTCAGGCCGGCCACGTATTGGTCAGCAGTGACGATGGTGCCAGCTTCCAGTTGCAGCCGGAGAGAGACCTGGCGCCGGTCGCTGCAGTACAGGCAATCGGCTCCACGTCCTTGCTCCTGGCAGGGACGGGCGGTGTGCGCCTGTTGTCCCTGGAATAAGCCCTCTTGCGTATCACAAAAGAGACAAGAAACGATATGGGTAACTACGAATTAGACACCATGCCGGTGGTCCCGGAGCTGAAGGGCTTCGATGCGTACTCCGGCAACCTCCTGGAGCGCTTGATTTTCAACAACCGGCTGGTGGTGGTGCTGGTCTGCCTGCTCGCTACCCTGCTGCTGGGTTACTTCGCCACCACGCGGCTGACGCTTAGCGCCAGCTTCGAGAAGATGATTCCGCAGAGCCAGCCGTTCATCAAAAACTACCTGGAGAACCGTCAATCCTTGCGCGGCCTGGGTAACGCGGTGCGGGTGGTGGTGGAGAGCAGCGAAGGCGACATTTTCGACCCGCATTTCCTGGAGGTGCTCAAGGAGGTTAACGACGAGCTCTTCATCACCCCCGGCGTGGACCGTGCTTGGATGAAGTCGCTGTGGACCCCCGCCGTGCGCTGGACGGAGGTGACTGAGGAAGGCTTCCGTGGCGGGCCGGTGATGCCGGGTGCCTACGACGGTTCGGCCAAGGGTGTTGAGCAGCTGCGGCAAAACATCGCGCGCTCCGGCATCGTCGGCAGCCTGGTGGGGAACAACTTCAAGTCAAGCATGATCTTCGTGCCGCTGCTGGAGAAGGACCCGGTCACCGGCAACGCTATCGACTACCATGCCTTCTCGCAACTGCTCGAAGAGAAATTGCGCAACAAGTACGAATACGGCGGCGATGCCAAGGCTCGGGACGCAGGCGAGGAGGGTAAGGGGCCGATCAAGATCCGCGTGATCGGCTTCGCCAAGCTGATTGGCGACCTGCTCGACGGCCTGGTGCAGGTGATGATGTACTTCGGCGCCGCCGCACTGATCGCCACCGCGATCATCTACTTCTACACCCGCTGCGTGCGCAGCACGGCCCTGGTGATCTTGTGCTCGGCGATCGCGGTCGCCTGGCAACTGGGCTTGGTGGCGCTGCTAGGCTACAACCTCGATCCCTTTTCGATCCTCGTGCCCTTCCTGGTCTTCGCCATCGGCGTTTCCCATGGCGCGCAGAAGATGAACGGCATCATGCAGGATGTCGGACGCGGCACGCACCAACTGGTCGCCGCGCGTTACACCTTCCGCCGCCTGTTCCTCGCCGGGCTCACGGCGCTGCTGGCCGACGCCGTCGGTTTCGCCGTGTTGATGGTGATCGACATTCCGGTGATCCAGGATCTGGCGATCACCGCCAGCATCGGTGTAGGGGTGCTGATCTTTACTAACTTGGTGCTGCTGCCGGTGCTGTTGTCCTACTTCGGCGTCAGCCGCCAGGCAGCCGAGCGTAGCCTGCGTGGCGAGAACGAGGAACTGCGTGGCAAGGGCGTGGGAGCGCTGTGGAGCTTCCTCGATCGCTTCACCGAACGCCGCTATGCAACCGTAGCCTTGGTGGTGGCGGGCCTGCTGGCGGCGCTCGGTTTCGTCGTCAGCTTGCAGCTGAAGATTGGTGACCACGACCCTGGCGCGCCGGAACTGCGCCCGGACTCGCGCTACAACCGCGACAACGCCTACATCACCTCTAACTATTCACTGTCCAGCGATCTGTTTGCGATCATGCTGAAGACGCCCAAGGAAGGATGCCTGAAGTACGAGAGTCTGGTAGAGGCGGACCGACTCGGCTGGCTGTTGCAACAACAGCCGGGCGTGCAGACCACCGTGTCGCTGGCGAATGCCGTACGGCAAATCACAGCGGGTTCCTACGAGGGCAACCCGAAGTGGCTGACCATCGCACGTAACCAAAACGTTTTGAACTACGGCGCTCAGCAGGCTTCGGTGAACAACCCTGAAATGTTCAACAACGAATGCTCAATGATGCCGGTGGTGGCCTATCTAACCGACCACAAGGCGGAGACCCTCGACCATGTGGTGAAGGTAGCCGAAACCTTCTCCCGCGAGCATAGCACCGACGAGCGTCAGTTCATGCTTGCCGCCGGCAGCGCCGGGATCGAAGCGGCGACCAATATCGTTGTCCGCGAAGCCAACCGCACCATGCTGCTGTATGTCTATGGGGCGGTGATCCTGCTCTGCTTCATCACTTTCCGCAGCTGGCGTGCAGTGGTGGTGGCTGTGGTGCCGCTGATGCTTACCTCGATCCTCTGCGAGGCGCTGATGGTCTGGCTGGGCATGGGCGTGAAGGTGGCGACGCTGCCGGTGATTGCGCTCGGCGTAGGTATTGGCGTGGATTATGCGCTGTACTTGCTCAGCGTTCAGTTGGCGCAACAGCGCGCAGGGGTGCAATTGGCGACTGCCTACAAGAATGCGGTGGCCTTCACCGGCAAGGTGGTGGCCTTGGTGGGCATCACCCTGGCGGCGGGTGTCATCACCTGGGCCTGGTCGCCGATCAAGTTCCAGGCCGACATGGGCATCCTGCTGACTTTCATGTTCGTCTGGAACATGGTCGGCGCCCTGGTGCTGATCCCTGCGCTGTCGCACTTCCTGCTGAAGAAAGCCCACTGACCTGAGTGGAGTCCGGAGCCCGGCACACCAAAAGCGTGCCGGGCTCTTTTTTTGCCGGTGGCGCAAGCCGTTTTCCTATCGGGGGGAACTCATTCGTGAAAGGTTTTTGGGCGCAATCAACTCTTTCGCATCTCAGCTTCCGAATCTCATTCACATCAACTTTTTTCCTGTTCCTCCTACTGCCACATCGAACAGTCTTTTGCCCTGGAACGGATCTCGGACGGAGAGCTGCCGAACCAGCGTTTGCAAGAGCGAGCGAGCGCCGACTGCTCTGAAAAGCCTAATACCCCCGCCAGTTGCTTCAGCGGAATTTGAGTCTCCTGAAGAAAGCGCAATGTGGCACTTTTGTAAACCTCTTCTCGGAGGGCTTCGAATGAAACGCCCTCTTGATAAAGCCGTCTCTGCAGAGTCCGCGGATGCATGCCTAGCAGTTCACCAATTTCTGATTTAGTGCCGTGATTGAGCCCAACGGTGCGAACAAGAGCCTGCCTGACTCTATAAGAGGTCGGTGATGTTTTAGGTGGTAGCTGGCGTAAGATATGGTCAAGGGCCAATTTGCGCACTACTGGATTAAAAGATTTTAAGTCCTTCTCAAAAATACTTCGGTGCATGTGTAAGGCAGCATACGACTCATCAAAAAAAACAGGCGCATGAAAGAAGTTGCTGTAGCTGCTTTTCAATGCCAGTGGAGAGTGCGGTAGAGAGATGCCTCGAACTCGAAATATATCCCCAAACAGCGAAGATAAAAACATAAACATATAACCGATGCAGGCGTCGATAGTCTGCCGCTGCGCAATAAACACTGGCAAGTTTATCTCGAAGCGCAAAGCTACGCAGTCGTCAAACTTCAAACTTCGCTCATCAACTATAACTTCGAAGCCAGGGCTGTGAAAACAGAGGTATGTTGAGACATCAGTGATGGCTTGCCTGGCAGTTGGAGCGTTTTGGATAACTAAGGCGATCACTCCCAATACGCCCGAGTCAAGCTTTCCAGCCAGACGAAGTCCAAGATCTGGGCATTGCGCGACTGCCGCACTTTCCTCCAATAAATGAATTATCGAATGCAAGGAAAGCAACGTTTCTGGGTCGTCGAGGGCGTTGGGTTCTAGGCCATTGCGTAAAAGCAAAGGAGCAGGGGCAACCCCCAAGCTCTGCATTAACTCGTTATACCCCTGTATACCAGCAGCGCGAATGGTGATCATGTCTCGAAAAGTCAAGGTTTTGTCCGTTCCTGTCAAGCTTTTTTGGCGGTGAAAATGCGACCTTCTAAAAACGCATTCGATAACTACAAGAGGCTAACTCAATGAGCAGTAATCATATCCTCCTCATCCATGGTACATGGTGCAATGGTGATAACTGGGGCAGTTTTGCTGATGAGTTGAAAAATCGAGGTTATACCGTACATACCCCCACACTCCGGCATCATGGGGCGCCTAGCGGAGATACTTGGATGAATGCTCAAAAAGTCGCAAAAATTGGCCTGTTAGACTACGTTGCAGATCTTATAGAGCTCGTCGACACCATGGATAGTCCCCCCCTAATAGTTGGACATTCTCTTGGTGCACTGCTGGCCCAACTTGTTGCCGAGCGTCGACCGAATGCAGGTGTTATTCTTCTTGCCCCGGCACCGACATCAGGAATATTCGCCTTATATCCTCGTAGCGCGTTTTTATGGCTACGCTTTCTACCTCAATGGCTGATGCGAAAACCTATGTATCCGTGCTCGTGGAAAATTTGGGAGAGCATGATTTGTAATACTCAATCGAGAGAGATACAAGAGTCTTATTATAGTACGTTGTGTGCGGAGTCTGGGACATGTTATTTCCAGATGGTGCTCTGGTATCTCGACCCGAAAAAGTCTGCTCGAGTAAACTTTGACGTCATTACGTCTCCGGTTCTTGTTGTGACCGGATCTGAAGATAAATGCGCCGACCCTAGAATAGCTCGTACAACGGCAAGACGTTACAAGCACCAGAGTACTTATGTCGAACTTAAAGGTTCAGATCACATGCTGGTTTTTGGACGCTACATGTCCGAGACACTTGAAGCAATTGATCTTTGGTTGGCGAATAATAACATTGCTCCAATCAATGGATCCAAAGTTTTCTCTGGTCAGCCATCTCAGTCTCCGGTGCCGACTTCTATTACTAATTGATGATGTTGGTTGGTTGGCTGCAAGCAAGGCGATGAAATCGTTCAGGGCGAACGGGCGGGGCAGTCAGTCACCGCTTCGACCAGCTGTAGCAAGCGGTGGGCTGGGCCAACGATATGGAATACGGTTGGCTTCATCGGCCTGGACCCAGAACTTGGGCTAGGTCATGCATTTAGCTTCGCCGTTGCAGTACGGCTGCACCTGGATCAACTGCCATTTCATGCTGGCCATTGAAATGTCTTGCGGCGGCTTAAAGCGCTCGGGGCACGGTAAAGATCCGAAAAGGCTGGCTCTGTCCCCATCATAATCAATAAGAGGGAACCCCCATGTTTGTGCACAAGACCGCACTTTTCAGTGCAATCACCACCGCGCTGTTCGCAAGCGCAACTGTCCAGGCCGCCGAACCGCTGAGCGCTGTTGGCTCTGGCGAAGGTCAACTGGATATCGTTGCCTGGCCCGGCTATATCGAGCGTGGTGAGAGCGACAAGAATTACGACTGGGTCACCGGTTTTGAGAAAGAAACTGGCTGCAAGGTCAACGTCAAAACCGCCGCGACCTCTGACGAAATGGTCAGCTTGATGGCCAAGGGTGGTTACGACCTGGTGACCGCCTCGGGCGATGCCTCGTTGCGCTTGATCGGTGGCAAACGTGTGCAGCCGATCAACATCGCGCTGATTCCGAACTGGAAAAACGTCGACCCTCGCCTCAAGGAGGCCCCTTGGTATGTGGTCAGCCATCAGGTATTCGGCACGCCTTATCAGTGGGGCCCGAACGTGTTGATGTACAACACCAATGTGTTCAAGACGCCGCCGACCAGTTGGGGCGTGGTGTTCGAAGAACAGAACCTGCCGGACGGCAAGGCCAACAAGGGCCGCGTGCAAGCTTATGACGGCCCGATCTACATTGCCGATGCGGCGCTGTATTTGAAATCCACCAAGCCTGAACTGGGTATCAAGGATCCGTATCAACTCACCGAAACCCAGTACAAGGCCGTGCTCGACCTGTTACGTGCCCAACAACCGTTGATCCATCGCTACTGGCATGACACCACTGTGCAAATGAGTGACTTCAAGAACGAAGGCGTGGTCGCCTCCGGCGCCTGGCCCTATCAGGTCAACGGCCTGGTGAACGAGAAACAGCCGATCGCCTCGACCATTCCAAAAGAAGGCGCTACCGGTTGGGCCGATACCACCATGTTGCACACCGAGGCCAAACACCCGAACTGCGCCTACAAGTGGATGGACTGGTCACTTCAGCCCAAGGTCCAGGGTGACGTAGCGGCGTGGTTCGGCTCGCTGCCAGCAGTGCCAGCAGCGTGCCAGGGAAGCGAATTGCTCGGTGCAGCAGGCTGTAAAACCAACGGTTTCGACCAGTTTGACAAGATCGCCTTCTGGAAAACCCCGCAGGCTGAAAGCGGCAAGTTTGTGCCTTACAGCCGCTGGACCCAGGACTACATCGCGATCATGGGTGGCCGGTAACACATCCCGGATCTGCCTGATCGTTCCCTTGGCAGAGGGGAACGATCAACTCCGAAGATTTCAGAAGTTCAAGCCGGGCCGCCGCGACGGCCTTCGCCTTTTTTTTGGAGCACCGCACCATGACGCTTGCAGTCCAGTTCACCAACGTTTCCCGTCAGTTCGGCGAAGTGAAAGCCGTTGACCGAGTCTCCATCAGCATCCGGGACGGCGAGTTTTTCTCCATGCTGGGGCCTTCCGGCTCGGGCAAGACCACCTGTTTGCGCCTGATCGCCGGGTTTGAACAACCGAGCGCAGGCTCCATCCGAATCCACGGCGAAGAAGCCGCTGGATTGCCGCCGTATCAGCGTGACGTCAACACCGTGTTCCAGGATTACGCCCTGTTCCCGCACATGAACGTTCGCGACAACGTCGCCTACGGTTTGAAAGTCAAAGGTATCGGCAAAGCCGAACGCCTCAAGCGCGCCGAAGAATCCCTGGAGATGGTCGCCCTCGGCGGCTACGGTGAGCGCAAGCCAGTGCAACTGTCCGGCGGCCAGCGCCAGCGTGTCGCCCTGGCCCGCGCCCTGGTCAATCGCCCCCGCGTGCTGCTGCTCGACGAGCCGTTGGGCGCGCTCGATTTGAAGCTGCGCGAACAAATGCAGAGCGAACTGAAGAAGCTGCAACGCCAGCTCGGCATCACCTTCATTTTCGTCACCCACGACCAGACCGAAGCGCTGTCGATGTCCGACCGCGTGGCGGTGTTCAACAAGGGCCGCATCGAACAAGTCGATAGCCCGCGCAACCTGTACATGAAACCGGCCACCACCTTCGTGGCGGAATTCGTCGGTACTTCAAACGTGATTCGCGGTGACCTGGCCACGCAGTTGAGCGGTAATCCGCAGCCGTTTTCGATTCGCCCGGAACACGTACGTTTCGCCGAAGGACCGCTGGCCAGTCACGAGATCGAAGTCAGCGGTTTGCTCCATGACATTCAGTACCAAGGCAGCGCCACACGCTATGAACTGAAACTGGAAAACGGCCAGCCCCTGAACATCAGTCAGGCCAATAACCAGTGGCTGGACACCAGTGCCCACTACCAGACCGGGCAGCGCCTCAGCGCGCGCTGGGCGCGGGAAGCGATGATCCCGATGCGCGACACCGTTGCGAGCGGGGTGTGAGATGAGCACCTTGGCTATCTCTCAAACCCCGTCGGGCGGCTCGCTGTTGCGCCGGCTCACCACCTTGCTGTATCGCCGGTCAAACCTGTACCTATCGATGCTGCTGGTGCCGCCGCTGTTGTGGTTCGGCGCGATCTACCTCGGCTCGCTGCTGGTGTTGTTGTGGCAGGGTTTCTACACCTTTGATGACTTCACCATGGCGGTTACCCCCGACCTGACCCTGGCAAACTTTGCTGTGCTGTTCCAGCCGTCAAATTTCGACATCATCCTGCGCACCTTGAGCATGGCCATTGTCGTGTCCATCGCCAGCGCCATCGTCGCGTTCCCGATTGCCTATTACATGGCGCGCTACACGACGGGCAAAACCAAGGCGTTTTTCTACATCGCGGTGATGATGCCGATGTGGGCCAGTTACATCGTCAAGGCGTATGCCTGGACGTTGCTGCTGGCCAAGGGCGGCGTGGCACAGTGGTTCGTTCAACACCTAGGCCTGGAGCCGGTGTTGCAGTTCGTGCTGGGCATTCCCGGCGTGGGCGGCAGCACGTTGTCGACCTCGCACCTGGGTCGTTTCATGGTGTTCGTCTACATCTGGCTGCCGTTCATGATCCTGCCAATCCAGGCGTCTCTCGAACGCTTGCCGCCGTCGCTGCTGCAAGCGTCTGCCGACCTCGGCGCGAAACCGCGTCAGACCTTCATGCAGGTGATTCTGCCGTTGTCGATTCCGGGCATTGCCGCAGGTTCCATCTTTACCTTTTCCCTTACCCTGGGCGACTTCATCGTGCCGCAACTGGTGGGCCCGCCGGGTTACTTCGTCGGCAGCATGGTGTATGCCCAGCAAGGCGCGATCGGCAACATGCCGATGGCCGCGGCCTTCACGTTGGTGCCGATCGTGTTGATTGCCATCTACCTGACCATCGTCAAACGACTGGGGGCCTTCGATGCGCTCTGATATGAAAAAACCAAAGCCGGAAAAGCAGGGGGAGCAAGCTTCACTGGGCCTGCGGATCGCAGCGTGGGGCGGTTTGGTGTTTCTGCACTTCCCGATCCTGATCATCTTCATGTACGCCTTCAACACCGAAGACGCGGCCTTCAGTTTTCCGCCCAAGGGTTTCACCCTGAAGTGGATCGGCGTGGCGTTCGCGCGGCCGGACGTACTGGAAGCGATCAAGTTGTCGCTACAGATTGCAGCCGTCGCCACCATGATTGCGCTGGTCCTCGGCACGCTGGCGTCAGCGGCGTTGTACCGGCGGGATTTCTTCGGCAAGCAAGGCATCTCGCTGATGCTGATCCTGCCGATTGCGTTGCCCGGGATCATCACCGGGATCGCGTTGCTGGCGACCTTCAAGACGCTGGGAATCGAGCCCGGGATGTTCACCATCATCGTCGGTCACGCGACCTTCTGCGTGGTGATCGTCTACAACAACGTCATCGCCCGCTTGCGCCGCACGTCCCACAGCCTGATCGAAGCATCGATGGACCTCGGCGCCGATGGCTGGCAGACCTTCCGTTACATTGTCCTGCCGAACCTCGGCTCGGCGCTGCTGGCCGGGGGCATGCTCGCGTTTGCCCTGTCGTTCGACGAAATCATTGTCACCACCTTCACCGCCGGCCATGAACGCACCCTGCCGCTGTGGCTGCTCAACCAGCTCAGTCGCCCACGGGACGTGCCGGTGACCAACGTCGTCGCGATGCTGGTGATGATGGTGACCATGCTGCCGATTCTCGGCGCCTATTACCTGACCCGTGGCGGTGAAAGCGTGGCCGGTAGCGGCGGGAAGTAACAACAACTCATTTCCCAATGTGGGAAACGATTCCCTGTGGGAGCGGGCTTGCCCGCGATGAGGCCATCAAATTCGACATTGATGTTGGCTGACACACTGCCATCGCGGGCAAGCCCACTCCCACAGGGGGCCGGTTTCGACAGAACAATAAAAGCGTCAATGAGGACAGGACAATGCAAACCAAACTCTTGATCAACGGCCAACTGATCGACGGCGACGGCCCCGCCCAACCCGTATTCAACCCGGCGCTGGGCCGTGTGTTGGTGGAAATCAACGAAGCCAGCGAAGCCCAGGTCGATGCCGCCGTGCGCGCCGCCGACAGCGCCTTCGAAAGTTGGTCTCAAACCACCCCGAAAGAGCGCTCGCTGCTGCTGCTCAAACTCGCCGACGCCATCGAAGCCCACGGTGAAGAGCTGGCGAAGCTGGAGTCGGACAACTGCGGCAAGCCTTACAGCGCAGCGCTCAATGACGAGATCCCGGCGATCGCCGACGTGTTCCGTTTCTTCGCCGGGGCCAGCCGTTGCATGAGCGGTTCGGCAGGCGGCGAATACCTGCCGGGCCACACCTCGATGATCCGCCGCGACCCGGTCGGCGTGATCGCCTCGATTGCGCCGTGGAACTACCCGCTGATGATGGTCGCGTGGAAAATCGCCCCAGCCTTGGCCGCCGGTAATACCGTGGTGCTCAAGCCGTCGGAACAAACCCCGCTGACCGCGTTGCGCCTGGCCGAACTGGCGTCGGAAATTTTCCCGGCCGGCGTGCTTAACCTGGTGTTTGGTCGTGGTCCTACCGTCGGTAGCCCACTGGTCACCCATCCGAAGGTGCGCATGGTCTCGCTCACCGGTTCGATTGCCACGGGTTCGAACATCATTTCCAGCACCGCCGACAGCGTCAAACGCATGCACATGGAACTGGGCGGCAAGGCTCCGGTGATCATCTTCGACGACGCCGACATCGACGCCGCCGTGGAAGGCATTCGCACCTTCGGCTTCTACAACGCCGGCCAGGACTGCACCGCCGCCTGCCGCATCTACGCGCAGAAAGGCATCTACGACAAATTCGTCGAGAAGCTTGGCGAGGCCGTCAGCAGCATCAAGTACGGTTTGCAGGATGATCTGTCGACCGAGTTGGGTCCGCTGATCACTGCGCAACATCGCGACCGCGTGGCCGGCTTCGTCGAGCGCGCCGTGGCTCAGCCGCATATTCGTTTGATCACTGGCGGCAAGGCTGTCGACGGCAATGGTTTTTTCTTCGAACCAACGGTGTTGGCCGATGCGCAGCAGGACGACGAGATCGTACGCCGCGAAGTATTCGGGCCCGTGGTTTCGGTGACCAAATTCACCGATGAAGCGCAGGTATTGGGTTGGGCCAACGATTCGGACTACGGCCTCGCGTCATCGGTCTGGACCTCGGATGTCGGCCGCGCGCATCGCCTCTCGGCACGCCTGCAATACGGCTGCACCTGGGTGAATACGCACTTCATGTTGGTCAGTGAAATGCCCCATGGCGGTCAGAAACTGTCCGGTTACGGGAAGGACATGTCGATGTACGGGCTGGAGGACTACACCACCGTTCGCCATATAATGTTCAAGCACTGAGCTATTGAAGATAGCAGCAGAACTGGTCGATAAGCCAAGTCGGCTTCGCCAGCTTATGTATCGGAATCTAAAGGGACGCTCAGATCCAAGCGGTGCGTCCCGCGCCATCCGGTGACGTGCGCTATCCTTAAATGCCACGGGGCGTCTTCGGAAATCACTTTAGATTTGCTGCTCCAGCGAATGTCGAATTTGCTGGAATACCAACGAGATGTCTCGAGTCTGATCGCAGGGCACTGCCGGATTCAGCATGCGCAATCGCTTAGCTGGACGATTAGATTGGTTTACAAACCTCCGGGGTTGGATTTCCTTAACGATAAGTCAATCCCGTAGCATGTAAGCAAGATCGGGAATTGCTTTTACACCTGCGACATGCGCGCCCAACGTGAGTGGGAAGTTGGACGCAGAAACGAAGGCGAAACGAATTAATGTTTTTATGACGCTATCGCTGACCGAAATCTGTCTCAGGTGTTCAACTGCTTTTGATCAATTTTGAGCTGGGGAATACAAGGTGATCAATTTGGAATTGATGGACATGTTCGGCTGCCTTGCTGCTTTTTTCGCACCAGTTGTTGTCCAGACCACGGCATTTTAAACACCGTATCCGTTTGAACATGCAATTGGGTGCTCCTGCAGCCATCGTGTTGTTTCTTTGTTGCGAGCTCCCGCCTGAATGCGGTTTTTCACGAATTGCGCCAGCGTTGGTGTCGAGAGGACACGCCTGTAACGCAGATCCAGAGTCCGCCTTCATCCCCATAATTAGGGGGGCGTGTGACGCCCTGTATGCCGCCAGCATGGACTTCACATACAAGAACAACGATTGATGGCTTATGCAATGTCTACTTATCACTGCTGATGCAGGAGCATTGGCATTCCTTAGCTCGCCGAGCGACTCGGTCGGAGGGCTGTTCAGACCTGTGCGCGAGTGATCTGATCGACAGGCAGACGCGGATCGTCTGCATTGGATACAGATCAAACGCTAGGTTGGCGGAGTTGACCATTTCTTCCACCTGGGCGGACATAGCTTTGGGCATGCCCACGCCGCCGCAAGTCGGATCACCACAGACACTGATCCGTCCGCCTTCTGCATAGGTCTAAAAAGCTTGTGGAAAACCGCCTGGCGTGGTCACCGCACCTTCAATCATATGGCAACCTCGTCAGGCGAACGGCTCAGGGGAGCGACTCTTTTACAGATGACCTTGCCGGCCTCCTCGAAAGTGGCTTCGACCGTTTGAGCATCAATGGAATCGGCTAGTGCTGGCAGCCCGGTCCAGAGTCTGGCGTCCTCGAATACTTCATTGAGGACGAAGCGCGTATCGCGCAGGGGCGCTTTGTAGTCAGTCATTTGCATACTTGGATGTGTCGTGAATGTTCTTACCATCCATAGTGGACCGGCCCTTCACGAATACCCCCCTCGTCAATGGGGGTTGAATTTATCAGTAAAACCCTAAGCTGGCCCGGTCCATAGGCGGCTCGACCTGGCGACCACGTCACACCGTCTGGCTGCCCTCAAACAATATGACTGGAGCACGAAGCCATGCTGGGCTTGATGCAAGATCAACCCTTACTCATTTCCTCGGTTCTCGAGCATGCGCTCAAGGCGCATCCTCAGGGCGAAATTGCCTCACGCACGATCGAAGGGCCAATGCATCACTGTTCCTATGGGGATATTGGCCGACGTGCCAAACAATTGGCCAACGCGCTGACGACGCTTGGTATACAGCCTGGCGAGCGAATCGGCACCCTCGCCTGGAACGGTTTCCGCCACATGGAGATGTACTTCGCTGTGTCGGGCATGGGGGCGGTGTTGCACACCATCAATCCCCGTCTGTTTCCAGAGCAGATCGAGTTCATCGCCAACCACGCCGAAGACCAGTATTTGTTTTTCGACCTGTCGTTCGCCTCATTGGTCGAACAGGTCGCCCCGCGTTTGAAGAGCGTCAAGGCCTTCATCGCCATGACCGATAGCAGCGGGATACCGGGTATCGATGTGCCTAATCTACTGTGCTATGAGAACCTGCTCGAGGGGCAGAGCGGTGAATTTTCCTGGCCGATCCTTGATGAGAGAACGGCCTCGTCGCTGTGCTACACCTCAGGCACCACAGGCAATCCGAAGGGCGTGCTGTATTCCCATCGTTCGTCGATTCTGCATTCCTTAGCGCTGTGTACCCAAGATGGCATCGGCTTGTCGGCGGCGGATTCGGCGTTGTTGGTCGTGCCCATGTTCCACGTCAACGCCTGGGGTATGCCTTACGCCGGGGCGATGAGCGGCGCCAAGATGGTGTTGCCGGGGGCGGCACTGGATGGCGAAAGTATTTTTGAGCTGATGCGTTCCGAGCGGGTAACTCTGGCTCTGGGCGTTCCCACGGTGTGGATGCTGTTGCAGCAGCACGTAGAGACTCGTGGCCTGGACGCTTCGACAGAGCTTTGTCTAAACCGCGTGGTGATTGGCGGGGCGGCGGCGCCAAGGGCGCAGGTGGAAACCTTCGAAACCTGCTTCGGCGCGCATGTGCTGCACGCCTGGGGCATGACCGAGATGTCACCGCTCGGTACCGTTTGCAACCCACTGCCCAAGCACAAGGGCGCCGGACTGAATGAATTGCTCGATCTGCAGGCCAAGCAGGGACGTGCGCTATTCGGCGTGTCGATGGCAATTGTCGACGAGGAGGGCACCGAACTGCCGCGAGACGGTAAGACCTCCGGCCACCTGATGGTCAAGGGGCCCTGGATCGCCAGCGAATATTTCCGCGGTGAGGGCGGGCCCATCCTCAATGACGCCGGTTGGCTTGATACCGGCGATATCGCCACCATCGACCCGGACGGTTACATGCAGATTACTGACCGCGCCAAGGATGTCATCAAGTCGGGTGGCGAGTGGATTTCCTCGATCGACCTGGAGAACGCTACGGTTGGCCACCCCTCGGTAGCAGAGGCAGCGGTCATTGGCATTCCGCATGCCAAATGGCAGGAGCGGCCATTGCTGGTGGTGGTACTGAAAGCCGGTAAGAGCGTCAGCAAGCAAGAGCTGCTGGGGTTTCTCGAATCTCGCGTAGCAAAGTGGTGGCTGCCTGACGATGTGGCCTACATCGACGAGTTACCTCATACCGCTACTGGAAAATTGAATAAGATGAAGTTACGCGAGCAATTCCGCGATTTTTGTCTGCAAGAATAGGGAGTGGCTTGAACGCAGTGGCAGATTTTACAGCTGCCGCTGCGCTATTCTGGAGCGTCATTGCAGCACTCATAGTCCGTGAGAACTGTGAATCGCCCCGGGTTTTCTAAACACTCTCCAAGCTCGCTGTGTAGCCTTTTCAAACGCTACCGGTGACAGCTAATTGCTGAAACTATGACGCATTTTTTATGTCCGCAGCAGGAGCGATTTGGCTCGGCATAACGCCGAGCCTTAGAAAGGGCCTAAGCGATTTTCACAATCATCGTGATTCTGGCAGTGAAAACTTTCACGCCACCCTCGTCGAAAATATCAACCGGAACGAACTTGTCGCCGCCGGTTTTCCAGTCAATACCGCGGCCATCAGCTACCGCTCGAATGCTCGATTTTGCTTTCGCGAGATATTCAACTTCTCGACATGCAGGGCTATGGCCCCTACAACATGGCGAAGGAGGCGATGCGTGCTTTGACTCGCTCTGCGACGAGAGAGTAGGGCGCTGACAAGATCACGGTAAACAATGTCATGCCGGGCGCAGACACTTGGGGGACTGCGGCCGATGTGCCAGCCCCACTAACGTACTTGGCCGTTATGGATCGCCGGAGGAAGACATTGCGCCAGTGGTGCTGTTCCTCGCCAGCAAGAACGAGGAGTTTCTGACGGGATACAGCCTGACACCGGACGGTGGCCAAATCATCGACAGCGCATGCTGATTTTACCGTCCAGCTTGTGAACGTGCAGCCGTCACTCCCAGTAACGCGGCGCTTAACTCGAAGGTTGCTCGATAGCCTCAAGTCAAACACCTATCCGCCAACGGTTGCATACGAGGCAATGGCCAGTTGAATGATCGCCACCATTAAGCTGCCTCCCGCCTCAGCTGCCTCTGGGCAATGTTTTGGCCAGCCATGTCCACCATCCCACGAGGGCCGCAGTTGCAACCAGTCCCCATAGACCCAACAAGACAGGGGTGGCCGCCGCCAAGCTGCCGAATGAAACGAGCGCCGGTGCGATCATTGTCGTCAAAATCGGTATTACGAGCGACCAAGGTGAATGCGGCCAACGACGCCATCACGGCGTTCCAGCCGCGTTTTTCAGTAGAACGAAAAGTCATGGGAACTACCTGTGGTGCGAAAAACGTATTGGAGTTAAGCACAGGCGTTCAAGCAGTTTGTCGCCCGCATGGGGGCCGTAGGCGAAGGTTTGCATTGGGCGCGCTCCTGTAACAAGTAGACACACTCTCCCTGCCGATCTGCCTCTGCCCTAGTGCATTCCGCTTGAATGCTTGCCTAATCCTATGGGGATGCAGGGTGGTGGATAGGAAACGCCTCTTCAGCGGATTAGAGTTCGGTCAACAGGAGCGCCCCGACATGATCCATACCCCCCTGCGCCATGCATCACCTTTGGCGTTGAATATTGACCCGCGCGTGAGCGTACCAGGTGACTTCGCCACAGCTCTTCCCGGCCTGTCGCTGTTTCGTCGCGATCAGCCGACGCCCCCCGCCTTGTGCATGATTGAGCCGAGCCTGATTCTGGTCGGCCGTGGGGAAAAACGGTTGTGGGTCGGTGGTGAGGGTTATAGCTACGACCCTTCGCGGTTTCTGGTCTCGTCACTGGATCTACCAGCCAACTCTGAAGTTATTCTTGCCAGCCCCGAACAGCCCTGTGTCGGGCTGGTACTGAAACTGGATGTCAGCCTGCTCGCCGAGGTCATCACCAAGGTTGGCTTGCCTGCGAAGCGATATCCATCCATGAGGTCAGGCGCTGGCATTGGCAACCTGTCGTGCGCCCTGGAAGGCGCGCTGGATCGCCTGCTGACATTACTTGATGAACCCGAGGCGATCCCGGTGCTGGCGCCGCTGATTCTGCGAGAAATCCACTATCGACTGCTTAATACCGATCAAGGGGCACGGCTGCGGCAGATCACTGCTGTCGATGGCCAGGGTTATCGCATCGCGAAAGCCATTGACTGGCTCAGGGTCAACTACACGGAAGCACTGCGCATCGACGATCTGGTAGCGCGGGTGCAGATGAGCGCGCCCACCTTTCACCATCATTTCCGCCAGCTCACCGGCATGAGTCCGCTGCAGTATCAGAAGTGGCTGCGTCTGAACGAGAGGCCCGCCGGCTGATGCTGGTAGAGCGCCTGGACGTCTCACGGGCGGCGTTTGCTGTCGGGTACGAAAGTCCTTCGCAGTTCAGCCGTGAATACGGTCGCCTGTTCGGTATCGCCCCCGGTCGTCACATTGCGCTGCGACGTGGAGAGCCATCCGAGGCTGAAGCGCTCGGCTACGCAGCAAGTTGAGCGAAAGACACGCTTTACCGGTGATGTGCCTCACAGCGTTTCACCGATTATAAAAATGCACGTCAACCGATGATCAAGCGGGTGAACCATGGAACTACGAATCAACCAGAAGACCTATCAGGTCGATGCCGACGCCGATACGCCCTTGCTGTGGGTGATCCGCGATGACCTGGGCATGACCGGTACCAAGTACGGCTGCGGCCTGGCGCAATGCGGCGCCTGCTCCGTGCTGGTGGACGGCAACGTGGTGCGCTCGTGCGTCACGCCGGTAGCCGGCGTGGTCGGCCGCGAGGTCACCACCATTGAGGCCATCGAGGCCGATGTTGTGGGCAAACGGGTGGTCTCGACCTGGGTCGATCTGCAGGTCGCCCAATGCGGCTACTGCCAGTCCGGACAGGTGATGGCCGCCACGGCGCTGCTCAAACAGAACCCCAAGCCGAGTGACGCGCAGATCGAGGCCGCGATGGTCAATCTGTGCCGCTGCGGCACGTACAACGCCATTCATGCTGCCGTGCATGAGCTTGCCGGCAAGGGAGACGCATGATGGACGCTCGTATCGACTCTTCCCAGGAAGTATCAGCGCTGGCTCTGCACGATCCGGTCAACGTGTCGCGCAGGCGTTTTCTGACCGGTACCGCCGTGGGCGCATTGGTGCTCGGCTTCGGCCTGCCGCTCGGTTCGACACGTGTGCAAGCAGCGGCGGCTGCAGCGGCGACCGCCGAGCGTGGCACGCAGGTCCCGGCGTTTCTGGAAATCCGCCCGGACAACCGCGTGCGGCTGCTGTGCCCGTTCATGGAAGGCGGGCAAGGTACGTTCACCGCAATGGCACAGATTGTCGGTGAAGAACTGGATGCCGACCCGGCGACCTTCCTGGTCGAAGCCGCGCCGCCCGGCGAGGCCTATGTGGTCATGGAGAACGGCATGCGCATCACTGGCGGCAGCATGTCGGTGCGCATGAGCTACCCGGTCATGCGCCGCCTCGGCGCCCTTGCCCGCGCCATGCTGCTGCAGGCCGGCGCGCAGACGCTCGGGGTGCCCGTGGGCGAATTGACGACCGAACCTGGCAAGGTTGTGCATGCCGCGTCGGGCCGCTCGCTGGCGTACGGAGCATTGGCCGAGCGCGCGATGGATCTGCCGGTTCCCGATCCTGCCACCGTGCAACTGCGTGATCCGAGCCAGTTCCGCTGGATCGGCAAGCCCGTGATGCGCGTCGATGCCTATGACAAGTCCACGGGCAAGGCGCTCTACAGCATCGATCTGAAGGTCGACGGCATGCTGCATGCCGCCGTTCAGCATGCCCCCCGCTTGGGAATGACGGTGGGCAACCTGCGCAACGAAGACCAGATCAAGGCGATGAAAGGCGTTCATTCCGTGCATCGTCTGCCGGGTGCCGTGGCAGTGGTCGCCGAGCGTTGGTGGCACGCAAAACGTGCAGTCGAGGCGATCCAGGTCGACTGGCAAGAGCCAACGGT
>Ga0105244_10001022_pt1 | contig 23435 bp, 20 predicted proteins | sample KBSM44metaG_FD_80423 | JGI IMG/M metagenome (GOLD analysis project Ga0105244, IMG submission 80423) | Miscanthus rhizosphere microbial communities from Kellogg Biological Station, Michigan, USA - KBS M4-4 metaG | ecosystem: Host-associated > Plants > Roots > Rhizosphere > Soil | place... | reverse complement strand
CGAACCGTCATATTGGCCCCATAACGCAAAAAGCCTGCTCAAGAGCAGGCTTTTCAAAATTGGTCGGTGATAGAGGATGACTCGCCACTGCGTGGCTCACCCTACGGGCCGTTGCTCACGCAACGTTCTCTCGCTTCGCTCGGGTCGAACCTCTACCCCCGGAGGTTCTCATCCTCACTGGCCCCATAACGCAAAAAGCCTGCTCAAGAGCAGGCTTTTCAAAATTGGTCGGTGATAGAGGATTCGAACCTCCGACCCCTTCGTCCCGAACGAAGTGCGCTACCAGGCTGCGCCAATCACCGAATGCGGGGCGCATCTTACTGCCACGCCCCGCGATCGTCAATCCCTTAATGTTAAAAAACTAACTGACTGGTGAGAAAGCCATCAGGCCTTATTTTGCTGCTCCGGCAGGCAAATGGCACCAGTTGTTATTTTCATTTATCCCGCCGTCTGGCGAGGTGTAACCGAGGCAACCCATGATGGTGTCGTACAGCTCAACATGGCGACGTGGCACCTTCATGTCCGCTTCCTGTTTCAGGTGGGCAAACATTTTGGCTTTATCCGGATCGGCCAGGTATTTATCCGACATCCAGACCATCATCGGCACACGGAACTGCTCTGGCGGCGCCATTTTACGCGGCGTACCGTGCAGATGTTCCTTTTCATTAATGGATTCACCATGGTCAGCAGCATAGAAAACAATCGCTTTCTTATCGCGGACTTTATCAATCACGCTGTCGATAAAGTGATCCACGTAGGTCACTGAGTTATCGAACGAGTTGATAAGCTCCTCTTTGCTGCACTTGTCGTCGACGCTAACACACTCGGGTTTCCACTGGGCGAAACTACGCGGATAACGCTGGGTGTAATTAAAGTGCGACCCCTTGGTATGCATAATAATCAGGTGCTTACCACCGATGTTATTATCCAGCGATCGCTGCATTTCGTTAATCAGCAGCATGTCATCAACGTTTTTGCCACGGTTACGCGGCTCAGCGCCAATCTGCTCGCGATAGGCAATGTTGTCGGCCATGGTGTTGCTGTAGAACCACATCTCGCTTTGCATCGCATACAGGTCGGAAGAGAACCCGAGCTGCTTGAGCACCGCAAACACGTTGTGCTCCTTCAGCGTACGCTGCGGATTGTCATCAGCCCCGCCCTCGCGCACAAACATGCAGCGCAGCGACAGCTTAGTGGCGGTATCACAGGAGTAGCCACGGAAGGCCACCAGATTTTTCTCCTGCGACAGCTTAGGCGTCGTGTTACGTGAGTAGCCGAGCATCCCCATATGGTCCCAACGCGTCGTCTCACCGATCACAAACACCACAAAGGTATCATCGAGGCCTTTTGGCGCCACGTAGGTATATTTTTTGGCAGGGTTAATCAACGATTTATAATCAGAAGACTCATCCACCTGCGCCCAGGCATACAGCCCAAGAGCGGAAAGCCAGTTAGAGGGCAGATAGGAGTTTGCCACCACGCCGCCGTAGCTTGGCATATCCACGCCCGACGTTCGCTCCTCATGCTTTTGTTGCAGATCCAGCAGACGAATCGGTCCCCAGACCATCAACGCCGCCACCACAACCAGCGACAAGCTTTTCACCCGCTGACCCGGTGTGCGAAGCTGACGCAGCAGCGTATAGCGAGATTTGTTGTTCCAGATAGAGAGCAGCGGCAGGATGCTGACGATAGCCACCCAGACGATAAGCTGCCAGCCCACCACCTCTTTGGAGAGATCGATATCCGTCGTCATCACCGACGCGATAATCCCATAACCAATGACCACATTAAGAAACGTCATGTAGTAACTGGCTGCCGCCGAAAAGACCACCACCAGCGACGCGAGCACGCGCCAGGCGCGGCGTCCACACAATGAGAGCATACGTAATAAAAAGAAGGTCACTAAAACAGTGCCAACCAATTCCACAACCGCAGAGAGTCCTTTCCAGACGGTGAACGCTTGCGCATAACCATCAAACCGACGGAAAAAAACTGCGCTATTCATAAATAAGCCGATATACAACGCCAGCAGAAAGCTAAGCCTCTGCTGAGTCATTGATTTTATATAACTCATGCAAGCAACCCTGGAAAAAGGGGGGGATAACACTGCCGTGCTTACGCCATTCCGAACGTTCGCAGACAGATACAACGCGGGAAGTTAATTGAGGAACTTCTTATGCGCGGGTAAGTAGACCACAAGGTCGCTTAAAAGTGTCTACCGGGAATGCGATCCGGTCATTTATTTACAAAAATATATGACATACAGCAGATTATTTCTTAGATGAATCATTATCAGCATCTCATCACGCGTTTCTGCCGTACTTTTTTCCGGCGCCTGCCGCTTTCTCTCCCGAATGCCGGGGGCGAGAGAGACGTTAAATAGCAGGCACAAAAAAGCCGCCTTTATACTGGCGGCTTTTGTCACGGTTTTAGCTATCAGGCATGCGCATGGCTGTAAGTACGACGCTGCGGCTGACGAATAGTGGTCGACAACGCCAGCGAGAGAATCAGCAGAGCAAAAATGACGCAGAAGGTGACGTAGAAGCCGCCAAACAGGGAGGCAATAATGGACCCGCAAATGCTGCCGATACCAAAGCCTAAGTAAATCACGCCATAGTTTTTCGCCAGGTTATTCAGACCAAAGAATTCGCTGACCAGTGACGGGAAGACGGTGATTGTTCCGCCGAAATTAAAGGCCACGCAGGCAATCGCGGCAAAGAAGGTAGTCGCATTCAGCGGCGCGAACAGGAGCGCGGCCATTCCCACCAGTGAAATCACCTGACCAATGGTAATGACACGGATACGGGACATTTTGTCAGACAAGATACCCAACACCAGGCGGCCGGTCAGATTGGCGATAGAAATTACGGTGACGGCGTTCGCGGCGGTCGCCACGTCCAGATGCACCATACCCTGTGCGATATCTTTTGCGACGCCAATGACGTACAGGCCACTCATGCAGGCGGTGAGGAACATCACGGCCAGCATCCAGTACTGCGGTTTACGCATGGATTGCGCGAGGGTGAAATCGTTCTCGACCACACCGTTGACCGACCCCACCTTCTGCTGCGGTGCATCTGTCATCAGCGTTGCCCCGAAGACAATCATCACCAGCACCATCACGCCCCAGATCATAAAGGTTTTTTCCAGCCCGACGGTGGCGAGCAGATGGCTGTCGATAAACTTAAAGCCCAGGCTACCAAGGCCATATGAACCAATGGAGAACGCCGAAATAAGTCCTTTACGTTCCGGGAACCATTTCACGCAGTTGGACAACGTCAGTAAATAACCCGCGCCGTCGGCCAACCCTACCAGCACACCCGCGCTCAGCCACAGCATCATCAGGCTACCGGAGTGAGCGGTCAGGAAGAAGCCAATACCCAGCAGCACACCGGATGCCATGGTCACGCGTTTGACACCGAAACGCTCCTGCAATTTCCCGGCAACGGACGATGAAATTGCCAGCCCAAGGCTTAACAAACCAAAGGAAAACGCAACCTGGCTGACCGGCTCATCGAGCTTATCCGCCAGTGCGCTGTTGAACAGACTCCAGGTATAGACAGATCCCAATGCAAACTGCGTAATAATGGTGCCGATAAGCGTGATCCAGCGAGTGCGGTGAGAAAAGGATGTATTCATGGCAGTTGTCCTGCAGAAGAAATTAAAGGAATTCACTGCCAACAAAGATAACGAAGCGCATTTCATGCCAGGGCAAAAAAGGCATGAAATGCAGTGGGGAAGGAATGAAATGCCGCTGAGCGGGAATGAATGACCGCGCGAAATAGCATCCTGACGAATTAATTAAGTAAGTTAGTGCACACTATCGCGCCAGAGTGCGTACTTATTGTTTATATTTTGTAAACCAGATGTACTGAATATGCTTAAAAACGCGCACTCACGCCCATGCTATAAAGATAGTTTTGCCCGACCACCCAGTTTTCAGACTGCGACAGAGAGGCATAGGCGGCGAGATGCTGATTAAGCAACATATCGGCACCCAGGGTCACATCCATCCAGTTGCCATATTGATTAGCGGCAGAGAGACGATTCAGGCCCGACTGAATTTTCCAGACATTTTCGCCAAACTGCTGGTTATAGCTGATTTGTGCCCAGGGTCGAACATCACCAAGCTGGGTATCGACGCGCCATCCCAAAGAGCTAACGCTGGCGTGCCAGAGCGGATCGCTATAGTGATTACTTACAACGCTGTCGCCAAATTCATTGTAAGTTGACGGGGTGGAACCATCGTAATGCCATGTCGCGACAGGCCCGGTAACCACGCCCTTCATCAGCGGAATATTCCAGCCCACGCTCATCGTGCTGACGGCATCCAAAGGGGTGTCATCCGGCAAATTAAAGGTCACGCCAGGGGTATTTTGCGAGGAACGTATTCGCTCTTCGAGGATATCGTTATAACTGGGCTGGTGATCGCTGTCCCATGTATAGCGTTCCACCATATTATTGTGCAGGTCCGGCGCGATATATTCTTGCTGCCAGGCGAATGCCACATGACTAAAAAGCAGACAAGCGGGCACCACCGCCAGCACACGGCCACTGTAAAATATTTTCATCAATGCGACTCCAGAAGAGAGCCGAATTCGGCATGGTTGTTATCGTTTTTTTTGGAACGTTTAAAAGGGTAAAATCCCTAACCTAACTATTGTCTTTTTCACAGGTACGTCAAGACACACTTTTAGATTATTTTGATCAAAATCAGCTACGGAGAAGGATATGCAACGCTGCGGTTGGGTGACTCAGGATCCCCTCTATCTCGCCTATCACGATGAAGAGTGGGGCGTGCCACAAACGGACGGACAAAAGCTCTTTGAGATGATTTGCCTTGAGGGGCAACAGGCGGGATTATCCTGGATTACGGTGCTTAAGAAACGCGAAAACTACCGTCATGCCTTTCATCATTTCGACCCACAGCGCGTTGCGGCAATGGGGCCTGATGACGTTGACCGGCTGGTGCTTGACGCCGGGATTATCCGCCATCGGGGAAAAATCGAGGCCATTATTGGTAACGCGCGCGCCTACCTGGCGATGGAGCAAAACGGCGAGCCTTTTCGCGAATTTGTCTGGTCGTTTGTTAACAATGAGCCTCAATTGACCACCGCCACCGCACTCAGTGAATTACCGACCTCCACCCCGATTTCAGATGCTCTCTCCAAGGCGTTGAAAAAACGCGGCTTTAAGTTTGTCGGCACCACTATTTGTTACTCTTTTATGCAGGCCTGCGGTCTGGTGAATGACCACGTTGCAGGCTGTATCTGCCACCCTGGAGGGCCGCATGATTCGCAAATGGCAAAATGACGATCTCTCTCCTCTGCTCACCCTGTGGCTGGAAAGCACCATCTTTGCGCATCCGTTTATCGCTGAAAAATACTGGCAGGACAGCGAGAAACTGGTGCGTGAGGTCTACTTACCTTCGGCACAAACCTGGGTCTGGGAGGAACATGGCACGCTGCAGGGGTTTGTCAGCGTGATGGAAACACAGTTTATAGGCGCGCTTTTTGTTCGCCCGACCACGGTCAGGCGTGGCATTGGTAAAGCGCTGCTTGACCACGTCAAACAGCACTTTAGCGCCTTAAGCCTGGAGGTGTATCAGAAAAACGAACGGGCCGTGAATTTCTATCATGCTCAGGGCTTTCGTATTGAAGACAGCGCCTGGCAGGAGGATACCCAATCCCCGACGTGGATCATGAACTGGCAGGCGGATCAAACGCCGTCAGCGTAAGCGCAGGCCCGGTGTATTTTTCCATCCATGCCAGCGCCGTATTGCCCGCGCAGCCATTCCCCAGCTTCGAGCTGGGGATATCTTTAGTCAGCACGTTAACCGCACCGTTTTTACAGATCCCGCCTTCATCACGCTCAAGATCCGGCCAGGCTCCCTGATGAATACAGATAACACCAGGCTTGATCCCCTCGCTCACCACCGCTCCGGCCAGCACCTGCCCACGCTGGTTCCAGACGCGCACCAGGTCACCATCAGAAATGCCACGCGCGTTGGCATCAATCGGGTGTAACGTCACCGGCTCACGCCCTGCCACCGCATACTGCTCGCGCAACGAAGAGTAGTTCAGCTGACTATGCAGACGGTGCGCAGGGTGCGCCGACAGCACCTGTAACTGTTCAGCCTCGGCGTTGCCGTGCCACTCATCCGGCTCCAGCCACATCGGATGTGGCGGGCAGTCGGCATAACCGAATCCGGCGATGCGCGCCGAGTAAATTTCGATTTTGCCGCTATCGGTTTTCAGCGGATGCGCCTGCGGGTCACGGCGGAAATCGCCAAAGCGAACAAACTTCGCATTCTCGGCGTTCTCCGGCATTTCCAGAATGGCGTTCTCTTCCCAGAATTGTGCGAAAGGCGGTAGCGTCACCCCCTGTGCCGCACCACGCTGACCCGCTACCTCATAGAACGTCTCCAGCCATTGCAGGTCGGTTTTGCCCTCAGTGAACCGCTCGCGCCCGCCTGCTTCCCACAACTCGCTGAGATCGGCAAAGACCTCAAAGTCATCTCGTGCTTCGCCCTGGGGCGCAACCACCCGCTTCATTGGCACCATATGCTGGTTACTGTAATCACCGGTCATCGTCAGATCGTTGCGCTCAAACGAGGTGGTGGCGGGCAATACGATGTCGGCGTGTTTCGCCGCCGCCGTCCAGAAGCACTCGGAAATCACAATCAGCTCCGGCTTTTGCCAGGCGCGGATCAGGCGGTTGGTATCCTGGTGATGGGTAAAGTTTGCCCCACCCGCCCACCAGATAAACTTGATATCCGGGAAGTGGCGATCCATCCCGTTGTGCTGATAGAAAGCACCGGGTTTTTCCAGTGCCTCGATAATGCGGGCCACGGGGATTTTCTCAACCGCTTCAATACCGTCTTTCACCGCACCCTGCATGGAAGCCAGCACCGCTGCACGCCGCGTTGGGTTGCCGCCGTTGGCAAAGTGATAAGAGAGGCCAAAGCCCGTTCCCGGCAGGCCAATCTGCCCGAGCATGGCGGCAAGGGTAACCAGCATCCAGTGTTTTTGCTCACCAAACTGCTGACGCTGCATGCCCCAGCCAGACATCAGCATGGTCTTATTTTCGTGGAAGAGTTGCGCCAGTTCACGGATTTTCGCCGCCGGAATACCGCAAATCCCGGCCGCCCACTCGGCGGTTTTGGCAATGCCATCGCGCTTACCGGTAAGGTATTCAGCAAAGACGGCATACCCCTCGGTACAGCGGCTGAGGAAATCATCATCCTGCCAGTTGTTTTCCACAAGCGTATGGGCTATCCCCAGCATCATCGCAACATCGGTGCCCATATGCGGGGCCAGCCACTCAACGCTGTCACCGAGGAAGTCGACGGTTTCCGATCGCATCGGATCAATGCAGATCAACCGTTTGCCGCTTTTACGCAGCGCGTCGAAATAAGGAATGCCTTGTTCATCCGTGGCGTTCCAGGCGATTTTCAGGGTATTGAGCGGGTTGGCGCTCCAGAGGACCACCACATCGGCATGCTCCAGCACCAGGGGCCAACTGGTCTGCTGCTGATAGACCTCATTGCCGCCGACCACGTAAGGCATGATGGCCTGCGCCGCGCCGGTCGAGTAATCGCCCAGATGCCCGGTATAACCGCCCGCCAGACTCATGTAGCGCTGCAACAAGGTCGCGGCTTTATGCAGCACGCCGTTGGAGCGCCAGCCATAGGATCCGGCGAAAATCGACGCCGGGCCATGCTGTTCGCGAATGCGTTTATGCTGCTGATGAATCAGCGCGAGCGCATCATCCCAGGAGACACGGACAAACTCGTCCTGCCCACGTAGGCCCTGTGGGCTGTCAGGCGAGGCCAGAAAACCTTTGCGTACCATAGGGAAACGTACACGGGTTTTGCTGTGCACCTGATCGCGCACAACCGTTTGCAGCGAGTTCGGATGGTCAGTGGGTAACGCGCCACGGGAAGAGAAGACCGTTTCGCCGTCGGTGTCGACCAGCATCGGCCCCCAGTGGGCAGCCGTCAGAATGGTTTTAATGTCAGAGTTTGCCAACGCGCGCTCCTGGTGCATGCAGGTGATGGCCGCGTCGTTGTCGCAGCCTTATGGAATAGGAAAGTCGCGCTCTATCATCCACAGGCGCGGCCAATTGGCAAAGAATTAAACGTCATGACGGCGATACACACGGAGATAAGCGGGATTTCCCCCTTGCCTGCTCCATTTTTCGCGCTATGGTGTGGTCACATTCTTCAGGCGAGAGAAGCAGTCATGGCGAAAAAGACGCGCGCGACGATCAGTGATGTCGCGAAAGCCGCAAAAACGGGCAAAACCAGTATTTCACGCTATCTGAACGGCGAAAAACACCTGCTGTCAGAGGCGCTGCTGGCGCGTATTGAAACCGCCATTGCTGAACTCGACTATCGCCCGAGCCTCATGGCTCGCGACCTGAAGCATGGGCGAACCCGCCTGATTGGGCTGATCATCGCTGACATCACCAATCCCTATTCGGTGCATGTGCTGAGCGGCATCGAAGCCGCCTGCCGGGAGATGGGATTCACGCCGCTGGTGTGTAATACCAACAATGAAATCAACCAGGAGCTGCACTACCTTGACCTGCTGCGCAGCTACCAGGTGGAAGGCATTGTGGTCAATGCTGTCGGGATGCGCGAAGAGGGGCTTAACCGCCTGCAGCAATCCTCACTGCCGATGGTGCTTATCGATCGAAAAATCCCGGACTTTGCCTGCGATGTGGTCGGGCTGGATAACACCCAGGCCGCCACGACGGCCACCGAGCATCTGGTCGAACAGGGCTTTGAAGCGCTGCTGTTCCTGAGCGAGCCGCTGGGCACGGTCAATACCCGTCGCGAACGTCTCGCTGCCTTTCGCGCCACCCTTGCCCGCTACCCCGGTGTGGTCGCCGAAAACGCCGAAGTGCCACTGCATGAAGCCGAGCAGATGGATAACACCTTGCGTCAGTTCCACACCCGCCACCGCGGCATGCGCAAAGCCGTCATCTCCGCCAATGGCGCACTGACCCTTCAGGTCGCCCGCTCGCTAAAACGCGTCGGTCTCCACTGGGGCAGCGATATCGGCCTGCTCGGGTTCGATGAACTGGAATGGGCAGAGCTGGCCGGAGTCGGAATCACCACCTTAAAACAGCCCACCTGGCAAATCGGCTATGCCGCTGTTGAACAAGTAGTGCAACGCATTGAAGGGAAAAGCGATACCGTGCGTGAACGGGTTTTTTCCGGCGAGTTAATCGTGCGCGGCTCTACCGCACGATAATTCCCCTTCGTGATGACGATCATAAATTCAACACACTAAACTTTTCTTTGGAACCGGTTCCATTTAGCGTTAAAGGCAGATGCAGTCTTTAACTCCGAGGAGCCGGAAGATGAAAAGAAAGATCATCGTGGTCACCGCCGCCTATGGCAACGAACAGATTCGCGCGCTCGGTGGGCAGCTTGCTGTTCTGCCGATCATCGCCGAAGCGGGCGCTGACGGCGTGGAAATTCGTCGTGAACTGCTGAGTCCGAAAGAGCTCAGCCACCTGGCCTCACTCTCCTTTGCTATCGAAGCCCATAACCTGCTGGCTTGTTACTCCGCACCCGAGCCGTTGTGCCTGCAAGATGGCTCGCTGAACCCGCGCCTGCCAGCCCTGTTGGAAGAAGCCTACACCCTGAAGGCGCTGTGGCTGAAAGTCTCGCTGGGCCATTATCAGCAAAAAGCAGCGCTTGAGCAGCTGCGCGACTGGCTGGAAGAGAGCGGTATGGCGCTGGTGGTGGAAAACGATCAGACCGAATGCGGTCAATTAGCCCCCATGCAGCGCTTCAAAGCCGCCTGCAGCGTGCTGAATCTTCCGGTCACGCTGACCTTCGACACCGGCAACTGGCTGTGGGTGGGGGACGCCCCGGAAGAGGCCGCTCGCCACCTGGCCCCTGCCGTGAGCTATATTCATGTTAAGGCCGCCGTGCCACATCACGATCGTTTTCGTGCCGTAGCGCCCGACAGGGCCGATGAGCGCTGGCTCTCATTGCTGAACCAACTGCCCCCCGATGCCCCCCGCGGCATTGAGTTCCCGCTTGAAGGGGACGACCTGACCGCCGTCACCCGTCATTACGTTAATTTGTTACGTGAGGAGTAACGCCATGCATAACCCGCTTGATGTCATCACTATCGGCGAAGCTATGGCTATGTTCGTTGCCACCGAGACCGGTGACCTGGCCGATGCCGAACATTTTGTAAAACGCGTGGCAGGTGCGGAGCTGAATGTGGCTACCGGGCTGGCGCGTCTTGGCATGAACGTAAGCTGGGTCAGCCGCGTGGGTGACGACAGCTTTGGCCGCTTCGTTCTGAATTCCTTGGAAAAAGAGAAAATCGATACCTGTGGCGTCACCGTAGACTGCCGCTTCGCAACGGGCTATCAGCTTAAATCTAAAGCAGAAAATGGAACCGATCCCATTGTGGAATACTTCCGCAAAGGGTCCGCTGCCAGTCACCTCTCGACCGATGATTTTGACGCTGCCGTCTTCCTCCGGGCGCGTCATTTGCACTTGAGTGGCGTGGCGGCGGCACTCTCTTCCACCTCTTATGCGCTACTGGAACATGCGGCGGCAACCATGAAAGCGCAGGGTAAAACGATCTCCTTTGACCCGAACCTGCGGCCGGTGCTGTGGAAAAGCGAAGCGGAAATGGTAGAGAAATTAAATCGCCTCGCTTTCCAGGCAGACTGGGTACTGCCAGGGCTGAAAGAGGGGGTCATCCTCACCGGCCAGCAAACGCCGGAGGGTATTGCTGATTTCTATCTTGAGCGCGGCGTAAAAGCGGTGGTGATAAAAACCGGTCCGGATGGCGCCTGGTACAAAACCGCTAATGGCGAGCAAGGCGCAGTCGCCCCGGTGAAGGTGGACAACGTAGTGGATACCGTAGGCGCAGGCGATGGCTTTGCCGTTGGCGTTATCAGCGCTCTGCTCGAAGGTAAAACGCTGCAACAGGCCGTGCAGCGCGGTAACAAGATTGGCTCGCTCGCCATCCAGGTGTTGGGTGACAGCGAAGGGCTGCCGACTCGGGAAGAGTTGGCCGAGTAACGAGTTTTACATCCTCACTCTGACGTTTTCTCCCTCGCCCCTCGGGGAGAAGGCCGGGGTGAGGGGAACATATAATGCGACACAGCCACCCAGGCCCTACAACCCGGCGGCGCAAACCTCAACCATAGAGGCAACCTTATGAAAAGCTCGACAAATGCAGCAAAACGCTGGCTTTACATCATGCCGATTGTTTTCATCACCTACAGTCTGGCCTACCTCGACCGCGCAAACTTCAGCTTCGCCTCCGCCGCGGGTATCAACGACGATCTGGGGATAACCAAAGGGGTCTCTTCCCTGCTAGGCGCGCTCTTTTTCCTCGGTTACTTTTTCTTCCAGATCCCCGGCGCGATTTATGCAGAACGCCGTAGCGTGCGCAAACTGATTTTCGTCTGCCTTATTCTCTGGGGTGGCTGCGCCTCCTTAACCGGGATGGTCACCAACATCCCGATGCTGGCCGCCATTCGTTTTATTCTCGGGGTGGTGGAAGCAGCGGTCATGCCCGCGATGCTGATTTACATCAGCAGTTGGTTTACCAAATCAGAACGCTCGCGGGCGAACACGTTCCTGATCCTCGGCAACCCGGTGACCGTACTGTGGATGTCCGTGGTGTCCGGTTACCTGATTCAGGCGCTCGGCTGGCGTGAAATGTTCATTATTGAAGGGGTTCCGGCCATCATCTGGGCCTTCGCATGGTGGATGCTGGTTCGTGATAAGCCCACGCAGGTAGGCTGGTTATCGGCAGATGAAAAATCGGCGCTGCAGACACAACTGGACCAGGAACAGCAGGGAATTAAAGCAGTACGTAACTACGGCGAAGCCTTCCGCTCGCGTAACGTTATCCTGCTGTGTATGCAATATTTTGCCTGGAGCATTGGTGTTTACGGTTTCGTACTGTGGCTGCCGTCAATTCTCCGCAACGGCGGGGCCAATCTTGGTATGGTCGAAGTGGGCTGGCTCTCCTCCGTTCCGTACCTGGCCGCAACCATTGCCATGATTCTGGCATCCTGGGCTTCTGACAAACTGCAAAACCGTAAATTATTCGTCTGGCCACTGCTGTTGATTGGTGGACTGGCCTTTATCGGCTCCTGGGCCGTGGGCGCCAACCACTTCTGGGTCTCCTACACCCTGCTGGTGATCGCCGGTGCCGCGATGTATGCCCCGTACGGTCCCTTCTTTGCCATTATTCCGGAAATGCTGCCGCGTAACGTGGCGGGTGGCGCGATGGCCCTCATTAATAGCATGGGGGCGCTGGGGTCCTTCTTTGGTTCCTGGTTTGTCGGCTACCTGAACGGCGCAACCGGCAGCCCGTCTGCCTCGTACATTTTTATGGGGGTGGCACTTTTTGCATCGGTGTGGCTTACTTTAATTGTAAAGCCGAGTCCTAAGCCCGCTAACGATAAAACGATTTCCACAGGTGCACGACACGCCTGAATCATACGAGGGAGAATTCATGAAGCCGTCCATCATCCTGTACAAAGCACTGCCTGAAGAGTTGCAACGTCGTCTGGAAGCACAGTTCACTATCACGCAGGTGCCGAACCTGCGTCCTGAAACGGTAGAACAGAACATTGATGCGTTTGCCAATGCTGAGGGGCTGCTGGGTTCCAGTGAAAAGGTGGGAAGCGCCCTGCTGGAGAAGATGCCGAAGCTGCGTGCAGCATCGACCATCTCCGTCGGCTATGACGCTTTCGATATGGATGTGCTGAATGCGAAGAAAATTGTGTTGATGCACACCCCGACCGTGCTGACCGAAACCGTGGCCGATACCATCATGGCGCTGGTGCTCAGTTCCGCACGCCGCGTGGTGGAAGTGGCCGAACGCGTGAAGAAAGGCGAATGGACCAAAGGCATCGGCCCGGACTGGTTCGGTGTCGATGTCCACCATAAAACGCTGGGTATTGTCGGCATGGGCCGCATTGGCCTGGCGCTGGCTCAGCGCGCCCACTTTGGTTTCGGCATGCCGATTCTTTACAACGCACGCCGTCAGCATGAGGAAGCTGAAACCCGCTTCCAGGCGCGCTACTGCGACCTCGACACCCTGCTAAAAGCGTCTGACTTTGTGGTGGTCGTCCTGCCTTATACCGATGAGACACACCACCTGATTAATGCAGAGAAATTTGCCCTCATGAAATCGTCCGCCATCTTCGTCAACGCCGGGCGCGGTCCGGTGGTTGATGAAAATGCGCTGATTGAGGCGCTGAAAAAGGGCGAAATTCATGCCGCCGGGCTGGATGTGTTTGAGAAGGAACCGCTGCCGGTCGACTCTCCGCTGCTAACATTACCTAATGTGCTCGCACTGCCGCATATTGGTTCCGCCACGCATGAAACGCGATACGGTATGGCTGAATGCGCGGTCGACAACCTTATTGCCGCACTGAACGGCAAGGTCGAAAAAAACTGCGTTAACCCGCAGGTCACGAAGTAATCCCTTCCCTGTAGAAACAAAAAAGAGGCGAACCTGTCGCCTCTTTTTTATTACGGTCTTCGCGCTTACTGGGTCGCGTTTACCGTGGCCGTCCACGCCTGAGTAAATGCCTGATGCTGTGCCGCAAGCGGTCCAATCAGCGTGTTGTACTGGCTGGCCTGCTGCGAGGTCGGGAACTGAATGCCGTTCGCCACAAAGCTCACCTGCGTGCCCTGCTGCGCAATAAAATCACCCACCTGTACCAACTGCTGAGTGAAAATTTGTGCTGCCGGGATAAGCGGTTGCAAGGCATTAGCCGGGCTGCTCACCACTTTCGAGTAGATCTGATCAAAGACCGGCTTGAGATCGTCAGACTGTTTCAGGGCAGAATGCGCAGCATCCGCCTGCATTTTTGCATTCTGTAACTGCTGGCTTAACACGCCCAGAGAACCATTCGCCTGGCGCAGTGGCTCGCGTTGCGTCATATAATCCTGCGGCACACGAATCGCGTTCACGCTGTCGACAACCGGACGCAGACCGGAATCCATCGCCTGATTCACCTGCTGGGAATAGCCGTACAGGATCGCGTAATCGGACACGAACGGACCAAATTGTTTTTTCTGGTCAGCCGTCAGCGCGGGAAGACGTTCGCTACTACGCATTGCGGTATTCTGCAGGAAATCGATAAACGCTTTACGCTGATCGCCTTCTTTGTCAAAACACCCACTCAGGCCAACCACCATCAGTAACGCCGCAAGTGGCGCAAACCAGCGAGAACAGGACGTTCCTGTCGCCATTTTAAGCTCCTTAAACCCATAAAAAACACAGACTGGCACCCGCGTGCCCAACGCTGACAAGGATAGTCCAGGTCGGCCTCAGAGGATACCCTTTTCCTTGTATTCTTATTGACGTAACCGCAAACACAACGCTTACGTATTCACCGCGTTTCGTCATGCGACTTTTTGCTAACCATTTACAAAAAAATACTGACTTAACACAGATTGTGCGTAATCAAGCAATTAAGGTGTAGCGAAACGTTTGAATATGCATTCTGAAAGCATCAAAAGACCCTTAGCATGCAATATATCTCTTGCAGGGCCCTGCACACGGCGTTTTACCGACTATTCTTAGTCTTGCTGTATCTCTATCCGCTGTGTGATTTTGAGGAGTTCTCAATGGAATATAAAGATCCGATGTTTGAGCTGCTAAGCAGTCTGGAACAGATTGTTTTTAAAAAAGATGTAACGCAAGCGGTAACACTTACCCAGAAGCCGAATACATTCAATGAGTTGGAACAACTCCGCCGTGACACTGGGTTAAAGTTAGACGACTTTGCTCGTGCGATGGGCGTGACCGTATCGATGGTCCAGGAATGGGAATCGAAACGCGTACGTCCCTCAGCAACCGAAATGAAACTGATGCGCCTGATTCATTCCAATCCGACGCTCAGTAAGCAGTTGATGGACTAAAGTAGTATGCTCAGGCCCCCGCGATGTCGGGGGTTTATGTTTTCAGACTCTTGCTTCGCCAATAATCTCTGACTCGCGCCACTCAAGACTGTGCGTCAATTTTAACCCCCGCAAAAACGCCTCATCATGTGACACCACGAACAGAGCCCCCGGAAAGGTGGCTAATGCCGTCTCAATCGCGCTCGTCGACGCCAAATCCAGGTGGTTGGTCGGTTCATCAAGCAGTAACAACTGGGTGGCCTCGCGCCGCCAGAGTACACAGGCCAGCGCGGCTTTCAGACGCTCTCCCCCGCTAAGTGCCGACAGCGGTAACGTGACCTTGTCCGCACTCAGCTGCAACTGCGCCAGACGCGTACGTAGCGTGCCCTCTTCCAGAGGCGTGTCTTCAAGGCGGAGATGCGCAAGCACGGACAGTGAGAGATCGAGATGCGAAAGGTGCTGATCGAGATACGCCGTCGTGACCGGCACGTGACAGTGGCCGGCAAGTGGTGCCATTTCACCCATGATCACCTTTAGCAGCGTCGATTTTCCACAACCGTTTGGCCCTCGCAACGCCACCCGCATCGGCCCATCCATTCGCCAGCTGAGCGGCGCGCGGGGTACATGCGGCAACACCAGGTCTTCCATGACCAGCACCTGCTTGCCTTCCGCAATCCGACTTCCCGGCAGCGTAAAGAGTACCGGGGCCGCCGCCTCCACCCTCTCCCGCGCTTCGTTTATCGCCGTATTGAGCGCCTCGTTCTGCTCACGATGTTGATGACGGAAGGCACCAGGCCGCTCCTTTGCCGCCCCCTTGTATTTCACCCGCTCAAACGAGGCGATATTCAGCGTATCGACGGTACGTAATGTCTGGGCAGAGCGCCGCTGGCTGGCATCATGCTCTTTTTGCAGTCGAAGACGCGTGCGGCGGCGTTCAGTGGTGGCATGATCCAGCGCCGCCTGTGCGGCCTGCTGTTCCGCATCACGCAGGCGCAGGTAATCCGCGTAATTGCCACCGTAACTGCGCAATCCTGAGGGGGTAAGTTCGAGGATGCGTGGCAACAGCGCCAACAGTTCGCGATCGTGGGTCGCCACCAGGGTGCCGCCGCGTCTGCGGGTGAGCATGGCGTAAAACCACTCACGCCCCTGCCGATCAAGGTGATTGGTGGGTTCATCCAACAACAGATAATCCGGTTCGTGCATCAATGCAGCGCACAGCAGCGCCCGCATACGCTTGCCGCCGCTGAGCTGGGCGGCCAAACGTTCCGCGGCGAAGGGCGGTAGACTGGCGTCAGCAAAGGCGGCGTCCAGACGCTCCTGCAGATCCCAAAAACCGTCCATTCGCTCAATATCGTCGGCTTGATAATCGCCCTGTTCGATACGTTTGCGGGCGGCAAAGAGAGCGTCATAGCCGAGCAGTTCAGCCATGGTTGTTTCAGGTGTTACCGTCTGCTGTTGCGCGACATATGCCAGCGAGCCGAAGCGCTCGATATGCCCGTGAGCAGGCGCATCCAGCCCTGCCAGCAAACGTAGCAGACAGGTTTTGCCACTGCCGTTACGGCCAACAAGACCACATAGCTCAGTCTCAAGCGTGAGCGTTAACGGGCCAAAAAGGGTGTCGCCCGTCGCAAACTGACAGGTGAGCTGATGCAATATAAAAGAGGGGGATTGGGCGCAATGAGCCATAAGCACTCCTGATTGAAATCAATACCTCCCTGCCCGCACTCAGTGCGTTGCAAGGCGTGAAATTCATCAGTCGTGTTTGTTCATTTTTGGTGTGCGCTCCAGAATGACGAGGGCTTCGTCGGGGCAAAGGATAGACGCAGACCGGTCAGGATTTCAAGGTTAAATTTCGGCCAGTTTATTAATTTAAAAAAAAGCCCCACTTTATGGGGCCGTCTTCAATAATGAATAATATAAAAAGGATGCATTGAGAATACCCGACACCGAAAGAATGGCGGGGATCGCTCCCCGCAATAATCCCTTACCGTTTAATATCGCAGGCTAAAAACACCGCTAACTCCGTGTCATGATGTTTAAATTTAAGTTCACATAATGAATCGTGAACCATCCATATAGATAATAGAACAGTGAAACATATCACTATTAAACTACACAACAACGACTTTCGCGGCATCCTTTGCCTCTTTAGTTGATTTTCAACGAGTAAGAGGCTACCTTTATGGGGTCTAGGCATAGAGGGCCTCACTTTGATTTATAGTCAGGTGGGGCTTTTCTCTGTCTGCCTTTCAGCAAATGCCTGAGACAAACAGTCTCAGGCACCCGGCAGCATTCTAACGTAAATAACGCCACTACCGATGTTGATAGATTCTTAAATTAATTCTGCATAATCAATAACAACTTACCAATATATTTACACGAGTATTATTAAAGGAACATTTAATATTAATTTCAGATAATAAAAAACCCGCCGGGCGGCAGGTTTTTTTAATTAACGTAACCGTTACTGCAACAGCGAAATATCCGCGACCTGCAGGAACAATTCACGCAGTTTGGCGAGCAGCGTCAGACGGTTCAGACGCACATCTTTCTCTTCCGCATTGACCATCACGTTTTCGAAGAACTCATCTACCGGCTCGCGCAGTGCTGCCAGCTCAATCAGGGCTTCCTGATAGCGACCTTCAGCAAAGTACGGCTGCAACTTGTCACGTAATACAACCAGGTTGCCGGCCAGTTTAATCTCTGCCGCTTCTTTCAGCACGGAAGCATGCACAATGTCGTTCAGCGTTTCATCTGATTTCGCCAGGATGTTCGACACACGCTTGTTGGCTGCGGCCAGCGCAGAGGCCTCTTCCAGAGTGCGGAAGTGGGACACGGCCTTCATACGCGCATCGAAATCTGCCGGACGAGTCGGACGACGCGCCAGCACCGCCTGGATGGTATCGACGGTGTAACCTTCATCCTGGTACCAGGCGCGGAAGCGACCAAGCATAAAGTCGATAACGTCATCCACAACCTTCGCGTTGGTCAGCTTGTCGCCGTACAGACGCACCGCTTCTTCGGTCAGCGTTTGCAGATCCAGATTCAGGTTCTTCTCAACGATGATACGCAGCACGCCCAGCGCAGCACGACGCAGCGCAAACGGGTCTTTATCGCCTTTCGGATGCTGACCGATACCGAAGATACCCGCGAGGGTGTCCATCTTGTCGGCAATCGCCACGGCACAGGCGACCGGATTAGACGGCAGCGCATCACCCGCAAAGCGCGGCTGATACTGCTCGTTCAGCGCCACAGCCACATCTTCTGCTTCGCCGTCATGGCGAGCATAGTGCATGCCCATCACGCCCTGAGTGTCGGTGAATTCGAAGACCATGTTGGTCATCAGGTCACATTTAGACAGCAGGCCCGCGCGGGTCGCATGGTTAACGTCAGCACCAATCTGACCGGCAATCCAGCCCGCCAGCGCCTGAATACGGTCGGTCTTGTCGCGCAGCGTACCCAGTTGCTGTTGGAACAGCACGGTTTGCAGACGTGGAAGATTATCTTCCAGACGTTTTTTACGGTCGGTGTTGAAGAAGAACTCAGCATCCGCCAGACGCGGACGCACAACCTTCTCGTTACCGGAGATAATCTGAATCGGATCTTTAGACTCGATGTTGGCAACGAAGATAAAGTTCGGCAGCAGCTTGCCGTCGTTGGCGTAAACCGGGAAGTACTTCTGGTCGCCTTTCATGGTGTAGACCAGCGCTTCAGACGGAACCGCGAGGAATTTTTCTTCGAATTTCGCCGTCAGCACCACTGGCCATTCCACCAGGGAGGTGACTTCTTCCAGCAGGCTTTCGCTCAGATCGGCGTTACCGCCAATCTTACGCGCCGCTTCTTCAGCATCGGCTTTGATTTTCGCTTTACGCTCAGCGTAATCCGCAATCACTTTGCCACGCTGACGCAGAATCTCAGGATACTGGTCGGCGTTGTCGATGGTGAATTCCGGCTCGCCCATAAAGCGATGGCCGCGAATGACGCGATCGGACTGAATGCCCAGAATGGTTGCCGGAATGAGTTTGTCACCCAGCAGCAAAGTGACGGTGTGCACCGGGCGCACAAAGTGGACGTCGCTTGCGCCCCAGCGCATCAGTTTAGGCACTGGCAGCTTAGCCAGCGAAGAGGCAATCATGTTCGGCAGCAGCGCTTCGGCACTTTCGCCTTTCACGTGCGCACGGTACCGCAGCCATTCGCCTTTGTCGGTCACCAGACGCTCAGCCTGGTCAACAGTGATACCACAACCGCGCGCCCAACCTTCTGCTGCTTTGCTCGGTTGACCGCTGGCATCGAACGCCTGGGCAATGGCTGGGCCGCGTTTTTCCACTTCGCGGTCTGGCTGAGAAGCGGACAGGTTAGCCACTTTCAGTGCCAGACGACGCGGGGCCGCAAACCATTCAACGTTGCCATGCGCAAGGCCAGCCGCGTCCAGTTCTGCCGTCACGTTGGCAGCAAAAGATTCCGCCAGGTTACGCAGGGCTTTTGGTGGCAGCTCTTCGGTGCCGATTTCCACCAGGAAAGTATTCTCAGACATGGCCGCCTCTTATTTATTCTTGTTGCACATCGGGAAGCCGAGGGCTTCACGGGAAGCATAATAAGCTTCAGCTACCGCTTTGGTCAGGGTACGAATGCGCAGGATATAACGCTGACGTTCGGTGACGGAGATGGCTTTACGCGCATCCAGCAGGTTAAAGCTGTGGGCAGCCTTCAGAATGCGCTCATAAGCAGGCAGCGGCAGCGGATTTTCCAGCGCCAGCAACTGCTGGGCTTCTTTCTCATACTGCTCAAAGCAGGAGAAGAGGAAATCCACATCGGCGTATTCGAAGTTATAAGTGGACTGTTCCACTTCATTCTGATGGAACACGTCGCCGTAGGTAGTTTTACCCAGCGGGCCGTCGCTCCAGACCAGATCGTAAACGCTGTCTACGCCCTGGATGTACATGGCCAGACGTTCCAGACCGTAGGTGATCTCGCCGGTCACCGGTTTACACTCCAGGCCACCAACCTGCTGGAAGTAAGTAAACTGCGTGACTTCCATGCCGTTCAGCCACACTTCCCAGCCCAGACCCCAGGCACCCAGCGTTGGGTTTTCCCAGTTGTCTTCAACGAAGCGAATATCGTGGATGGTCGGGTCCATACCCAGCTCTTTCAGCGAACCCAGGTACAGCTCCTGAATGTTGTCCGGGGAGGGCTTAATGACCACCTGGAACTGATAGTAGTGCTGTAAACGGTTCGGGTTTTCGCCGTAGCGACCATCGGTCGGGCGACGGGAAGGCTGCACATAGGCGGTCGCCATTGGCTCTGGCCCTAGCGCGCGCAGACAGGTCATCGGGTGAGAGGTGCCCGCGCCAACTTCCATGTCCAGTGGTTGAACAATGGTGCAGCCCTGGCGAGCCCAGTAATCCTGTAAGGTCAGGATCAGGCCCTGAAAGGTCCTGGTATCAAACTTTTGCATATTATTTCGTGCTGGATACGTGTGGATTTAAGGAAGGGGTCAGTATACCCGCTGAGTGCAAGATATACAGTATGAAACAGGTCTGTTTAGGGAAAATTGAACATCTAGCGCATGGAAAGGTGTAAAAACTGCCCTTCCGGGTCAAAAGCGCAGACAAAACGCTCCTTCAGTGGGGTAAAGCCGCGCATTTCATAGCTACTCTGGAACTGTTCAAACCCCGTGACCGCAATCTTCTGTCTGTCGGTATTATAGCGATACGCCGCATTCTGCCGGCACAGTTGTTCCATTTCCAGAGAGAGTGACGGGCTGACTTTCGCTTTCTGCGCCTTCTGCATCGGTTCAGGGTGCTGGCCACTGCAACCCGCCACAACCAGGAATAACGTAGCCGTCATAACTTTGAAAATCATTTTTTCACCGTCAGGCTAACCTGCTGTTATTTTTAGTGGGGATGCATTTGAATAGCGGATTTTGCAAAGCCAGAGCCTGCTCTACAAGCGCAGGCGGGAAAACTCAGAATTATCCAATGAGAAACGGGAATAAATCATAAGTCTGAGTCTATTTAACGGGAAAACTGAGGAACTGATGTCGGCGAAAATTGACTGGATTGAAAATCTGCGAGGGATAGCCTGTTTAATGGTGGTAATGATTCATACCACTACCTGGTACATCACCAACGCCGCGAGCGTCAGTGCGTTTAACTGGGAAGTCGCCAATCTCCTGAACTCAGCGTCGCGGGTCAGTGTACCGCTCTTTTTTATGATTTCAGGTTATCTCTTCTTCGGCGAGCGCAGCGCACAACCCCGCCATTTCTTGCGTATCGGTCTCTGTTTACTGTTCTACAGCGCTCTCGCCTTTGCCTATATTTTCTTCTTCACCTCAATCAATAGCGATCTGTCGCTGAAAAACCTGCTGCAAAAACCGGTGTTCTATCATTTGTGGTTCTTCTTCGCGATTATTGTGATTTACCTGGTTTCACCGTTAATTCAGGTGAAAACCGTCGGCGGGAAAATGCTGCTGGCGCTGATGCTGGTGATTGGCGTCATTGCCAACCCGAATACGGTCTCGCAAAAAATAGGGGGCTTCGAATGGCTGCCCATCAATCTCTATATCAATGGCGATACATTCTATTATGTGATGTATGGCCTGCTGGGTCGCGCGTTGGGAATGATGGACACCAACAAAAAGCACCTCACTGCACTTAGCGCCGTGATCTTCGTGCTGGCGGTCTGGGCCATCTCGCATGGCACCTTGCATGAGCTGAAATGGCGCGGCAATTTTGCCGACACCTGGTATCTGTACTGCGGGCCGTTGGTCTTTATTTGCGCCATCTCCCTGCTAACCCTGGTGAAAAACACGCTCAACACCCGCGTTCTGCCGGGCCTGAAAACTGTTTCACGTCACTCACTGGGCATTTACGGTTTTCATGCACTCATCATTCATGCGCTACGCACCCGGGGGGTTGAAATTCAACGCTGGCCGGTGCTCGATATTGTCTGGATATTCAGCGTGACGCTTGCAGTAAGCCTGGTGTTGTCGATGCTGTTGCAGCGCGTTGATACGCGGCGCTACGTCAGCTAGGGATGCGCTGACGTGCACGGTGCAACTGTCGTGGAGAGGAAAAGCCTGCCGCCATTGCCGCCTGCTCCACGCCTCGTCCTTGTAAAAGCCATTGTTCTGCCACCGCCAGACGCAGCTTTTCGAGATAATCGCGCACGCTAATGCCCAAATGCTGCTGAAAAAGGCGTGTCAGGTGACGAGGGCTAATATGTGCCTGAGCGGCAATGTCCACCAGCGGCCACGCTTTTTGCGGCTCCGCAGTTAGAGCATCCTGTACCCGATGGATGGCAGGATGCATATGATTGCGATAGCGTAACCAGGGAGATAACTGCGGATCGTCACCGGAGCGGCGAAACCAGACCACCATCTCGCGGGCTACGGTCAGCGCCACTTCCGCACCGCACAACCGGTTAATCAGATGCAGCGCCAGATCGATGCCAGAGGTGATGCCCGCGCTGGTCCAGATACCCTGATCTTCTATAAAAATGCGATTTTCTTTCACCAGCGCAGCCGGGGCGGCGGTTTTTAATCTGCCGATAAGATTGTGGTGAGTGGTGCAATGAATACCGCTCATTAAGCCCGATTTTGCCGCCAGCAGTGCCCCCGAGCAGACGCACATGAGCTGGATCTTCTGCCGGTGGATTTCGGGTTGCAGCCGCATCAACCAGTGGCTTACCCGCGTCGCCTGAGGCGTGGCAAAGGCATTCGCGGAATCCGTCACACCGGGTAAAACCAACAAACTCCCTTCCGGTAATGTCTCCGGAAGAGGAGCAATACCCGTCATCGTGATGCCAATGGAGGTGGTGATTTCCGCGTCGGGCCCGATGTAATGCAGCCTGAAAGCCCCCTTCGCCAGCACAAAGGTCTCTGCCGGGCCGGTTAAATCCAGCGCCAGCAAGCCGGGCAACATCACAAACCAGACGTCGGTTGTCATAGGGATTTCAGAACCTCACTGACCGTTTTGATGGTGGCAAAACGGCCGTCCAGCACCGTCTCTGTGCGATGCCGAAGCGCATCGGAATCCAGCGTAATGCCTTTGTGCGTCATCGGGAAGGTTAATGTGGCTTCGCTGACAAAGGTCACTTTATAACCCAAATCGGAAGCCACCCGCGCCGTGGTTTCGCAACACTGTTCGGTGCGCATTCCGCAGATCATCACATGGTTGATATCACGCGTGCGCAGCCAGTGATCCAACCCGGTGTCGGTAAACGCATTGTGCACGTGCTTGTAAAAGGTCACCGCAGGCTGATGCGTCAAAAAGGACATCGGCGCCACAAAGCCATTTTCCGAAGAGAAAGGGCCGCCGTTGTCATTCACATGGAAAATATCCACCACCGGCACGCCATGTGACAAAGCCCCCTCAATTAGCGCGGTCATGTTCTGGCGAAACACGGGGAAATCATCCTCCTGCCAGAAATCACAATGCAGGAACGAAAGCTGGGTATCAATGTTGATGAGTGCAGTACGAGACATTTCAGGACTCCTTACGTCATGGGTGTAACACCATTG
>Ga0105244_10001020_pt1 | contig 23448 bp, 23 predicted proteins | sample KBSM44metaG_FD_80423 | JGI IMG/M metagenome (GOLD analysis project Ga0105244, IMG submission 80423) | Miscanthus rhizosphere microbial communities from Kellogg Biological Station, Michigan, USA - KBS M4-4 metaG | ecosystem: Host-associated > Plants > Roots > Rhizosphere > Soil | place... | reverse complement strand
GCAGCGCTGCTGAGATGGGCGCAAGTCTTTACGCCACAGGCAAGTTCATTAACGAAATCAGTTACCAGCACGATGAAATGTATCTGCAACGTTGGGCGCGTAAATACAATTTGCCGGTATTGCTGGCTAATCATGCTTTTTCGACCGGCAAATACCGCTCCGCGGGACGTAGTGCCTGTTGGGATGATCGCGGCGAGTTAGTGGTGCGCGCCGATCATGGCGAATTGCTGGCCGTTGGTCGGCGCGATGAGAAAGGTTGGCACGGAGAAATCATTCCATTACGCTAGCGCGTTATTGAAACCAGCGAAGTTCTGATGGAGTGAATATGCTGCGCATTATTGATACGGAAACCTGCGGTTTGCAGGGCGGCGTGGTGGAAGTGGCGTCTGTCGATATCGTCAATGGTGAAATTGTTAATCCAATGAGCGATCTGGTGCGTCCGGATCGTCCCATTGGTCACCAGGCGATGGCCATTCATAAGATTACTGAAGAAATGGTGGCGAATAAACCGTGGATTGAAGATGTCATTCCGCGCTACCACGGCAGCCCCTATTATGTCGCCCATAACGCCAGCTTTGACCAGCGAATGTTGCCTGAACTGCCTGACAGCGAATGGATTTGTACCGTAAAACTGGCCCGCCGTTTATGGCCCGGTATCAAATACAGCAACATGGGTTTATATAAATCGCTCAAGCTTGAAGTGGAAACACCGGCAGGCTTGCATCACCACCGCGCCCTGTTCGATTGCTACATTACCGCCGCTTTGCTGTTGCGGATTATGGAAGAATCCGGCTGGACACCCGATCAGATGGTGACTATTACTGGCCGTCCAGCGATGGTGACCACCATGGCATTTGGCAAGTATCGTGGCCAGCCCATTGCTGAAATTGCGGATAAAGATCCGGGCTATTTACGTTGGATGTTAAATAACATCAAAGAATTAGCACCGGATCTCAGAATGACGCTGAAACATTATCTCGAAGGGTAAAAACGCATTACTCCACACGCCCTGGTAAGGTGCCTTGCGCCAGGGCAATCAAGAACGCGAACTCCAGCGCCACACCTTCGTATGATTTGAATCGCCCTGATTTCCCACCATGCCCCGAGTCCATATCAGTACATAACAACAGCAAGTTATCGTCGATACGTGTTTCGCGCAATTTTGCGACCCATTTGGCGGGTTCCCAATACTGCACTTGCGAGTCGTGCAAACCCGTGGTCACCAGTATATGCGGATAAGCCTGCGCGGTGATTTGGTCGTATGGGCTGTACTGTTTGATGTAGTGGTAATACTCAACATCTTGCGGATTCCCCCATTCTTCAAATTCACCCGTGGTTAACGGAATTGACTCGTCCAGCATGGTGGTAAGCACGTCAACAAATGGCACTTGCGCGACCACACCGTGAAACAAATCCGGACGCATATTGATAGCCGCGCCCACTAATAACCCGCCTGCGCTCCCCCCCATGGAATACAACAGATTTTCATCGCCGTATCCCAACTTCAGCAAACCATCACACACATCCAGATAATCATTGAATGTATTCATTTTCTTTAGGTATTTGCCGTCTTCATACCATTGCTGGCCAAGCTCACCGCCGCCACGCACGTGGGCAATCGCATAGACAAAACCACGGTCTAACAGGCTCAAACGGCTGCTGCTGAAATCAGCATCCATACTGCTGCCATACGAGCCGTAGCCGTACACCAAAAGTGGATTTTTCCCACGGATGAAATGTTCACGGTGATAAACCAGTGATACCGGCACCTGGACGCCATCTCGTACCGTTATCCATAAATGTTCACTGCGATAGTGACTGGCATCAAATCCCGCCACTTCGCTTTGTTTAATGACGCGCCGCTCGCCGGTATCCATATCCAGCTCGAATAAGGTATCAGGCGTAGTCATTGACGAGTAACCGTAACGTAGTCGGGAAGATTCCGGTTCAGGATTGTAACCAACCCAAGTTACGTATGCCGGATCGTCAAAAGCAATTCCGGTCACTTCGTGCGTTTTACGGTTAATTTGCCGTAGGCTGGTTAGCCCTTGCTGGCGTTCTTCAACAACCAGCCAATCGGTAAACAACGTAAACCCTTCCAGCATGACGTTTTCACGCGGTGGAATCAGCTCTTCCCATTGGCTTTCGTCGCGCACTTTTGAGCGATACAAACCAAAGTTTTTGCCTTCACGATTCGAACGCAGATAAAAATGATGTTGATAGTGATCGAGAGTGTATTCGTGGTCTTTACGGCGTGGTGCAAAACTTTGTGGCTGCGCATCCACCAGCTCGGCATCCAGCAACAACACTTCGCTGGTCGTCGCGCTGCTCAGGTAAATCAGGACAAAATGCTTCGAAGTCGTTTTATGCACGCTGACATAAAACATTTCGTCCTTCTCTTCGTAAACCAACTCGTCGGACGTGGAAGGATGCCCTACCGTATGTCGCCAGACCTGATATGGCAGCAGCGTTTTAGGGTGCTTGCGGACGTAGTAAAGCGTGGCGGAATCATTCGCCCAGACAAAACTGCTGTCGACATTTTCCAGCACTTCCGGGTACCAGTTCCCGGTTTCCAGATTGCGGAAACGCAAACCGTACTGGCGACGCGAAAGAAAATCTTCCGCCAATGCCAGCACAGTATTGTCAGGCGTGATGCTCATCCCGCCCATCGTATAAAATTCACTGTGGGCAGCACGGCGATTACCATCCACCAGCGTGCTCCACTCTTCCCATTCAGCCAGCATCACCGACTGGCGCTGATAAATGGCGTATTCATTTCCGGTTTCAAAAACCTGGCGATAACGATAGCCATTTTGCGTATAGGGCGCGGAGACATCGCGTTGTGGGATACGGTCGATCATCTCTTTGAGCAAGCGTTCTTGTAGCGCCTGTTGCGTGCTCATGACTTGATGGCCGTAATCATTTTCCTGATGCAGATAATCAAGTACTTGCGCATCTGCGCGCTCGTCGTCGCGCAACCAATAATAGTTATCGATGCGGGTATCGCCATGAACTGACATGGTGTGAGGAATTTTTTTAGCTTTTGGTGGCATGTCGATTTTCATTTTTGAGTTAACACCCTGTAAGGGTGGCAAATTAAGACAGCCTTGCAAGCGTAACGTGGGATTTTGAGAAAAATGCCGGGGTTAACCCGGCAGATTGAGTTTCTGTTGCTGAATATCTTTTTCAATACCTTCGCGCACATCTTGTGGGATTTTTAGCGCATCACCTAACGCACTGAGATAGCTACGTTCCATAAAGTGGTCGATGTCGATTGCCGCACAGCTGAGGAAATAAAGTTCCAGAGCTTCTTCTTCGTTATTAACGCCTTGTACCAAACGCTGTGGATCAAGCGGTTGATCGATAGCCTGTTGAATCAGCGTACGGCCTGACTCTTCAATACCCGCATCCCGCAACTGTTGTTCGATTATCTGGCGCTCTTTGTCATCGATATGGCCGTCACTTTTCGCGGCAAAGACCAATGCCATTACCAGACGCTGGGTCCGCACATCAACTGGCGATTGTTGCTGCCCAAATTGCGGCTCCCCCTGATGGGTTTCACGGACGCGATCTTTATATTTGCTCCACATCACGCTTCCAGCGACTGCCCCACCGCCAACCAACAGCACGCTGGTTCCGTATTTAGTGAGTAATTTACGCGATGATTTACTTGCCAGCAGTAACCCCGCTAAGCCACCCAGCGCGCCAGGTACCAGTAATTTGCTCAGCCCCTGAGGATCTTGAGTGGGTTGATTGTGCCTGGAAGATTTTTGGCCGGGCTGTGTCGCTTGCCCCAGCATAGACTGAAGCTGCTGTAACCAATTACTCATGAGAGACACCCTTGTTTTAGAACATAGCCACTGAGGTTAGGTGAAAGGCTGTCAAGAAGTGTCTGATAAGACTAAAGATGAGAAAAGAACCGCGCCGGTATTCCGACGCGATAAAACTTAAGCGGCTTTGGTGCGTTTACGTGGATGTTCGGCTACTTTATCATCAGAAGCCTCTTCTTCAGTAACGACTTCAGGCGTTTCATCTGCTGCTGTTGCCGTTTCCAGCTCTGGCAATTTGCCGCTTTTCAGTACGGTCGAAAGCACATCTTTGTTTTCTGCCATCCACATGGCCAGCACGTCATTTTGGCCTTCTTCGAGAGCAATTGGGCTTTGAGTGAGCCAGTCACTCAACACTTCGGCCAGGTCGAGCATTTTGTCATAGGCGTCTGCGTCCTTTTTACTGGCAAATGACATTTTTTCTTGCCCCTCTCGTACTACAACGTATTTGATTTCAACCGCCATTTTGCAGCTCCGGCTTAACTGTTTATTTAAACAGTATAATAATATTACCCTTGCATCGCAAGCGGGAAAGTCGCTGCGTACGCAAACGTTTTCGTTTATAATTCGCCGGTCTATTTTCTCCGTTTGGGTATACAGATTATGTCAATGTTGGGAACAGCGCTTCGTCCTTCAGCTACACGTGTGATGTTGTTGGGTTCAGGCGAATTAGGAAAAGAAGTGGCAATTGAATGTCAACGTCTGGGGCTGGAAGTGATTGCCGTAGACCGCTACGCTGATGCCCCAGCGATGCACGTCGCGCACCGTAGTCATGTCATTAATATGCTTGATGGTGCCGAACTTAAAAAGCTGGTCGCTGCTGAAATGCCCGATTTTATCGTTCCCGAAATTGAAGCCATTGCCACGGATATGCTGGTAGAACTGGAGCAGCAAGGCCAGAACGTTGTCCCGTGCGCCCGAGCCACTAAGTTGACCATGAACCGCGAAGGTATTCGTCGTCTGGCAGCTGAAGAGTTAGAACTGCCCACTTCAAGCTACCGCTTTGCCGATAGCGAAAGCGCTTTCTTGCAAGCCGTCGAAGAAATTGGCTTCCCTTGCATCGTTAAACCGGTAATGAGCTCTTCAGGCAAAGGGCAAAGCTTTATCCGCAATGCCGACCAGTTAGCCAAAGCCTGGGAATACGCTCAACTCGGTGGCCGGGCAGGCAAAGGACGCGTCATTGTCGAAGGGGTGGTGAATTTTGATTTTGAAATCACTTTGTTGACCATCAGTGCAATCGATGGCGTGCATTTCTGCGCGCCAATTGGTCATCGTCAGGAAGACGGCGATTATCGTGAGTCGTGGCAGCCACAAAAGATGAGTGATGTTGCGATTTGTCGCGCGCAGGAAATTGCCGAGAAAGTCGTGAAATCCTTAGGGGGCTTCGGGTTGTTTGGCGTTGAGCTGTTTGTCTGTGGCGATGAGGTCATTTTCAGCGAGGTTTCCCCGCGTCCACATGATACCGGCATGGTGACGCTGATTTCTCAGGATTTGTCAGAGTTTGCATTACATGTCCGCGCCTTCCTCGGCTTGCCAATTGGCGATATTCGCCAGTATGGCCCGGCGGCTTCTGCGGTGATCCTGCCAGAATTAACCAGTGATAACGTCCAGTACGGTAACGTCGCGGGTGCGGTAGGTGCCGGTTTGCAGGTGCGTCTGTTTGGTAAGCCGGAGATTGAAGGTAAACGCCGTATGGGTGTCACGCTGGCAACAGGTTCTAGCGTGGAAGATGCGATTGCGCGTGCGATTGCCGCAACCAAAGCGGTTATCGTCAAAGGATAAAAAAACCGGTCACATCGTTATCTATGTGACCGGTTTTACGCAGCTACAACTTAAAGAATGGCGTATTATTTCGCGCCTTCAACCGCTTCACGAGCAAGCTGAGTAATACGGTCGTAATCACCTGCTTCCAGTGCGTCAGCCGGAACCAACCATGAGCCACCGATACACAGAACGCTTTTCAGTGCCAGGTAATCACGGTAGTTAGCCGGTGTGATCCCGCCAGTTGGGCAGAAACGAACCTGAGAGAATGGGCCCGCAATAGCTTGCAGTGCTTTGGTGCCACCATTCGCTTCAGCCGGGAAGAATTTGAATTCTTTCAAGCCGTAATCCAGACCCAGCATCAGTTCAGAAACAGTGCTGATACCCGGAATCAATGGAATTGAGCCTTCGGTTGCCGCTTTCAACAGTGGCTCAGTCAGACCCGGGCTGATAGCGAACTGCGCGCCAGCTTCGGTCACTTCTGCCAGTTGCTCTGGGTTCAGAACGGTACCCGCACCAATAATCGCTTCTGGTACTTCTTTAGCGATAGCGCGAATCGCGTCCATTGCACATGGAGTACGCAGAGTCACTTCCAGAACGCGCACGCCACCAGCAACTAATGCTTTAGCCATTGGTACTGCGTGTTCCAGTTTGTTAATTACAATAACCGGGACAACCGGCCCTGTTTTCAGGATCTGTTCCGCAGTAGTTTTCCAGTTTTTCATCTAATAAGGCCTCTTCAACCAACTTTATAATTCGTTTCCAGTGCGGCAATTGCTACATCTGGTCCTTAAAATTTAATGCAGGTCGCGCCCTGTTCCGCGCCAGATAACTGTTCGCGTAACGCGCTAAATAGTTCACGGCCGGTTCCAACGCGATCAGCGCTGAGGTCCGGGTGATATGCAGTGCGTTTTGCAAGCTCTGCATCATCGACCAGCAATGTCAGTTCACCCGTTTGACCATTGACGCGAATCATATCGCCATCACGGACTTTCGCCAGCAACCCACCATCATAGGCTTCTGGCGTAACATGGATTGCTGAGGGCACCTTACCTGATGCACCCGACAGTCGTCCATCAGTGACTAACGCAATTTTGAAACAGCGGTCCAATAATACCCCAAGTGGCGGCATAAGTTTATGTAATTCTGGCATGCCATTCGCTTTTGGCCCTTGATGGCGCACAACAACCACGCAGTCACGGTCCAGCAGACCTGCTTCAAACGCTGGCAAAACGTCATGCTGGCTTTCAAAGATGACGGCGGGAGCTTCGATAATTTGATTTTCCACGGGAACTGCAGAGGTTTTCATTACTGCACGGCCGAGGTTACCGCTAAGCACTTTGGTGCCGCCGTGTTTGGAGAATGGTTTTTCAAAGGTTGCAATGACATCGGTATCGAGTGCGGTTGTCGCACCTTCACGCCATGCAAGCTGCCCATTATCCAGCCATGGTTCCATGGTATAGTGATGCAGGCCAAAGCCCGCAACAGTGTTCACGTCTTCATGCAGCAGGCCACCTTTGAGCAATTCGCGCATTAGCACTGGCACACCGCCCGCGGCCTGGAAGTGATTGATGTCCGCCGGGCCGTTCGGGTACAGGCGCGCCAGCAAAGGCACCACATCAGAAAGATCAGAGAAATCATCCCAGTTAATGATGATACCTGCTGCACGCGCCATCGCGACCAGGTGCATCGTATGGTTGGTAGAACCGCCGGTTGCCAACAACGCAACAATGCCATTGACCACTACTTTTTCGTCAATCATTTTACCGAGTGGCATCCACTCGTTGCCATTTCCTGTCAGGCGCGTTACCTGACGTGCCGCTGCTGCCGTTAGTTCATGGCGCAGAGGGGCATCCGGATGAACAAACGAAGAACCCGGGAGCTGCATCCCCATAAACTCAACCACCATTTGGTTGGTATTGGCGGTGCCGTAAAAAGTACAGGTGCCTGGCGCATGATAAGAAGCGGCTTCAGATTCCAGCAATGCCAGACGGTCAACTTTGCCTTCAGCATAAAGCTGGCGAATGCGTACTTTCTCTTTATTGGCCAAACCACTGGCCATTGGGCCTGACGGCACAAACACCGCTGGTAAATGGCCAAATGAGAGTGCAGCCATAGTCAAACCGGGGACAATTTTGTCGCATACGCCCAGGTACAGCGCGCCGTCGAACATGTTGTGGGACAGGCCGATAGCGGTGGACATCGCGATAATTTCGCGGCTCAGCAATGAAAGCTCCATGCCGTCCTGGCCCTGAGTCACGCCATCACACATCGCTGGCACACCACCTGCAACCTGCCCTACGGCACCAACAGAGTGCAACGCTTTACGAATCTGATCAGGGTAATACTCATAAGGTTGATGCGCGGAGAGCATGTCGTTGTAGGAGGTAATGATCGCAATGTTGTTACGCAGCATACTTTTCAGCGAAGCTTTATCTTCCGGCTGACAAGCAGCAAAACCGTGGGCCAGATTTCCGCACGCCAGCTCAGATCGGTGGACTGTGTTGGACTTCGCTTTTTCGATGCGAGCCAGATAAGTTTCACGGGTCTGGCGGGAACGTTCAACGATGCGCTTTGTTACGCGTAACAAAATTGGATTCATAAAAGATCCTCTTTAAAGTGGCTGCCGTCGCTTTGGGCAGGTGGTCGAGGTTACCGGCTCTTTTCTCTCAATGAGGCGGCAATCCGTACCATCAGGGCAAAATCGCTTCAGCTAGTGTAAATAAAAAAGCCCTGCTGGTGAATCCAGTCAGGGCTTTTATATTAAAAAATTTTCACCACTTTGGCGCTAGATCATGTTACCGGTAAAACACGAATCGTTTGTTACACGATTTTTACACAATGACACCGATTCCATCCGCTAAATCAGTCGAGTTGCAGGTAGACGGCAAATGACCGAATCCCCAGCAGCTTACATTAGTAAGTGACTGGGGTGAGCGAGTGCTGCCAACCCCCCTGCAACTTGAAGGATGACGGGGATTACTCAAATTCGTTCCATGAACGCCCATCACGGGTAATCATCGCCACCGATGCCACTGGTCCCCAGGTTCCGGCCTGATATGGCTTAGGTGCATCATTGTCCGCAGCCCATGCTTCAGTGATGGAGTCGACCCATTTCCACGCTTCTTCTACTTCGTCACGACGCACGAACAGTGCCTGAATACCACGCATGGTCTCCAGAAGCAGGCGCTCGTAAGCATCTGCCAGATGTGTTTCGTTAAAGGTTTCGGAGTAACTCAGATCCAGTTTGGTGGTTTGCAGGTTGTGCTTGTGATCAAGCCCTGGCACTTTGTTGAGCACCTGGATATCCACACCTTCGTCCGGTTGCAGACGGATGGTAAGTTTGTTTTGCGGCAAATCTTGCCAGGAATCTTTAAACAGGTTCAGTGCAGGGCTCTTGAAGTAAACCACGACCTCAGAGCATTTTGTCGGCAGACGTTTCCCGGTACGCAGGTAGAATGGCACGCCAGCCCAACGCCAGTTGTCGATATCCACACGGATAGCCACGAAGGTTTCAGTGCCGCTCGTTTTGTTGGCACCTTCTTCTTCCAGGTAACCCGGGACTTTTTTACCCTGTGCAAAGCCCGCCGTGTACTGGCCACGAACCGTTTTCTCGCGCACATTGCTACGGTCAATACGGCGCAGGGATTGCAGAACTTTCACTTTCTCGTCGCGGATATGGTCGGCAGTCAGATCGGATGGTGGTGACATGGCAATCATGCACAGGATTTGCAGCAGGTGGTTTTGAATCATGTCGCGCATTTGACCGGCCTGGTCAAAGTAACCCCAGCGCCCTTCAATCCCGACTTCTTCCGCTACGGTGATTTCCACATGATCGATAGTTTTGTTATCCCAGTTATTGGCAAACAGGGAGTTCGCAAAACGCAGCGCCAGCAGGTTCAGTACGGTTTCTTTACCTAAGTAGTGGTCAATACGGTAAACCTGGCACTCTTCAAAATACTCACCAACCTGATCGTTGATTTGCTGAGAAGTCACCAGTGAGGTGCCGAGTGGCTTTTCCATCACCACACGAGCAGGTTTAGCGTTAAGTTTCGCTTTACCCAATCCTTTGCAGATGGCACCAAAAGTACTTGGTGGCATCGCAAAGTAGTTAATCGTGACACGGTTTTGCTGATCGAGCATCTTACCGAGTTTGGTAAACGCCGCAGTATCGTTAACATCCAGGTTGCAAAAATCGAGACGGCTACTCAATTTGTCCCACAGGCTTTCGTCGATCTTTTCCTTCATAAAGGTTTCGATCGCTTCGCGTACCACTTTGGTATACGCCTCTTTATCCCAGTCTGCGCGGCCTACACCCAGGATGCGAGTGTCCGGGTGAATCTGCCCCGCCTTTTCCAACTGATACAGGGATGGCAGCAGTTTCCGACGCGCAAGGTCGCCTTTTGCACCGAAAATCACCAGGTCACATGCCTGAGCTGTCTGCGTTACCGCCATGTCTATTCTCCTCGTTTCGGATGTCCGGGGGGATTCACCGGCCCGTTTGTAATTTTATTACAGAATAATGTACTGCTTTTAGTGAATTCAGGTAAACCTTTGCCCATTATCAGATCACATTCATGGGCAACATTTGCCCGTCAGTGCCACTTTTAGCGATGTGCCGTGGAATTTTCTGACGATTTATTGTTGATGTATATCATGTCTAAAGTTAGACGCTGATCATGTAATGAAAAAAAACAACATCATTACACCTATTCTCCCGCCCAATCGATGATGGGCAAGCGTATATTCTTGCTAAATCGTGTCGCGATTTCTCCTGTTAGTGAAATCGACAAAATCCATGAGTGCCGGACACCTATGAATATGCTGGACAAAATCCAGTCCCAACTGGAACACCTTAGCAAATCAGAACGTAAAGTCGCAGAAGTGATTCTTACCGCACCGCAAGATGCCATTCACTCAAGCATTGCTACCCTCGCCCGCAGCGCTGACGTTAGCGAACCGACAGTCAACCGCTTTTGCCGCCGTCTCGAAACCAAAGGCTTCCCGGATTTTAAATTACATTTAGCGCAAAGTCTGGCGAATGGCACTCCTTATGTAAACCGGAATGTTGACGAAGATGACAGTGTAGAAGCTTATACCGGCAAAATCTTTGAATCGGCGATGGCAAGTCTTGACCAGGTCAGGCAATCACTGGATATGGCAGCCGTTAATCGCGCAGTAGATTTACTCACGCAGGCGAAGAAAATTGCCTTCTTTGGTTTGGGTTCCTCGGCCGCGGTCGCACATGATGCGATGAACAAATTCTTCCGTTTTAACGTGCCAGTTATCTATTCTGACGATGTGGTGTTACAGCGTATGAGCTGCATGAATTGCAGTGAAGAAGATGTTGTCGTGCTTATCTCGCATACCGGACGCACCAAAAACCTCGTTGAACTGGCGCAATTAGCGCGTGAAAACGACGCCATTGTGCTGGCCATTACCTCTGAAGGCTCACCACTGGCTCGCGAAGCCACCCTCTCTTTACTGCTGGACGTGCCGGAAGATACCGACATTTATATGCCTATGGTTTCTCGCCTCGCGCAATTAACGGTGATTGATGTACTGGCAACCGGTTTTACTTTACGTCGTGGCGCGAAATTCAGAGATAACTTGAAGCGAGTCAAAGAAGCGCTCAAAGAATCGCGTTTTGATAAGGAGCTATTCGTTTCTGGCGATAGCCAGTAAAACAAAATTAGTCTGCTTAAATCGTTTGAGTTGCAGCCAGCACTCCCGCAGCTCGAAGTAAGACAGATATAACAAAGCTGTAACTTTTTAGGTCATTCGGTTAAGTTGTTACATTGCGTTTTTCAACGCATTCCGATTTACCGAATCTTTTGTTAACACAACACCAAAGTTGTTTCAGTCAACGGAGTAATACATGTCCAGACGGCTACGTAGAACCAAAATCGTTACCACTTTAGGCCCGGCAACCGATCGCGACAATAATCTGGAAAAGATTATCGCAGCCGGCGCAAACGTGGTGCGTATGAACTTCTCCCACGGTACTGCAGAAGATCATCAGATCCGTGCTGATAAAGTTCGTGAAATTGCCGCGAAACTGGGTCGTCATGTCGCTATTCTGGGCGATTTGCAAGGGCCAAAAATTCGTGTCTCTACCTTTAAAGAAGGTAAAGTTTTCCTCAATATCGGCGACAAATTCTTACTGGATGCCAACCTGGGTAAAGGTGAAGGCGATAAAGAAAAAGTCGGTATCGATTATAAAGGTCTGCCCGCTGACGTTGTCACCGGTGACATCCTGCTGCTCGATGATGGCCGTGTTCAGCTAAAAGTACTCGAAGTTCAGGGTATGAAAGTGTTCACCGAAGTCACCGTAGGCGGCCCGCTGTCGAATAATAAAGGCATCAACAAACTGGGTGGCGGCCTGTCAGCCGAAGCGCTGACCGATAAAGACAAAGCTGACATCATCACTGCAGCGAAAATCGGTGTCGATTATCTGGCGGTTTCCTTCCCACGTTGTGGTGAAGATCTGAACTACGCTCGCCGCCTGGCGCGCGAAGCAGGCTGTGACGCGAAGATTGTCGCAAAAGTTGAGCGTGCTGAAGCGGTATGCGACGAAGCGGCAATGGATGACGTTATCCTGGCTTCTGACGTGGTTATGGTTGCCCGTGGCGACCTGGGCGTTGAAATCGGTGACCCTGAGCTGGTCGGTATTCAGAAAACCCTGATTCGCCGCGCACGTAAACTGAACCGTGCGGTGATCACTGCGACTCAGATGATGGAGTCAATGATTACCAACCCAATGCCAACTCGTGCCGAAGTCATGGACGTGGCGAACGCCGTTCTTGATGGTACCGATGCGGTGATGCTTTCTGCAGAAACCGCTGCGGGTCAATACCCGGCTGAAACGGTTGCTGCAATGGCGCGTGTTTGCCTGGGTGCAGAAAAAATCCCAAGCATCAACGTCTCTAAACACCGTCTGGACGTGCAGTTCGACAACGTTGAAGAAGCGATTGCGATGTCGGCAATGTATGCGGCAAACCACCTTAAAGGTGTTACCGCCATCATCACCATGACCGAATCAGGCCGCACCGCGCTGATGACTTCCCGTATCAGCTCTGGTTTGCCAATTTTCGCCATGTCCCGTCATGAGCGTACGCTGAACCTCACCTCTTTGTACCGTGGTGTGACGCCTGTACATTTCGATAGCCCAAGCGACGGTGTTGCTGCTGCAAATGATGCAGTGAATTTGCTGCGTGACAAAGGCTACCTGATTTCCGGTGATTTGGTTATCGTGACCCAGGGCGACGTGATGAGTACCATTGGTACCACCAACACGACGCGCATTCTGTGCGTTGAGTAATTCAATCGCTGTATGACAAAGGGGCCAAATTGGCCCCTTTCTTATTTCTTCGGATATAACTCTTTGCGGCGGTAGGGTTCTGTTTCCCCTTCCTTGCGGGTTTTGAGCAATTTTAAAATCCAGGTGTATTGTTCAAGATTCGGCCCCACCAGAATTTCGACTTCTTCATTCATTCGGCGAGCAATGGTGTTGTCATCCGCATCAACTAAATCGTCCATCGGAGGACGAATATGAATGTCTAAGCGGTGAGTTTTGCTGTTGTACACCGGGAACAATGGCACAACGCGCGCACGTGCTACTTTCATCAAGCGGCCAATTGCCGGTAATGTCGCTTTATAGGTGCCGAAGAAATCGACGAACTCACTATGCTCAGCACCGTGGTCCTGGTCAGGCAAATAATATCCCCAATACCCCTGACGCACAGAGCTTATAAACGGTTTAATCCCGTCATTACGCGCATGTAACCGGCCACCGAAACGGCGGCGCACGGTATTCCACATGTAGTCAAATAATGGGTTACCCTGGTTATGGAACATGGCGGCCATTTTTTGCCCCTGCGACGCCAACAACATCGCCGGAATATCCACGCCCCATCCGTGCGGCACCAGGAAAATCACATTTTCTTCCCGCTGCTTTAACTCGTCGATAATCTCTTTGCCATGCCAGTCAACACGCTGCATGACCTTTTGCGGGTCCTTGATCGCCAACTCAGCCATCATCACCATCGCTTGAGGAGCAGTAGCAAACATCTCGTCGATGACAGCTTCGCGCGAGGCTTCCGGCATCTCCGGGAAGCAATACAGCAAGTTAATTTGTGCGCGACGGCGGGCACTTTTACCAAAGCGCCCGGCTATACGCCCAACTTTACCCAGCAGAGGATCGCGTATTGACGGCGGTAACATCGCAATACCAGCGAAAGCGCCAACGCCTAGCCAGGCGCCCCAAAATTTCGGGTGCAAGAAGGCCTTTTGAAATTCAGGAATGAACTCACTGTGACTTTTTTTAGTTTTTTCCATTCATATTCTCAGTACAGCATCAAATCATTGATGACATGAATTTATCAGTATCTTAGCGGGGTAATGCCTTTCAGACAAAGAAAAAGCCGGTTACTGGGAACCGGCTTTATTCACAGCACTGGATTAATTGAAACTGAGCTGTGGAGTGACTTCACGAACCTGAGCCAGATATTCGTTACGATCGGAGCCTGTCAGCCCTTCGGTACGTGGCAGTTTCGCGGTCAACGGATTCACCGCTTGTTGGTTAACCCACACTTCATAATGCAAATGCGGCCCCGTAGAGCGCCCGGTATTCCCTGACAATGCTACACGATCGCCGCGTTTCACTTTCTGACCTGGCTTCACTAACAGTTTCTTCAAGTGCATGTAGCGGGTGGTATATGAACGCCCGTGGCGAATAGCCACGAAGTAACCTGCCGCACCGCTACGTTTTGCCATCACCACTTCACCATCACCGACAGCCAACACTGGCGTACCTTGTGGCATAGCAAAGTCGACACCTTTGTGCGGCGCAACACGACCGGTGACCGGGTTAAGGCGACGAGGATTAAAGTTTGACGAAATACGGAACTGTTTAGCCGTCGGGAAGCGCATAAAGCCTTTCGCGAGACCCGAACCGCTTCTGTCGTAGAACTTGCCGTCTTCTGCACGAATGGCGTAATAATCTTTACCGCCACTGCGTAGACGCACACCAACCAAACGGCTTTGCTCACGTTTGCCTTCAAGCATTTCGCGAGACATTAACACCGCGAACTGATCGCCTTTTTTCACTTTGCGGAAGTCCATTTGCCACTGCATGGCCTTGATAACTCCGCTGATTTCAGCGCTGGTTAATCCAGCATCTTTCGCGCTGCTGACAAAACTACTGCCTACCGTGCCTTTCAAAACATTGTTAACCCATTCGCCTTGCTGCATTTCGCTGCTGAGCTTAAAGGCCGTACCTGAACGGTCGTAGGTGCGTGTTTCACGGCGCGACATTTCCCAGGTAAGGCGTTGTAACTCGCCATCAGCATTTAACGTCCAGGAAAGTTGTTGACCGATTTTCAGGTTACGCAGATCTTTATCAACCGCGGCAAGCTGGCTGATATCACCCATATCAATACCGTACTGGTTCAGGATGCTGCTAAGCGTATCCCCGGTAGACACGACATACTCATGAACCCCAGCTTCACCGGCGGTTTTATCATCCAGTTCATCTTGCGGAATGGTGTCGTCTTCAGCGTCTGGAGACTGGTCTAAAGGTTCACTGGCTTCAGGAAGCAACGAACGGATCTCGTTTTTCTCAAGCTCAATGGTTTTGATAACAGGGCTGGCTTCAGGATGATAGACGTACGGTCGCCAAACAGCGACCGCAAGTGTAAGAACTGTAAGCGACCCCAGCATAACGCGGTGGGGCCGGGACAAATTGTCGAATGCCAGGGCGACAGAGCGGGCTATCTGTTGCACGTATTCACTTCCTCGTTAATCTCCTTTCAGGCAGCTCGCATACTGGTTCGCAAGCCCGTTCAAAAACTGCATATAGCTGTCTTTGCCGAGCTTAACCTCAATCCCCAGTGGGTCCAGCGTTCCGGAACGGACGTTAGTACCACGGGCTACGGCATTGATCACGGCCGGCCTGAATTGTGGTTCAGCAAATACGCACACGGCTTTTTGCTCAACCAACTGTGTTCTGATGTCATGTAAACGCTGCGCACCGGGCTGGATTTCAGGGTTCACGGTAAAATGACCAAGAGGTGTTAGACCGTAGTGTTTTTCAAAGTAGCCATAAGCGTCGTGAAAAACGAAATACCCTTCACCTTTGAGCGGTGCGAGCACGTTAGCCACTTGCTTGTCGATGTTGGCTAATCCTAACTCGAAAGATTGCAAGTTGGCGTCAAGTTTGGCTCTATTTTGGGGCATAAGTTCCACTAATTTATCGTGGATTGCAACCGCCGACAGCCGCGCTACCTCTGGTGAAAGCCAAATATGCATGTTGTATTCACCATGATGGTGATCTACATCACTATTTTCGGCTGAATTGTCATGTCCTTCATGACCATGGTCGTCGTCGTCACCGCCTTTCATGAGCAACGGTTTCACACCCGGCAATACAGCCAATTGCACTTGTTTTTGTTCAGCTAATTGATTAACCGACTTCTGCATGAAGGCTTCCATTTCTGGGCCAACCCACACCACTAAGTCCGCGCTTTGTAAGCGTTTTACATCCGATGGGCGAAGTGCATAATCATGCTCAGAAGCGCCATCTGGCAGCAAAACCTCTGTCGGTGTCACGCCGTCAGCGATCGCTGCGGCAATAAAACCTAATGGCTTGATAGAGGCAACCACGGCGGCCTGTGCGGGCACGGCTGCGGTAGCCATAAAAGCAGTTGTTAAAGCTGCGCAAAGAAATGAGTTTTTATGTAACATAATGCGACTTATCATCGTTATGAATCAGAGATGTGTGATATTATAACATTCGCTAACTTCTGCAACCCCTGAAATTGTCATGACAAATCTGGTATCACTGGAAAATATTTCTGTTTCTTTCGGACAACGCCGTGTGCTGTCTGATATTTCACTCGACCTCAAGCCAGGCCGAATTTTGACGCTGCTCGGGCCAAATGGCGCTGGAAAATCAACGCTGGTGCGTGTGGTTCTTGGGCTGGTAGCACCTGACGAAGGAGTTATCAAGCGCGACCGCGACCTGCGTATTGGCTATGTGCCGCAAAAACTGCATCTGGATGCCACCCTGCCGCTTACGGTAAGTCGTTTTATGCGCCTGCGCCCTGGCGTGAAAAAAGCGGATATTCTGCCAGCGCTTAAACGCGTTCAAGCCGCTCATCTGATTGAAGCCCCGATGCAAAAGCTTTCCGGCGGTGAAAACCAACGCGTCCTGTTGGCACGCGCGCTGCTCAATCAACCGCAATTGCTGGTGCTTGATGAGCCTACGCAAGGTGTTGATGTGAATGGCCAATTGGCACTGTATAACCTGATTGATCAACTGCGCCACGAATTGGATTGCGCGGTGTTGATGGTTTCCCACGACCTGCATCTAGTGATGGCAAAAACTGATGATGTGCTGTGCCTTAACCACCACATTTGCTGCTCCGGTACGCCAGAAGTGGTGTCGATGCACCCGGAATTCATTTCGATGTTCGGCCAGCGTGGTGCGGAGCAGTTAGGCATTTATCGTCACCACCATAATCACCGTCACGATCTTACCGGACGTATCGTTCTGCGCAGAGGGAATGGCCAGTCATGATTGAATTGTTGTTACCCGGCTGGCTTGCCGGGATCCTGCTGGCGTGCGCTGCTGGCCCGCTTGGCTCGTTTGTTGTCTGGCGTAGAATGTCTTACTTTGGCGATACGCTTGCCCACGCTTCTTTATTAGGCGTTGCATTTGGTCTGCTGCTCAATGTAAATCCGTTTTATGCGGTGATTGCTGTGACGTTAATGCTGGCTTTCGGCCTGGTCTGGCTCGAGAAACGCCCACATCTGGCATTAGATACCCTCTTAGGTATCCTGGCACACAGTGCTTTGTCGCTGGGTCTGGTGGTCGTGAGTTTGATGTCTAACGTCCGTGTCGATTTGATGGCCTATCTGTTTGGCGACCTGCTTTCAGTCACCATGCCAGACATTATCTCAATTGCGTTGGGCGTTGCGGTGGTCGTCGGCGTTCTGCTTTGGCAATGGCGCAACTTGTTGTCGATGACTATTAGCCCGGATCTCGCCCATGTAGATGGGGTTAACCTGCAACGAGTGAAGATGCTGTTGATGCTGGTGACAGCCCTGACGATTGGCGTTGCAATGAAATTTGTTGGTGCGCTGATTATCACTTCGCTGCTGATTATTCCTGCGGCAACCGCACGTCGTTTTGCGCGCACGCCTGAGCAGATGGCAGGTTTCGCGGTGATTATCGGGATGCTTTCCGTGACGGGTGGGCTGACGTTCTCAGCATTCTATGACACGCCCGCAGGGCCATCAGTGGTATTGAGTTCGGCGGTGTTGTTTGTGCTGAGTATGGCGAAGAAACAAGCGGCATAAACAATTATTTAGGACCCGGACTACTGGCAATAGTTCGGGTGACAAGAACAGTTGAGTCGCTTTTTGGCGCTCAGTTCAAAGAGCGGCGACTAAATCTCCAGTAGTGATCATCAACGTCATCGGTTCTACTGGTGAGGGTTCAAACCCGACGCGTAAATAAAAATCCCTGGCTTCCTCAGAGAGAGCGTGAACCAGCATCCCACGGATACCAATCGTTTCTGCTGTCTGAATGACCCGTAGTCCGGCATCACGCACCAGCGCCCTGCCGATGCCCTTCCCGTGTAACGATTTATCAACTGCCAGACGCCCCAATATTACTACCGGGATCGGGTCAGGCATATTACGACGAAAGCGACCTGGCGCTGAGTTCGGTGCAACCGCACTTGATGCCAGTGAATAGTAAGCCAGCACCCTTGCTTCATCACAACAAACGAAAGTACGGGATGCACCGGTTAACTGATTTTTCATCGCCCGCTGTCTGAGCCAGCTATCCATAGACTCCACTCCGCAACAAAACTGGCTAACAACATGTTCAGCGCGTAGAGGTTCAGGAGCGGCAATCATTTTTTATGATTCCAGGGTGCGATTGTCTGCATGGTTTTACGCAGTGCCGCATTGGATTCCGGCGCCTGATCAAGGCGAGCAAGAAACTCCTGATAAGCTTCGGGGTCCACCATAATAATACGCTGTTCAAGCAGCGTTTCTTCAGCCGCTGCCCGAGCAGCATCCAGAACAAAATCAGTACGATTTTTCCCTCTGACTTTTGCTGCACGGTCGATCAGGTCGCGCTCGGTGGACTTAATACGCAAATTTAACGTTTCACGCTTAACACCGATGTTTTGTGCACCAGGCATGATATCTTCCTCATAGATGTTTGTGGGTAATAAGTATATAGCTTGCGTAACGTAGATGTCATTACACACCAAAGAAAATGTACAACAACTTCACGGCCCGGCTTCTGCCAGCCATTCTCCAGGAAGAGGTATTGAAGGCGTATCGTGAATTCCCTGAGCAGGCACGTAGCTGACGGTGTAGCGGCGATGGGTTTTAGAAAGCGTTGATGATGGGTGAGTCTGGGTTGAGGTCGTAGCCATTTGGCAACCTCCGATAAGAAGATTTAACTTCCACCACCAGAGGTTCCAATCCCGACGCCTGATTTTGCAGGTGCGCAGGAAAGATACCGCTAACTATTACCGACGACTAGAGTTTTTCTCTATGATAATTAAGACAATTTCACAAACTGGAATCTGTCTCGCAAAGCCTATGAAACTCATTTCACAGTGACCTGACCGTTCATTAGCATCGGGAGAAGCCCTGTTGATATCATATTGCTGCCTGTTCAGACTTTACCGCAGCAACAGCGTCAGAACGATTCTGATTGAAAACGGTTCGATATGTTACACATTCCAGTAATACCAACCGAGTACTTTAGATAGGATTATCTACAAACGACCGTAGTTAAAAACAACCCCGACTAAAGCCGGGGTTGTCAACAATAGATGAGCAGCTTTTTATACCCGTCATACTTCAAGCTGCAGGGGTGTTGGCTGCACTTCTTCACCCCAGTCACTTACTGAAGTAAGCTCCTGGGGATTCACTCCCTTGCCGCCTAACTGCAACTCGAATTATTTAGGGTATAGATCATTCAAGGCTGTGCGGGTGGCACAATCCCAAAATGAGTCCAGGCTCTTGGCGTTGCCATTCGCCCGCGCGGCGTACGTTGCAAGAAGCCCTGCTGAATCAGGAAGGGTTCGAGTACATCTTCAATCGTTTCCCGTTCCTCACCAATTGCTGCCGCGAGGTTGTCCAGCCCGACCGGGCCGCCAAGGAATTTGTCTATTACCGCTAACAATAGCTTGCGGTCCATATAGTCAAAGCCTTCGGTATCAACATTCAGCATATCCAGCGCTTGCGAAGCGATGTCACCATTAATGGTGCCATCGTGCCGTACTTCCGAAAAGTCACGCACGCGACGCAATAAACGGTTAGCAATACGCGGTGTACCACGCGCACGACGCGCCACTTCCAGCGCGCCCTCTTCGCTCATCTCAAGCCCCAGCACGCTGGCACTGCGGCCAACAATGTGCTGCAAATCGGCAACCTGATAAAACTCGAGGCGCTGCACAATGCCGAAACGGTCACGCAGTGGCGAAGTCAAAGAACCCGCTCGAGTTGTCGCGCCAATCAGGGTAAACGGGGGTAAATCAATTTTGATTGAACGCGCCGCCGGGCCTTCACCAATCATAATATCGAGCTGGTAATCTTCCATCGCCGGATACAGTACTTCTTCAACAACCGGTGAAAGGCGGTGGATTTCATCAATGAACAAAACATCATGCGGTTCGAGGTTGGTCAGCATCGCTGCCAGGTCACCTGCCTTTTCCAGTACGGGGCCGGAAGTGGTTCGCAGGTTAACGCCCATCTCGTTGGCAACAATGTTAGCCAGCGTGGTTTTACCCAAACCTGGTGGGCCGAAAATTAACAGATGATCAAGCGCATCCCCACGCAGTTTTGCCGCCTGGATGAAGATCTCCATTTGCGATGTAACCTGCGGCTGGCCGACGTAATCCGCCAGAAAACGCGGGCGAATGGCTCGGTCAATTAACTCATCAGGGGTGATGGTGTCTGGCGATACCAGACGGTCTGCTTCAATCATCCTTCATCTACCTCAGGGGCTTCAAAGTGCTGCGCGGAGTGCTTCGCGGATCAGCGTTTCACAATCAGCACCGGCACGCCCTACTTTGCTAATCATACGGCTGGCTTCTTGTGGTTTATAGCCCAGTGATACTAGTGCCGCAACCGCTTCTGCTTCTGCGTCGTCAGCCACGCCACTTTCCGGAGCGGTGAGCACCAGATCAGACGCCGGAGTAAACAGGTCGCCGTGCATACCTTTGAAGCGGTCTTTCATTTCAACAATCAAGCGCTCAGCGGTCTTTTTACCTACGCCTGGCAATTTGACCAATGAACCAATTTCTTCACGCTCTACGGCATTCACAAATTGTTGTGCAGACATACCGGAGAGGATGGCCAGCGCCAGCTTAGGGCCAACGCCATTCACTTTGATGAGCTCACGGAACAAGGTACGTTCTTGTTTGTTGTTGAAACCGTAGAGCAACTGCGCGTCTTCACGCACCACGAACTGAGTGAATACCACCGCTTCTTTACCGATATCCGGTAATTCGTAGAAGCAAGTCATCGGCATGTGGACTTCATACCCTACGCCACCGACTTCCATAAGTACCAGCGGCGGTTGTTTTTCAAGGATGATGCCTCTGAGTCGACCAATCACGATATGCTCCTGCGTTTAGCGTTTATGCCAAAAATTTTGCTTATCATATTAAAAAGGCTGGATAGATATCCAGCCTTATTTATTTTAATCGTCCCCGTGCCAGATTAAGCCGTGTATCACTCATCTGCATCGAGTTCTGCGTCACATGGCAATGCGTAATGGCAATTGCCAGTGCATCGGCCGCATCCGCTTGTGGGTTAGCAGAGAGTTTGAGCAAAGTGCGTACCATATGCTGCACCTGGCTTTTCTCCGCACTGCCGATACCCACTACCGTCTGTTTTACCTGACGGGCGGCATATTCAAACACCGGAAGCTCATGGTTTACCGCCGCAACAATCGCAGCACCTCGTGCCTGTCCGAGCTTTAAAGCAGAGTCGGCATTCTTCGCCATAAACACTGATTCAATAGCGAAATACTCTGGCTGGAACTGGGTAATGATTTCGCTCACCCCCGCGTAGATGAGTTTCAAACGCGAGGGTAAGTCGGTCACCTGAGTACGAATACAGCCGCTGCCTAAATAGGTTAGCTGCCGGCCAGTCTGGCGTATAACGCCATAACCGGTAACGCGTGACCCCGGGTCGATGCCGAGAATAATCGCCATCACGCGTCCCTCATAAACAGCTGTAAGGTTTCAGACAACACCATTACAGGGTTGCCGCAACCTCGTCAGAGATCTCACCGTTGTGATAAACCTCTTGCACGTCATCGCAGTCTTCCAACATATCGATAAGGCGCATCAGTTTCGGTGCGGTTTCTGCATCCATATCCGCTTTAGTGGATGGGATCATAGAAACTTCGGCTTCATCAGCTTTCAGACCTGCTGCTTCCAGTGCATCGCGGACAGCGCCCATGTCTTCCCAGGCGGTGAACACGTCGATAGCACCGTCGTCATAAGAAACGACGTCTTCGGCACCCGCTTCAAGCGCGGCTTCCATTACGGTGTCTTCATCTTTGCCAGGAGCATAAGAGATAACGCCTTTTTTGGTGAACAGATAGGCTACGGAGCCATCAGTTCCCAGGTTACCACCGCATTTGTTGAACGCGTGGCGTACTTCTGCCACGGTACGGTTACGGTTGTCACTCAGGCATTCAACCATTACAGCTGAACCGCCAGGACCGTAACCTTCATAAATGATGGTTTCCATGTTCGCGTCTTCATCGCCGCCCACACCACGTGCAATCGCGCGGTTTAAGGTGTCACGCGTCATGTTGTTAGACAACGCTTTATCAATCGCTGCACGCAGACGCGGGTTAGAACCCGGATCACCACCGCCCAGACGGGCTGCAGTTACCAGCTCACGGATAATTTTGGTGAAAATTTTACCGCGTTTGGAATCCTGCGCAGCTTTGCGGTGCTTTGTGTTGGCCCATTTACTATGACCTGCCATAACTATCTCCAAAAGCGCCTTTTCAGGCGGCATTAATTACAAACTCTTCAATCGCTTGCCGGTTGCTCCACGACTTTGTCATAGCCGCCGCAGCATGTGCGTCCGTCCATTCCCAGGCCAGATGTTCCGAAATGGTTATCTGGCGTTCGTGAGGCAGCGCAAGGCAGAACCAATATTCCGTATTGCGCGTAATTCCCGGAGCATAGCGATGACGCAAATGTGTAAAAATTTCAAACTCCACACAGCGTTGGCAGTCAATCAAAGCCAGTTGTTCTGAAACAACGTCGATATCAACCTCTTCCTTTACTTCACGCTGTGCGGCATGCAGCGCGATTTCCCCCTCTTCCAGGCTGCCGGTAACCGACTGCCAGAAATCAGGATCATCGCGCCGCTGTAGCATCAGCACCCGCCCGGTGTCTTGTGCAAAAATCACCACTAATACCGAAACGGGATGCTTATAGCCCATTATTCTTTCTCAGCCTTTTTAATCACCGCGACACCCAGTTCAGCCAGCGCTGTTGGGTTGGCGAAGCTTGGGGCTTCAGTCATCAGACACGCTGCGGCGGTGGTTTTCGGGAACGCGATAACATCACGGATGTTGTCGGTACCGGTCAACAGCATGGTCAGACGGTCCAGACCAAATGCCAGGCCTGCGTGCGGTGGTGTACCGTATTTCAGGGCATCGAGCAGGAAGCCGAACTTCTCGCGCTGGTCTTCTTCGGCGATGCCCAGAATGCCGAACACGGTCTGCTGCATCTGGCCGTTGTGGATACGCACGGAACCGCCGCCCACTTCGTAACCGTTAATCACCATGTCGTATGCG
>Ga0105244_10001019_pt1 | contig 23457 bp, 23 predicted proteins | sample KBSM44metaG_FD_80423 | JGI IMG/M metagenome (GOLD analysis project Ga0105244, IMG submission 80423) | Miscanthus rhizosphere microbial communities from Kellogg Biological Station, Michigan, USA - KBS M4-4 metaG | ecosystem: Host-associated > Plants > Roots > Rhizosphere > Soil | place... | reverse complement strand
GTTCAGGTCGATGGCCGCCGGATCGTCGGCGCGCACGACTTCGATGGCGCCGGCGTCGAATTGCTGGCTGATTTTGATAGACATTGCGTAAGTCCTGGTGGATTCAGTGTAAAGAGTGTTTTTGCACTTTTGGCGCAGTGCCGACATCATACAGGCTCGCGGCGGCGCCGGGCGCCGGCTGGTCATAGCGGCCCTGCGCCAGCGCAAGCCGGACGCCGGCCGGTTTGCTAAGTTGAAGTGACTTCAACGCCGCCCAGGAGCCCGCCATGAACCCGCCGCTATTCCAGGCCGACGACTTCCGCTACTATTTTTTCGCCCGGGGCGACAAGCGCATGCACATCCACGTCTCGCACCCGGACGGCACGGCCAAGTTCTGGCTCGAGCCCGATGTCGCGCTGGCGTGGCACACCGGGCTGTCGAACCGGCAACTGCGCGAGGCCGAACAATTCATCGCCGGCCATGTTGTGCAAATGCGGCAGATCTGGCGCACGTGGCTACGCTAGCCCTGACGTCAGCCCGCCGAAGCGCTCGAAGAACGCCGGTTCGGCCGCGGGCGCGGCGTCGTCCTCGCGCCGCAACACCGCCACGACGTGCCGCTCGGCGTCCGCGTACACCGCCTGATAAATACCGCGCGCCAGCTCGTAGGCCAGCGCGCCAGGCCACGGCGTCGGCAACAGCTCCACCGGTAGTTGTGGATCATGCAACTGCACGCGCCGGTACGCATGGATCAGCAAGGTGCGGATCACAAACGCCTGCTCCGGCGTCGGCTTCACTTCGCCGCCTGGCCCGCGCAGCGCCGCCAGCAGCGGCTCGAAGCGCGCGATAAAACCCTCGTACCCCAGCGCCACGTCGCTGACATCCCAGCCGCTGGCCACCAGATCGCTCAACGGGCGGCCCACGACACGGTCCATCGACTTGGCCTGCACCACGAACAATTTGCCCACCACGCCCAGCCGCTTGAGCAACTCGTTGAGCGCGCCGCCGTCGGCCGCTGGGTGCCCCATGATGCCCGGCGCGATCACGCTGTAGCCTTCCCACAGCAATTCCTTGCGCACGGCGCTGCGCTCGGCCGCGTTGAGCGCGCCGTCGCCGTTCAGTACCAGCGTCCAGCTGCCATCCCAGTGCACGTTGAGCGGTGCATAGATGCGGCGGTAGGCGTGGACGAAGCGCGCCATCGCGTCGGGCGTGATCGCGTACGAGCTGCGCCGGCCGTCGCGCTGGGCGCCCAGCCAACCCTCCTGCGCCAGCCGGAACACGGACGTGCGCAACAGCCTGTCGTTGACGCCGAACGGCGCCAGCAGCTCGATCAGGCTGCCCAGCCACACCATCCCGCCGTGCGGCACGATGGCGTCGCCGAAGATGGTCACCACCAGCGACTTCGAGCGCGGCGGATCGCCGGCCAGGCAATCCGCTATCCAATCGGAATAATTCATAGGCAAACGTCGATTCTGTACACGGAAACAATAGTTTACTTTGCATCGAGTGCGGCGCAGCATTTATTTGTCGCCCGTTTCTCTTGGGATACTCTATTCTAATATGATTCAAAAAAATCGTAGTAAAATCAGATTGTGTATCGTAATATGATGTCACATGAGGAGACAGCTATGTACGCACAAATAGTGGAAACCGGCCTGAGCACAGTCCGCACGGCCGACGACATGGCCGCCGACGAGCGCGCCTTCCAGGCCCGCATCGACGACGGCGTCAAGATCGAGGCCAAGGACTGGATGCCGGACGCCTACCGCAAAACGCTGATCCGCCAGATCTCCCAGCACGCGCACTCGGAGATCGTCGGCCAACTGCCGGAGGGGAACTGGGTCACGCGCGCGCCGACGTTGAAGCGTAAATCCATCCTGCTGGCCAAGATCCAGGACGAGGCGGGCCACGGCCTGTATCTGTACAGCGCCGCCGAAACGCTGGGCGTCTCGCGCGATGAATTGCTGGCCGCCCTGCACAGCGGCAAAGCCAAATACTCCAGCATCTTCAACTACCCGACCTTGTCGTGGGCCGACATGGGCGCCATCGGCTGGCTGGTCGACGGCTCGGCGATCATCAACCAGATCCCGCTGTGCCGTTGCTCGTATGGCCCGTATGCGCGCGCCATGATCCGCGTCTGCAAGGAGGAGTCGTTCCACGCGCGCCAGGGCTACGACATCATGATGTCGCTGGCGCGCGGCACGCCCGAGCAAAAGGCGATGGCCCAGGATGCGCTCAATCGCTGGTGGTGGCCGTCGCTGATGATGTTCGGCCCCTCGGACGCCGAATCGGTCAACAGCGCGCAATCGGCGCAATGGCGCATCAAGCTGTTCTCCAACGACGAACTGCGCCAGCGCATGGTCGACCAGACGGTTCCGCAGGCGGAGTTCCTCGGCCTGACGGTGCCCGACCCCGACCTGAAATTCAACGCCGACACCGGCCACTACGAATTCGGCGCCATCGACTGGAGCGAATTCCACAACGTCTTGAAGGGGAATGGCCCGTGCAACCGCGAACGCCTGCGCACCCGCGTCAAGGCCTGGGAGGACGGCGCGTGGTTCCGCGAAGCGCTGGTCGTCCACGCGGAAAAGCAGGCCACGAAAGCCGCCGCTTGAGCGGATCCACGCAGGGCGGATTAGCGAAGCGTAATCGGCCAAAAGCGCCGCCACGAGCATAAAAATTGAGGAGCACAACATGAGCAAAGAATGGCCCCTGTGGGAAGTGTTCATCCGCAGCCAGCACGGCCTGGCGCACAAGCACGTCGGCAGCCTGCACGCGCCGGATGCCGAGATGGCCGTCAACAACGCGCGCGACGTCTACACGCGCCGCAATGAAGGCGTCAGCATCTGGGTGGTGCGCGCGGCGGACATCGTCGCCAGCAGCCCTGGCGACAAGGGCGCGCTGTTCGAGCCGGCCAACAGCAAGGTCTATCGCCATCCGACCTTCTTCCCGATGCCGGCCGAAGTCAAGAACCTGTAAGCGGAGCGCATCGTGGATAACAAAGTCAACTACCTTCTGCGCCTGGGCGACAACGCGCTGATCCTCAGCCAGCAGCTTTCGCAGCTGTGCGGCAAAGGCCCGGCGCTGGAAGAGGACATGGCGCTGACCAACGTCGCGCTCGATCTGCTCGGCCAGACCCGCCTGTGGTACGAATACGCCGCCGAACTGGAAGGCGCCGGCCGCGACGAGGACAAGCTGGCCTACCACCGCGACGCCCACGACTTCAAGAACTGCCTGCTGCTCGAACAACCGAACGGTAACTACGCGGACACCATGATGCGGCAGTTCTACTTCGACACCTGGCACTACTTCCTGATCGAAGGCCTGACGCGCAGCGCCGACCCGCGCATCGCCGCCATCGCCGAGAAGTCGCTCAAGGAAGTCACGTACCACCTGCGCCGCAGCGGCGACTTGATCGTGCGCCTGGGCGACAGCACCGAACTGGCGCACGCGCGCACGCAGGCGGCCGCCGACGAGCTGTGGATGTACAGCGGCGAAGTATTCGCCTACGACGCCATCGACGACGCCATGGTGGACGAGGGCATCGCGCCGCCGGCCGACGAACTGCGCGCGCACTGGCTGGCGCACGTGGCCGAGATCTTCGCCGAGGCCACGCTGACCATGCCGCCGGCGGACGCCTGGATGCAGAAGGGCGGCAAGCAGGGGCGCCACACCGAGCACCTGGGCTACATCCTGGCCGAGATGCAGTTCCTGCAGCGCGCCTATCCCGGCGCCGAGTGGTAGGAGTCTTGAGATGACAGCCCCTGCCATTGACGCTCCCGTGTTGAACTCCGTCCAGGTGTGGTCCTGGTTGTCGGAGGTGTCCGATCCCGAAATCCCGGTCATCTCGATCGTCGACCTGGGCATCGTGCGCGACGTGCGGCTGGACGACGGCACCTGCATCGTGACCATCACGCCGACCTATTCCGGCTGCCCGGCGATGCAGGTGATCGCCGAGGCGATCACCGAAGCGCTGCACGCTCACGGCGTCGCCGACGTGCGCCTGAAAAACCAGCTGTCGCCGGCATGGACCACCGACTGGATGAGCGAGGAGGGCAAGGCCAAGTTGTCGGGCTACGGCATCGCGCCGCCAGCCGAACAGGTGATCGACATCAGTGGCCTGAACGGTGGTTCACGCGGCGCGTTGGCGGCCATTTCGCGCCGCCCCCAGCCTCGCTTTTCCATCGTCTGCCCCAACTGCGGCTCCCGCCATACCGAGATCACCAGCCAGTTCGGCTCCACGCCCTGCAAGGCGTTGTATAAATGCCTGGACTGCCGCGAGCCTTTCGACTACTTCAAGTGCCACTAACGACCATGAGCAAATTCCACCCGCTGACCGTCTCGCAAGTGCGCAACGAAACGCGCGACACCATCGCCGTCACCTTTGCCGTGCCGCCCGAGCTGCGGGACATCTTCCGCTTCCAGCAGGGCCAGCACCTGACCCTGCGCGCATTGATCGGCGACGAGGACGTGCGCCGCTCGTACTCCATCTGCTCGGCGGTGCAGGAGGGCGCGCTGCGCGTGGCCATCAAGCGTACGCAGGGCGGCCTGTTCTCCAGCTGGGCCAACGACACGATCAAGCCCGGCTTGACGCTCGACGTCATGCCGCCGATGGGGCACTTCAACGTGCCGCTGGACGCCGCCAACCACAAGCACTACCTGGTCTTTGCCGCCGGCAGCGGCATCACGCCCATCCTGTCGATCATCAAGACCACGCTGGCGGCCGAACCGCACAGCCGCTTCACGCTCTTCTACGGCAACCGCGCCTCGTCGTCGGTGATCTTCAAGGAAGAACTGTCGGACCTGAAAGACACCTACATGGACCGCCTCAAGCTGGCCTACGTCATGAGCCGCGAGCAGCAGGACATCGAATTGTTCAACGGCCGCATCACCAAGGACAAATGCGCGCAGTTCCTGCGGCACTGGGTGCGCGTGGAGGATATCGACGTCGCCTTCATCTGCGGCCCGGAGGACATGATGCTGGGCGTGTCCGAAGCGCTGCAGGAAGCCGGCATGCCGAAGTCGAACATCAAGATCGAGCTGTTCGCCGCCAGCATCCCGAAACACCAGCACAAGCCGCGCGCGCTCGATCCGGCAGCGGTGCGCCACGAGACCGAGGTCACCGTCATCATGGACGGTAGCGCCAGCAGCTTCACCATGGACCAGGACAAGGAATCGCTGCTCGATGCCGGCCTGCGCGCCGGCATCGACATGCGTTATTCCTGCAAAGGCGGCGTGTGTTCCACCTGCCGCTGCAAACTGATCGAAGGTAAAGTCGACATGGACGTCAACTACGCGCTGGAGGATTACGAAATCGCGCGCGGTTATGTCCTTAGCTGCCAGAGCTTCCCCATCACCGACAAGGTCGTCATCGACTTCGACCAGGCTGAATAAAAGAACGGAGACGCCATGAACTACGAGAACATCCTTTTTGAGATCAACGACGGCATCGCCCAGCTGACGCTGAACCGTCCCGATAAACTTAATAGCTTCACGCAGGCGATGCACGACGAGGTGCGCCACGCCGTCCACAAGGTCGGCACAGACAAGAGCGTGCGTGTGCTGATCCTCACCGGCGCCGGACGCGGTTTCTGCGCCGGCCAGGACTTGTCCGACCGCGCCGTCGAACCTGGCGCGCGGGCGGTGGACCTGGGCGACTCTGTTGAGAAGAACTACGCGCCGCTGGTGTTGGCGCTGCGCGGCTTGCCAATGCCCGTCATCTGCGCCGTCAACGGCGTGGCCGCCGGCGCCGGCGCCAACCTCGCGCTGGCGTGCGACATCGTCCTCGCCGCCAAGTCGGCATCGTTTGTCGAGGTGTTCTGCAAACTGGGCCTGATCCCGGACACCGGAGGCACCTATTTCCTGCCACGCCTGATCGGCAGCGCCCGCGCCATGGGCCTGACCATGCTGGGCGAAAAACTCAGCGCCGAGAAAGCCGAAGCCTGGGGTCTGATCTGGAAGGCCGTGCCGGACGAGGAGCTCGCCGCCGAAACCATGGCGATGGCGCGCCACTTCGCCACCGCGCCCACCAAGGGCCTGGCCTTCACCAAGCAGGCGCTGTACGCCAGCCCGCACAACACCTTGCAGCAGCAACTGACGCTCGAATGCGGCATGATGAGCGAACTGGGTCGCACCGAGGATTACCGCGAAGGCGTCGCCGCCTTCATGGAAAAACGCGCACCGCAATTCCAGGGGAAATAAGCATGGCAGCTCTCAGCAAAGACCGTCTGGTCGCCGTCATCGGCAGCGGCGCGATGGGCGCCGGCATCGCGCAGGTGGCCGCCGTCGCCGGCTACACCGTCAAGTTGTACGATACCCGTCCCGAAGCGGTGGCCAAGGCCATCTCCGATATCGCGCTGGTGTTCAACAAGCTTGTGGCGAAGGAGCGCATGAGCGCCGTCGCCGCGGCCGCCGCCATCGCCCGCCTGCGGGCCGCCGTCACGCTGGACGACGTGGCCGGCGCGGGCCTGGTTGTCGAGGCCATCGTCGAGAACCTCGACGCCAAACGTGGCCTGTTCGCCGAGCTGGAAGCGATCGTCGCCGACGACTGCATCCTCGCCACCAACACCTCGTCGATCTCGGTCACCGCCATCGCGGCCAAGCTGCGCAAGCCGGAGCGCCTGGTCGGCATGCATTTCTTCAATCCGGTGCCGTTGATGGCGCTGGTCGAAGTGATCAGCGGCCTGGCCACCGACGCGGCCGTCGCGCAGACCGTTTGCGACACGGCCGCCGCGTGGGGCAAGAACCCCGTGCACGCCAAGTCGACGCCGGGCTTCATCGTCAACCGCGTCGCGCGGCCATTTTATGCCGAGGGCTGGCGCCTGCTGGGCGAGCAGGCCGCCGATGCCGCGACTATCGACGCCGTCATGCGCGAAGCGGGCGGCTTCCGCATGGGGCCATTCGAGTTGATGGACCTGATCGGGCATGACGTCAATTTCTCGGTGACGCAATCGGTGTTCAACGCCTACTTCAACGATCCGCGCTTCACGCCGTCGGTGCTGCAGCAGGAGATGGTCAACGCCGGATACCTTGGCAGAAAATCGGGACGGGGATTCTACGTCTACGGCGAAGGTGCCACCGCTTCGCCACAACCGCAAACCGAGGCCGCGCAGCCGGTGCCGGAATTCGTCAGCTACACCGTCGAACAGGGCGCGAAGGCGGGCGCACCGCGCGTGGCGGGCAGTTCGGTGGCCGACGCGTTGGCCGGGCGTCTGCGCGCGGCCGGCATCACCGTCACCCATCGGCAGTCGCCGGAGGCGCGCGGCCACGCCGCTGGTGCGGACGGTGCGCCGGCGTTCCACTGCAACGGCGCGGCCGTCTACCTGACCGACGGCCGCAGCGCCACCGAGCGGGCGCGCGACAACCAGCATCCGGATACCGTGTTGTTCGACCTCGCGCTGGACTACGCCACCGCCACCCGCATCGCTGTCACTTGCGCCGATCAATGCTCCCCGGCCGCGTATCAGTCGGTGGTGGGGCTGTTCCAGGCGGCCGGCTTCGCCGTCACGCGTCTGGACGACGTTCCCGGCATGGCCGTCATGCGCACCGTCGCCATGCTCGCCAACGAGGCGGCGGACGCCGTCAACCAGGGCGTATGCAGCGCCGAGGCGGCGGATATCGCCATGCAGAAAGGCGTCAACTATCCGCGCGGGCCGCTGGCTTGGGCGGATGCGATAGGCATCGGCCAGATCGTCACGGTGCTGACCAACCTGGCCGCCAGCTACGGAGAGGACCGATATCGGGTCTCGCCGCTGCTGCGCCGCAAGCACGCCAGCGGAGCGGTTTTTCATGCATAAGCCGCTTTCTTCGTCCTCGATCCCGCCGTCCGCCGATTCCCAAGCGTTGGCGGAAAAAGTCGCCGACGCGATGTTCTCGCGCGATCCCGCCTCAAAGGGCTTGGGCATGACGATCAACGCGGTCGGTCCCGGTCGCGCCAGCATGTCCATGACCATACGCGCCGATATGCTCAATGGACACCAGAGCTGCCACGGCGGCTTTATCTTCACGCTGGCCGACAGCGCGTTCGCATTCGCCTGCAACAGCTATAACCTGAATACGGTCGGCGCGGCCTGCACCATCGATTACCTGGCGCCGGGCAGGCTGCACGACATCCTAACCGCCGAAGCGGTGGAGCTGGCGCTGAATGGCAAGAGCGGCGTTTACGACGTCACGGTCAGTAACCAGGAGGGGCGCACGGTCGCCCTGTTCCGGGGTAAATCGCTGCGCGTCGGCGGCGAAGTCATATAAAAAGCAACGAGGAGACACCGATGGTCCAACGCATTCCCGAGCCGTCCGATCTGGAACCGATCGAACGCGCCAGCAAGGACGAGCTTCAGGCCTTGCAGCTGCAGCGCATGCGGTGGTCGCTGAAGCACGCCTATGACAACGTGCCGCACTACCGCGCCGCCTTCGACGCCGCAGGCGTGCATCCGGACGACCTGCGCACGTTGGCTGATATCGCCAGCTTCCCGTTCACCGGCAAGAAGGAACTGCGCGACAACTACCCGTTCGGCATGTTCGCCGTGCCGCGGGACCAGGTGGTGCGGGTGCACGCGTCGAGCGGCACCACGGGCAAGCCGACGGTGGTCGGCTACACGCAGAACGACATCGACACCTGGGCCAACGTTGTCGCGCGGTCGATCCGCGCCGCGGGCGGGCGTCGCGGCGACATGGTGCACATCTCCTACGGCTACGGCTTGTTCACGGGCGGCTTGGGCGCGCATTATGGCGCCGAGCGTCTTGGCTGCACGGTCATCCCGATGTCCGGCGGCCAGACCGAAAAGCAGGTGCAACTGATCGAGGACTTCAAACCTTCGATCATCATGGTTACGCCGTCGTACATGTTGAACATCATCGAGGAGTACCAGCGCCAAGGCCTCGACCCGGTCGCCAGTTCGCTCAAGGTCGGGATCTTCGGCGCCGAGCCGTGGACCGACGCCATGCGCGCCGAGATCGAACAGCGCGCCGGTATCGACGCGGTGGACATTTACGGCCTGTCCGAAGTCATGGGGCCGGGTGTCGCCAGCGAGTGCATCGAAAGCAAAGACGGTCCGGTGATTTGGGAGGACCACTTCTACCCGGAGATCATCGATCCAGACACGGGAGAGGTGCTGCCGGACGGCGAAGAGGGCGAACTGGTATTCACCTCGCTGAGCAAGGAAGCGCTGCCGATCATCCGCTACCGCACGCGCGACCTGACACGGCTGCTGCCGGCCACCTCGCGTTCCATGCGCCGCATCGGCAAGATCACCGGCCGCTCGGACGACATGCTGATCATCCGGGGCGTCAACGTCTTCCCGTCGCAGATAGAGGAATTGATACTCAAGATGCCCAAACTGGCGCCGCAATACCAGTTGATCGTTTCCCGCGACGGCCATCTGGACAAGCTCGATGTGCTGGCCGAACTGCGCCCCGAAGCAGGCGACCTGCCGGCCGGCGAAACCGAGGCGCTGGCCGGGGAGCTGGAACAACGCATCAAAACCAATGTCGGCGTCACCACCAAGGTGCGGCTAATGGCCGCCAACGGCATCGAACGCACGCTGACCGGCAAAGCGCGCCGTGTCGTCGACCAGCGGCCGCGCGACCGCGCCTGAGAGGAAACCATGGTCAAGGTCTATGAGATTAATGGCGTCACTCCGGTGGTCCATCCGAGCGCCTACGTGCATCCCAGCGCGGTACTGATCGGCGACGTCATCGTCGGCCCGCGCTGCTATGTCGGTCCGCTGGCGGCGCTGCGGGGCGACTTCGGACGGCTGATCCTGGAGGAGGGCGCCAATCTGCAGGACACCTGCGTGATGCACGGCTTCCCCGGAGCCGACACCGTCGTCGAGCAGGACGGCCATATCGGCCATGGCGCCGTGCTGCACGGCTGCCGCATCGGACGCAACGCGCTGGTCGGCATGAACAGCGTGATCATGGATAACGCCGTTATCGGCGCCGACAGCATCGTCGCCGCCATGACCTTCGTCCGCGCCGGCATGGAGGTGCCGGCCCGCAGCCTGGTGGTCGGCACGCCGGCCAAGGTGGTGCGCGAGCTGCGCGACGACGAGATTCAATGGAAGACCGCCGGCACCGGCCAATACCAGGAGCTGGCCGTGCGGTCCATGCAAACCATGCGCGAGGTCGACGCGCTGACCGAAGTGGAAGCGGACCGCAAGCGCATCGAGTGGGAAAGCTCGCTGCCGCTGCACCTGCACAAGAACGCCTCGGCATAAATCACGGAGAACACAACATGGCACGAATTTCAACCCCGGTATCAACCCTGCAAAGCCTGATCGGCGGCCGCTGGATCGGCCGCGAAGCCTCGACGCCGCTGCACAGCGCCTTGAACAACTCGCTGATCTATCACACCCACGCCGAGCGGATCGACTTCGGCGAAGCCGTCGCCTATGCCCGCAAGGCCGGCGTGCCGGCGCTGATGAAGCTGGACTTCCAGCAGCGTGCCGCGCGCCTAAAGGCGCTGGCGCTGTATCTGGTCGGCCGCAAGGAGGAGCTGTACGCGATCTCGCATCTGACCGGCGCCACCCGCGCCGACAGCTGGGTCGACATCGAAGGCGGCACCGGTACCTTGTTCGCCTACGCCAGCATGGGTGGGCGCGAACTGCCGTCGTCGAACGTGCTGCATGAAGGTCCGGCCATGGCGCTCGGTAAAAACGGCGGCTTCGCCGGCACCCACATCCTCGTGCCGCGAGGCGGCCTTGCTGTGCACATCAACGCCTTCAACTTCCCGATCTGGGGCCTGCTGGAGAAGTTTGCCCCCAGCTTCCTGGCGGCGATGCCGTGCATCGGCAAGCCCGCCACCGCCACCAGCTACCTGACGGAGGCGGTGGTGCGCATGATGCACGAATCCGGCCTGCTGCCGGAAGGCGCGCTGCAACTGGTCATCGGCGGCACCGGCGACCTGCTGGACCGTTTGGATGGCGCCGACGTCGTTACCTTCACCGGCTCCGCCGACACCGCCGCGAAGCTGCGCGTCAACCCCAACCTGATCGCCAACTCGGTGCCCTTCACCGCCGAAGCGGACTCGCTCAACTGCGCCATCCTGGCGCCGGACGTCACGCCGGACGACGCCGAATTCGATCTGTTCGTGAAGGAGGTCGCGCGCGAGATGACCGGCAAGGCGGGGCAGAAATGCACAGCGATCCGCCGCATCATCGTCCCGGAGAACATGGTCGACGCGGTTGGCACGCGGCTGCGCGAACGCCTGGCCAAGGTCAGTGTCGGCGATCCGTCGGTCGAGGGCGTGCGCATGGGCGCGCTGGCGTCCAGGGACCAGCAGCGCGACGTCGCAGGGCGGCTGGCGATGCTCGCGCGCGGCAACGAGGTGCTGTTCGGTGAACAAGACGGGTTTAACCCATTGGGCGACGGCGTCGCCGACGGCGCCTTCTTCGCGCCGACGCTCCTGTTGTGCCGCGACGGCATGGTCAACGACGCCGTGCACGATGTCGAGGCCTTCGGCCCTGTCAGCACCATCATCAGCTACAACGGCATCGACGAAGCGCTGGCGCTTGCCGCGCGCGGCAAGGGCAGCCTGGTATCGACCCTTGTAACGAAGGAACCGGCCATAGCCGCCTACGCCGTGCCGGTGGCCGCCGCCTCGCACGGCCGCGTGCTGATACTGGAGCGCGAAGCGTCGGTCGACTCGACCGGCCACGGCTCGCCGCTGCCGCAGCTCAAGCACGGCGGCCCGGGGCGCGCTGGCGGCGGCGAGGAGCTGGGCGGCATCCGCGCGGTGCGCCACTTCCTGCAACGCGCGGCGGTGCAAGGATCGCCGACGATGTTGGCGGCCGTCACCGGAGAATACGTGCGCGGCGCCAGGGTGCAGGAGAGCGAAGTGCACCCGTTCCGCAGGCATTTCGAAGACCTGAAGATCGGCGACTCGCTGCTCACGCATCGCCGCACGGTGAGCGAGGCGGACATCGTCAACTTCGGCGGCGTCTCGGGCGACTACTTCTACATGCACTTCGACGACATCGCCGCCAAGGACACGCAGTTCGGCAAGCGCATCGCGCACGGCTACTTCGTGCTGTCGGCCGCCGCCGGGCTGTTCGTCTCGTCGGCTCCGGGACCGGTGTTGGCCAACTATGGGCTGGACAACCTGCGCTTCATCACGCCGGTCGCCATCGGGGACACTATCCGCGCGCGCCTGACGTGCAAGCGCAAGGTGGACCGCAACCGCACCGACGACAAGGGCGTCGGCCAGGGCGTGGTCGCGTGGGACGTGCAGGTCACCAACCAGAGCGACGAACTGGTGGCCAGTTACGACATTCTCACGCTGGTGATGAAGCGCGCGTAATGGAAGGTAGGGGGAGGGCGCTTTCCTTTTTGGTCGCCGCCGGTACAATAGCGCTTTATTTTTAAGCAGGCTGCATTCATGGCGAGCATCACCAAACACAAAATCGTTCTCAACCCGCTGGAAAACCCGCGCAGCTGGCTGACCATCGCCGTGGCGGTGCTATGCCTGTTTGTGGTGACGCAGCTGCCGCGTGGCTGGGACCTGGTCGGCGTGCTACGGATAGTTTTGCTGGGCTTCGCCGGCTACATCGCCTCGGCGGCGATCGAGCACCTGCCGGTACGCGGCATGGTGTCGGCGGAGGCCAGCACCGCCTTCCTCGGCCGGATCGCCCAATTCGGCTACATCCCGGCGGAGGAAACGGCGCAAGGCCGCACCTTCGTGCGCAAAAGCGCCTCGCCGCTGCGCGCGATGTTCGGCCCGATCATCGTCGGTCGGCCGGTCGGAAACGAATTCCCCGTCACCGTCCCCCTGCGCTTCCACCGCGCCCTCAAACGCATCGGGGCCTGAGCATAGCCGCACCACTAAAACACGAACCCTGCGGGGGTCACCTGCGGGGGTCAAGTCTGACATTCGGACACGAGCTGAACAGCATTGTGCTTCAGTCCGTGTCCGAATGTCAGACTTGACCCCATTTCTTTGGTTAACTGAGGACAACCTTCCGGAAAACCTCGTAGCCTACCAGCGCGAAAAAGATATATGCGCACCACGGGATGACAAACGCCGGCACCGCCGCGATATATATCGCCTTGTCCAGGATCGTGTAGATCGAGGAAAAGGCGAAAGCCGCCGCCAGCACCCAGTTTTTCTGCTTCGTGAAAAGACCGACACACGTTATCGAGGCGGCCAGGCTGAGTATCGTCGCAGTCTGCATCGTCACTCTCAGCGCGCCAAGCCGAACGGATCGTCGATGCTGTGCGCCGGTTCGGTGAACCACTTCGGGCCGTTTTCGGTCATGTAGAAATGGTCTTCGTGGCGCACGCCGAATTCGCCGGGGATGCAGATCATCGGCTCGTTCGAGAAGCACATGCCCACGTCCAGCGGCGTCTTGTTGCCGCCCACCAGATACGGCCACTCGTGGATATCGAGGCCGATGCCGTGACCGGTGCGGTGCGGCAGGCCTGGCAGCTTGTAGCCGGGTCCGAAACCGTCGGCCTCCAGCGAACGTCGCGCCGCTTGGTCCACTTCCTCGCACGGCACGCCCAGTTGCGCCGCGTTGAAGGCCGCCAGTTGCGCCGCCTTCTCGCTGTTCCACACCGAACGCTGACGCTCGCTGATCTCGCCGTACACATAGGTGCGGGTGATGTCGGAAATGTAGTTGTGCAGCTTGCAGCCGGTATCGATCAGCACCGTGTCGCCCGGCTTGAGCGTCTGCACATAGCTCACGCCATGCGGATACGCGGTCGCCTCGCCGAACAGCACGATGACGAAATACGAACCCGTGGCGCCGACCTTGCGGTGCGCGCGGTCGATGAATTCCTCCACTTCTACAGTGGTGATCCCCTCGCGCAGAATGCTGGCGGCGGCCACATGGACCGCCATCGTCATGTCCTTGGCGCGCTGCATCAGGGCGATTTCGTTGGCCGATTTGCGGGTGCGGCAGTGCGCCGTCACGGTGCTGGCGTTCTCCAGCGCGTAGCCTTCGGCCAGCGGACGGATGCCGTCGAAGATGAAGAAGGCGGCGCTTTCGCAAATGCCGACGCGCGGCGCGGCCGCACCGGCGGCGGGCGCGATGCCCATGCGTTTGAGCGTATCGATGAACAGCTGGTAGGGGCTCTCATGCTCTTGCCAGCAGTTGACCGCGCCCTCGACCAGCATGAAGTCCTTCAGCGTGCTTTCCTCGAACGCGGGGGCGATGTATTCGACCGCGCCGCTGGCGGGGATGATCGCGCCGACCATGCGTTCGCTGGCGTGCCACTTGGTGCCGGTGAAGTAGGTCATGTTGGCGCCGGCGTTGACGTAGATCGCCGCGATGCCCTGCTGGCGCATGAAGGCCTGGGCGCGTTCGACGCGCTGCAGATGCTCTTCCTTGCCGATCGGGACCGCGCCCGCGGTCATATCGGATAACGTCGACAAAGCCTGCTCTATGGTCTTTCCGCCAATGGTCATTTTTTTAACATCCCTGTTTGAGTTTTCGAACGTGTGCGGAGCCGGTCCGCGACAGCCCCTGATGATAGCAGTTTTGCGCACGGCGCTTGCCGCCCGGTCATCGTGCCGTAACAAGCAAATGATAGTGTGCCGGCTTCTCCGCACTCACTTTCAGGACAATAGCATGCAGCGCAAAAAAACCTTCTCCACCCGTCTTCTGTTGATTCCGACGGCCGCCGCCATCCTGGTGGCGGCCGTCGCGTGCGGCGGCGGCGATGAACCGGTCAACAGCAGCGTGCCGCCGTTGCCGAGCGGCCGCTGGATCGCCGGCGATCTGCACACCCACACCACGCAGTCGGCCGACGCGGATGTCAGCCAGACGCTGGACAAGGTTCTGAGCAAGGCTTTCACCACCTTTGGCCTGGACTGGATGGCGGTGTCCAACCACCTGCGCGTATCGACGCGCGACGAGAAGGGCAACAAGCTCGATACGTCGATTCCGATGTCGATCGGCGCGGAGCGCTACGAGATCCCGCATGTGCAGGCCTTGCAGGCGGCCGGCACCTACGCCGACAAGCTGATTTTCAGCGGCTTCGAATGGGATATGCCGACCCACGACCATATCGGTATCGGCCTGTTCCAGGGAACCGACAAGCTGACCGCCAGCACCAAGGGCATGAAGGAATTCGAATACCTGTTCACCACCCGCGACCCGGCCATGTTCGACGCCGCCGACGTCGCCGCGTGGAAGGCGAAGTACGGCGAGACCCGCTACAACAAGACCGCCGACGACGCGCTCAAGGCGATCAGCTGGTTGAAGGATAACTATCCGGACACCAGCTACGCGGTCATCAACCACCCGTCGCGCAACAAGGGCAGCTACACGGTCGATGACTTCCGCCGCTTCAACGACATCGCGCCGAACATCATGTTTGCCATCGAAGGCATGGTTGGCAACCAGATGGAACCGGATCGCGGCGGCTACACCGCCGCCTACACGCCGGAAAACGCGCCGCTGCGCGCCTATGGCGGCGTCGATTACGTGGTGGCCAAGGTCGGCGGCGTGTGGGACGCGCTGCTGGGCGAAGGGCGCCGCGTCTGGAACCTGACCGATTCCGACACACACTTCAAGATCGTCAACGGCAACAGCAGCGGCTACTTCCCGGGCGAGTACGCGAAGAACTATGTGTTCAACGCAGCCCAGGGCGTGCCGGCCATGAAGGACCTGCTGCAAGGTCTACGTTCGGGAAAAATGTTCTCGGTCTACGGTGATTTGATCAACGCGCTGGACTTCAACCTGGCCAGCAAGGACGATCGCAAGGAGATGGGCGGCGAGTTGAAGGTGGCCAGCGGCGAGAAGGTGGTCGTCACGATCCGCTTCAAGACTCCCGCGAAGAACAACTACGAGAAGCCGGTCGACAGCGGCACCGCCGCCAACGTCAAGCCGGTGGTCGATCACGTCGACCTGATCGTCGGCGATGTCGGACCCAAAGCAGCCCAGGGCAGCGCCGCCTACAGCGTGGCCACCAACGCCAGCGCCAAGGTGGTCAAGCGCTTCACCAGCGCCGACTGGAAGGTCGACGCCGACGGCTACTTCACCATCAGCTACGAGACCACCGCCAGCAAGAACCAGTACTACCGCCTGCGCGGCACCAATCTCGGCACCGATGTCGCCGGCCTGACCCAGGGCGGCGAGCCGCTGGCGGACCAGCGCACCGGCACCACCGACAACACCCAGCGCTTCAACGACATCAACGACCGTAACTACCGCAGCCTGTGGTTCTATTCGAACCCGGTGTTCGTCACGCTGCGGTAATCGGAACTGCCCTCACTTGGCGAGCAGGCTGACCTTGTCGAGGACGAAGGAGGTCTTCAGCGATGCGTTCTCGCGCATCGCGAAGTGCAGCGTCACCTGCTTGCCCCTGAACTCACTGAGATCGAAGGTGCGGATCTTGTAGCCGTCGGCGGCATCGGCGTTGGAGTAGGTGGCCAGCGTACGCAGCACCCGGCCCAAGCTGCCGCGTACCGTGACCACCAGCGTGTCGTGGGCGGTGTTGGTGGTGTCGGCGCTGTCGATGTGCAGCGCGAAGCTCAGCTCCGCGCTGGTCGATTCCGCCGGTATCGTCACCGCCTGGGCCAATGTCTGGCTGGTCTTCCGGCCTTTGCCGCCCATCCAGGCGAACCTGGTGCCCTCGTGCGCGGTCTGGCCGGGCAGGCTGCCGATGGTGCTGGTGGTGCCGCGCCAGCCCGAGGTTCCGTCTTCGAAACCGCCATTGACAACAAGTTCGGTGGCATCGTCGCCGCCGCCGTTTTCGTCGATATCGGCGCCGACGTTGATGGCGGCGTAGGCGCGTTTGACGGCGACGGCTTCCTTGGAGTCGGCGCCGTACAGTTCCTGGGCGGACGCCAGCACCTTTTTGCGGGCATCCGCATAGTTGGTGGACGATGTGAACTTGGTGGTCAGCGCCTTGAACCAGATGCGATAGGCCTTGTCGTTGCCGATCCCGGTCATCGCCGCCGGCTGCTTGACCAGGTATTTGCTGTAATGGTCGCTGGCGGGATCGGCGTTCGATCCCTGGGACAGGAAGTAAAACATGCGGTTGTTCGGGCCGCTGGAGTAGTGCACGTCCAGTCTCTTGAGTGAGCTGCTCCAGGCATCCGGGCTGCTTCCGTCCTTGCTCGGCTTGTACATCCAGCGCAGCGGTTCACCGCTCTTGCTAATCTCCTTGCCCGTCATCCAATCGTTGCCGGTCGCCGGCACCACGTCGCCGGTGCCGCCCGCGCGCGCATAGGCTTCCACCATGTCGCCGCCGATGTCGGAGTTCGATTCGTTCAAGCCGCCCGACTCGCCGGAGTAGATCAGGTCCGCCGTGGACGCGGTGACCCCGTGCGACATCTCGTGGCCGATCACGTCGATCGATCCCAGGCTATAGAAAAAGGAGCCGTCGCCGATGTACATGCACTTGCAGCTGTCGTCGTAGAAGGCGTTGTCGTAGTTCTTGTCGACGTGGACGGCGATGTAGGTCGAGGTATTGTTCCCGTCCAGCGACTGCCATCCCAGTACGTTCTTGTTGGTGTCGTAGGTGTTCATCAGGCCCCATAGCGCGTTGACGGCGGCGGTCTGTCCATTGGCGTCGGTGGTGCTGCCGCCGTTGTACTGCAGGCCGTCGCCCCAGGTGTTGGTGCTGTTGGTGTACACGCTGCCGGGGTTGGGATTGTTGGACGAGCTGTGGTTGGCGTTGGTGATGGCCATGCCGCCGAATTTGCCGCCGGTGCCGCGCATCGGGTCGAGCATCTGGAATGTGCCGCCCGATTGCGAGGTACTGATCGGCACCTCGCCGTTATACTGGCTCTTGCCCTGGCCGATGACCGTTTGCAGCGCTTTCCATTGGTCGATGATCGCGCCGGTCCGGGCGTTGACCACGGTGTCGTAGTAAAACGGCTTGCCGTCCTGCGCCATGCGGGTCTGCACATAGTAGGCCAGCTCGTGGCGCTCGACCACATCCTGGACATCGAGCGCATTGAGTTCGGCTTCCGGTTTGTTGGCCGCCGAGGCCACGCGCACCGTCTTCATGATCGGATAGAGCAGCAGTTCGGCGCTCGGCGTCCAGCGGTGAACACCATGCGGCGAGACCGACCTCACGGCGACATCGATCGCTTGTTCGGACGTCAGCTCCGGTTTCATGTCCACCGGCGTGGCGGCCGCGCCGGGGACCAGGCCGGGGCGGCGGTCCGAGACCGAGGAACTGATGATCTCCCCGGCGTTGTTGGTGACCACCACCGACTCGGAGCCGAACACCCGCAGGCCCTTGAAGGTGTGCTGCGCGCGCGTGATCTTCTGGCCGACGACGCCGGGATGCTGGGCGCTGATGCGGAATCCGTAGTCGGCCGGGACGCCGCGCGACCTTTCGAGCGCGGTCAGTTTCGATACCAGTCCCGCGCTCTCCTGCGGGGACGGGGGCGCGATCGGCGCCGCCATCAGCTGGATGGCCGCTTGCGCCGTGGTGGTCGCGGCCATGGCGGCGGTGGCGATGCATGCGGCGATGCGTGTGATAAGTAGGGGCGTGTGCAGGTTCATCTCATCCTCCGAATCCGTTCCGGCGGGCATCGATTGATGGCGCCGAGTCCGCAAAAGCGGATGAGTCACGCTAGACCGTCCGCGCCTGTGGTGTTATGTCCCAGATCAAAAAATATTATTAATCATGCACTACTTTTTATCGCCGCCCTGCGAGACGGTGAAAAGATCGTGGGGATACGTGAAGACCCAATCGGCATAGCGCGATTTTTTGGCCAGGCCGGCGTCGTCGTCGTCGAAGTTGTCCTGTTTGATCGGCCGTTGCGTGGACGCGGAGCGGATGCCGACGATGCGACCCTGCTGCAGCACCAGATGCCAATCGGCCTTGCCGGTGACCGGATCGGTGTACAGCCGGCGCAGGTGGCGTCTGGGATTGGCGAAGCGCGGGTCCTTCAGCAAGTCCTCCATCGTCAGCGGGTACTGGTTCTGGCCCGCCGCGCCGGCGTTGTAGTAGCGCTCCAGCGCGTGACGGAACTCGTGGCCGATGAAGAGCAGCTCACGCTCCTTGTCGCGCCGGGCGGCGGTCGCGTACAGGTCCGCGCCGATGGTCAGGCCGACGCCCATGAACGCCACCAGCATCAGCGTCCACAGGTAGGCAAAGCCGTGCTGGCGGCGTTGGCTAGAGCTGTTGATATGGCGTGCCATCGCGTGTCTTTCCCTTGGCGCCGCTGCGGATATCGGCCACGCCGGGCTTCTCGGCGTCGGCGGACGGCAGCAGTTGCCAGGTCGATGCGGATTCCGTCACCGGGTCCAGCGGGATTTTGCGGAAGTAGTGGTGGTTCACCAGGTCGGCCAGCGCGGCCGGATATTCGCCTTTGTCGGCGTAGTATTTGTCGATGCCGCTGCGCAGAACCTGCAGGTTCTCCCTCAAAGCGATCTCCCTCGATTTGTCGACCGAGCTGAAATAGCGGGGCAGGGCGATCGTCAGCAGCAGCGATATGATCGCCAGCACCACCAGCAGTTCGACCAGCGTAAATCCCTTGTTTATTCTGTTCATGAGGTCACCATAGGCGGAGCGGAATGCCGTTCAGTCCCGTTTTCGTGGAGCGGGAACTGATGTCGAAAACGTCCTCGCCCTCGGCCGGGTTGTCCGGCGGCGACGCATAGGAGCGCAGGGCCCAGCCGCCGCCGGCGCCGGCGCTGGCGAAGCCGTTGCCATTGCCCTCGGGCGGCGCGAAGGGATCGCGCGGCAGGCGGCGCAGGAAGTACATATTCTGCTTGCGCGGGCTGCGCAGGTCCGGCACGCCGTTAACCAGGTCTTCCAGCTTTTTCGGATAGCCGGAGTCGCCGATCGCCAGTTTGATGCGGCCGTTGTCGGCGGCCCGTTTGTAGGCGTCGATGGCTTCGCGGATCTCGATCAGCGCGGTGCGCAGTTGACGCTCTTGCTCGCGCTGCACCGCCACCTGCGCCATCGGCGCGGCCACCATCGCCAGCGTCGCAAGGATGGCCAGTGTGATCATCAGTTCGATGAAGGTGAAGCCGCGCTGGCTTTTGCGAGGCATGGCTATTGGCCCTTCCTCGGCGCATACGTCGCCTGGCCGGCGGGTTCCGGCTTGGCCGCCTGCGGCATCAGCGCGCTATCGGCGCCGGTCATGCCGGAACCGCCGCCGATCGCCGGGTTGTCCGCCACCGGCTGCGTGGGCACGCCGTCTTGTGCCACGCCCTGCGCCATGTCACCTGCCGAGGCCAAGGTGACGCCGGATTGACCGCGTCCACCGACATCGGATTCGGTGCCCGAGTAGAATTCCGCCGCCGGCAGTTCCGGGCGCTGTATCGAGCGCAGGATGCGCGGCGTGATCGACAGCACGATCTCGCTGCGGGTCGAGTCGTCCTTCTGGCTGCCGAACAGGCGGCTCATCATCGGCAGATCGCCGATGCCGGGGATCTTGTTGGCGGTGGTGCGGTCCTCGTCGTTGATCAGCCCCGCCAGCACCTGGGTCTCGCCGTCCTTCAGCCGCAGCACCGTGGCCGCGCTGCGCGTGCCGATCTGGTAGGCCTGCGTGCCGGATTTGCTGATGATCTCCTTGACCACGCTGCTCACCTCCAGGTTGATCTTGATGGCCACCTCGTCGTCCAGATACACATTCGGTTCGACATCCAGCTTCAGCCCCACGTCCACATAATTGACGCTGTCGGCGCTGACGCCATTGTTGGTCGTCACCGTGATCACCGGCACGCGGTCGCCGATCAGTACCTTGGCCTTGTCCTTGTTACGCACGCGGATACGCGGATTGGCCAGGATATTGCTGTCCGTGTCGGTCTTGTTGGCGTTCAGCTTCACCGAACCCAGTTCGAGGCCGATCTTGCCGCTGTTGATGTGCCGCAGATCGCCCACATTCAAGGCGCCGAACTCGCCGCTGCCGAGCAGGGTCAGGCCGGCCGAATCGGGCCAGCGGATGCCCAGCTCCTGGCCGCGCGTGCGCTTCACCTCCAGCACCTCCACCTCCAGCATGACTTCCGGATCGGCCACGTCCTGCATGGCGATGATCCGTTCGGCCATGCGGATCATGGCCGGTGTGTCGCGCATGATGATGCTGCCGATACGTTCGTCGGTGACGATGTCCCTGGCCTTGAGCAGCGTCTTGAGCGAGAACGCCACGGTCTTGACGTCGGCGTTCGCCAGCAGGAAGTTGCGCACCACCAGCTGCTGGTAGTCCTTCACCTTCTGCGGATTGTTGGGATAAATGGTAATGGAACGGTCGCCGGTGATGCTTTGCTCCAGTTGATTTGCGCTGAGCAGCATGCCGATGGCCTCCTCGATGCTGGTGTCGCGCACCGAGATCGTCGCCCGCAGCGCGGGATCGACCTCGCGGTCGAAGACGAAGTTCAGGCCCGATACCTTGCCGATGAAATCGAACACCGCGCGCACCGGCGCGTCGCGGAACTCCAGCGTGACCGGTTTGCGGTAGGCGGCCGCCAGCCGTCCGTTGGCCGGCCGCAGGCGCGTTTGCGCGTCGTTCAACCGCGCCTTGAGCCGTAGCAGGTCGCGCTGGCCCGGACGCTGGGCCAGCACGGGACGCAGCAGTTCCTGCGCCTGCTCGAGGTCCGCTTCTCCGCCGCGCTGATAGAGCGCTTCGGCGTCCGCCATCACCTGCTGGTGGCGCTGGTCCTGCGTCAGCGCCGACAGGCCCTGGCGCGCTACCTGGTTGGACGGATCTATCGTCAACGCCTGCTCATACAGCTTGGCCGCCTCCGCGCCCTGGCCCTTGAGGCGCAGCGCGTCGGCGCGGCTGTTCATGGCGTTGACCAGTTTGAGCCTGCGGTTCAATAGAACGATCCGGTATTCGGCGTTGTGCGGGTCTTCCCGCGCCGCCTGTTCCAGCTTGGCCAGTCCCTGGTCGATCTGGCCGGCGTCCAACAGCGCGTTGCCTTCCTTGAAGGTCTGGTTGCCGGCGCAGGCGCACAACAGCAGGCTCGCGGCGATCACGTGGAACCGCATGGCGATGGTCTTGTTCAATTGGTGTCCCCTACGACGAGAGATTGTTTCTGATTGAGCGGTAGATAGATGAAATTCATCGTGTTGCCGCTGACGCTGTCGAGCAGGTAGCTGTCGTTGATTTTTTCGCCGGGACGGGCGACCACGTTCTGGCCATCGATCTGCAGGAAGTAAGCGGTTTTGCCTTCGTCGGTGAAGCGTCCCATGAACTGGAACGGCAGCGGCGGCGGACCCGATGGCGTCGCGCCCTGGCGCGCTGGGGCCGTTGGTTCCACCATCACCTTGAGCGGGGACTGCGGCGCCCAGCTTTGTTTTGCGAACACGTTACCCAGTTCATCGTCCACCACGCGGGAGTGTATTTGCAGATCGACGCCGGACGCGGGCGCCCCTTCCACGGCGTCGATTGCCGGCGGGAGCGCTTCCGGTTGCGGAGTGCCTGCGGGGACGGACACCTCGCGGGTGGTGGCCGCCGCCGGCCCGACCACGCCGCCATCCTGTTCCGGCGCGAACCACGCGGCCAGCAATGTCGCCACGGCCACCGTGCCAAGTACGATTTTCCTCATCGCCGCTCCTCATGCCTGCGCACCAGCAGAACGAACTGGATGCGGGCCTCGACCTCGCCCGCCTCGATCTGCTCACGCTTGAAGGCGACCGACTCCAGCGTCAGCGTCGGCAGCGTTTGCAGCGCGGTGATGAGGAAGTCTTGAACGTTGGCGAAATCGGCTTTGACGGGCAGCGTGATCCGGTAGCGCAGGAATCCGGCGTTGCCGTCCTGCTCAGGCTTGTATTCCGCCTTGGCCAAGGGAATGTTGTTTTGCTGCGCCACCCGGACCAGTTCCTTGAGCTGGTCGGGAATCGCATCGTGCGGAGGCAGGTGATTGAAGAACGCGGCCACGCCGCTGGCGGTGGTCATCACCGGGGCGCGAGGCATCGCGGCCGTGCGCGCGGCGGTGTTCAGCTGCGCGGTCAGCGAGATCCGTTGCTGTTCCAGTTGCGTCGCATGCCATTGGACCAGCAGCGCAAGCAGGGTGCAAGCGATCCCGATCGCCGCGCCGGCGCCCGTAAGACGCATGTGTCGCCGCGCTTCCCAAACCAGCCGGCTCGCCAGATGTGGGCTTATCCTCAGCTTGATAATTTTGCCGGGTTTTACTGCCGCCATTGTGCCTCCAGCTGGAATTGATACGGGCGCTCGCCGCCACCTTGCGCCGTCCCGGTCATCTCGTGCTTGAGCAGATACACCGACCGGAATATGCGCTGCTGATTCAGGAAGGCGAGGTAATTGATCATGTCCTGGGCGGTTTCCGCCTCGGCGCTGATTTTCAGGGTGCCGGCGGGTCTCGATGGCGCGGCCGCTTCGCCATCCTGCGCCGGCTCGCCATTCAGATCGAGTCCCAGCAGGGCGATGCGCATATCCTCGCGGGCCTCGATGGTCTTGAGCAGGCGTGTGACAGGCAGGTTCAGTTGGCGCACCGCTTCCGCCACAGCCTTCACCTGAAGATCCATTTGCTGCTGCTGTGCCGGCGCCAGCGCGGGGCGGGTCAGGCGTCGCGGTTGGAGCGTTGCCGACTGCGCGTCGAGCCGGTCTTGCAG
>Ga0105244_10001018_pt1 | contig 23466 bp, 31 predicted proteins | sample KBSM44metaG_FD_80423 | JGI IMG/M metagenome (GOLD analysis project Ga0105244, IMG submission 80423) | Miscanthus rhizosphere microbial communities from Kellogg Biological Station, Michigan, USA - KBS M4-4 metaG | ecosystem: Host-associated > Plants > Roots > Rhizosphere > Soil | place... | reverse complement strand
TGGGTTTGGCGCCCGAAGCCCGCAGAGGCGGTGCTCGGACAGCGACTAGATACTGTGTCCATTGGCTTCTTTTGTGAGGTTTAAAAAAGGCCCCAGTTGCGGGCACGGGCAATCTACTCAGACGGTTACAAAATGTCAACGCATGATTAATTAAATTAACCCATGTTCAGAGTTCATTCAGACAAAGGGCACGGATAAGTTGCATGCTCGATAGAGTTATATACCCAGCGCGGCCAATATCGCCAAGTACAGTAATACCAACCCGCAGGCGCCATAACTGATGCGTTGCCACAGGGGCGACGCCGTGTTGCGCAATACATTCACCAACCCGGCAATCAAAAAACACGACAGCACCGACGCCAGCATGAAACCGGCAAAAAACATCAGCGTCTGCCCATGGCTGGGCGTGGCGCCGACAATGCCGGACAACGCACTGCCGAGCGCGCCCCAATACACAATGTTCTTCGGGTTAGCGAGGGAGATAGCGGCACCCACCGCCAGCGCATTCTGCCCTGAGCGGGCGGGTGCGCTGTCGGCGGCGGGCAAGTGCCATGCGTCGATCAGGCTGCGCAGCCCCAGCCAGGCGAGGTACAGCGCGCACACCACGGTCAGTGGCACGCGCACCGCATCATGCTGGATCAGCAACGCGATGCCGGTCAGGCCAATCACCGCCCATACGGCGTCGCCTACCAGCGAGCCAATCTGCACCAGCAATGCCGGGGTAAAACCGTGGAGCAAGCCCCGGCGCAGCGTCTCTGCCAGCACCGCGCCGGGTGAGAGGCAAAACACAAAACCAAAGACCAATGCGTAGAAAAAGATCGTCAACATGCCTGCTTTCCTTCAAGGGATGGCGGGCAGTGTGAAGAGGGCGCGGGCGGCTGTATTGGACCAGATTGCACGGTTCAACGTTTGAGCACGGCTTGATAGCGCCCAGGCGTGATGCCGTAGGCGGCACGGAAATGCCGGTTGAGGTGGCTCTGGTCGGCAAAGCCCAGGTCATGGGCCACGTCGCTCGCGGCGGCGCCGTTGCGCAGCAGGCCTTTGGCGCGTCGAGTACGCAACTGCATCGCCCATTGCCGTGGGCTCAAGCCGGTTTCTTTCTGGAAAGCGCGCAGCAGGTGGAATTTGGATAAGCCGAGTTCATCGGCCAAGTGGTCCAGGGGCAGCGATTGATGCAACTGCTCGGCGAGCAACGCCTGGGCGCGGCGGATCAGGTTCTTACCGGGCGCCGTGCTGCCTGGTACACGCACACCGCTGACCGCGACCACTTCACCCAACAGCAGCACCAGGGCTTCTTCATTCAACTCACGAACCAGTGGGTCGCGGCTCAAGGCGCCTTGCACCGCTGAGGCAAGACGCTGCGCCAGTTGCGGTTGGAAACACAGCGAGCGATCGAACTCCAAGTGCATCAAGCCAAGATCGGCCGCCAGCTGATCTGCCGGGGCATACAGGCTGACAAATTGCCAAGGCGCGCCCTCGGCCGCGCCACCGCCCTGAATCTGTCCTGGGTTGTACAAGGTGATGGTGCCCGGGCCGGCCTCAAACTCACGACGGTCGAGCCAGACCTTTTCCTCGCCCACCATGTTCACGCCGATCACGCACTCATCGTGGCTGTGTCGCGCAAAGGACAGGCCGGTGCACGTGGTGCTGGTGACTTCGTAGTTGCCCAGCCAGGCGTGTTGCATGGCGCTCATCGTGTCGGCTCGAGGCAGAATGAACGCCGAGCATAACTAAATACTCAGGCGCAACGCGAGCGCAGCAAGGGTGATCAACAGCACTGGCAAGGTCAGCACTATCCCCACTTTAAAGTAGTAGCCCCAGGTAATGTTGATGCCCTTGCGCGCCAGGATATGCAGCCACAGCAGGGTGGCCAGGCTGCCGATCGGCGTAATCTTGGGCCCCAGGTCGCTGCCGATGACGTTGGCGTAGATCATGGCGTCCTTGACCACGCCTACCGCATGGCTGGCTTCGATGGACAGTGCGCCGATCAACACCGTCGGCAGGTTGTTCATCACCGAGGACAGCAGCGCCGTCAGCATCCCGGTGCCCAGCGCGGCACCCCACACGCCATAACCGGCGAAGTTGTCGAGCCAGGTGGCGAGGTAAGTCGTCAGGCCGGCATTGCGTAGGCCATAGACCACCAGGTACATGCCCAGGGAAAAGATCACGATCTGCCAAGGCGCTTCCTTGAGCACCTTGCGCGTGGAAATCTTGTGACCCTTGGCGGCGATCACCAACAGCAACACTGCACAGGCGGCCGAGATGGCGCTGATGGGAATGCCCAAGGGTTCCAACGCAAAACAGCCCACCAGCAGGATGCCCAGCACCCACCAGCCGGCGCGAAACGTGGCGCGGTCATGGATCGCATTGGCGGGGTCATCCAGGTCCGCAGGGTCGTAGGTGGCGGGGATGTCACGGCGGAAGAACCACAGCAGCACCGCCAAGGTGGCGGCGACGCTGACGACGTTCACCGGCACCATCACGGCGGCGTACTCGTTGAAGCCGATCTTGAAGTAGTCGGCCGAGACGATATTGACCAGGTTCGACACCACCAGCGGCAGGCTGGCGGTGTCGGCGATAAACCCTGCGCCCATGACGAACGCCAAGGTGGCGGCCGGCGAAAAACGCAGCGCCAGCAGCATCGACATCACGATAGGCGTGAGGATCAACGCCGCTCCGTCATTGGCAAACAACGCCGACACCAGCGCGCCCAGCAGCACCATGTAGGCAAACAGCCGCCGACCGCGCCCACGCCCCCAGCGCGCCACATGCAGGGCGGCCCAGGCAAAGAAGCCGGCTTCGTCGAGCAACAGGCTGATGACGATCAGCGCGACAAACGTACCGGTGGCATTCCAGATGATGTGCCACACCACCGGGATGTCCGCCAGGCTGATTACCCCGCAGGCCAAGGCCAGGATGGCGCCCATCGTCGCGCTCCACCCGACGCCCAATCCCTTGGGCTGCCAGATGACCAATACGATGGTGAGTAGAAAGATGCCAACGGCTACGAGCATTGAATGTCCCCGGGAAGGATGAAATCGCGTAAGGATTGACCTATGGCATGGCTTTTTAATTCAGCGACAAGTGCCTGAAATTAAAATGAAACACGACTGTCCTAAAGTGCCCGACCATTGGTGATAAAGGAAGTAACCGCGTGACCCGTGCCACTCGCAACCTGCGCAAGACCCTCGATTCCGTCGCGGACAATAACGAAACCGCGGCGTTTGACCTGATGCGCGCCGTCGAAAAACTCGGCGATGAGGTGTTGCGTCAGCGCCTGCTCAATACCATTCACAGGCTCAACCAGGACGCCTACGAGCTGCGCGAAGCCCGCGACGCGGTGGAGCAGGTGTCGGTCAAGCTCGCCTGAGCACGATCGTTCAAGACAAGCCTTTTTTGCACTGGCATGCTTGTCGACTGTTTGTCGATGAGCCGTTTCCATGCCTGCTGCCGTCCCTTTTAACGCCTTTGCTCGTGGCGCTATCGCCGTCATCCCGTTATCCCTGGCCTGCGCGCCGTGGGGACTGCTGGCCGGCTCCATGGCCATCGATGCGCAATTCAGCCCGCTCGAAGCCCAGGGGCTCTCCGCCATCGTGTTTGCCGGCGCCGCGCAATTGGTGGCCATCGGCATGGTCAAGAGTGGCGCCAGCCTGATTTCCATTGTGCTGACCACACTGCTGCTGACCTCCCAACATTTGCTCTACGGCATGCACATGCGCCCCACATTATCGGCGCTCAACACCCGCTGGCGCATGAGCCTGGGCTTTTTGCTGACCGATGAATTCTTTGCACTGGTCAACCACTATGACCGCGAGACCTTCAACCGCTGGTATGCACTGGGTGTAGGCCTGACGTTCTACATCGCCTGGAACCTCTTCACCCTGGCGGGCATTGTGCTCGGCAAAAGCATCCCAGGGCTTGATCAACTGGGGCTGGAGTTCTCGATTGCCGCGACGTTCATCGCCTTGATTACGCCGGTGGTGCGTGACGTGCCGACGGTGGTGTGCGTGGCCGTGTCGCTGCTGTTTTCGGTGTGGCTGAGTTACCTGCACTGGGAGTCGGCCGTGGTGGTGTCCGGGGTGTTGGGGATGAGCGCGGGCTATGCCTGCAAGCGGCTGGGAGTCGGGCAGCAATGATCTACTTCATGATCGTGGCCATGGGCCTGGTGGTATTTTTCAACCGTTACCTGTTTATCGAGCCGCGCCTGCCGGTGCGCCTCAACCGTGGCGCGCGGGAGTTTCTCGGGTTCGCCGTGCCGGGCATGCTGACGGCGATTTGCGGGCCGATCATTTTCCTGGCCGACCATAAGCTCAATCTGAGCCCGGCCAATCCTTACCTGCTGGCGGGCATCAGTGCCGTGGCGCTGATGTTCTGGACGCGCAGCGTGCTGATTACGGTGTTGCTGAGCATGGCGTTGTTCTACCTGTTTCGCTGGTGGCTCTGAACCGCAGGCGAAAAAAAGCCCGCGGGAGAGCGGGCAGAAGGGAGACTTCTTAAAAATGAGCCTGCCGACTATAGGCGGGCCGTTCTCCCTTCACAGTGAAACTAAATTCATTCAGCTGGCAGCGAAGCAGCCCCCGCAGGAGCTTAATGGTAGAGTCGCGTTTTTTTCCAAGGAAGCGATGGCATGCACAAGCTGGTGATTGGCGCGTTGGTGGTGGCAGCACTGTCCGGCTGCGCGGGCTCGAAGATGAAAGACGCGCGGGCTGGCACGCCCTACAAGACCCTGGCGTCGGACAAGGCCCCTCTGGTGGTTGCCCAATGCGTGCAGTTCGGTTGGCAGGATGAAACGGTGTTCGGCGTCGACGCCGGCGGGTTCAAGGAGCCAATAGAGGCGGGTGGTTTTACCGTCTACACCACCGGTGGCGATTATTTCGTCGACGTGCGCAGCGCCGGTGCCGGCTCCACGGTCAATTACTTTGCAGCCGAGACCAGCATGGTCGCCCAACGTCGCTTGGCGGCCCTCGCAACTTGCCTGTAATCCTTTGCCTTAGTCATATTCGGAAAAACCCGGCGGGACAGCCGCCGGACATTGGCCTATCATTCTCCCGCTCGCTCGACGTGATGGCTCTTTACCAGTACACGGACGTCGAGGCCGAAACGTCGGGCGGGCCTCCTCCTTATTCCCTTTGTTCCAGACGCCACCCCTCGGCGTGCCACGCCAACACGTGGGTCGGCTTGATCGCCTGCATGAACGCTTCATCGTGGGAAACCACCAGCATCGCCCCGCAAAATCCCTGCAACGCCTGTTCAAAAGCCCGCACCGATTCCAGGTCCAGGTGGTTGGTGGGTTCGTCAAGCAACAACAGCTGCGCAGGCACTTCACGCCACAAGGCAATGGCCATGGCTGCCTTCAAGCGCTCGCCGCCGCTCAATTGGCCGCACGGTTGGGTCACACGCGTGGCATCCAGTTGCAGCAAGGCCAGGCGTGTGCGCAGTTCGCCCTCAGCCAAGGGCGTGTCGAGCAGGTTGAGTTGCTCAAGGACATTGCGCTGATCGTCCAATAGCGCCAGGTGCTGATCGATATACGCACTTGAAACCTGCACGGCACATTCGCCACTGACAGCCTGCCAATGGCCCGCGAGCACTTTGAGCAGCGTGGACTTGCCACACCCGTTCGGCCCCTGGATGGCAACGCGTACGGGCCCGGCGACGTTAAGCGTGACGTAGCTCGCAGGCGACTGCGGATTCAGCCACGGCAGTTGCGCGTTCTCCAGGGTCAGTACGCTACGGCCGTTGGGCAGTGCCGAGCCGGGCAGGGCCAACAGCGTAGGTGTTTCATCGATCACCCGTTCATAGGCCTGGCGCACCTGGGCATCGAGCTGGTTTTTGTGGGCGTGATGGGCGCTGCGCACGGTGCTGACAATTTCCGTGGCGGCACCTTTCCAGCGAGCCTTGGTAAACCGGTCGACGTTGGCGGTCTCCGCATGTTTGCGTGAACGCGCGGCATTGCGTTGCAGGCTGTCGTGGTCTTTTTGCAGGCGCCGCCGTTCGCGACTGCGCTCCAGGCGGGCATGCTCCAGGGCGGCGACAGCCGCGTGTTGTTCGGTATCGCGCTGCAGGCGATAGGCGTCGTAGTTGCCGCCAAACACCCGGGCGCCGAGGGGCGACAGTTCAATGATGCGTTGCAGGGTGTTCAGCAGTTGCCGGTCATGGCTGACCACCACCAATCCGCCGCGCCACGCCTGTAGCAGCCTTAGCAACCAGGTGCGCCCGGCGCTGTCGAGGTGGTTGGTGGGTTCATCCAGGATCAGCAGTTGCGGCGCGGCCAGCATTGCGCCGATCACCGCGACCCTGGCCAATTGGCCGCCGCTGAGTTGGTCGGCGGGTGTGTCGGCGTTCAGTTGTGTCAGGCCCGCCGCATCCAGCGCTGCGCGCAGGCGATCGGCAAGGTCCCAGCGGTCGTCGATCAGGTCCAGGTCAGCGGCCTGCGCTTGACCGTGTGCCATGCGCTCAAGGGCCGCCAGCGTCGTGGCGGTCCCGGTGATGTCCGCGATGCGTTCGCCGGGTTGAACGGCCAGCGTCTGGGCCACGTAGGCCACCGCCGCCGTGCCCTCTACCGTGCCCGAGGAGGGCGCCAGGCGGCGAGCAAGCAACTGGGCCAGGATACTTTTACCCAGGCCATTACGGCCGACAATGCCGGTGGGTGTGTGATCGATTGACAGGTCAAGGTCTTCCAGCAAGGTCTCGCCATTGGCGAACTGGAAGCACACGTGGTGCAGGGAAACGAGAGCGGGCAGCCGTTTGACGTGAGTCATCAGCACCTCCAAAAAAATGTCCAACAGGCCAACAAGCGCGCCGTGCGACTTGTCGCAGATACATTTTGGAAGGCTTAGTTGTTCACGTTTGCGGTCGTCCCGTGAGTCAGAAGGGAAGCAGAGGCTAACCCAGCTTGGCGCGCTTGGGCAAGTCGGCGGCCAGTTGCTCAAGGAACATCGCCAGAGCGACTTCCTCGGCTTTCAAACCCTTGCGCACCCGAGGCTTGGGCAGCCTGGACAATTCACCCAGGCTGAAATGCTCCAGCACGGCCGGATGGATGTAGCACTTGCGGCACACCGCAGGGGTATTGCCCAGTTGCTTGGCGACGGCCTTGACCGTGGTGACCACATGCCGTTTGGCGTCCGATTCGGGCTGCCATTCCAGTTCGCGCAGCACCGCCAGTGCGAGCGCGGTACCGGCCCAGGTGCGGTAGTCCTTGGCGGTGAAGTCTGCGCCCGTGAGCGTATGAAGGTAGGCGTTGACGTCGTGGGAACTGACGGTATGGCGCTCGCCCTGTTCATCCAGGTATTGAAAGAGGTTCTGCCCCGGCAGCTCCAGGCAGCGTTTGACCACGGTGGCCAAGCGGCGGTCTTTAACGCTGACCTGATGTTCAACGCCGCTCTTGCCGCGAAACTGGAACAGAATCTCGCTGCCCTTGATGTCCACATGGCGGTTGCGCAGGGTGGTCAGCCCATAGGATTTGTTGTCGCGGGCGTATTGGGTATTGCCGACGCGGATCAACGTGGCGTCGAGCAGCATCACCACCGTGGCCAGGACTTTCTCGCGGGTGAAACCAGGCTCGGCGATCTGTGCTTCCAATTGCTTGCGCAGCTTGGGCAGGGCTTCTCCGAATGCCTGCAAGCGCGCGTACTTGTCACTGTCGCGTACTTCGCGCCAGCGCGCATGGTAACGGTACTGTTTGCGGCCCCGGGCGTCACGGCCGGTGGCTTGCAGGTGGCCGCGCGGGTCGGCGCAGATCCACACATCGGTATAGGCCGGCGGCACCGCCAGCGCATTGAGGCGCTGGATTTCGTCCGCGTCAGTAATACGCGTGCCTTTGGCATCGAAGTACTGGAACTTGCCGCGCAAGGTTTTGCGACGGATACCCGGCTGGGTGTCGTCGACGTAATGCAGGTCGCGGGGCAGGTCGGCAAGCAATGCAGAGTCGGGCATGGTGCAACTTCCTTGGCAACGAATCAGACCGGTATGTCTGATGGACCGCACGCGCGTGCGGACGTGCCAAAAGCTTTGCTAGGCCAGTACCGCCACCGCCTTGATCTGTGCCCACAGCACCTGGCCGGCGTGTAGCTGCAACTGGTCGCGGGAGAAGCGGGTGATGCGCGCCAGCAACGGCGTGCCACCTGCCTCCAGGCGCACCAGCACATGGGCGTTGTTGTCGGCGGTGATGTCCTGGGTGACCGTCACCGGCAAGCGGTTGAGAATGCTGCTGTGCTCTTCGGCCTGCAGGCTGAGGCTCACATCCCGGGCCTGGACCTTGACCCGCAGTTGCTTGCCCAGCGCCAACGGCGCGTGGGCCACGCGTATCTGCAGGGCGCTGTCGGGCAGTTGCAGGGTGAGCAATTGATAATCGGCGTCATAGGCGCAGACGGTGCCGTTGACCACCACGCCGGCGTCGTCGCCCAGGGCCATGGGCAGGTCGAGCCGTGCCAGGGTTTCGCCGATCGGCCCGCTGGCCAGGGCCTTGCCGTCGCTGAGCAACACGATGTGGTCGGCCAGCCGCGCCACTTCGTCCTGGGCATGGCTGACATACAGCACCGGGATGTCCAGTTCATCATGCAGGCGTTCAAGGTACGGCAGGATCTCGCCCTTGCGCTTGCTGTCCAGGGCGGCCAGTGGCTCATCCATCAACAGCAGTTTTGGGCTGGTGAGCAACGCACGGGCGATGCCGATGCGCTGGCGCTCGCCACCGGACAAGTGCTGCGGGTGACGATCCAGCAGGTGGCCGATCCCCAGCAATTCGGTGGCTTGGGCCATGTCCACCCGGCGTTGCTCGGGTTTGATGCGCTTGAGGCCGAACTCCAGGTTGGCCCGCACCGACAGGTGCGGAAACAGGCTTGCCTCCTGGAACACATACCCCAGGGCGCGCTTGTGCGGTGGCACGAACAGGCCGCTGCGGCTGTCTTGCCAGATTTCGTCGTTGATCTGGATAAAGCCGTCTTCGGCGCGCTCCAGCCCGGCGATGCAGCGCAGGCAGGTGGTCTTGCCGGAACCCGAGTGACCGTACAACGCGGTCACGCCACGGCCGGGCAGGTGCAGGTCCACGTCCAGCGAAAAGCCTGTGTAGTTCAAGTTAAGGCGTACATCGATCATCGCGGTCAGCTCCAGCCCATCTTGGATTTACGGCTGGAATACAACGCCAGCAACACGAGGAACGCGAACACCACCATGGAGCCGGCCAGCCAGTGGGCCTGGGCATATTCCATGGCCTCGACATGGTCGTAGATCTGCACCGAGACCACGCGGGTCTTGTCGGGAATGTTGCCGCCGATCATCAGCACCACGCCAAATTCACCGACGGTGTGGGCAAAGCCGAGAATCGACGCGGTGATAAAGCCAGGACGGGCTAGGGGCAGGATCACCGTGAAAAACGTGTCCCACGGGTTGGCGCGCAAGGTCGCGGCCACTTCCAGGGGGCGCGTGCCGATGGCGGAGAAGGCGTTTTGCAACGGCTGCACCACAAACGGCATGGAATAGATCACCGAGCCAATCACCAGCCCGGCAAAGCTGAAGGTCAGGGTGCCCAGGCCCAGCCATTGGGTGAACTGGCCGAAGTAGCCGTTGGGCCCCATGGTCAACAGCAGGTAAAAGCCGATCACCGTGGGCGGCAGCACCAGCGGCAAGGCGACGACGGCCCCGATGGGGCCGCGCCACCAGGAGCGGGTGCGCGACAGCCACAGGGCAATCGGAGTGCCGATGACCAGCAGGATCACGGTGGTCAGTGACGCCAGTTTGATGGTCAGCCAGATAGCGGAAAAATCGGCACTCGACAGGGGCATTTACAGCTCGTAACCGTAGGATTTGATAACCGCGGCGGCTTTTGGCCCCTTGAGGTATTCAACCAGTGCCTTGGCAGCGGCGCTGTCTTTGCCCTTGTTGAGGATCACCGCGTCTTGTTTGATCGGGTCGTGCATCGAAGCCGGCACGATCCAGGCCGAGCCGCTGGTGACTTTGCCGTCTTTATAGATCTGCGACAAGGCCACGAAGCCCAACTCGGCATTGCCAGTGGAGACGAACTGATAGGCCTGGGTGATGTTCTGGCCTTCGACGATCTTGTCCTTGACCTTCTCGGTCAGGCCTTCTTTGGCCAGCACTTGGGTGGCGGCCAGGCCGTACGGCGCGGCTTTCGGGTTGGCGATGGAGAGGTGCTTGAATTCGTTCTTCTTCAGCACGTCGCCTTTGGCATCCACGTAGCCTTCTTTGGCCGACCACAGGGCCAAGGTGCCGACGGCGTAGGTTAAGCGCGAGCCTTTGACGCTGTCGCCTTCGGCTTCGAGTTTCTGCGGGGTGGTGTCGTCGGCGCTGAGGAACACTTCGAACGGCGCACCGTTCTTGATCTGGGTGTAGAACTGCCCGGTGGCTCCGTACGCGGCGACCAGCTTGTGGCCGGTGTCTTTTTCAAAGTCGGCGGCGATGGCCTGGATCGGTGCGGTGAAGTTGGCGGCCACGGCCACCTGTACTTCATCGGCCTGGGCCGAACCGAACGCGAAGGCGGCAATCAGGGTCGCCAGGGCCGTGGGGGCCAGGCGTGAGGCGCGAATCATCATGAAGCAGCTCCTTAGGGTTGTACGGCTTGTTATAGGTAGAAGGCTTAACCGCTATGTATGGGAATATATAGCGGTTGGCCATTGCCGGTACAGTGCAAAGTTGCCCCACGTGTCAGATCTAGTTGAGCTTGGCCAACGCCTGCTCGGCCAACTGACGTGTCAGGTCATACGTTGAAATATCCTTGCCCAGGCGCAGCGCCTGGCCCGACCACAGGTTGCTGAAGCCCGCTTCATCCTTGGCCTTGAGTGGCATCAGGGCGCCACCGGACGTGGGGAAGGCCGGCGCTGCCGGGTTGATCGCGCCCAGTTCACGCATCACCCGATTGACGATGCCCCGTGCCGGGCGGCCGGTGAACAGGTTGGTCAGCGCGGTTTCGCTGGCCTGGGCGTGGCGCAGCGCGTAGTGATGGGACGCGGTGACATTGGCCTCGGGGGTAAACAGGTACGCGGTGCCGATCTGCACCGCCGAGGCGCCCAGGGCGAAGGCCGCGACGATACCGCGTGCATCACCGATACCGCCGGCAGCAATCACCGGCACGGCGACGGCGTCGACTATTTGTGGCAACAGGGCGAACAAACCGATCTGGGTATTGAGGTCGTCACTCAGGAACAGGCCGCGATGGCCACCGGCTTCAAGGCCCATGGCGATGATTGCGTCGCAGCCATGTTGCTCCAGCCAGATCGCTTCTTCTACGGTGGTCGCCGACGACAGCACCTTGGCGCCGGTGGCTTTTACCCGGTCCAGCAAGGCTTTTTCCGGCAGGCCGAAGTGAAAGCTCACGACCTCGGGACGAAATTGTTCCACTACCTGGCAAGCAGCCTCGTTGAACGGCGCGCGGTTGGACACTGGGGTTGGCGCGTCAAAATCGACGCCCAATTCGCGGTAGTAGGGTTCCAGCAATGCCTTCCAGCGTCGGTCACGGGCTTCGTCGGGCGCCGGTGGCTGGTGGCAGAAGAAATTCACGTTGATGGGCCGCGTGCTGGCCTGGCGGATGGTGGCCAACGCCTCGCGCAATTGCTCGATGCTCAAGGCTGCGGCGGGCAGTGAACCCAGTGCGCCGGCGTTGTTCGCAGCAATGACCATGGCGGTGGTCGTGCCCACGGCCATGGGGGCCTGGATGATGGGCAGGTCGATGCCCAGCAGGTCAAGAATGCGCGTGTCTGGCCAGGTGCTCATGGGTTGCGTCTCCAGCGTGAGTAAGACTTTTCGCTGTTTTAGCAGGGCCCCTGGCACCCGGCCAGTCTGTTTTATTCACTGGACGAGTACGGCGTTTCGTGCAGTGCCATCAGTCGATGGCATGCCCCAGTACGGCATGGATGCGCTGGGCGATGTGGGCCGCATGGGTTTCCAGGGCAAAGTGGCCAGTGTCCAGTAACTCGACCACGGCGTTGGCGTTGTCACCCGCGTAGGCGTGGGCGCCCGGTGGAATGAAGAAGGGGTCGTTCTGGCCCCAGATCACCAGCGTCGGTACCTGGCTGGCCTTGAAGAACGCTTGGAAGGCCGGGTACAGCGTGAGGTTGTTGCGGTAGTCGAGGAACAGGTCGAGCTGGATCTCATCGTTGCCCGGGCGCTGCATCAACAGCACATCCAGCATGTACGACTCCGGCGCGACCAGCTCGGGCTGGCTGACGCCGTGCAGGTACTGATAGCGCGTGCCTTCCAGGCTGATCACCGCATGGCGGATCACTTCGCGATTGGCCTGGGTCGGCTCGGCCCAGTATTGGCGGATCGGCGCCCAGGCATCCCCCAGGCCTTCGAGGTAGGCGTTGCCGTTTTGCGAGACCAGCGCACTGACCCGCTGCGGATGCGCCACGGCCAACCGCAGCCCGACCGGAGCGCCGTAGTCGAAGACGTACAAGGCGTAACGGCTCAATTCAAGCGCATCGACAAAGTGCCCGACGGTCACGGCCAGGTTGTCGAAGCTGTAGTGGTAGTCGCGCTCGGCAGGCACCTCGGTGAAGCCAAAACCTGGCAAATCCGGCGCGATCACGCGGTAGCGGTTGGCGAGCAGGGGAATCAGGTCACGGTACATGTGGGACGAACTGGGAAAACCGTGCAGCAGCAACATGACCGGGGCCGCTGGGTCGCCGGCTTCACGGTAGAACATGCGCACGCCATCGACATCGACGTGCTGGTAGCGAATCACAGGGGCTTGGGTAGACATGATGAAGGCGCCTTTTGTAACTTGATAAAGTGTGTTTACGGGTTAGCTGTTTTTAAAGCTGCGCTCAAACATGTAACCTGTCAACGTAATTATTCAGGTTAGATTTTCGTCGCTTGTAACTACCCATCCTGCTGGTTAGCGGTTACTATCGCCTGATGTTCAAGAGGATCCCCCATGGCAATCACCGTCCCCCCAGCTGTCCCTGACGAGCCCTATGTCCTGGCCGATGATCCGGTGCTGGACATGCTCAACACCCTGGCCAACATCGACGGCGTGCCGTGGGATTTCTGGCAGATCGATGCCGACGTGGAGCGTTGGTTGGTGCGCTTGCAATGGGTCGAGGAGGGCAGTGCTCCCAAGTTTGAAGCCGGCACCTTGCTCAGCGCGGCGCGGCAACTGCGCGAAGTGATTCGTGAGTTGGTCAAGCAACGCAAAAACGACCAGCCTGGCAACCCGGCCGCCCTCAACAGCTTCCTGCGCAAGGCGGTCAGCCATCCGCAACTGGTGTGGCCGGCGTCGGGGGGGCCGCAGCTGGAACGCCAGCGCAAACGGCAGACGGCCGAACAATTTCTGTCGCCGATTGCTGAGGCAGCCGCTAATTTATTGGTGGCGGGCGATTTCACCCTGATTCGCCGCTGTGAACACCCGGAATGCATCCTGTGGTTTTATGACCGGACCAAGGCCCACAAACGCCGCTGGTGCAGCATGGCGTTGTGCGGCAACCGGCATAAGGTCGCCGAATTCCGCAAACGAAAACTCAAGCTTTAAAAGGAGAAGGCTTTGCACGTCACCAAGGAACAACTGAAGGCAGCATTCACCGTGTCGGGTCTGAAGGTTCGCACACGCAACGCCGATGAGTCGCAGCCAGCGAGCGCAAAAATCGGCCCGATGTGGCAGCGGTTTTACAGTGAAGGGTTGTACGAGGGGATCCCCGCCAAACAACCGGGCTCACCGGTCTACGGGGTTTACAGCGGCTATGAGTCCGATGCCAGTGGCCTGTTTGATGTGACGGCGGGCGTGGCGACGGATGCGCCCGCCCTGGGTTTTGAAAGCCTGGTTATTGAGCCGGGAAACTACCTGGTATTTGAAGCACGCGGGCCAATGCCCCAGGCGATCATCGCCGCCTGGCAGCAGATCTGGGCGTATTTCGAGCAACCTGACGTGCCGGCCCGTGCGTTTGTCACGGACTTTGAGGCTTATCAGGGCCCGGACCTGGCGTTCATCCATATCGGCATTCGCTAGGCTTCGGACGGGCTTTCCCGTTCCAGCAGCTGCCGCTTGCGCTCCACGCCCCAGCGGTAGCCCGACAGGTCCCCATTACTGCGCACCACGCGGTGGCAGGGAATGGCGACCGCCAGGCTGTTCGCGCCACAGGCCTGGGCCACGGCTCGAAAAGACTTGGGCGCGCCGATTTGCTGGGCGATTTGCGCGTAACTGGCAGTGCTGCCCACCGGAATGGTGCGCAGCGCTTGCCATACCCGTTCTTGAAAGGCTGTACCGCGCAGGTCCAGTGGCAAGTCCAGCCCCAGTGCGGGCGCTTCAATAAAGCCAACGACCTGGGCGATCACTTGCTCAAAGTGTGGGTCAGCTCCCACCAGCTCGGCCTTGGGAAATTGGTCCTGCAGGTCGCGCACCAGTTTGTCCGGATCATCCCCCAGCAGGATCGCGCACACGCCGCGCATGCTCTGCGCCACCAGAATCGCACCCAGTGAACATTGGCCCACGGCAAACAGGATTTCGTTGTTAGTGCCGCCGGCCCGGTAATCGCTGGGTTTCATGCCGAGCAGTTGGTCGGCAGACTCATAAAAGCGGCTGTTGGAATTGAAGCCGGCGTCATACAAGGCGTCGGTGACCGAATGCGGGCCCTTGAGGCTGTTGCGCACTTTGCGTGAGCGATGGGCGCTGGCGTAGCCCTTGGGCGTCAGGCCGGTCACGGTCTTGAACACGCGGTGGAAGTGAAAGGGGCTCAGGCCAGCGTGTTTGGCCAGGGTTTCCAGGTCGGGGGGCGTCTCGGCTTGCTCGATCAGCCGGCACGCGTCGGCGACCAGTCGGGCATGGTGCAGGGCGACTTGGGTCTGATCGGCGACAGCCCTTTTGCTGGGGCGATAGCCCGCCGCTTCGGCTTGCTCGCGGGTGTCGAAAAACTCGATATTTTCCGGGCGCGGCAGGCGCGAAGCACTGCTGGGGCGGCAATACACGCCAGTGGTTTTCACGCCGTAGACAAACAGCGTATCGGCCTTGGGGTCGCGGGCCACAATGGCAGCCCAGCGAGGATCTTGTTCGTTGCTCATGGCCAGCACTCTAGACGGTTCACATGGGCAGGTTAGCCGGGCTGGCCGTCTGTGACACTCCGAACCTTGCGGTCAAATCAGCCTGCGGTGCGAAATGTGAGGTTGATGCGTTGCGGGCCCATGACCGGGTGCATGCCTTCCTTAATCGGCATCACGCCGTGAAAACGCAGGCGGTCGACGCCACCCCAGACCACCACATCGCCATGGAGCAGCGAGATTTTCTGGGCCTTGTCGCTGCGTTCATGGCCACCGAACAAGAAGATGGCCGGCAAGCCAAGGGACACGGACACCACGGGGGCATCGTAGCGGCGCTCGTTCTTGTCTTGATGCAAGGACATCTTGGCGCCCGGCACATACCGGTTGATCAGGCAGGCATCGGGGGCGAAATCGTTGAACCCGGCCTCAGCGGCTGCCTGCACGGCCAGCTGGCGCAACACCTCGGGCAAGGCCGGCCAGGGTTGCTGGCTGCGTGGGTCAAGCGGGCTGTAACGGTAGCCGCGGGTGTCCGTCGTCCAGCCCAGTTCGCCGCAACTGCTCAGCGCCGCCGACATGGTAAAGCCACCGGGCGTGGTCATTTTCCGAAAGGGTGACTGGGCCAGGATGCGGCGAAGTTCAGGCAGAAGGCGATCGATCCAGGGCAGGGCGTGGCCTCTGAGCACGTAGGACTCTGCGCCAATCTGTTCGCGCCCTGCGGGTTGTTGCAGGGCGTTGTCCGCGAACAGGTCGGCAGTAGGGCCGGGCATGGCTTACAGCGCCTTACTCACGTTGATGTCAGTAATTTCATCAGTGGCGTCGTGAATTTTAGCCAGGGCTTGCTTGGCTTCCTCTACGCTGTTGCTCTGCAATTGCGCGAACTCGAAACGGCGTTCGCCGTTGAGTTTGTATTTGATGACGTACTTGGTGGTGGTGTTCACGGCTATTTCCTGTCGGGTATTCGGATCAGCTCAGCTTGGAGCTGGTGCGACGAACGATGCGGATCTTGTGGGACAGCGCAGGTTTGCGAGTAACGCTGATGGCGCGGCGAGTGACCACATCCAGGGTGATGTTCCAGAAGCCGGTGCTGGGTGCGGTGATCTTGGCCGGGAATTTGTCGAAAGCACCACCGTGGTAGGTATGGCGACCGCCGTTTTTAAAGCTGCGAAAGTTCGCATCGCTCATCAGACGGATGTTACAGGTCTGCGAGCATTCGATGACGACAATGTCTCCCTCGTTGAGGTGCTCACGCTGGTGGATGAATTTCATGAGGGTGTCTCCAGAAGGGCTTTTTCTGAAAAATCAGAATGATACGTAGGTTAAGATAGAGTTTATCAGCCCCAGCGCGTTTATTATCGGGCCGTCGTCGACGACTTCGACAATTTAAAACAGTTATTTACCGAGTTATCAGGGATAAATCCTACTTGGGCGGGAGAAAATTACCATCCCCGCTGTCGTAGGGTCTTTATCGGAGGTTTTTGTATGAAGTGGAGTGTGTTGGTTCTGGCCTTGGCAATAGGTGGGTGTGCTTCGGTTGCAGATATCAAGCAGACCCCGCCGACGCTGTCGGTCATTTCCGGGAAGAAACCACAGGAATATGCTGCCTGTGTCGTGCGCAAACTGTCGACGACGCGCCGACCACCACAGATCGAGCCCCACAAGGATGGTGTGCAGGTAATTGTGCCGCAGAAGTATTCGGCTGACCCTTCGGCGATCTTCGAGATTGAAGAGCGCTCCAGCGGCAGCAGCATCAAGCTCTACGAGAGCATGGCCAACGTACCTATCCGCCCAGGTGACGTGAAAAAAGCCGGTGAGGATTGCATTTCCGGCTGATTCCCCGCGTTTCACCCATGCGCCAACATCCGATAAAGAAGCCCGGCCCCGCTGTTGTGGGGCCGGGCTTTTTAATGCATGAGGTTTGACGGTTATCGTCAGCGGATCATTACCCTACCACTTGTAGGCGTATGCGCTTAAGGCCTAAGCATATAACTATAAGAATGGAGTCGTGATGATTTCGTTTGAGCGAGTTCTGCTGGGAGGTGCGCTGCTGTTGCTTGGCCGAGTATGTGCGCGAGCAGTTGGCAGATTTCAGCAGCGGGGAGCGCATCAATCCGGTGATGCAGCCGCTGGCCAAAGTCCTGACCGAGGCGGAAATTTCTGCACTCAGCCTAACATTGGCGGCGATGCCTGCGCCCGTATCCGCAACCGTGCACCGTAGCGAAATGCCGAGTACTGCTGCGCAAAAGCTTGCTTTGCAAGGGGCGTGGGAGCGGCAAGTTCCTGCGTGTGTCAGTTGTCACGGGCCTGCAGGTGCCGGTGTGGGAAGTGCATTCCCGCCGCTGGCAGGTCAGCCGGCCGCCTATCTGAGCGCACAATTGGTCGCCGGGCAGGCAGGCACGCGGCGCAATGACCCCAATGACCTGATGGGGCACATCGCCAAGGCGCTGACCCCGGAAGAAGTGCAGGGGGGCGCGCAGTATTTCGCGTCGCTGCACCAGGAGGTCAAGCCATGAAGGCCTTCAGGTTTGCACCCGTATTCGCCTTGCTGATTTCACTGCCGACGCATGCGGCGACGGTCGCCATGGAAGACCAGTCGCAGTCGCAGTTGCACCCAACCGCATCGCCTGTCTCTGCTACGTTCCAGCCGCCCCAAGAAAGTCAATTGCCTGACAACGCCTACGGCAAGCTCGTTAGGCAGGGTTACGCCTTGTTTGTGGACACCAAGCGGTTGGCACCGCAATTTGTCGGCAACGGCCTCAACTGCAGCAACTGCCAGCTGGACCAGGGCCGGCTGGCCAATTCGGCACCGCTGTGGGGCGCTTATCCGATGTACCCGGCCTATCGAAAAAAGAACGACAAGGTCAATACCTTTGCCGATCGTCTGCAAGGCTGTTTCCAGTTCAGCATGAACGGTGGCACACCGCCTGCGGCAGATAGCCCCGAAATTACCGCGCTGTCGGTGTACGCCTATTGGTTGGCCAGCAAGGCGCCCTTGGGTGTCGAGCTGCCGGGACGAGGTTACCCGGAGGTGGCGCCGCCCGCCAAAGGCTACAGCCTGGCCCGGGGCGCCGAGGTGTACAAAGACCAGTGTGCGGTGTGCCATGGCGGCGAAGGGCAGGGACAAAAGGGTGGCGACAGCTACGTCATGCCACCGTTGTGGGGTAAAGACTCCTACAATTGGGGCGCAGGCATGCACCGTTTCAATACGGCGGCGTCCTTCATCAAGCACAACATGCCGCTGGGCAAGGGTGGCAGCCTGAGTGATGAGCAGGCCTGGGACGTGGCGGCCTACCTCAACAGTCACGAGCGGCCGCAAGACCCACGGTTGATAGGGGGCTCGGTCGAGAAAACCCGTGTGAAGTTTCGCGCCAATGACGGCGTCAATCTGTACGGGCAAACCGTTGAAGGCGTGCTGATCGGGCAGGGCATCCGTTAAACTGTCGGGTAATGCATACAAAAATGCCGCGCAACCTTAAGGTTTGCGCGGCATTTGTCTTTAAATCGGGAAAACCTAATGAAACGTGAACACGTCAGGGCGCGCCATGCCGACGGCCAGATCTCAGCCACCCATGTCATCCAGAACCCGGCTGACCTGGGTGAATGGATCGTGTTTTTCAAGAAGAGCGGCGGGCGTAGTTACTTCTTGGTGGACGAGCAGGACGAGGTAGAATCATTTGCGCGCCTGGATGAGCTGATCGAAACCCTGCGCGGGCTCGGCATCAAGTTCGCCGAAATCCACCTGTAGCCCTATGGCTTACTTGCAAACCACCACCACGCTGCGGCTTTTGTAGTTGCCCACGTCCTTGCCCAGGGTCTTGTCGTCCTCTTTGAGCGATGGCGTGCCTTCAGTGCCGACGATGCGGTAACCGGTGCCGGCGCAGGAAGCATCTGCCTTTTCATAGCAACTGGCCCAGGAATTGGCTTCGCCGGAACAGTCGATGGTCAGGCCTTGTTCGCCGTTCTTCAGGTACGTATCGGAGGTGGTGGTGCAGCCGGTCATCAGGACCAGTGCTGCAGTCAGCGTCAGTATCTTGTTCATGGTGGGGTCGTCGTCGAGGTATTGGAGGGGCGCTGACACTGTCGTGGGGCGGTCGTGCGAGATTATAGCCATCTGCCACATACGCAGTCTCCAGAATAAACGCCTTCGACTGCGTAGCTTCGGCCGTTGATGGGCGTTACGGCACGCCCATCACCAGTACACCACTGCCGCTGACGGCGCCGGCAGCGGGTAGCGACCCATTGCGTCGAACCAGGGTGAACATCACATCATCCCCACCCACGCTGTTGGTGATCTGTGTCCGGAATGAGCCGTTGACCTGAACCGCAGCCCCCGAACGGACCATAGCGGTACCCACGTTCGGGTTCGTCATACTCAGCAGACGTGTGTCGAATGACGAGGGTGTTCCTTTGTAGGTGATGGTGATCGGTGTCGTGATTCCCCCATCGGGGCACGAGTAAGTGAGCCTGCGGTTGCTGCGGATGGGGCTCGTCAGCGGGTCGGTGCCTATCTGTCGCTGCTGGACGGTGCCGAAGTCCACCGTGATCGGGTTGTTGTTATTGATCGTGCAGGTTGACGGCGAAACAGTAAAGTTGTTAGCCGACGTGTAAGTGACAGTGAGTTGCGGTCTCGAAGTGTCCCAGTTGTTCGAGCTGGTGAGACGTAACAGGCCGAGATTATCCCCGACACGGACATTGATAGGGTTCGACGGACTGTTACGCATCAGAATATAGGGGGTGATATTGATAGGATAAACGCCACCGTTGTTGGGCATGGTCGCGACCAGGATGCCGCTCAGGACCGGGGTGTTGTAGAAGGTCCCATTGATTCGCAGCCCGGTCCTTTCAAAGGAAAACTTGGGGCCGGGAGTCCACGGAGTGCCTGAACTATTGCCTGTTGCCCAATAGTCCTGACCCCACGCCGGACCCTGGCCAGGTGAGTATCGACATTCCAGCCTTGCGCCTTCGAGCATGATCCTGGTTTTGTCTGGGGTCAGCGTGACCGTAACGGGAACTTGCAGGTTGGGATTTCCCGTCTGCCATGCGCCACCATTCACCCTGCAGTCAACGGCCTGTGCAGTCGGAGCCAAACCAAGCAGCGTAAGAAGCATGCTTTTTTTATATAGTCGTTTCATTTTATTTCTCGTTGCTCCTCTCCCCGGAAGGCTAAATCCGCCCGGCGAGAGGTGAGGTTTGTCTGGGGCTGTTACGGATAGTCCAGCGTAAACGTTGACGTCACCGTATATCTGCCGTGCCCGATGGTTTGGTCCCGGATCGCATCCGGTTCGCCCTGCACATAGGCTTTGAGCTCAATCACATTGCTGCCGGTACTCAACACCTGTTTGTCGCTGACGGTGTTGACGGGTAAAGGTTTATTGCCCGGGGTTTCTATACCAAGGCCAATCCCCGTGGCGCCGCTGCCACCATCGAGTGCGAACAAGCCTGGCAACTTAGTGTTTTCCGTACCGCTGAGCAGGAGGGTGACCGAGTCGCCAATCGTGGTGTCGCAGTTCTCCAGATGCACCCTGAACCCCTTACCCTGGGTGCGCGTATTGAGGTAGAGGTGCTTGCTGGTGACGTCCCAGAGTTCCAGCGTGATCGCATCGTCACCCGGGCGAATCGTGCAAGCCTCTTCCACCAGGTTGCCCTTGAAGCTCAGGTTGTCTGCCGCAGACCCCTTGTCCGGCAAGCCGAAGGTCATCAATAACGCGAGCCAGGCACACGACCACTTTTTATGATCCATTTCAAATCGCATAGACGTGGTTCCTACTGGTATTCAGCCAACAGCGTGGCCACCGCTGCAAACCGTGTGGGGGCCAGCGTTGCACCGGCTTGTTTGACGGGCACGACGTCCAATGTCGGCGGTGTCGACAAAGTAATGTTCATGGGCGTGTTGAGTGGAAACGGCACGTTATTCTGAAAGACCCGGATACCCAGCGCCGGAACGTTGGTCTGCACCGCTGCGCCATCAAATGCCGTGGGCGTACCGTTGACGGTGAGCTTCAGCACCCAGGGGAGGGTGTCCGAGCCACAGTTGATGATGTAGGGAACCGATTTGCGGTACTTCACACCGTCGACACGTTTTACGCCTACATCTCCAAAGTCGATTTCAATGGTATTGCCTGCATCAATGGTACAAGGCGGCGGTTCGTTCAAGGTTCCGCTGAACGTCAGGTTGGCCAATGCACCACCGCACAGGCCGATGGAGCACAAGGCGAGCAACGCTCGCTGTTGCCAGCTTCTCATTGATCATTCCTCTTCATTGATAATCGACTACCAGAGTGGCGGTTGCATCAAATGCCCCTCCGGTCAATTTGCTGCCTGCACGCTTGACCGGCACCGCCTGCACGACAGGGATGTTTGGGTAGGTAAAATTCACGGCCCTGTTCAGCGGCCAGGCTGCACCGTTGACGTACAGCTTTACGCCAAGATCGGCCTTGCGGGTCACGAGCACGGCGCCGTCAAACGCCGCTCCCGTTCCCTTGAGTTCCAGAGTCAGCGCATTGCTGAAAGGCGAATTACAGGTGACGGTATAAGGCACATTTCGACGGTAATTGACGCCGTCCACCCGTGACGTCAGAAGGTCATTGCCGAAAGGCACATTGAGCGTGGTGCCGCTGTTGATCACACAGGGCGGAGGCGCAATGATGACCGCGCGAATGTTCAGGTTGGTATCGGCCTGCACACCCTGGCAAATCGCCCACAGCAGGCTGCCTCCTATTAGTAAGGCCCAGGGGCCGGTTGAGTTCGCCATCGTTCTGCCCTTACTCATAATTGAGCCTGAAATCCACCACGGCCCGAAATGCCCCGCTACTTAATTGAGCGGAGGTGCGCGTGGGCTGGACCTTCCAGGTCTGGGTATTGCTGCCCAGAGGAAGGAACAGAGGTTCCCCCCTTGAGCCAAGCTGTACATCGCGCCCTAAAGCATCGGTCAGTTGCAGGCCCATTCCGGTGATGCCTTGTACTTTGACCAATCGGGTGTCATCGGTATCAGCGGGCGCATAAAACGCCACCGACACCACCGGTTGGAATGCGCTCCACACCAAATTCCCCGTGCGTTCACTGCGGATGCCGCCGGCTTTGCGTTGGCAATCGGCAAAACGCAACTGGAACGCGATTGGGTTGGCCTGGTCGCCAGGGCGCTGCAGTTGGCTGGTCGAAAAGGCGCCCAGGTCAATGGTTTGATGCAGTGATGTCATTTCCAGGCTGCAAGGGGTTTCATGCATGGACCCACTGATGTTAAGCATGCCGCTCATACCCTCGACATCATCCTCCTGAGCGTGTGCTCCCCCCATACAGGCCAGCAGGAGTACGCCCAGGACCTTCATGTTATGCAGCTTCATGACCTTCTCCGGTGCCAGGCACTACTCATTGGGGGTAGGTGCTTGCGCGTTGACCTTGCAGGTGTTGTCACTGCAGGTAAAAGCCATCAGTGGGCGTCCGCCGTAATCGTTCACGTAGGCCAGGTGCGGGGTTGAGCCAAGTGCCTTGACGGTTGGCCCCAGGGCCAGCGAGCCTTTTGGGGGGATCATCAGCGGTTCAAAACCGGGCAAGGTTTTGCCGTCCTTGGCGCTGCGCGCATCGACCAGAGTGACGTAGTAGGGCGTCGGGTTGTTCACCTGGTAGCGGTCGCCTTCGCGAGTAAGGGTCAGCTTTTCCTGCCATGGGTTGGACAAGTCTTGCTGGGTCGGCGTAATGGCTTGCGGCCGATAGAACAATTTGATTCGGGTCTGCAGTGCGATTTGCAAGGTGTTGGGCTTGTCACTGCGTGGAGGAATTTCCCGCAAATTGAAGTAGTAGACCGTCTCTCGATCCTGCGGCAATGTCTTGGCGGCCGGTAAGGCCTGCACTTTCATCTGGCTTTGTTTCCCCGGCTCCAACCGTTGAACCGGTGGCAACACGATCAGGGGGGACGTGATTTTTTTACCCGCCTCATCCTCAATCCACCCCTGTGCCAAATACGGCAATTGGGTGTTGTTGTTGGTGATATTCACGCTGGTAGCGTCTTTGCCACCATCAAAGATCACGCGGGTGCGGTCTAGGCCAACCGCAGCGTTGGCGTCGTGGCTCAAACCCAGCGCCAATAAGGTGAGGACCTGACAAGTGAAACGTGTGTAGAGGTTCATGAGGATGTGTTCTCCGTTTCGGCACGCTTGCCGGTCAACGTCGCGGGCTCAGGTAAGGATTGATCAGCGGCCACCATCCGGCAGCCCAGTTGCAGGGCATCGCTCAAGCCATCAGCGGGCAACACGTCGGGGAGGTTGAGGATGCAGCGTTCGGCGCCGCCCCAACTGACGACCATTTGTCCGCCGGCCTGGATGCCACTCAGGTACACGCTGCCGCCATCGTTCACGATGCCGGTGTCCTGTTGTTTTACGTTTTTGACGGTGGCGCCAAAGGGCGGTGAACTGCCATCGGGCAGGCGAAGAACGGCCATGGCTTTTTCACCGGCGATCACCGGCAGGGACCGGTAACCGATAGCGCCTTCGGTGAGCG
>Ga0105244_10001017_pt1 | contig 23467 bp, 21 predicted proteins | sample KBSM44metaG_FD_80423 | JGI IMG/M metagenome (GOLD analysis project Ga0105244, IMG submission 80423) | Miscanthus rhizosphere microbial communities from Kellogg Biological Station, Michigan, USA - KBS M4-4 metaG | ecosystem: Host-associated > Plants > Roots > Rhizosphere > Soil | place... | reverse complement strand
CAGCCGCCCGGAGTTCGCCGGCCGCAAGACGCGCAAGACCATCGACGGCGAGCCGCACGACGGCTGGTTCGTCGACGACTTCACGCTGGCCGAACTGAAGACCTTGCGCGCGGTCGAGCGCATCCCGGCCTACCGTCCGGGCAGCGCGCAGTACAACGGCATGTTCCAGGTCGCGACGTTCGAGGAAATCATCGACTTCGTCGCGGCCGAGGCGGCGGCGCGCGGGCGCATCATCGGCATCGTGCCGGAGTTGAAGCACTCGACCTACTTCGCCAGCGTCGGCCTGCCGCTGGAGGACCGCTTCCTGGCGATCCTGGACGCGCACGACTACACGCGCCGCAACCCGGTCGAGATCCAGTCGTTCGAGGTGGCCAATCTGAAGTACCTGCGGGGCAAGCTGGGACGGCGCGCCAACCTGCGCATCATGCAGCTGGTGATCGGCCAGGACGTGCGGCCGATGGATGTGGCGGCGGCCGGCGGCAAGCTGACGTTCGCGCAGATGTGCACGCCGGCAGGCATGCGCGACATCGCGCAGTACGCCGACGTGATCGCACCGCCGACGCGCTCGATCATTCCGCTGAAAAAGGACGGCAGCCTGGCCGAGCCGAGTTCGTTCGTCGACGACGCGCACAAGGCCGGCCTGCGCGTCGAACCGTGGACGTTCCGGCCGGAGAACCAGTTTCTGGCGACGGACTTCCGCGACGGCGGCAGCCTGCAGGCGCGCAACGAAGCCGGCTCGATCGCCGAGATGAAGCGTTACATCGCCATCGGGCTCGACGGCTTCTTCACCGACGACCCGGCGCTGGGCCGCGCCGCCGTCGGCACCTAACCGCAACTCCGGGGTCAGGTCCACCATTTCTACACGAACTGATGTGTAGTGGCGCCAAATCGCTACAAACAGATGAGCACGTGTAGAAATGGTGGACCTGACCCCGGAGTGAGATTCTCCACCATGCCCACAGATTATTCCAAACGCAAGTTCCTGCGCCGCTCCCTCGGCACCGCCGCCTCGATCGCCGCCCTGTCCGGATTCCCGCCGGCGATCCGGCGCGCGCTGGCGATCGAAGCCAACAACGCCACCGGCACCATCAACGATGTTCAGCATGTCGTCATGCTCATGCTGGAAAACCGCTCGTTCGACAGCTACTTCGGCACCTTCAGGGGCGTGCGCGGATACGGCGACCGCTTCGTCGCGCCGGCACCGAACGGCTACAACGTCCTGTATCAAACCAGCACCACGCCCGCCGCGACTTATATGCCCTTCCATCTTGACGCGAGCAAGGGCAATGCGCAACGCGCCGGCGGCACGCCGCACACATGGATCGATTCGCAGGCGGCGTGGGACCACGGCCGGATGAACCGGTGGCCGGACGCCAAGACCGCGCTGTCGATGGGATATTTCGAGACCGCCGAGGTGCCGTTCCAACGCGCGCTGGCCGATGCCTTCACCCTCTGCGACCACTACCACTGCGGCATGCACACGGGGACGATCGCGAACCGGCTGTTCTATTGGACCGGCACCAACGGCCCCAACGGCCGAAGCCCGGCCGACGGCACACCGGTCCAGGTGGCCGTGCTCAACAACCAGTACGAGGACGGCAACGACATCGGCCCCTCGAGCGAAGGCTGGACCTGGACCACCTACGCCGACCGCCTGGAAAAGGCGGGGGTCGGTTGGAAGGTGTACCAGAGCCTGGTCGACAACTTCGGCTGCAACGAGATGATGAGTTTTCGCCACTGGCGCGCGGAAATCGAAAAACTGCCCGAGCGCCGCCGTCCGCTGCACGTCGCCGCCACCGACATCACCCAGGACGTCACTCGCGCCGGCCCGTTTTATGACGCCGGCATCGACGATGCCCTCAGCCCATTGGCCAAGGGATTCCACAACACCATGCCGCATGGTTTCCTGGAGACCTTCCGCGAGGACATCAGCCACGGCAAGCTGCCGGCCGTGTCGTGGATCATCGCGCCATCGGTCTACAGCGAGCATCCGGCATGCTCCAGCCCGGCCCAGGGCGGTTGGTATGTGCAGGAAATTCTGGATGCGCTCACGGCGCATCCGGAGGTGTGGAGCAAGACCGTTCTGTTGATTAATTTCGACGAGAACGATGGCTTGTTCGACCACCTGCCGGCCCCGTGCCCGCCATCGGTGGCCGCCGATAGCGGCATCGCCGGCGGCACCACGCTGAGCGCCGCCGATATGGCGCTCGAGTACCACAACCACACGCCGGCGACCGGCAGGCAGCCGGCGATCGATGGCCGCCCCTACGGACCGGGGCCACGCGTGCCGATGTGGATCGTGTCGCCGTGGAGCCGTGGCGGCTGGGTCAACTCGCAGGTCTTCGACCATACCTCGGTGCTGCAATTTCTCGAGAAGCGCTTCGGCGTCCTCGAGCCGCAGATCAGCGCTTACCGGCGTGCGGTGTGCGGCGACCTGACCTCCTGCTTCAACTTCGTCAATCCGAACGCCGAGGCGTTGCCAACGCTCGGCGGGCGCAGCACCAAGGCGGACGTCGACGCGCTGGCGCTGGCCCAGGCCAAGGCCGCCGCGCTGGAACACCCGCCGGCGACGGCCGCCTCCAGACTACCGGCGCAGGCCGGCGGCACCCGCCCGTCGCGCGCACTGCCCTATGTATTGCAGGTGACGGCGCGCGCCAACGCCAGCGCGCGGCGGGTGGCGCTGGCGTTCGCCAACGACAGCGGTCGCCAAGCGGGCGCGGTGTTCCACGTGTACGACGAGCTGCACCTGGACCGGATACCGCGGCGCTATGTCGTCGAGGCCGGCAAGACGTTGGAGGGAAGCTGGGAGGTCGCGGCGGACGGCGGCGCTTACCGCCTGTGGGTGCTGGGACCGAACGGCTTTCACCGCCACTTTATTGGCGACCTCAACGAGCAGGAGGGTGCGGCAGGCCCGGAGATCGACATCCGCTACGACGCGGGTAGTCCGGCCGGGCTGACGGTTGACATCCACAACCATGGCGACGCTTGCACATTCACGGCAACGGCCGAAGCGTATCGAAGCGACGGCCCGTGGACGATCGCGGTGGCCGGCGGAGGCGTCGGAACGTTTCAATGGCCGGTGGCCGACAGCGGCAACTGGTATGACTTCACGATCACCTGCGGCGCGCAGAAAAGTTTCCGGCGCCGCTACGCCGGACGGGTCGAAAACGGCAGGGACTCCGTCAGCGACCCGGCGATGGGGATGCCACTTCGGGGTCAAGTCTGACATTCAGACACGAGCTGATCTATTTGACCGCACCTACTGACCAGTCCGTGTCCGAATGACAGACTTGACCCCGGGTTCTTAGCGGCTCGCTTGGCGCGAGGCGTCGTCGGCTTTCGGCAAGGCGGCGGTCATGTTGATCCAGCTTTCCGGCTGCGGTTTTTTCGGTTCGCGGACGCCGAAGAAGCTGACGACCTGGTCGCTGTTGTGGTCGTAGAATTCGACCGAGGTGATGCCGGCGCGCTTGACCACCCAGCCGCTGGCGAAGGCGCTGTCACGCAGGTGCAAATTGAATTCCGGGTCGAGCACGTTGAACCAGCCCGGCGAGGCGGCGACCTTGCCTACCTTGCCGCTGAAGATCTGGATCGTCGAGCCGTTGCCCAAAAAGACCATGATGTCGATCTTTTGCTTGGCCGTCTCTTCCAGCAGCTGGCGCACCGCTTGCGGCGTGATGCGCGTGGCGGCCCCGGCCGGGGCGAGGCGCATCGCTTGCTGGCGCGAGACGCCGAACTCCGTCAGCAGGCGGTTGAACTGGTGTACGTCGTTGATTTCATTCCATGCCAGCTGGAATTCCTTGACGTCGATCTCGCTGTCCGGCTTTTCCTTGGCCTTCACAGGTTGCGCGGCCACCTTCAGGTCGGCGCTTTGCGACGGCGCGCGGAAGTCGGCCACCAGCTTGTCGAACACCGGCACGCCGGCGTCGTTCTTGAGGTACAGCTTGTGCACGGCGTTGCCGCTGGCGTCGAAGAATTGCAGGCTGCGCGAGACGGCGCCGTCCTTGCCCGGCTGCGTCACCGCGAACGCGTATTTCCATTTGTCGAAGGTGAAGCGCAGGTCGATCTCGCCGCCCAGGTAGCCGCCGGCGATGTTGCGCAGGCGCGCTTCGCGTTCCTTTTGCTTGTCTTCCTCGAGACCGACGATGTCGTCCTGCGATTTGAGCTTGCTGGCGACGCCGGTGCGCTCGAGCACGCCATTTTCGTTGCGCGTCAGCGCCAGCACCTTGCCCAGGTCGAGCGCGCGGCGCATGATTTCGCGCGGCACGGTGTCTCCTTCCTTGAGGCGGACGACGGTCTTGCCGATGCCGGTCGCCAGCAGGTCCGCTTCCGAGACGCTGAGCGTTTTGGCGGCGTCGCGCGCGGCCAGCTTGGGCTGCTCGGCGCGCAGGGTTTCCCAGCGTTCGGCCAGGCTGGCGGCGCCGCCCGGCAACGCGGTGAACAGCAAGGCGCCGGTCAGCGCCAGGGTGAATCGGTGGTGAGGTTTCATGGTGGCTCCGTGGGTTGTTTAGTAGATGACTTTGAGGTTGACGGCGAAGTTGCGGCCCGGACGCGCCTGGCGTTCAATGTCGGCCAACGTGGCCGCCGTGGTGCCGGCGACCAGGCTGCGCGACGAGGCGTAGTCCCAGTACTTGCGGTCGGCCAGGTTGTACAGGCCGCCGCTGACGGTGGCGTGCTTGTTGATGTGCCAGTACGCGGTCAGGTCCATGACCGTGTAGCCGGGCACGGCGAACATGCCGGTCGTGGCGCTGGTGAACACGTCGGCCGAAGCGCGCTTGCCGCGCACCGTGCTGACGATGAAGGCGGCGCCGCCGCGCTTGGCCGGGTCGTCGTAGGCGAACGTGGCGTTGGCCTTGTACGGCTGCACCGAGGCCAGTTCGGCCTTCTTGCCGCTGTCCTTGTTTTCTGCCGTGCCGCGCGAGATGCCGCCGGCCAGCGCCAGGCTGTAGCCCCGCATCGGCTGCCACCATTGGCCCAGCGCGAAGCGGCTGCTCACTTCGCCGCCACGGATCTTGGCCTTGCCAACGTTTTCCGGACGGAACAGGCCTTGCGTGATGGTCGGGTAGTTGACCGGGTCGGCCGGCTGCGCGGCGTATTCGATGAAGTTGTCGTAACTGGTGTGGAACAGCGAGAAGCTGAGCTCTACACCTTGTGTCGGCGCGCCCTTCAGGCCCACCTCGAAGGCGTTGCTGGTTTCCTTTTTGAGGTCGGGGTTGCCCAGCACGGCGTAGCCGTTGCCGGCGCCGGTGTAGCTGAACGAGTCGTAGGTGCCGGTGCGCTCGGCCGCGCTCGGCAGGCGGGTGCCGCGCGTGTATTGGGCGTAGGTGCTCAGCTGCGGCGTCAGCTCGACCGAGAAATTCAGGCTCGGCGTGACGAAGGTGTCCTTGTCCTCGCGGATTTCCCTGGCCGCGCTCGGCACGGCGATGACGTAGTTTTGCAGGTTTTGCGGTGTCAGCTTGCGCCGCTCGGCGCGCAGCCCCGGCGTCAACGTGGCCTGGTGGCCGGCCAAGTCGAATCCGAACTCGCCGCGCACGTAGGCGGCCAGCTTGTCGGTGTCCATGTCGGCCATGCGGTTTTTCATCGTGATCTGGTGGGCACCGGTGCGCACCACCGTGCGGTCCTCGATCCATGGGCGGCGGCTTTCCAGCTCCTCGTACAGCACGCCGTAGCCGAGCACCGTGGACGGGTTCAACTGTTTGACGGCGTCGAGCGCGATGCCCTTGCTGTCGTTGAAGTAGCCGGTGGTGATGTTGCGGATGTAGGGCTGGCCGCCGCTGACGTAGTCGGCGTTGGTGTCGTCCTCGACCGAGGCGGTTTGCTTGTAGAGCCTGGTTTCGAGCTTGTCGAACAGCAGGCCGTTGGCCGGCGTGTAGCGGTGCTCGACACTGTAGCGGGTGCGCTCGGTGTTGGAGTTCTGCGTCGCGCCGGCGGGATACAGGGCGCCGACCTTGTTGTTGTAGACGCGGTCGTGTTCGGCCTTGTAGTGGTCGATGGTGAAGCGCAGTTCCTGGTCGCGCGCCAGCTTCCAGTTCAGCTTGGCGAGCACGGCGTCGGACGACCAGTCGTCCGGGTTGGGGACGGCGTCGCCTTCGGTCTTGGTTTCGGCGCCGTCCCGGTGGACGGCGACGATCAGCGCTTGCAGGTGCTCGCCGAGCGCGGTGGCGGCGGTGACGGCGTGCATGCGCGACGCCTGTTCCGACGCGTAGCCGAACTTGTAGTCGGCGTAGAGCTTGCGGGTGCCGTCCAGGTACATTTCCGGCGATTTGGTGACGAACGAGACCGCCCCGCCCAGGCCGGGCGTGCCGCCACCGGCCGGGCTGGCGCCCGAGCCGATGCCGACGTAGTGGAAGGTTTCCGGGTCGGTGTAGTCGCGGCCGATGCCGAACGAATTCATCGACGTGCCTTCCGGACGCGGCGCGGCGTCCGGCAGCGAGATGCCGTCGACTTCGAGGCTGACGCGGTTGCCTTCGACGCCGCGAATGTTGATGCCGGTGTTGCCGGCGCTGTCCCAGACGTTGGCGCCGCCGCTGGCGGCCGCCGGCACGCTGATCAGCGGCGAGTAGCGGGCGATCTTGGCCATGTCGATGGCGTTGTTCTGCTCCAGCTGCTCGGTGCTGATGACGGTGGTGGTGCCGTTGCGGGTGGAGGCGGCTTCGTCGCGCTTGGCCTGGACGACGATTTCGCCGAGGGCCGGGGCGCTGGCGGCAGCCGCCGCTTGCGCTTGTTGCGCGTGCGCCGGGAGCATGGCGGCGGCCATCAGGGTGATCATTGCGGAGTGCACCGCGACGCCCATCAGGCGCGGTCGTGGGACGTGGGAAGGCGCGGCCGGATGCCGGGCGCCCGTGGTGGTGGCAGCCATAGAGTTCCAAGAGAGAGTTGTGGACGGCTGGCTCTCGGACCTACGATTGCTGGCAAAAACGCATACTAACAATAATGATTCTCATTTACAAGTGGTTGGCGTGTAAAGATTGATTATTGTCAAAGCGGTTAGGATGTAAGACGGGGGGAAATTTTTTGGCGGTATTGGCGGAGCTTGGCGGATTACGCCGTTCCGGCTAATCCGCCCTACGTGGTTTAGATTTTTTCACGTGTTCAGGCCGTGGTGAGGTCAGGACGGTTCGTTGGCCTGGCTCCGCGTTGCGTTGGTCTCGCTGCTGATGTGGTTGTTTTTGACGCGGACATAGTGCTCGGCGGAGTATTTCAGGTAGGCGATTTCCTCCGGGCTGAGCGCCCTGACCTTTTTCGCGGGACGGCCGACGTACAAGTGGCCGCTTTCCAGCACCTTGCCCGGCGAGACCAGGCTGCCGGCGCCGATCATCACGCGGTCTTGCACCACGACGTCGTCCATGATGATCGAGCCCATGCCGATCAGGCATTCGTTGCCGATGGTGCAGCCGTGCAGCAGCACCGAGTGGCCGATGGTGACGTAGTCGCCGATGATCAGCGGCGAGCCGTCCGGCTTGCCCGGGTGCCTGTGGGCGACGTGGCCCATGGCGAAGTCCTGCACGTTGCTGCACTCGCCGATGACGATGCGGTTGACGTCGCCGCGCAGCACGGTGTTGCACCAGACCGAGCTGTCGCGGCCGATGCGGACGTCGCCGATCACTTGCGCCGACGCGTGCAGATAGATGTCGTCGCCAAGGACGGGGCTGGTGTCGAGATACGGGGATAAGGGCATGCGGTGTCCGGAAAAGTCAGTTAGGGGTATAGGTGCCGTCGCCATGCGGCGCGGCGGCGAACTGGGGCAGCGCTTCGGCGCGGCGCGACAGTTCGTCCAGCGACGGATAGTTTTCGGCGGCCACCAGCTCGGGCAGCATTTGCCGCATGAAGTGCCAGGTGACGGCCGTCATGACCGCGCCGTGGTCCGTGCCGGGACCACCGAGGATCAGCGGCCGCTCCCGCTGCTCGGCTTCGAGCGCGTCGAAGGCCGACAGCATTTGCAAGGTGACGCGCTCGACCCACGGCTGGTGCAGTTTTTCGGCAGGACGCACGTTGCGTTCGTAGACGATCTGCACGCCCTTGTCGCAGGCGGCCAGCGCCAGGCCGAGCACGCGCAGCGAGCGCAACAACGCGGCCGGGTCCGACGGCGTCAGCCGCAGCTCGGGCCTGGCCAGGGTTTCGGCGTATTGCAGGATCAGCGTCGAGTCCATCAGCACGGTGCCGTCGGCGGTCACCAGGGTCGGCGCCTTGACCACGGGATTGATCTGGCGGAACTGGTCGAAGGTGCGGAACACCGACAGCGACTGGTGTTCGAACGGCACGTCAAGCAACTGCAGCGACACGGCCACGCGGCGCACATAGGGGGAATCGAGCATGCCTATCAGTTTCATGTTTTCTCCTTCGAATCACCGAGCGCGAACTCGGCGGCCTTGCGGGCGTGGATGGCGGTGGTGTCGAACAGCGGCACGGCCGCGTCGGATGGGTGGATCAGCAGCGAGATCTCGGTGCAGCCGAGAATGATGGCCTGGGCGCCCCGCTCCACCAGCGCGGCGATGACGCGGCGGTAGTCGTCGCGCGAAGCGTCGACGACATTGCCGAGGCAGAGTTCCTCGTAGATGACGCGGTGGACGATGTCGCGCCCGGCCGGCTCGGGGACGATCACGTCCAGGCCGTGCAACTCGCGCAGCCGGTCCTTGTAGAACGCCTGCTCCATCGTGAAACGGGTGCCGATCAGGCCGATCTTGGTATGGCCGGCGGCCTTGATGGCGGCGGCCGTGGGGTCGGCGATGTGGAACAGCGGAATGTCCACCGCCGCCTCGATGGCCGGCGCGACCTTGTGCATGGTGTTGGTGCACAGCACGATAAAGTCGGCGCCGGCGGCCTGCAGCGAACGCGCGGCGCCAGCCAGCAGCGCGCCGGCCGCGTCCCAGTCGCCGGCGCGCTGCAAGCGTTCGACGTCATGGAAGTCGACGCTGACCAGCACCACCTTGGCCGAGTGCAGTCCACCCAGCAGCTCCTTGACCGTTTGGTTGACCTGCCGGTAGTACGGCACCGTCGATTCCCAGCTCATGCCGCCGATTAATCCGATGGTCTTCATCAGATCCGCCCCGGAATGAAGCTGAGGAAGGAGAACTCGGCCTCGAAACCGGCTTCCTTGGGGCTGCAGGCGTACAGGCCGCAGGCGACCGAGTCGGCGCCGGCGCGCTCGTGCAGGTGGGTCATGCGCAGTTGCGTCCATTGCTCGCCGTCGAGCGACGATTCGACGATACAGTCGTTGTCCTCGGCGCGCACGCGCAACCAGATGGTGTCGATCTCCTTGGCCAGCGGCTGGGTCGACCAGTCCGAATAATGGCCGTTGGTGACGACCACGCCGAGGCGGTTGTCGCCGTCCGGCTCGAACTCGACCGAGGTCTTGAGCCAGCAGCCGGACGACAGCCGCACCATCAGCCCGGCCTGGTCGTACTGGTGCACCGGACGCGAGGTGACCTTGGTCGTCAGCACGAAGTCGCCTTCGGCCTTCAGGTGCAGGAAGTGGCCGTTGTCGACCTGGAAGCCGTAGTGGGTGCGCTGCCAGAAGTCGGTGGCGGCGTCGGTGTGGATGCGCAGGCGGTTGGCGCCGTAGTCGACCTGCCAGTGGGCGGGTTCGCAATCCCATTGCAGCCTTGGGCTGAGCATGGTGTCGGCGAAGGTTTCGTGCAGCGGGGTGTCGCTCATCCGGTGTCCTTGTCTGGTGGTGGCCGTGCGTAGCTGACGGTGAGCATTTCCCATTGGTGGCCGTCGGGCTCGTTCCAATAGACGATGCTGCCGCCGTGTTGCGTGTCGACGGCGAAGTCGGTCGGGCCATGCACGGCGCTGCGGTAGGCGATGCCGGCCGACCGGATGCGCGCGAGGATGGCGTCGAATTCGGCCTGGTCGACGCGGAAGCAGTAGTGTATCAAAGGAACGGGCCCGGCCCATTCGTCGAAGTCGATGGTCAGGCCGTCGTTGACGTAGACCGGGGCGAACGGGCCGATGCCGGTGGTCGACCACGGCACGTCCAGCAGCCCGGCCAGCAGTTTGGCCGCCGCCAGCTTGTCGCGCGACGGCACCATCAGGTGATCCAGGGATATGGCCATACGCACCTCCTGCGGCCATTTTAAATTAACTTAGCGACAATAGGTGCGGATATCGTTGGTGGCGACGTCGCGGTCGTGGCGGTCGATCGGCAGGTCGTTGGCGTGGCGCACGGTGCCGTCGATGACGGCGCGCGCCAGCGCGCAGCGGCTGGCGTCGGTTTCCGGCTGGCCGCCGCGATGGATGGCGGCGTTCGCTCCGCCGCCGGCCCCGCCCTCGCCGCGCGGGCGGTAGGCCGGCGCCATCAGCTTGTGCTGCTGGCGGCGCTGGAACTCGGCCTCGCGCTGTTGCCAGGTGCCGGCCGGGTCGGCCGCCGGCGCGGCCGACGTTTTGAGCATCTGCACGCGGGCGCCACCGGCCCGGTCGGGGTTGTCGGTGTAGTTGGTGACGCCGTTGGCGTCGACCCATTTGTAGATGTCGGCGTGGACGGCGCCGCTGGCGCCCAGCAGGGCCAGCGCCAGTGGCAATGTCAGCGACGCGGCAAGGTTTTTGGTCATGGAAGATTGTTCTCATGGAGAATCGACCAGCCAATTCTACGGATTATTTCCGCGTAGAATCTATTGAAATGTCACTAACCTTGCAACAACACCACCGCGCCGCGCGAGATCGCCCGCGCCACCGTCCGCGCGTCCCAGTTGGTCAGGCGGATACAGCCGTGCGATTGCGTCTTGCCGATCTTGCCCGGCTCCGGCGTGCCGTGGATGCCGTAGTGCGGCTTGCTCAGTTGAATCCAGACGGCGCCGACCGGGTTGTTGGGGCCGGCCGGGATGCGGGCCCCGGTGTCGCCCGCCTTGGCGTCCCAGAACAGCTTGGGGTTGTAGCGGTATTCCGGGTTGGCGGCGATGCCGCGCACCTCCCAGCGCCCTTCCGGCAGCGGGTCGTGGGCGCTGCCGGTGCTGGCGGGGAATTGCGCGATCGGCATGCCGCCGGCGTCGAGCAGGGTCAGGGTGCCGTCGCTGGCGTCGACCAGGATCGAGGTCGCCTTGGGCAGCGGCTTGGCCGACGCCACGTTCGGCACCAGCAGTTGCTCGCCGGCGCGGGCGAACGATTTGCCGGGGTTGAGGCGGCGCAGCAGCTCGGGGCTGCTGTGGAATTTCTCGCCCAGCGCCTCGGCCAGGCTGGCGTAGCCCAGCGCCGGCAGCTTGGCCTTGTCGGCCATCGTGGCCGGCACCGGCCGGTACGGGCCGGCCACGTCCTCGGCGGTGACGGTGTAGACGTCGAGCACGGGCGCGGTGTCGGTCGAGAGCACGGCCCAGGTGGCCGTGTCGAGCACGCCGGTCAGCGGCAACTGGTGCAGCTTCTGGAAACCGATGACGGCCTTGCGCAGGTTGCTGCCCTTGTTGCCGTCGATCTCGCCGGACGAGAAATGGGCGCGGTCGAGCAGCACCTGCGCGCGCAGCAGGTCGTGGCCGCCGGCGGCCGGGTTGGCGGAGATGGCGGGGGCCGGGGATTTCGCGTCGGCGATGCCGGCCAGCGCCAGCGCGATGGTCACAAACAGCGTCTTCAACAAATCAGGCCTGGGGACGGTTGATGGCCGCTTCGATGCGGTGGCCGTCGGGATCGACGAGCGCGGCGTCGTGGAACAGGCCGGCGAACTGGAGGTCGCGCACGCCGACGGAGATGGGGTGGAGCATGGGGGAGTCGATTCTGATGGTCGCTATAACGGACCCGGATTCTACCAAATCGCGGACCCGCATCGCGCACTTCTACTGCTTGCGGTATTTCTGCATGACGTAGCCGAGCCGGTGGCGGTTGACGTCGAGCCAGGTCCACAGCGCCTCGACCTGCGCCGGGTGGGCGCGGTAGAAGGTGTCGTTGAAGGCGAGCCAGACGCGCGTGTTGATCAGCGGCTGCGGCAGTTGCACGACGGCGCCCTTGTAGCGCGCCAAGGTGGCCTTCAGGTGCTCGGGCGAGACGGCCGCGACGACCACGCCGTCGATGCGCCCGAGCCGCAGTTTTTCGAGGTTGCGCTCGAGGTCGCGCGCGCCGTCGTCGATCGTCAGGCCGGCGTCGCGCAGGCGGGCGGCGTAGCTTTGGCCTTGCGCCACGCCGAGCAGCTTGCCCTTGAAGTACTGCATCGGCTGGGTGGAGGCCGGCAGCTTGTCGCCGGCGCGCACCAGCACGATCAGGGCGTTGTGCATGGCGCGGTCGAGGTCGATGTTGCCGGCCTTGTCGCGTGGTAGCGCTATCTCCGGCGGGTAAACCGGTAGCTCTCCCATGGGCGACATGTCGATGTCGCCGTTGGCCAGGGCCACCCGCAGGCGGGCGATCGGCAGGCGCACCCAGACCGGCGGGCAGCCGAAGCCGGCGCCGAGCACGGCGTCGTGCATCAGGTCGACGGCGGCGCCGGGCGGGTCGGGGACTTCGGCGCCCTCGCCCAGCCAGTACGGCGGGCGGTGCTGGTCCATGTAGCCGACGCGCACGGGGATGCAGGTGGCGTTGGCGGCGGGGGGTATCAGCGTGGCGGCCAGTAGCAGTGTTGCCCAGGCGCGGGCGAACGGCCGGCGGCCAGGCTTTGGGCGGGGCGCCAGGACGGCGCGGGCTTGTGCGGGGGCTTGGGTCATGGCGGTATGGTCACTTCGCTGGGTGCTCGTCGGTATCATACAATTTATTTCCGTGTGGAAATCTAGCGAAATGTCACGGGGGCCGATGAGCCGCCGACGGCGCCTGGCCGATTACGCTGCGCTAATCCGCCCTACGTGTTTTAGAATTGATCCGGGTTATTGGCCGGCCGGGGGCGCTGGAGGCGCCGCCAGTGGCACCGGCGGGGCGGCTTGGCCTTTGCCGACGATCTGGATGAAGATTTCGTTTTGTTTGATCATGCTGAGCTCGTAGCGGGCGCGTTCCTCGACGGCGCCGGTGCCGTCCTTGAGGTCGCGCACCTCCGAGTCGAGCTTGGCGTTGCGGGCCAGCAGTTCGGCGTTCTTTTTGTGGGCCGTGCCCACTTGCGCTTCAAGGTCGGCCACGCGCAGCCAGCCGCCCTTCCCCAGCCAGAGCGGGTACTGTATCAGCAGCAGCAAGACTGCCAGGGCGAGGGTGATCAGGCGCATGGTCGATATGGGCTCAAGCGCGGCCGCCGGACACGGGTCCGGCGGCCGCGCGGCGCTACATTACTTCAGGTTATAGAACGCGTCGCGGCCAGGGTAGGATGCGATGTCGCCCAGGTCTTCCTCGATGCGCAGCAGCTGGTTGTACTTGGCCATGCGGTCCGAACGCGACATCGAGCCGGTCTTGATCTGCAGCGCGTTCAGGCCGACGGCGATGTCGGCGATGGTCGAGTCCTCGGTCTCGCCCGAACGGTGCGAGATGACGGCCGTGTAGCCGGCGCGCTTGGCCATTTCGATGGCGGCGAAGGTTTCGGTCAGGGTGCCGATCTGGTTGATCTTGATCAGGATCGAGTTGGCGATGCCCTTGGCGATGCCTTCCTTGAGGATCTTGGTGTTGGTGACGTACAGGTCGTCGCCCACCAGCTGGATTTTCTTGCCCAGTTCCTTGGTCAGGATGGCCCAGCCGTCCCAGTCGCCCTCGTGCATCGCGTCCTCGATCGAGATGATCGGGTATTTGTCGCACCAGGTCGCCAGCAGGTTGGTGAACTCGGTGGCGGTCAGCGACAGGCCCTCGCCTTCCAGCTCGTACTTGCCGTTCTTGTAGAACTCGGAGGCGGCGCAGTCCAGGCCGATGGCGATCTGCGCGCCCGGCTCGTAGCCGGCTTCCTCGATGGCCTGGATGATCAGCTTGATCGCTTCCTCATGGTTGGCCAGGGACGGGGCGAAGCCGCCCTCGTCGCCGACGGCCGTGCTCAGGCCCTTCTTGTGCAGGATCTTTTTGAGGGTGTGGAACACCTCGGCGCCGTAGCGCACCGCTTCCTTGAACGACGGCGCGCCGACCGGGATGATCATGAATTCCTGGATGTCCAGGTTGTTGTCGGCGTGGGCGCCGCCGTTGATGACGTTCATCATCGGCACCGGCAGTTGCATCGCGCCCGAGCCGCCGAAGTAGCGGTACAGCGGCAGGCCGGCTTCCTCGGCGGCGGCCTTGGCCACGGCCATCGACACGGCCAGCATGGCGTTGGCGCCCAGGCGACCTTTGTTTTCGGTGCCGTCCAGATCGATCAGGGTGCGGTCCAGGAAGGCTTGTTCATTGGCGTCGAGGCCCATGATCGCTTCCGAGATTTCGGTGTTGATATTTTCGCAGGCTTGCAGCACGCCCTTGCCGAAATAACGCTTCGGATCGCCGTCGCGCAGTTCGATCGCTTCGCGCGAACCGGTCGAGGCGCCCGATGGCACGGCGGCGCGGCCCATGACGCCCGATTCGAGCAGGACGTCGCATTCGACGGTCGGATTGCCGCGCGAATCGATAATTTCACGGCCGATAATATCAACAATAGCACTCATGTCATTCTCCAAAGTTAGACGAAAACGTGTTTGCCCATCGCGTGTTGCATGATGGACAATTTAAGGATAACGGGAATATAACCCGGCGCAGAGGGGTTTGCCAACGCGCGCCGGGCATTTTTGCCTGCGATTGCTTAGTTGAAGCTGATTCTTCGAAGCTGCTTAGTTGAAACTGTTCTCGAGGAAGCCAGCCTTCTTGGTGATGCGGTCCAGCTCGATCAGCGTCGACAGCAGTTCCTTCATGCGGCCCAGCGGCACGGCGTTGGGGCCGTCCGACAGCGCCTCGGCCGGGTTCGGGTGGGTTTCCATGAACAGGCCGGCCACGCCGACGGCGACGGCCGCGCGCGACAGCACCGGCACCATCTCGCGCATGCCGCCCGACGAGGTGCCGTTACCACCCGGCAATTGCACCGAGTGGGTGGCGTCGAACACGACCGGGCAGTTCGATTCGCGCATGATGGCCAAGGAGCGCATGTCGGACACCAGGTTGTTGTAGCCGAACGAGGCGCCGCGCTCGCACGCCATGAAGACGTCGTCCGGCAAACCCTTGGCCTTGGCGGCCGCGCGTGCTTTGTCGATGACGTTTTTCATGTCGTGCGGGGCCAGGAACTGGCCCTTCTTGATGTTGACCGGCAGGCCGGACTGCGCGCAGGCCGTGATGAAATCGGTCTGGCGGCACAGGAAGGCCGGCGTTTGCAACACGTCGACGACGGCCGACACTTCGGCGATCTCGTCGATCGAGTGGACGTCGGTCAGGACCGGCACGCCCAGTTCGCGTTTGACGTCGCCGAGGATCTCGAGGCCCTTGTCGCGGCCGGGGCCGCGATAAGAGGTGCCCGACGACCGGTTGGCCTTGTCGAACGAGGACTTGTAGATGAACGGGATGCCCAGCGCGGCCGTCATTTCCTTGAGCGCGCCGGCGGTGTCGAACGCCATCTGGCGCGATTCGATCACGCAGGTGCCGGCGATCAGGAAGAACGGCCGGTCGAGGCCGGCTTCGAAGCCACAGAGTTTCATGCCGCATCTCCTTGCAACGCAGTACTCTCAGCGACAGCGTGCGGGCGGTTGCCGCCGGCTGCCTTGTGGGCCAGTGCCGCCTTGATGTAGGACGTGAACAGCGGATGGCCGTCACGCGGGGTGGATTTGAATTCCGGGTGGTACTGCACGCCCATGTACCACGGGTGCGAATTGTCGCCCGTGCGCGGCAGTTCCATGATCTCGCACAGGTCCTCGGTCGGCGTGCGGGCCGCCACCACCAGGCCGGCCGCTTCGACGCGCGGCAGGTAGTGGTTGTTGGCCTCGTAGCGGTGGCGGTGGCGCTCGGTCACGACCGGGCCGTAGATCTCGGCCGCCAGCGTGCCCGGCTTGATCGCGCAGGTTTGCGCGCCCAGGCGCATGGTGCCGCCCAGGTCGGAGTTCTCGTCGCGCTTTTCGACCTTGCCGTCCTGGCCCTGCCACTGGTCGATCAGGGCGACCACCGGTTGCGAGGTTTCCAGGTCGAACTCGGTCGAGTTGGCGCTGGTCAGGCCGGCCATGTGGCGCGCGTATTCGATCAGCGCGACCTGCATGCCGAGGCAGATGCCCAGGTAGGGGATCTTGTTCTCGCGGGCGAACTGCGCCGCCATGATCTTGCCCTCGACGCCGCGCTTGCCGAAGCCGCCCGGCACCAGGATGGCGTCGTATTTCGCCAGCGCGGCGCAACCGGTCGTCTCGATCTCTTCGGAGTCGATGTACTCGATGTTGACCTTCGATTCGTTGTGGATGCCGGCGTGGCGCAAGGCTTCGGTCAGCGACTTGTACGATTCGGTCAGCTCGACGTATTTGCCGACCATGCCGATCGACACTTCGCTCTTCGGATGCTCGAGCGTGTAGATCAGGCGGCTCCAGACCGACAGGTCGGCCGGCGCCGGGTTGATGTCGAGCGCCTCGCAGATGATGGCGTCGAGGCCCTGGTCGTGCAGCATCTGCGGCACTTTGTAGATGGTGTCGACGTCCCACACGGAGATGACGGCCTGCTCTTCGATGTTGGAGAACAAGGAGATCTTGGCGCGTTCGTCGTCCGGGATCGGGCGGTCGGCGCGGCACAGCAGCGCGTTCGGCGAGATGCCGATCTCGCGCAGCTTCTGCACCGAGTGCTGGGTCGGCTTGGTTTTCAGTTCGCCGGCCGAGGCGATGTACGGCACCAGGGTCAGGTGCACGAAGGCGGTGTTCTTGCGGCCGGCGCGCAGGCTCAGCTGGCGTGCCGCCTCCAGGAACGGCAGCGACTCGATGTCGCCGACGGTGCCGCCGATTTCGCACAGGGCCACGTCGTAGCCCTCGGCGCCGCGGCGGATGTAGTCCTGGATCTCGTTGGTGATGTGGGGAATGACCTGCACGGTCTTGCCCAGGTATTCGCCGCGGCGTTCCTTGCGGATCACCGATTCGTAGATCTGGCCGGTGGTGAAGTTGTTCACCTTTTTCATGCGGGTCGAGATGAAGCGCTCGTAGTGGCCGAGGTCGAGATCGGTCTCGGCGCCGTCGTCGGTGACGAACACTTCACCGTGCTGCATGGGGCTCATCGTGCCCGGATCGACGTTGATGTACGGGTCGAGCTTGAGCATGGTGACTTTGAGGCCGCGCGATTCGAGGATCGCGGCGAGGGAGGCGGCGGCAATCCCTTTACCAAGGGAAGACACGACGCCACCGGTGACGAAGACAAATTTGGTCATTGCAGATAGTGCCGAACGGCACGTGCGGGAAATTGAAATTATACCCTAAAACGGCTATTTCTTCAGCATCGCCCCCGGAAAAATCCGCTACGGACCGGAAAACTCCGATTGTTTATTCGGCAAAAATGGCCGGTTTGGCAATCCGGTCCGACTGTGTCTCAGCGTACAGACCGTCACAAACGATAAAGTCAGAATGGCAACTCATTCTTAGAGGAGGACATCATGAGCTACACAGAACGCGATGCTTACGGTATGTATGTCGACAACGGCAACAAGGGCCCCGGTCCCGAACTGATGGGCGCCGACACGCTGATCGGCGACCACGTTCACAATCTGAAGAACGAACACCTGGGCGAGATCAAGGAAATCATGCTCGACATGCGCACCGGCAAAATCGCCTACGCGGTCATGTCGTCGGGCGGCATCCTGACCATCGGCGAGAAACTGTTCGCCGTGCCGTGGGAAGCGCTGACCCTGGACACGGTCAACAAACGCTTCACCCTCAACATCGACAAGGAGCGCATCGAAAACGCGCCCGGCTTCGACACCGACCACTGGCCGAACATGGCCAACCAGACGTGGGCCAGCCAGATCCACAGCTACTACGGCACCCGCTACGACAACCTCGACAGCGGTCCGCTGTGATGTCGGCCCTGATCATGCTGGCCGGCGCGGCCGCGCTGACCGCGACCTTGATGGTGCGGATCGCGCGCCGGCGCCAGACGGAGGCGCGGCCGCCGGCCGGCGTCCCCGTCACGCTGGCGAGCTGGTCCGACAATCGTGAATACCAGGTGGCGGACCACCTGCGGCGCAAGAGGCGATGAGTTGGAGGGATAACCACCTCCCAGGCATCGTTGTAGTACGGCTTCGGCCGCCCATGCGAATGGGCGGCCGAAGTCTTTTGTGCCCTTTAGATAATGTGCAGGCCGAGCGATGCCGCGAGCGCAATAATTGACTGGCGGCGCGCCGGCGCATCCGCCACGCAGTCATCCGATATGACCCTGAATGGCACTGCGGACATTCTCTGACGGAACAACATCAGGCATCGCGCAGAATCATCGCGACGCGATCCGTAGGCGATCGCCTGAGCGCTGGTCACCTGCCGATAGGCCGCTTGTGCCCAGAGGCGGGTCCTAGCGTACTGATCAGGTAGACACTCGATCAGGCCAACGCGAGAGAGTCCCATTTTCTCCAGGTAATTCGAATGAAAACTCACGGCCGTCAAAGCACCGGTCAATTCTATTTCCGTCAAGTGATAGTAAGCAAGCTTGGACGTCCGAAGTATTCCTCCCGGAATGGGCACATCATGAAGAATCGACTCCATAAAGGCACCTTCGACGGTACTTGCCAAATAATAAGTATCGACAATCTCGTCGGCAGCATCAGTGATTGGCGAAAACCGCGTGTCGCCCCAGCCATGAGAGAAAGTGAGAGCGTCGTTGGCCCTGTACGACTCTGTGCTGTAAATGTGATACCACCTCGGAACGTCCGCCAGAGTGACAAGCACCGTGGTAAATCGTTCGGAGATGGAAGGTGGCCGCAGCATCGCTGGCAAGACCTTTCGCGGTCTTTTTCGGATGCCAGTCATGCGACGTAAGTTGCCCGGTTTTTTCGCGCCGCTTCGACAACATCCTCGCCCCGATCCAACGCATCTTTCGGCGCCACGGAGACGACTCCTCCCCTCTTGTCGCGATACGACAGCCATCCATTCGGAAAGTGGAACCAAGCCGCGATATCCCATCCATCGACTGCCTCACCTAACTGCGCCAAAATCTCTTTAATCACTGGCAGGGGTTGCCACGCCTTATCGAACTGGTATGCAGGAAAAACCTCCCTCTCGCCGTCGTTGACACTAAAGATACGACCACGCCGCTTCCAGTCATTGGTTACTACCGATTCGCCTTCCTTGGGCGTTTTCTGATGGCTGTTGATCAGATCACTTGAGACCCACAAAGTCTCAGACATGATAATTTTTTTCGTTCGCTGCACATGGGATTGCTCATCGAGCATTGGCTCGACATTGTCAGCAACAAGTTTTACGCTTTCGTCGGCGACATGTATGCGATTTTTTATAACGGACACGATGACCTCCGCGATCAAATGTCGATGTCACCAACTATACACCCGACATCCTCGGCATACGCCCTAATGCCGCGCAGCAGGAACTGCGCGGCCGGGCTGCTTATTGCGCCGCTCAAGATGCCGCAGGCAGGTGCATCGGAATGTAGACGATGCCATCATGCTCGGCGCGAGGGCCGGCGGGAATGAATCCCAGATGACGGTACAGGTCCAGCGCGAACGCTGACGAGTTGACGGTGAATGCGCCATCGGCATTCTTGCCCAGCGCGCGCGTCCAGGCCGCCTGCCACAGCAGCCGGCCAAAGCCGCTGCCCTGCCACTTGGACGCCACGAACAGATGATACAAATGCGAGCGGTCGCGCACCGCCACCACGCCGACCAGTTCATCACCGACATAGCCCAACTGGTAGTCGTAACGCTCGTCCGCCAACACACGTCCGATCGCGGGCGGCTGCATGGTTTCGATGAATTTCTCGGCACCGGCCCCACTGGGCTCCAGGGTCAACAGAGGCAGCAGCGGGACGATCAGCGCGCTGATGGCTGCAGCGTCGCCCGGGAGCGCCTGGCGTATGGTCAGCTTGTTCATCCGGCCATTCTGCCAGAATTTCAACCTCAACAAACATCGCGGCTGATGGCCGGCAGGTGCGACATGCCGACCAACCGCCTGGCCACCAGGTGGCTCCTAGGCCGCGTCCCGCACCGCCTGCTGTGCCCGCGCATAGCTCTCCGCCACGGCCGCATAGTTGGGCGCTACCAGGCCGTACAGCTTGGCCAGCTCCGCCGCTTCCGGGCGCGCCCAGGTGCGGTGCAGTTCCGACAGCAACGCGTTGGTCGAGGTGGGCTTGACGCCGCCCTGCGCGAAGCGCGCGACGGAGACGCGGGAGGCCATCTCGCTCGGATCGCCGGAGGCGTCGATGACGGCGTAGACATCGTAGCCCGCCGCGACGGCGTCCAGCGCGGGGAACATCACGCAAACACTGGTCCAGACGCCCGCCATGACCAGCGTCTTGCGGCCGCTGGCGCGCACCGCGCCGACAAAGTCGGCGTTGTCCCAGGCGTTGACCTCGCCCTTGCGCGGCACATAGACGGCATGCGGGGCGTACTGGTGGATTTCGGGCATCAGCGGACCGTTGCTGCCGGCCGGCTCCGAGGCGGTGGTGATCACCGGGATCTTCAGCAGGGTGCACAGCCTGGCGATCGTCTCCACATTCCGCCGCAGGTCGGCCACCGCGATATCCTTGACGGTCTGGAAGAGCCCGGACTGGTGGTCCAACAGCAGCACCAGGGTATCGGCGGGATCGAGCAGCGCGGCGCCGCCGCCGGTGGCCAGTACACTGGATTTGGAATGTGGGGTGTCTTGCATGGGTCGTTCTCCTTGGTTGGCAGTGGGGACAGTGATGACGGGGCGATCGCGAATGCGCGCCTCCAATCAGCTTGCCTGAATTTGTGTCCGAGGTGGCGGCGCGGCGAAAGTTCGCGCTCCGCACTCCCCCCGAAATGGGGGGCGCCGTCGGCTCGGAATCCCTCCTCAACAAAAATCGCGGCTGATCGTCGGCAGGCGGCCCAACAGGTGCGACATGTCGACCAGCCGCTTGGCCACCAGGTGGCGCACGATGCCCTCCTGTTGCCAGACGCCATACACGCCCAGCAGCGGCGCGCCCAGCACTTCGCGGCGCTGCTCCTCCACCAGCTTGGGCCAGATGATGACGTTGACGTTGCCGGTCTCGTCCTCAAGGGTGATGAACAGCACGCCCTTGGCCGTGCCCGGCCGCTGCCGCACCGTGACCATGCCGCAGGCGCGCGCCAGCATGCCGTTGGTGTAGGTGTTGAGCGTGGTGGCCGGCAGGAAGCGGTGCTCCAGCAGCTTGGGGCGCAGCAGCGCCAGCGGATGGCGGCCCAACGTCAGGCCGTGCGAGCGGTAGTCGCCGAGGATTTCCTCGCCCTCGGTCGGCGGCGCCAGCACCGGCGCCTCCTCGTCCGGCGTGGTCGGGCGCAGCAAGTCCTTGTCCGGCGTGGCGCCGACCGCCTGCCACAGCGCCTGGCGGCGGTTGCCGGCCAGATGGACCAGCGCGTTGCCGGCGGCCAGCACCTGCAGGTCGTGGCGGTCCAGGTCGGCGCGCCGCGCCAGGTCGGCGACGCCGGCGAACGGCGCCTGCGCGCGCGCCGCTTCAATGCGCTGGGCGGCGCCGTCGCGCATGCCCTTCATCATCGACAGGCCGAGCCGCACCGCCGGCTGCCCGAGCTTGCCCGCCGGCTCCTCCAGCGACGAATCCCAGCCGCTGATGGTGACGTCGATCTCGCGCACCACCACGCCGTGGCGCCTGGCGTCCTGCACCAGTTGCGACGGGCTGTAGAACCCCATCGGCTGGCTGTTGAGCAGCGCGCACAGGAAGGCGGCCGGCTCGTGGCATTTGAGCCAGGAGCTGGCATAGGTCAACAGCGCGAAACTGGCCGCGTGCGATTCGGGAAAGCCGTATTCGCCGAAGCCCTGGATCTGGCTGCAGATGGCGGCGGCGAACGTCGCGTCGTAGCCGCGTTCGGCCATGCCATCCATAATGCGCTGTTGGTATTTATCGACACCGCCCTTGCGCTTCCAGGCCGCCATCGCGCGCCGCAACTGGTCGGCCTCGCCCTCGCTGAAGCCGGCGGCGATGACGGCGATCTGCATCACCTGCTCCTGGAAGATCGGCACGCCCAGCGTACGCTTGAGCGCCTCGTCGAGCCCCGGCGGAAAGTCGATGAGCTTGGGATTCATGCGGCGCTGCAAATACGGATGCACCATGCCGCCCTGGATCGGCCCTGGCCGCACCAGCGCCACCTCGATGACCAGGTCGTAGAACTCCTTGGGCCGCAGCCGTGGGAGCATGCTCATCTGCGCGCGCGACTCGATCTGGAACACGCCGATAGTATCGGCCTGACACATCATTGCGTACGTGGGCTTGTCCTCGGCCGGGATGTCCTGCATGCGGAACGGCGCGCCCCGGCGCTCGGCCACCATGTCGAGCGCGCGCCGCAGCGCCGTGAGCATGCCCAGCGCCAGCACGTCGACCTTCATCAGGCCGAGCTCTTCGAGGTCGTCCTTGTCCCACTGGATCACGCAGCGCCCCTCCATCGTGGCCGCCTCGATCGGCACCAGCCGGGATAACTTCTCGTGCGAAATGACGAAGCCGCCCGGATGCTGCGACAGGTGGCGCGGAAAACCCAGCAGCGTCATCGCCAGCGAGGCCCATTGCTGCGCCAGTTGCGAGTCCGGGTCGAGCCCGCACTCGGCCAGCCGCCCGAGCAGGTCGTGGCGGCTGTCGAACCAGTGGTGCGACTTGGCCACCTTCTCGACGATGGCCAGGTCGACGCCGAGCGCCTTGCCGCTGTCGCGCAGCGCGCTCTTGGGCCGGTAGCTGATGACGACGGCCGCCAGCGCGGCGCGGTCGGCGCCGTATTTTTGATAGATGTACTGGATCACCTCCTCGCGCCGCTGGTGCTCGAAGTCGACATCGATGTCGGGCGGCTCGTTGCGCTCGCGCGAGATGAAACGCCCGGTCAGCATGTTGCTGCGCTCCGGGTCGACCTCCGTCACGCCAAGGCAAAAACACACCACCGAGTTGGCCGCCGAGCCGCGTCCCTGGCACAAGATGCCCTGGTCGCGGGCGAAACGCACGATGTCGTAGACGGTCAGGAAATACGGTTCGTATTTAAGCTCGGCGATCAGTTTCAGTTCGTTCTCGATCTGGCCGCGCACCTTGTCCGACAACCCGGCCGGAAAGCGCCGCGCCGCGCCCTCGTACACCTCCTGGCGCAGGTAGCTGGCCGGCGTGTGGCCGGCCGGCACCAGCTCGTGCGGATACTCGTAGCACAACTCGGTCAGCTTGAAGGTGCACTCCTGCATGATGCGCAAGGTCTCGAACAGCGCCGCCGGCGGATACAGGTTGGCCAGCCGCAGGCGCGGACGCAGATGCTGCTCGGCGTTCTGCGCCAGCGCATAGCCGCACTCGCCGACCGGCTTGCCCACCCGCACCGCCGTCAGCGTGTCGTGCAGCGGCTTGCGCGAGCGCACATGCATGCACACCTGCCCCACGGCCACCACCGCCATGCCGTGCTGCAACGCCACCTCGTCGATGCTGAGGCGGTGCGCCTCGTCGAAGGCGCGCTGCAGCAGGCTCAGCCCCATCCAGCTGCGCTCGGGGAAGTTGGCCTCCATCCACGCCGCCTGCGCGTGCAGGCGGTCGACATCGTCCGGCT
>Ga0105244_10001015_pt1 | contig 23506 bp, 19 predicted proteins | sample KBSM44metaG_FD_80423 | JGI IMG/M metagenome (GOLD analysis project Ga0105244, IMG submission 80423) | Miscanthus rhizosphere microbial communities from Kellogg Biological Station, Michigan, USA - KBS M4-4 metaG | ecosystem: Host-associated > Plants > Roots > Rhizosphere > Soil | place... | reverse complement strand
CGGGGTGGCCGAAGCACCGGAATTCCCCGGCTCGGCTGCCTTGCCGCAGGCGCCCAGCAGCGCGGCCGCCGGCAGCATCGCCAGCAAGCGCCGGATGCGATTGGGATCAGAAGTCATAAGTGACCTTGCCGTAGTAGTAGGCGCCGCTCGGCGCGAATGGCGCGGGGCCGTAGACAAAGCCGCTGCTGCCGGAGTTGGCGTCGCCCGGACCGTTGCGGTCCGGCTTGGTGTCGAACAGGTTGGCCGCGCCCACCACCAGCTTGGCGCGTTTGGTGACGGCGTAGCTGACATCGAGGTCGGTCAACCACTTGGCGCCGAAATGGTAGTCCCTGGCGCGATCGGCGGTGGTTTGCCAGGTGGAGGAATCGTAGCGGGTGGTTTGCAGATTCGCCTCCACCGGTCCGATGAACCAGCGCGCCGACAATATCAGCTTGGTCTTCGGAGTCGCGGTCAGGTCGCCTATGCCGCCACCGGCCGAGTAACCGAACCACACCGCGCTGCCACCCGGATTGGCGCCCAACGCCGTGATCTCCGATGGCGTGGCCTTGATATTGGTGATCCTGGTGCGATTCCAGTTGACCGCCGCGCCCCAGCGCACCAGTCCATAGCTGCCGTAGTCGCTGGTGATGTCGGCCACCAGGTCGGCGCCGCGCGTGCGGGTATCGACCCCGTTGGCGAAGTACTGCACCCACTCGGTGCCGGTCAATCCGCCGGCGATCAGCGTCGGCGCGAAGGCCGGGCCGAACATGTATCCGGTGCGGATGATGCGGTCCTTGACCTTGACCTGGTAGCCGTCCAGCGTGATGTTGATGTTATCCGCGGGTTTGAGTACCAGGCCGATGCCGAAGTTGACCGACTTTTCGGGATCGAGATCGCGCGCGCCGAACTGGCGGGCCAGCGCCGAATCGTTGCGCAGCAGTTTGGACAGGCTGGGCTCCACCACGCCACTGACGGGATTGATGTTGGTGCGGTTGTCGGTCTGCGAGTAGCCAGATTGCGTCAGCGACGGCGCGCGGAATCCGGAACCGACGGTGCCGCGCACCGCGAACTTCGGCGAGAAGTCGTAGCGGCTGTTGATCTTGCCGCTGGCGGTGTTGCCGGCGCTGTCGTTGTAGTGCTCCGCGCGCACCGCGCCGTCGACGAACAGGTTCTCGACCGGATAAAAACCGATATCGTTGTAGATCGCCAGCACCGTGCGTTGGATTCTGGTCGCGTCGGCCGGCGACAGGGCCACGCCGGCCTGCGCGCCGACGGCGGCCGGCTTGCCGACATTCGGATTGCCTTCCTGGTCGCCGGGTTTGAAGATGTAGCCGCCGTTGACGTAACCCAGCGGATCGCCGGCGTAGGTGGTGAAGCGTTCGACACGCTGTTCCAGGCCCCACGACCACTGCAACGGCTTTTTCAGGCCGATGTCGAATGCGCGCGTGAAGTCCTCGTTGGTGGTCCATTGTTCGAACTGATAAACGGCCAGGTTATCGAAGCTGGTCGGCGACGTTGGTCCGAGCGAGGGATTCAGGGTCAGGTTGCTGTACTGGCGGGCGCGGTTCTTGCCGTAGCCGGTGCTGATATCCCAGTTCCAGCCCGCGGTGCGCCCGCGCGCGCCGGCGTTCAGCTGGAAGTCGAAGGCGCTCATATTATTCAGCGCGAAGTAGCCGTCCGGGTAAACCTGCGCTATCGTCGCCAGCCCGTTGGGACGACGGAAGTTATTCCCCGCCACGGTGTTGCGGGTGCCGGCCGTGCCGAACGCGTACAGCGTGATGTCCTTGTTGAACGGCTTCTCGGCGTTGAAGGCCAGATCGTAGGCTTCGATGCCCGGATCGCCGTTATGCGCGCCGTCGCGGTTCCAGGTGGCGTTCTTGGGATTCGACGCGGGCGAATACGCGACCAGGTTCGTCGACGGGAAGTTGTTCCAGGACTGGCCGCGCTTGCGCAGCGCGGCGGCGATGTGGACGAAACCGTCGTCTCCCAGCGCGAAGCCGACGTCGCCCTCAAGCTTCTTATTGGACAGGTCGCCGGCACCGCTCTTCAACTCTCCGTAGCTGGCCGATACCTGGCCGCCGTGGTTACCCGTTTTAAGGATGACGTTGACGACGCCGGCCACCGCGTCCGACCCGTATTGCGCGGCCGCGCTATCCTTGAGCACTTCGATATGGTCGATGGCGCTGAGCGGAATGGTATCGAGATCGATGGCGTTCACGCCGCTGGTATCGCCACCGCCGTTGGTCAGCAGCGCCGAATTGTGACGGCGCTTGCCGTTGACCAGTACCAGCGTGTAGGCCGGTCCCAGGCCACGGTTGCTGACCGGCCGCACCACCGAGTTGACGCCGGCCTGGTTGGTGCCGAAGTTAAACGACGGCAGCAGACGCCCCAGCGCCTCGGCCAGCTCCGCGCGGCCGGTATGGATCAACTGTTCGCCGCTGATCACGTCGATCGGCGCCGGGCTGTCCGCCACGGTGCGCGCCTCGCCACGCACGCCGGTGGTGACCACCACGTCCTGCACCTGCCCCACGCTGGTCTGCGCCAACGCGCTGGCGCCTCCCAACAGGCCGGTCGCCAGCAGCGCCAGGCGCAGGGCCTTCAGTTTTGGTTGATTGTTTTTATACTGCTGCATGCGTTGATTCCCTCTATCGTTATGTTTTTTTGTGGTTGTTTCGTACTCAGGTCAGGTACTTGGCAAAACTGCGGTCCCAGATTGGCTTGACGTCGATGCGGCGCGCCAGCAGGCCGGCATCGGAAAACACATCGGCCACCTGCTGCTGCGACTTGATCGCCGCGTCGTCCACCGCCACCAATTTGTAGGGCTGGCTGCGCTGGGTCGCCTGGTTGAGGAAGAACTGCGGCGGCACGCCGGCGAGCTGCCCACTCTTGGCCGCCCATGGTTTCGGATTGCGGTTGATCCATTCATAGACCTTGGCCACGCGCTGAAGGTAATCGCCGATGGCGGCGTGCTTGAGCGGATCGGCGATCGCCTGCGGCGAGGTGCTGATGACGTAGTTACCGGACAGGTAGCCGTCCGCCGTGCGCAGCACGCGCGCGCCCTCCTGGCTTTTGGCCAGTTCCACCACCAGGCCGTAGATCACCCAGGCGTCGATTTGACCGCTCTTGAAGGCCGCGAACGCGTCCTGCGGCGGCAATGCCACCGGCTGGATGTCCTTGAACCCAAGGCCGTTTTCCTTCAAGAGCTGCAGCAGGAAGTAGTGCGACGTGGTCGAACGCGCATAACCGATGCGCTTGCCCTTGAACTGCGCAGGATCGGTGATCGGAGAATTTTTCGGCACCAGCACCACCTGGTTGTTGACGTCCCCGCGCAGCACGGCGATCACCTTCAGCGGCGCGCCGCTGGCGGCGGCGAAGATCGGAGGGATCTCGCTCATGCTGCCGAAATCCAGGGAGCCCGACGCCAGCGCTTCGACGATCAGGTTGCCGGCCGCGAATTCAGCCAGCGCCGTCTTGTAGGGGATCGTCGCGACCCCCGCCTCATTAAAATAATAGGAGTCGCCCCCCTTGTAGGTGCCCACCCGCAGCGTGGTGTCGCGCAACTGTGCCGCCGCGCGGGTGGCGTTACTCCAGCCGCCCAGCAGCGCGGCCAGCCCGGCGCCGGCGCCCAATCGCGCGCTTCGGCGCAGAAATTGACGGCGAGTGTCGCCCTTCGAAGTGATCGAATCCATTTTTCCAGCCTCTGTAATGTGTGAATGTTTAGGGCGCGGGCGCTTCCGAGACCAGCGCGATGCGGGCGTAGCCGGCATCGTTCAGGGTTCCCATGGTCTTGACGATGCGGCCGTAGGCCAGCGCCTGGTCACCGCGCAGGTGGATGCGGCGCTCCTTGTCGCCGGCTGCTTCCTGGGCCATCAGCGGCAGCAGCGTATCCGGCGTGGCGGCGGTCTGGTTGACGAACACCGTGCCGCTGGCGTCGATGCTGACCACGATAGGCGGTTTCGGCTCCTCCAGCGGCTTGGCGCTGGACGTCGGCAGATCGACCTTGACGCCGGCCGTCATCATCGGCGCCGCCACCATGAACACGATCAGAAGGACCAGCATGACATCGACCAGCGGCGTGACGTTGATATCGCTGACCGGACCTGGGCGATGGGCCGGGCCTGAGGATAGACGGACGCCCATATCAGGCTCCCTGCGCCGCCAGCGGCGTGACGTTGCGCGCCGCGCGGTCGGCCTTGGCCGGCGCGGCGTCGATATTTTCCACCAGCGCCTCCCCCGCCTCCAGTTGACGCGACAGCTGCACCTCCACCAGTCCGACCAGGGTGGAAAGGCGGGCGGCATAGCTGTTCAGATCGCCGGATGCGCGGTTGTAGGCGACGACGGCGGGGATCGCGGCCACCAGTCCCAGCGCGGTCGCGAACAGGGCCTCGGCGATCCCCGGGGCCACCACCGCCAGGCTGGTGCTGTTACTGGCGGCGATGCCCTGGAACGCGTTCATGATGCCCCAGACCGTGCCGAACAAGCCGACGAAAGGCGCCACCGAACCCACTGTCGCCAGGATCGACAAGCCTTTCTGCAGTTGCTCCACCTCGACGTTGCTGCTGATCTGTCCCACGCGGTTGATGCGTTCCTTCAGGCTGTCGCGCCCCGCCGCGTCGACATGCAGATGCTGCCGATGGCTGGTGTGCCACTCGTCGACGATGGCGTGGTAGATGCGGGCGAATGGGTCCTGCGTATTTTGCTTGAGCTCCTGCGCCAGCCGCGTCAACGAACGCTGTCCGGCCAGCGCGCCGGTCCAGGCGATGGCGTTGCGGCGCAGGCGCGAGAAGCGCAATAGCTTGTCGATGATGACGCCCCAGCTGGCGAGCGACGCCAGGACCAGCACCACCATGATGGATTTAACGATAAAATCGGCCTGCTCGAACAGCTGCAACGGCGATAGATGAGCAACAGACTGGGCGACAACTTGGGTAGCACTCATGGCGTTTTCCTTGACTAGTTAATTTTGAAGACGATGTTCCCGGCCAGCAGATAAGTGCTGCCACCCAGATCGGGCAGCCGGGGGAATGGCGCCGCGCGCCGAATCGCGTCGCGCGCCGCCTCGTCCAGCGCTTCCACGCCGGACGACTGGATATCGAAGGAAATCAGCGCGCCCTGCGGATTGAGGGTCAGGCGGTAGCCGACCTTGCCCTGCTGGCGGCGCATCTTCGCTTCGCGCGGATAATCGGTATTGCTGTTGATACGTGCGTAGACCTGGTTCACATAGTCGGTCGGAATGCCTTCGGTGCTGATTTGCCTGGGGGCGGCGGCCACCGGCGCGGGGGCCGGCGGTTGCGGGGGCGCCGGCGCCACCGGTGTCACAGGTCCGATGGGCGCGGCCTGCACCGGCGGCGCGGGCGGTGCGTAGGTCTCGGCTTTGTCGGCCGAGGTCTCCACCGTCTTCGGCGCCGGCAAAGGCTGGGCCACCGGCTTGGGCGGCGCCAGCCGCACCGGTTTTTCCTTCACAGGCTCCGGTTTGGGCGGCGCCAATTCCTTCTTCGGCTCCGGCTGCAGGCGGATCAATTCCACCACCGGCGGCGGCGCCGGCGCTTTGACGACGGCGCTGGAAAAGCTCCAGATGGCCAGCAGCGCCGCGCCATGCACCAGCACCGTGCCGGCGGCGCCGGGGCTGCGCAGCCAGCCGGCCGGTCTGGCCGCCGCTCCTTGCAGGTAGGACGTGGCGAATCCGGCACCGGGGGAGACCGATACGGCGACGGCATCCACCTGGTCGGCCTGGCCTGCGAGATACGCATCGTTCAATGACAGTGTGGCGCTAGACATGATGGTCCTCCTTGATTAGTCGAACAGGTCCGGCTCTTCGCGCGTGATGACGTCCCACAGCGGCTGGAAGCTGAACCAGCCGCCGGCGTCGGAGCCGATCTGGCCTGCCGTGTGCAGCGCCACTTCGTGCGGGATCGGCTTGGTCGGCCCGGCCGCCTCGGATAACAACTGCGCCTGGGCCGCGTTCTCGAAGGCGATATAGCGCCACACCGCCGACTCCACCGACGCGCCGACCGTCAGCAAGCCGTGGTTCTGCAGGATCACCGCCTTACGCTGGCCCAAGGTGGCGGCGATGCGTTCACCCTCGCTCGAATCGAGTACCACGCCGCTGAAGTCCGAGAAGATCGCGTGATCCTGGTAGAACGCGCAGGAATCCTGGGTCAATGGGTCGAGCAACCTGCCCTGCGCGGCGAACGCTTTGCCATACAGGCCGTGCGAATGGGCGGCGGCGATGACATCCGGCCGCGCCTTGTGCAGCTCCGAGTGGATCGCGAACGCGGCCCGGTTCAGCAGCCCGTCGCCCTCGACCACCTTGCCGTCGTGGCTGACCAGGATCAGGTCCGATACACGAATGTGGCCAAAGTAGACGCCGGCCGGATTGACCCAGAAGTGGTCCGGGAACTCCGGATCGCGAGCGGTGATGTGTCCCGCCCCGCCCATGTCGTAGCCATAGCGCGCGAACAGGCGGAAGGAGACGGCCAACCGCTCCTTGCGGTACTGGCGCTGGCCTTCGATGGTCGGCGGTGGCGGTGGTTCGGCGAAGATAACGCTGCCGTTGGCGTCGCGCGGCGCGGCGTAGATCGCCGGACGCGGTGTGCTTTTTCCGACCTGGCGCAGGTGTGGCCGCGACAGCGGGGCCGAGTAAAGTGGTGATGAACTGCTCATGATGGTTCCTTGTAAGTTCAGTAGCCGCGCGCGGTGTCGACCACGTCGGTCAATGGTTCGCCGCTGCGGAAGCGGTCCAGGTTCAGCACGAACTTGTCGATCAGCGCCGGCACGATCTGGTCGGTGCTGGGCGAAATGTGCGGCGACAAGCGTACGCGCGGATGGCCGTAGAACGCATGCCCGGCCGGCAGCGGCTCGGGGTCCGTCACATCCAGTGTCGCCAGCGCGACCTTTCCTTCGTTGAGCGCGTCGAGCAGCGCCTGGTGGTCGACCAGATTGCCGCGCGCGATATTGATCAGGTGCAGACCGGGCCTGGCATGGGCCAGCGAGACCCGGCTGATGGCGTGGCGCGTCTCGGCGGTCGACGGCGCCGCCAGCACCAGATGGTCCGAGCGCGCCAGCAGTTGATCCAGCGAGCCGACCCGCTCGACGCCGTCGACACCGAACGGCTCGTCGGAACGGCGCAGCGCCACCACCTTGATGCCCAGCGCCAGCGCCCGCCGCGCCAGCGCGCGGCCGATGGAGCCGAAGCCATAGAGCCCCAAGGTCGTCCCCTGCACCAGGCCAAGCGTCAGCCGGCGCCAGTCGCTGGCCTGGTCCAGCCAGATTTCCGGAATATGCTTGGCGGCCGTGAAGATCGCCGCCAGCACGTACTCCGCGATGGCCACCGAGGCGGTGCCGCGCGCGGAGGTGACCACCGGGCCGTCGAACAGCCAATCGGGGTAGTAGTCGATGCCGACCGAGGCCAGTTGCACCCAGCGTACCTCGCTCCAGCCGGCCGGCGCCGGCGTCTGCAACAGCGTCTGGCCTTTCGGCGCGGGCAGCGCGAAAAGGACGTCGGCGCCCTGCGGCAGCGCCGTCAGCGGACCGGGTGGCACATCGCGCACGGCCAGGCCGGTACGCTCGGCCAGCAACGCGTTGACCTTGGTGTCGAACTGGCTGGCGACGATGATGTCGCCGTTCCTTAAACTGGTCGTTTGGCTCATCGACTACTCCGTATCAGGCGGCCAGGCGCGAAGGCTGGCCGGCTTGCTGCGCTTCGCGCTCGGCCACCGCCGCGCGCACCAGGGGAATCAGTTCGCGGCCGTATTGCAGCGCGTCCTGGATCGGATCGAAGCCACGGATCAGGAAGGTGGTCACGCCCAGCTCCCAGTACTTGAGCAGCGCATCGCGCACCTGTTCCGGCGTACCCACCAGGCCGGTGGAATTGCCGGCCGCCTTGGTCAACGCGGCGATGCCGGTCCACAGGCGCTCGTCGACCACCCTGCCCTGCGCGGCCGTATCGAGCAGGCGCTGGGAGCCGGCGTTCTGCGGTTGCTGCGGGCGTTGGCTAAAGAAGGTATTGCCCTTCACTCTCTCCGTGGCGGTCGCCAGGATGGCGTCGGCCTTGGCCCAGGCCTGATCCTCGGTCGCCGCCAGCACGGGGCGCAGCGACAGGCTGAAACGAATCTTGTCGGCGCGGCCATGCTTGGCGGCGGCCGCACGCACGCGGCCGATCGTCTCCGCCACCTGGGCCAGCGATTCGCCCCATAGCGCGTAGACATCGGCATGCTTTCCTGCCACTTCGATCGCAGCCTCCGACGAGCCGCCGAAGTAGACCGGGATGTGCTGGTTGTTCAGCGGACGCACGCCGGCGTTCTGTCCCTTGAAGCGGTAGATCGGGCCTTCGTGGTCGAACGGTCCTTCCGAGGTCCAGGTTTTACGGACCACGTCGAGGTATTCGTCGGTGCGCTGGTAACGCTGGTCATGGTCGAGGAAGTCGCCGTCGCGCTGCTGTTCGGTGTCGTCACCGCCGCTGATGACGTGGACCGCCAGGCGGCCGTCGCTGAAGTGGTCCAGCGTGGCGAACTGGCGCGCCGCCAAGGTCGGCGACACGAAGCCGGGACGATGGGCGAGCAGGATGCCCAGCTTCTGCGTCTGCGAGGCGATATAGGAGGCCACCTGGAAGCCGTCCACCGAAGCGCTGCTATGAGCCACCAGCACGCGGTCGAAACCGGCGTATTCGTGGGCGCGGGCCACCGCGCCGAGAAAACTCTTGTTGACGACGGAACCTTGCGGCAGCACGGTTTCGGATACTTCCTGGGTGGCGCTAAAGCCGATGAATTCGATGCTCATGATGCTTCCTTTGCAGTGATGGATGAAATACCGGCCACGCCGGACGAGGAGGTTTTTTTTGCGGCGCGCGCGGCGAAGGCCGCCTTGCCGGTGTTGACTAAAATGCTGTCGTTCTGCGGCGTATGGATACGGCTGCACAGCACATCGCGGTAGTGGCGCTGCAGCGGATTGGCGCGCGACAGGCCCGGATTCCCGCTCAGCTCAATCGCTTTTTCCACCACCTGGATCGCCTGGTTGGTGACCAGGTATTTGACGCGGAATGCGTCCGAGGCGGGCACCGCGCCGTTGGCGGCGGCGTCGATCAGCACGCGGTTGGAGAATAGCCAGGCGTCCAGCTGCCCCAACGCCTCCTGGAAGCGCGGCAGCGTCGAAAGCGGCGCACCAAGGTTGGCCGGCACGCGCTCTTCCAACCATGTGGCCAGCCAGTCGCGGGCCGAGCGGGCCACGGCATCGTAGATCGCCGACAGCAACACCGACATCCACAGCAGCAGCGAGGCATCCAGATCCGGGGCGGCGCCGGCCGGCGCAACTTCCACCGCGTGGTCGAGCGGCACCAGCACATCGTCGAACACCACCTCGTGGCTGCCGGTGGCGCGCATGCCCAGGTGATCCCAATTTTCGATGACGGTGATTCCCGGCGTGTCGCGGCGCACCAGCCAACTGCCGACCAGCGGCTCCGGATCGTCGCTGCGGGCCCAGACGCCCAGCCAGGTCAGGCGCGGTATGCCGGTCGAATAGATTTTCCGGCCGCTGATGCGCCACCCCTCAGGCGTGCGCCGCGCCGTGGTCGCGGGCAGGCCGCCGCGCGCGGGCGTGCCCAGTTCCGGTTCCACGCGCAGCGCGTTGATCAGCGCGCCGTCGCGCAAGGTCTCTTCGACGACACGCTTCAGCAGATGCGGCGGCCACTTGGACTGCCGGCCCGACGCATGGTGCAGATACTGCATGGTCAGCACCAGCGCGGTGGAGGGCTCGCCGCGCGCCACGGCGGCCACCACGCGCGTCGTCTGCGCCAGGTTGGCGCCAAGGCCGCCCAGGGCGCGCGGCACGGTCAGTCCCAGCAGACCCAGTTCGTGCAGGCGGTCGAAATTCCGATGCGGGAAGCTGGCGTCGCGATCGTGCTGTTCGGCGGTGGCGGCGAATTCGGCGCCCAGGCTATCCAGCAGCGCGGCGAATTCCGGGCTGTCCAGCTGATGGGCGGGATCGATGACTGGCAGGCGAAGGACGGATGTGGTCATGATCAGATCGAGAAGTTACTGAAGTTGAATGGGGTATGGACCGGCGCCTGGACCTCCGGCTCGGGTGCCGGAGCCGGGGCATCGGTTTCAACGCCGAGTAATTGCAGCAGCTGGGCGCGGACCCGCTGGAACTCCGGCCGCTCGGCGCTGCGGGGACGCGGCTGGGTGATCGCGATGTCGGAGACGATGCGGCCCTTCTCCAGCACCAGCACGCGGTCGGCCAGCAGTACCGCCTCGTCGACGTCGTGGGTCACCAGCAGCACGGATGGCCGGTGCTGGCGCCACAGCGCCAGTATCAGCTGGTGCATGCGGATGCGGGTCAGCGCGTCCAGCGCGGCAAACGGCTCGTCGAGCAACAGCAACTGCGGTTCGCGCACCAGCGCCCGGGCCAGCGCCACGCGCTGGGCCTCGCCGCCGGACAGCGTCGCCGGCCAGGCGTTCTCGCGGTGATCCAGCCCCACCTCGGCCAGCGCCCGGCGGGCGCGCTCGCGCGGCTGGTCGATCTTCAGTCCCAGCGTGACGTTGCGCCAGGCGCGCTTCCACGGCATCAGGCGGGGCTCCTGGAACACGGCGGCGCGGGCTTGCGGCACCTCCAGCGTGCCGGAGGTGATGCGGTCCAGTCCCGCCAGAGCGCGCAGCAGCGTGGTCTTGCCGGAGCCGCTGCGGCCCAGCAGCGCGACGAATTCGCCGGCGCGGATATCGAGATTGAGCTGCTCGAGAATGACGTTCGGGCCAAAGTGCTTGCTCAGCAGGCGGGCCTGCACCGGAGTGCGCGACGCGACCGGCGCTTCGGGACGGAAGCTGGAAGCTCCGTCGTTGCGCGCGGCGATGCCGGCACGTGGCAGATCGATTTGTATGATTTGCATGCTCAGTCCTTGATGAAAGTCGGACGCCAGGCCAGCGCATAGTGTTCGATGGCGCGCACCAGCAGATCGGTGGCGAGGCCCAGCAGGCTATAGACCAGCAGGCAGACGACAATCACGTCGGTGCGCATGAAGTCGCGGGCGTTGTTGATCAGGTAGCCCAGGCCCGCCGTCGCGTTGATCTGCTCCACCGCCACCAGCGACAGCCAGCTCACGCCCAGCGAGTAGCGCAGGCCGACCAGGAAGGATGGCAAAGCGCCGGGCAGGATCACGTGGACGATCAACTGCGGGTAGCTCAGGCCGAACAGGCGGGCCGCCTCCACCAGCTTGGAATCGATGCCGCGTATGCCGCTGTAAAGCGTCAGGTACATCGGGAAGGTGGTGGCGAAGGCGATCAGCGCGATCTTGGTGAACTCGCCGATACCGAACCACAGGATGAACAGGGGAACCAGGCCAAGGAAAGGCAAGGTGCGCGCCATCTGCATCGTCGAATCGACCGCCACCTCGCCCTGGCGCGACAGGCCGGCGATCAGCGCCAGCGCGGTGCCCAGCGTGAGCGACACCGACAGGCCGGTGAGAACGCGATGCAGCGACACCCACACGTTGCTGCCCATTTCACCGGATGCGATCAACTCGCCCAGCGTGACAAAGATCTGCGATGGCGCCGCCAGCACGCGCTCCGGCAGGTAGCCTGCGCGCGAAGCCACTTCCCACAGCGCGAGCAGCACCAGCGGGCTGGCGGCGCGCCGCAACACAGACAGCAGAACGGATGGCTTGGTTTTAGCTGGCGCGGTATCGGAAGACGATACTGGTGCTGTCGCGCCGCCGTAGGCAGGAGTTGAAACCGACATGTCTTTGCTTCCCTATGCTGAGGATTCGAAGGCTTTGCGAGCCGTTGAAATCTAGTATAGGTAGCAAATGATTATGTCAAAACTAATTGTTTCGACTATTGATATATGATTTTCAGGAATAATTACAAACTAGCGCGCGGCCACCTTGGGCACCGCCTTCAACGGCGCCTCGGCGAACGCGTGCTGCACCGCCTGCGCGAAGAAATCGATCGCATGCTGCACCGGGCCTGGCTGCAAAGGCTGCACCAGCCAAATATCCAGCACCGGCTTGAAGTCCACCACGTTGACGATATCGAGCTGCGCGCGGTGGCGGCTGCGCTCCAGTATCGGGCGCGGCATCAGGCCCAGTCCCAGTCCGCTGGCGGCCAGTCCCAGTTGCAAATCGGTGCCGAAGGTCTCGAGATTGATCTTGAACGACAGGCCCTGCTCCATCAGCGCGCGCGCCAGGCCGGCGCGGAAACCGCAGCCGTCCGGGTTGAGCACCCAGCCGGTGCTGAAAATGTCGCGCAGCTTGTAGCTGCGCTTGGGCATGGCGCCCTTCTGCGCGACGATCACCAGCTCGATGCGCCCCAGCGTGCGGCCGCGCAGCCCGTCGGGCAGCACTTTCGTGGCCGGGAACAGCGCCACGGCGGCGTCGATCTCCGCGTTGGCCACCCGCTCGACCAATTGCGAACCCCAGCCCGACGTCACTTCGGTATGCAATCCGTCGAAGGTGCGGTTCAGATTCTGCAGCGTCTCGAGCAGCACCACGTCGCCGATGGTTTGAATGACGCCGATGCGGAACACGCCGGTGGGCGCCTGGTCCACCTGAACCAGATCGCGAAGTCGGTCGACTTCCAGCAGCACCTTGCCGCATTGCTCGAACACCTGCTTGCCCATCAGGCTGGGTTTGGGCGGCTTGACGCTGCGGTCGAGCAGCTCCACACCCAGTTCCTGTTCCAGGTTCTGCACACGGCGCGTGATCGCCGACTGGGTCAGTCCCAGCATCTCGGCCGCGGCACTGACCGACTGGCTGCGCACCACCGCCACGAACGCACTGATGTCATCTATTTTCATGTAAGTATCGACGCATGTATTGAATTAAACCCTGCAAAAACAGACGCCATATTAACCCCTAATCAAAACTTGTAGTTCGCCCTGACATAGTAATAGCCGCCGTTGAACGGTATCTGCGCGGCCGCCGTGTCGTACTGATACACCCCAAGATAGCGGCTGGCCGGCGGCACCTTGGTCGGATACACGTCGAACAAGTTGGTCGCGCCGGCGGCCAGCTGCAGTTTTTTCGTCACCGCGTAGCGCACCTCCAGATCGGTCAGCGTCTTCGGCTTGTTCTCTATGTGGTTGAACACCGTCGTCGAATAAATATTCGGTCCCGAAAAGAAAGTCGCCTCGGTCGCGGTCTTGCCGTAACGGGTGGCGTGCAGGCTCACGCTCCAGTCGTCCAGCGTCCAGACGCCGCCGATAATCAGCTTGTTCTTGGGCGTGGCCGTGGTCAGGTAACCAACCTGCTGGGCGTTGAGCAGGGTCTGACCATTGCCGTCGTTGGCGACCTTGGTCACCTTGCTGGTGTTGATGTTGGCGCTGAAGTCCCAGTCGATGCGGCCCAGGCTTCCCAGGTTCGAGGGGTAGCCCGCGACAAAATCCAGCCCCTGCGTGCGGGTATCGACACCGTTCGCGTAGTAACTCGCGCTCACCGACGACAAGCCGCTCGGCAGGCTGATGCCGGCCGCCGTGAGCGCGTCGATGGCCGCCTGGCCGGTGTAGGTGCCGCCCTGGACGATCCGGTCGCGAATCAGGATACGGTAGGCGTCGACCGTCACATGCAGATTCTCTATCGGCTCGGCGACCAGGCCAAGATTGAAACTGCGCGACTTCTCCGGCCGCAGCGCCAGGGCGCCCAGCTTGCGGGCCGCCTCCGAATTGACGGCCAGCTGGCCGCCAGCGGTGGTGGGCGAGACGGCAAGGCTGGTGTAGTTCTCCTGCGCCAGCGAAGGCGCGCGGAAGCCGGTGCTGGCCGTGCCCCGCACCGCGAAGCGCGGATTGAACTCATAGCGCGTCGATACCTTGGCGTTGCGGGTGCTGCCCGCGTCGCTGTAGTGTTCATAGCGGCCGGCCAGTTCGGCCTCCCACTGGCTGGTCAGCTTGGTCGAAAAGTCGACATAGGCGGCGCCGATATTGCGCGAATGCCTGCCGGCGCTGACCGGGGACAGGCCAGGCAAAGCCTGCGACCCGCTGCCGAAGTAAGACGCCTCGTCACCCGCCCCCACCTCATAAGTCTCCCTCCGAAACTCGGCGCCCAGCGCCACGCTCAACGCGGAAGGCAAAAAGCCGGTATCGAACGAGCGCGCAAGGTCCGCGTTGGCGCTTTGCTGGATATTCTTGTACTGCGCAAGATGGAAGCTGGTGGGCGTGGCGCCGGTGGCCGCATACAAATCGGTGTTGGCGGAATCGACCATGTTGATCTTGACATTGTCGATGCCATAGCTGGCGCTCAGGTCCCAGCGCCATCCCGCCAGATCGGTTCCCTTGATACCGGCCGTCAGCGCGGCATCGGTCTCGTTGCTGGTCTCGATGGGGCTGAAGCCGTTCGGATGCACCTGCGGCAGGCGCGATGGCAGCCGGTAGTTCTGATAGCTGCCGCCCGCCCGGTGGGCGGCGGTGCCGAACGCATACAGCTCGATGTCCTTGTTGACCGCGATTCCGGCATTAGCGCCAAACGATTCGCGGCGGATCTGCGGATCGCCAAGGGTCTGGTTGACGAAGGTCCCGGTGCGCTCATCGGCGCCGCTGCGCATGCTGTGCTCATGCCTGCGATATTCCGCGCTCAAATGCAGGAAACCATCCGCGCCGAGCGGCAGACCGATATCGGCCGCGCCGCCCAGCGTGAAGCCGTCATGCTTGTAGTATTCGCCGGCCGTGGCGGTCGCGCTGCCGCCCTGGCTGGACGATTTGAGTATGACATTGATCACGCCGGCGATGGCGTCGGAACCGTATTGTGCCGCCGCGCCGTCGCGCAGCACCTCGATGTGATCGACGGCGCTGACCGGTATCAGGTCGATATCGACCGGCGTGGCGCCCTGCTGCGAACCCGCATCCGCCGTGATGTTCGCCGAGGTGTGGCGTCGCTTGCCGTTCACCAGCAGCAGAACGTGATTGGGACTGAGCCCGCGCAACGTCAACGCGCTGGTCAGGTTGGCGGCGTCGCCGGTCTGGGCCAGCCGGTTAATCGACGGCAGCAACTTGACCAGCGCATCGCGCAAATCGGTCTGGCCGGTGCGCTGCAAATCCTTGGCGCTGATCACATCGATGGGACTAAGGCTTTCCCCTGCCGAACGCTGAATATCGCGGGTGCCGGTAACGACGACGTCCTGCACGATGGCGGCGGCCAGCGCCGCCGCTTCGGGTTCGGCTTCAGCGGCCATGGCGGGCGACGCGGCCGCGTACAACAGCGAAATAGCCAATGCTACGGGACGAAGGCGTGGTCGGATCGATGATGGTTGATTCATGCGGTTCAGCTCCTGAAGTATATATAAAAGTTATGGCTTGACGCGGGCGGCAATCAGGTCGATCTCCACCAGGGCGCCGGGCAACGGCAACGCGGCGACCTGCAAGGCGGTGCGGGCCGGCTTGGCCGGCTGCGCGGCGGTGCCGAAGAATTGTCCGAAGGCGGTGTTCAGGCCGTTGAAATCGAGCTTGTTATCCAGCTTCGGATCGCCCACCAGGAACACCCGCAGCGAGACGACATCGCCGAAGGTCAGGCCTTCGGCCGCCAGCGCGGCCTGCAGCTTGCGCAGCACCGACGCCGTCTGCGCCTCGGTGCTGCCATAGGCGGCCGGCGTTCCTTTCGGCGCGGCGGCGTCGGCGACGTCCGGCAGCACGCCGCTGAAATAGATGGTTTCCGCATTGGCCGGCACCGTGACCGCGACCGAGATCGGGAAATTGGAATTCGGGATGGGCGTGCGCTTGATCTGCCGCGCCTGGGCGGCGGCGGTGGACAACAGCAGGCTTGCGAAAAGTACTTTTACGGAGGTTTTCATGGTGTGCTCTTTCGATGTGAAAAAATCAGGCGGCGCGCTTGGCAACGGTGGCGCCGGTGGCAACGCGGTGTGCGATGGCGGCGATGGCATGGTGGGCCGACAGCGCGGCGCCCTCCTGCCATGCGCCGATCTGGCTAAGGTACTCGCCGGCGAAGTGGACGCGGCCCTCCGGCTTATTAAGCAAGGTGTATTCCTTTTCCGCCGGCGTGGCCCAGTGCACCCAGGACCCGAGGCTGTACGGCACCTTGTGCCAGGCCACGCTGACGGGACGTTGCAGTTCGGCGCCGCGCCCCGGATGCACACGGTCGATGACGCCGCGCGAAGAGGCGAATTGCGCCGCTAAGGGCTGGGCGGTGAAATCGCGCGCGACCTGGCCGATGTTGTAGCAGCCGACGAGAACACCGCTGGCCTTATGAAAGCCGCCGCTGGGATACCAGATCAGTCCCGTATCGTGCTTGACGATGGAGATGCCGCCATAGATATGCGTATCGGTCTCCCAGAAACGGCGCGACTGCCAGGCGATCTTGCTGGCGGTGTCGTAGCGAACGCCGGAGATCGCGGCTTTCACCTCCGGCGAGAAGTTGGTGTCGACCAGCGCCAGCACCGGCAAAGGGAACGTCGTAATCGCGAAATCGGCCGACAGCACTTGCTCCTTGCCGCTGGCGCGGTCGCGCACCGTCACATCGACGCCCGCCGGCTTGTTGCGGATGGCCTTGACCTCGGTGTTCAGCCGCACGACATCCTTCAGCCGCTCGTGGAAGGCGTGCGGAATGCGGTCCATGCCGCCGACCGGCTGCAGCATCGTCGGCTGGAAGATCAGCAGTTCATCGAAGATCAGCGAGGTCCACAGATCAGGATCGAGCAAGGCCTCCAGCGACAACGGCTCCTGGCGCTCGCCCACCTGCTCCGCCGATCCGGGAAAGACCTTGTAACCGGAACGCTCGGTGCCCTTGAATTCCGCTTTCGGCGTCAAATCGCCATAGACCTTAAGGAATTCGACCAGGCGCGCGCGATCGTCGGCACTCAGTTCCTGATCGAGCGCGCCGCGATTGACCGACTTGGCCAGCAGCTCGGAGATGTGGCCGCGCGCGTCGTTGATGGCGCGGCGCAGCTGGATCGGCTGGCCGCCCTTGGCCGGATCCGGCAGAAAATAGGCGCTACGGCTGGTGTTGACCTCCGCCTCCAGCTCGACACCGAACTCGCGGCAGTATCCAAGGATGGTCTGATGATGGCTGGGTAAACGCGCCGGTCCCGCGTTGAAATAGTGGTCCGGCTCGAATTCGGCGGTCTGCGTGGTGCCGTCGTTGTACTCGATGCGGGCGCCATTGCGGATGGTCCAATTGCGGCCACCGACACGGTCGCGCGCCTCCACCACCTGCACCTCATAGCCCGCCTTGCGCAACTCGTAGGCCGACACCAGGCCGGCGATGCCGGCGCCCAGCACCAGCACGCGCAGGCCCTTCCCCGAGCCGGGGGCCAGCTGCGGCGCTGCGGTTTGGCCGGCGGCCGCAATGGCCGGCGCCCCCAATCCCAAGGTCGTCATCGCTGCGGTGGCGGCGGCGTAGCCGCTGGTCGCAGCAAGCTGCACGAGGAAGTTCCGACGCGACACTGTCATAAGTTAGCTCCACAAATTGGTTAAGTCGGAGCGATCTTATGACGCGGATAATTATGTAGAAACTAATTGTTTATCATATTCAAATATGAATTTTGAGAATAATGTATTTACGTGGACGATATCTGCTTGCGCTATATGCAAACGCGAAACCATTCGTTCCGGTGCCGGCGGCACGCGACCTACAATCGAAAGATAACCAACTTCCGGAGCCTTCATGTTCACCCCGCGCCGCCGTACCGTGCTATCCCTGTTTGCGTTGACATCCTTGCTGCCACTGGCCTCCTTGCCGGCGCTGGCGCAAAAACCATCGACGCTGCGCATCGGCTACCAGAAGTCATCCACCCTGCTCACCATCCTCAAGGTGCGCGGCCAACTGGAACAGGATCTTGCGCCGCTGGGCGTCAAGGTCAGTTGGCACGAGTTCTCCAGCGGCCTGCCGCTGCTGGAGGCGCTCAATGTGGGCGGCGTGGATTTGAGCGCCGACGTCGCCGACACGGTGCCGGTGTTCGCGCAGGCGGCAGGCGCGCAGCTGACCTATTTCGCGCAGGAGGCACCGTCGCCATCGGCGCAGGCGATCGTGGTGCGCGCCGACGCGCCGTACACCAGCGTGGCGGATTTGAAGGGAAAGAAGATAGCCTTGACCAAGGCCGCCGGCAGCCACTACCTGCTGATCGCGGCGCTGGACAAGGCGGGCTTGCGTTTCAAGGACATCGAACCGGCCTACCTGACGCCGGCCGACGGCCGCGCGGCGTTCGAGCGTGGCAGCGTCGCCGCCTGGGTGACCTGGGACCCTTACCTGGCCGGCGTGCAGCGGCAGTCGTCGGTGAAGATTTTGGCGGACGGCCGCAATATCGCCGACTATCAGCGCTACTATCTTGCCGCCACCAGCTATGCGGAGGCGCGTTCGGATGTGCTGGCGGTGGTTTTTGAAGCCTTGCGCAAGACCGGCAAGTGGGTAAAGCAATCGCCGAAGGAAGCGTCGGAGCTGCTGGCGCCGGCGTGGGGGTTGGATGCGAAGACGGTGGAATTGGCCAACAGCCGGCGAAGCTACGATGTCAGGCTGGTGCTGAAGGATGCGCTGGGCGAACAGCAACGGATTGCCGACGCGTTTTATGGCGAGGGTCTGCTGCCGCGCAAGCTGGATGCGACGGCGGTGCCGTTGTGGCGCGGCGCGAAGTAGAGTCCCCGGGCACCCGACGTTTCACCAACCACGGAGACACGTAGGGCGGATTAGCGTAGCGTAATCGGCCATGTATGCGTTACCGAAACGCATGCATGGCCGATCACGGCGTCCCGCCTAATCCGCCCTACGTGATCCCCGGATAACCCACCGCCTCGGCTTCGGTTTGAATCTGCAGTATCCGGGCATAATCGGCATCGCCACGATATTCGAAGGCGCGAATACCCAGCACCTCCATCAACTCCCGCAACCGCGCGGTCGGCCGCAGCAACGCCCCGCGCAGCCGCAGCACCAGTTCCTCCTCCACACCCCCACCCGCGATCAACGGCAACCCCGGCGACGCCACCGAATACCGCAGCACCTTCAGCCCCCTCAAGGCCCCGGAATCCTCCCGCGCCAGATACCCCCACGTGACACAATCCACCGCCGCGATATCGGCCGCGCCCTGGCGCACCATGCGCACGCTGGCGGCATGGCTGCCCGACTGAATCACCTTGCCAAAAAACCGCCCGCCCCGCGCCAGCGGCGCCACCGCATGGCGCAGCACATTCATACCGCTATTGGAATTCAAATCGTTGACCACGGCGACCAGCCCGATCGCATCGGCCAGCACATCGACCTCGGCCCCCTCGCGCACCACGATGACGCTCGAATAGTCGCTGCCGGAGCACCCCGCGAAATCATAGCAAGGCGTGGCGACCAGCGTGACCGCGCCACGCAACTGGGTCATATAAGGATAGCCGCAAGTCTGGCTAAGCAACAGATCCCGCCGCCGCCAGAACGCCGGCAAATCCGAAGGCGATTCGAGCGAAACCACCTGCCCGGCCTCCTCCGCCAGCGTGACCAGCAAAGCCTCATACGCCTGCCCGAGCCGCGCTGAGACGTTGTACATCGGCAGGGCGGCTGTCCAGGTCATTTGACTAATCCGGCATATGGGGATGAACCGGCGCGTCGATCGCGCCGAAACCGAAGCGGCGCATTAACCGTCCATAACCCTGGACATGAAAGCCGCCACTGCGCGTATTGTAAGCCAGCCGCCGCGCCTTGTAGACGCGCGGCAGCAGATACCAGGGCACCGAAGGCAGATCGTGATGGACCAGGTGCAGATTATTATTCAGAAACAGCACGCGCCAAACAAAACCCGCTTCATTAAGCACGATGCGCTGCTTGTGATCCGCAGCCGGACGATGTTCATAGTAAGAACGCACCATCGCCAGCGATTGCGCCGGATACGAGATTGCAAGCAGATAGTAAAGCGGCTCGACGCCGAAGGCCGACCGCACCCACCACAACATCGCCGCCAGCATGGCGACATGCGTCAGCCACATCGGCACATTGCGCCACTCGCCGCGCAGCGGTTCGCGCACCGCCTCGGCCCAGGTGCCGGTGACGGCAAGCGCCGGCCCGACCAGCATGCGTCCCCAAAAAGTCTTGTTAAACCAGTGCAGCGCGCGCAAAGGCTTGTTCATTTCCGCCCACCGCGCCGGCGCGACGTAATTGCTCTCGGTGTCCAGCGCCGGCATCGTCAAATCAAAGTCGTTGTGGTGGCGCAGATGGCTGTCTCGGTACAGTCCATACGGATACCAGACCGCCAGCGGCAGATAGCCGAACAGGAGGTTCACCGCTGGCCAGCGGGTGGGATGGCCGTGTATCAGTTCGTGTTGCAACGACATGTACCAGGCGCACCACCAGATCATCAGCAGCGTGGCGGGCACGGTGCCGATTTCACGCCAATATGCAAGCGTCAGCAGCCAGCCGCCGTGGATGACGGCGATCAGCAGCCAGGTCGGCCACTCGCCCAGCCACAGCAAGCGGCCCCGTTCCGCGACGATTTCGCCACGCTGACGCGCATCGATATACTCGGAGGGCCGCTGCTTCAGCATCAGAATCTCGCTTTAACGCGCAAACCCACGGTTCGGGGACGCGCCATGTACACCAGATTACCAGGTTGGATGGCGATGGTGTTGGGTACGACGTCGCTGACCTTGGCGCCATTGGTCAGATTCGTGCCGAACAGGCCGATCTCGTAGGCCCCGGTCTTGTACGTCACCGTGGCGTTGACCGTGTTCGACGGCGGGATGCGCGCATAACTGCCCTGCTCCGGCGCGAAGTTGGTGTAGGCGTCGCCGCGATAAGCATAACTGGCGGAGATGCCCACTTCGTCCGTGCCGCGCACCGGGATACTGTAACTGGCCGTCGCGGTGGCCGACAATCGCGGCGCATACGGCACGCGGCTGCCTTCGGGGATGTTCTGCGCCGCGATGCCGGTCACCACGGTCCGAGTGGCGTAGGCATGGTTGTAGGCCGCGCTCAGTCCCACCGATGCGCGGCGCGTCAACTTGAAGGCGGTTTCCAGCTCCAGGCCCTCGCTGCGGATCTTGCCGGCGTTTTGGGTGAAGTAGTAGGTGCAAGGCAGGCGGTTGAAGACCTGCACGTCCTTCCATTCGATCACGTAGGCGCTGGCGTTGAAGGTCATGCGGTGGTCGAGCAGCGTGTTCTTCGAGCCGACCTCGTAGTTCCACAGGCTGTCCGAATCGAAGGTGGTCGGCGCGTTGATGCCGCAGAAGTTGAAAGGCACCGGCTGGTTGTTGCCGCCGTAGCGGAAGCCCTTGCCCGCCGACGCGTACAGGGTGTGGTCCGGATCGAAACGATAAGCGGCGACGAAGCGGGGATTGGCGCCTTTCGACGTCGCGCTGCTGTTGCTGAGCGTCGGCTGTCCAACCGGCGCGGCCGGCGTGGCGTTGACCAGATTGCCGAACAAACCGCTAAAACGCAGATCGAAGTCCTGCGTGCCACGGAATAGCCTCACGCCGGCCGTCAAGTCCAGCTTTTCCCATATGGTGTAAGTCGCTTCCGCGAACAGCGCGGCCTGGCGCGATTTGGTGTTCTGCGCTCCCGAAAAGAAGTCGTCCGGATTGAAAGCCAGCTCGTTGGTCTGCGAGTTATAGCCGGGGAAGTTGCGGGTCTCGGCGTAACGGGCGTCGAAACCGACGGTCGGCTCGTCCTGCAGCGTATCGCGCTTGCCCTTCTCGAAGAAGGCGCCGGCGGTCCACTTGAACGGTCCTTCGCCCTTGGAGTTGACACGGAATTCCTGCGCGAAGTCCTCGACCTTGTTACCGATCGTGTAAGCGGCTTGCATCAGCGGATTCTGTCCACCGAAGATGAACGCGGTCGCGGGATACTGTGCCGACGTCACGTACAGCGTGTCGCGATGCAGGTAGGAAGTCGAGGAGACCAGCTGCGCACCGCCCAAATCGTAGCTGACACCGACGTTATACAGCTGCAGTTTGTCGTTGCTGGTCTGCGGGATCAGGGCAAAGGTGGTGTACGGCGCCAGATCGCCATAAGCGTCGTTGACACCCGCCTTGACGTTGGAGGCGGTGACGCTGGCGTCGATCACCAGATCGCGCGAGGCCTTCAGGCGCAAAGCGGCCCGTCCCTGGTTGGTGGAGACGGCGTTGGTGATGGCGCCGTTATATTGGTTGCGGATATAGCCGGAATCGTTCCCCGTGAAGGCGGTCAGGCGGAGTCCCAGCACATCGCTTTTCAGCGGCAGGTTGACCATGCCGCGCAGGTTGTGATTTCCACCACCAAATTTGGATGTACTGGAGCCGACCGCCTCCACCGAGCCGAAAAGATCGGTCAAATCGGGTTTCCGGGTGATCTGGCGGACGGCGCCCGCCATCGCGCCGGCGCCGAACAACGTGCCCTGCGGCCCTTGCAGCACCTCCACGCGCTCCAAATCCAGCACCTTCAGGTCCGGATTGGAGGACTTCAAGGTCACCGGCATGTCGTCGATATAAACGGCGACCAGCGACGCGTCCTGTACCTCGGACGGGACGATACCCCGCACAACCAGCCCGCGCATCGTGATGTTGTTGATGCCCGACCCCTGCTCCTGGACGGACATCGCCGGCACCAGGGCGGCGATGTCGGTCAGGTTGCCAAGTCCATATTTGGTCAGATTTTCCGGTTTGAGCACGGTGATCGCGGCTGGCACCTGCTGCACGTCGACCGCGCTGGCGGACCGCGTAGCGGTAACCTCCACTGTTTCTATCCGGTCGCCTTCCTGCGGCGGCGCCGCGTTCTGCGCCTGCGCACCGGCGATGACGCCAACCGATAACACGGCCGCGACCCGATAATCCCTCTTCCCCATCATTTTTCCTTATTAAGCAGCCTATACCATGAGAAAACAGTATATAGACCCGAAAAAGACTGGGAAACGAAGATAAACGCGCTTGCTTAGAAGAAAATCAGAAGAGAAAGTAGCTTAGCGCCAACGTGGTACAGCGCACAGCCGGCGTTTCGCGAGGAGGCCACAATAAGAACCATGGATACTTCAAACGCCCCCAAACACACGCCCGCCGCCCGCGCACTGCATCGCCAGATGATGGCGGTTCAGCGGACCATGTCCGCGCCGACGGTGGAGGAATCGATGCTTGCGTCCAGATGGGCGATGGCCTGGTATTGCCTGGTGCAGCGCAAACTGGAACAACTCCAGCATGCGCCGAGGTACCTGCACTAATAGAGGTGTGAGGCGAAGCTGATTAAGCGGCGACGTAGCAACCGCCGGCACGACGCTCCATGCCGCTGCGATCCAGAACGGTGACGGTGCCACGACGGTATTCGATCAGGCCCTCTTCCTGCAGCTTGCCCGCCGAGCAGGTGATGCTCTCACGGCGCACGCCCAGCATATTGGCGATCATCTCCTGCGTCACTTTCAGTTCATTGGACGTGGAGCGGTCCAGGCGCTCCAGCAGCCAGCGGCAAAGACGCTGCTCGATGCTGCCGTGACGGACACCGGCCACCGTTTGCGCCAGTTGGGCGAACAGCGCGCTGGTATGGCGCATCAACTGCTGCGCCAGTGCGCCGCCGCTGAAGAAGGCTTCGCGCAGCACGGCCGATTTGATGCGGTAGCCGTAACCGGCGCAGTGCACCACGGCCGAACAGTTGGCGCGTTCGTTCTCG
>Ga0105244_10001012_pt1 | contig 23530 bp, 17 predicted proteins | sample KBSM44metaG_FD_80423 | JGI IMG/M metagenome (GOLD analysis project Ga0105244, IMG submission 80423) | Miscanthus rhizosphere microbial communities from Kellogg Biological Station, Michigan, USA - KBS M4-4 metaG | ecosystem: Host-associated > Plants > Roots > Rhizosphere > Soil | place... | reverse complement strand
TCCATGCTGGTCAGCACGGTCACGCCAATCAGCAACGGCTGCGGGCCGCTGCGCTTGGCCAGCACTTCACGGCAGGCCGACATCATGCGCAGGCCACCGGAGCAATGCACGTTGACCATCCACACGCCCATCTCGGCAGCAGCCTTGACGGCCATGGCCGTGGTGTTAGGGATGTCGTGGAACTTGAGGTCGAGGAATACTTCGAAGCCCTTGGCACACAAGGTTTCGACGATGCCCGAGGCACTGCTGGTGAACAGCTCCTTGCCAACCTTTACCCGGCACAGCGCAGGGTCAAGCTGGTCAGCCAGCTTCAGAGCGGCCTCACGGGTAGGGAAGTCGAGGGCGACGATCAGGGGCGTCTGGCAGGCGGACATGGTCAGGGTCTCTTGGCAAGTCGAAAACGGCGCGCATTGTAAACGAAGTGACGCAGGCTTTGGGGGCCGCGGGTCATGGAATTGGCCCTGCAAGACCTGACTTCTATAATTGAACCAAAGGAACCGGCAATTGCTCAAATTTCATACAAGCGCCGCCCCATGATGATCAAAGGAGAACGACAATGCCCTGGTATGCCTGGCTGATACTCATCATAGCCCTCGGCTCGATTGTCGGCGGCTTGATGATGCTGCGAGATACGGCGAAGAAACTGCCGTTGACGGATGAGCAACTGCGCAAGGTGCATGAGCGCAATGCTGAGGCTGATGCGAAGGACGCGCAGGACCGCTAAATCCCCTGCCCCATTATCTGTAGAAGACAGCAACGTCCATTCGACGTCGCTGTCATGCCAAATGAAAAGGCCTTAGTCCGCCCCCTCTCTACCTTTGGGAGCGGGCTTGCCCGCGAAGAATCCAACACACTCTTCGCTCGAGTTCCAGCTGATTTTATCTATACCTCTCCATGGCCAATTGATGCATACGTCCATAAATGGGCTGAGCCAAGCATCGCCTGCCCAGCCCGACTGCTGATTACTCCACCATTACCTTGTCCCGATTACGCTCCAGCAACGCATTGCCGATTCCCTTGATCTCCAGCAGCTCATCCACCGACGCGAATGGGCCGTTAGCTTCTCGGTAGGCGACGATCGCTTCAGCCTTGGCCTTGCCGATGCCGTTCAGTTCTTTTTGCAGGGTTGGGGCATCGGCCTTGTTCAGGTCTAGGCGGGTGGCCTGAGCGTCCATGTGAGTGACGATTGGCACTGGTTCCTGCACGGCGGTGGTGCTAGCGGGGGCGGCGCTGACCGAGAAGGACATGCTGGCGAAGAGGGGCAGCAACAGGTAGGACAGAACGGTATTGCGCATGGTGATCACTCCTTGGGTTGGTCATTCAAACAGCCGATTTCCTTCGGCTACACCAACAACCTTAGCGTCTAACCACGCATCGAAAAAGCCAACAACAGCGGGGATAAGTAACTGAATCAGTCGAGAAAGCTCTCACCATTGGCGACCCAAAAAATTGACCATCGCGGCCAAAACGGCTCAACGCCAACCTCATGCGCACATAGCCCAGAGCCTGTAATCCAAACCTCACCTCTGTGAAGCGCTATTCCGACCCGAGCCTTCTGTAGCTCCTACAACCCACGCCGTAAGAGCCCAGCAACTTTGCGGCTTCGAATCTACGGTCACTGCAAGCAACACTAGCTTTTGGTTGTTCAGCTTTAGGAACCTGTGCTGAAAACTACTGAATCCAAGCCCATTGGCGTCGGCTTCGAGCATCGTCGGAAAAGTCCAGTTATCATGGCGGCGGGCCTGACCGAAGAGCAGAACGGCAACTGTCTCGGCGCAGATGCAATCGCCCGCTTCGAATGCAAGCACAATCGTTCTAAGCTTGAGCCCAGGTCTTTCTCATCGGCCCCGGTTGCCTTAGCGAGGTACCGCGCCACTATTCATGCGGCTTTATTTGCCCACCATCCCCTTCTAGACGCTGCCCCAAGGCGGCGCCGAATTGAGAGATGTATGTACGCACCTATCCAGACTCGTTGCTTCAAAGCCTATGATATTCGCGGCCAAGTGCCGACCGACCTTAACGATGATATTGCCTACCGTATCGGCCGCGCCCTTGTGGCCCAGCTCGGCGGACGCAGCTACGTAGTGGGCCGCGACATGCGCCTCGAAAGCCCGCATCTGTCCAGTGCCTTGATGAAAGGGCTCACCGAAGGCGGCGCCGACGTAATCGACATCGGCCTGTGTGGCACCGAGGAAGTTTACTTCGCTACCAGCCATTACCAGGCCGACGGCGGCATCATGGTTACCGCCAGCCATAACCCCAAGGGTTACAACGGTATGAAACTGGTGCGCGAGCAGTCACGCCCAATTAGCGGTGACACCGGGCTCAACGACATCCGCCAGCGCGTCGAAACCGGTGAACTGGGCACACAGGCAGCCAATCCCGGTAGCGTGCGTGAAGCGTTCGACAAGACCGCCTATATCGACCACCTCTTGACCTACATCGATCTAGCCACCCTCAAGCCGCTGAAGGTACTGGCCGACCCAGGCAATGGCGCGGTCGGCCCGGTACTGGAGTTGCTCAAGGCCCGCCTGCCGCTCGATATCACTATCATCAACGGAGAGCCGGACGGCAATTTCCCTAATGGCATTCCCAATCCGCTGCTGCCGGAGAATCGCGACCTTACGCGCCAGGCTGTACTCGACATCGGTGCCGACATGGGCATTGCGTTCGACGGTGACTTCGACCGCTGCTTCTTCTTCGACAACCAAGGCCGCTTCATTGAGGGTTACTACGTTGTCGGCCTGCTGGCCGAGATGTTGCTGGCCAAGCACCCAGGCAGCAAGATCATCCACGACCCGCGCCTGACCTGGAACACGTTTGAGCAAGTACGTGACGCTGGCGGCCAGGCCATTCAGAGCAAGACTGGCCACGCCTTCATCAAGGAGCGTATGCGCGCCGAAGACGCGGTGTACGGTGGCGAGATGAGCGCTCACCACTACTTCCGCGATTTCGCCTACTGCGACAGCGGCAACATCCCGTGGCTGCTGGTGGCTGCGTTGATGAGTGTCACTGGTAAGAGCCTGGACCAACTCGTAGACGAACGTATCGCCGCATTCCCTTGCAGTGGTGAGATCAACTACGAAGTGGCGGATGTTAAGGGCACGATCGAGAAAATTTTGGCCTTCTATCTGCCGCAGGACCCAAGCATCGATCGCACCGATGGGATCAGCATCGAGTTTGCTGACTGGCGTTTCAGCTTGAGGGGCTCCAATACAGAACCACTGCTGCGCCTGAACGTCGAGAGCCGTGCCGATGAAGCGCTGGTAGCCCAACGTGTGGGTGAAATCGCCCGCATGATCCAAGGATAATTATGCCCGCATGCTCCGTGCCCTCTGGGACATTACGTGAGCGAGAGCATGCGCAGCGTATAGGCATCGGCATCTAGGGACTGCATGACAGTCCCTAATCTTAAGCCCCTGCTTCCAATTTGGCCTCCACCTCCGCCCTCCATTAGTAACCTGCTGTAGCCGCTTGATGCCGGGGCGGGTGACCGAAGCGCTCGAGCGATGCACCATCCGATTGCGACCACGCCTGACGACATGAACCAAGCAGGGTCGACCCCTCAACGTGAACCCGTTCACCTCAAAAAAACTATACCCAGAGTAATCTCTGGAAGGCCTTGGGCCAGGAGCAGCTGATATTTCATGCTCAAAATGACATCAAAGTGATATCATCGATTTCACTGCCATTCGTCTCGAATATCCACAATGAATTAGAACTTTCGACTGCAATTGCTGCACTTCCCTTGACGCTTATGCCCTCGCACGCTTAACCTTCCGCCCCTTAGAACAGGGAAGTTTGCGGAATATCCGTCTGAATCGCCTCTGGGCGAGGCTTTCCTGAAGATGAATTCCGGCGTGCTTAGGCGCGCTGCATTGCTTTGCGGTCGCCATCTTGAAACCTCGTTCATCTTTGCAGATTCAGAAATCTGTCATCTTCGCCCTTGTTCTGCGCGAAGCGCGTGCACGTGTTGGCGATACCCGACTGGGGGCCCTGTGGATGCTCCTGGAGCCACTGGTCCACCTTCTCCTCTTCTCACTGCTGTTCGCAATGCTACGTGGCCGGACCGTCTCCGGCGTTGATTACCCGGTTTTTATCCTGGTTGGCATGGCGCCTTTCCTGCTCTACCGCAATACCGCACTGCGCCTTATGGACAGCCTTCGTGAAAATCGGTCGTTATTCGGCTACAAGCAGATCAAGCCGTTGGACACCTACATCGCCCGCGTCATTGTCGAAAGCTGCATTGCGGCTACGGTGTACGCCATCTTGATATTCGGTTTTGCTTGGTACGGTTTCGACATGTCGATTCATAGCCCACTGCAATGGGTTGCCACCCTGCTGCTGGGTCTGTTCTTCGCCTTTGGTCTGGGCATGCTCTTAGCCTTGATCACTCACGCCCTCCCCAGCGTAAAAATCATCATTCGCATGGCCTTCTTCCCCCTGTACTTCATCTCTGGAGTGCTCATTCCCGCATCCTATCTACCACCCACCATGATGCCGGTGCTGCTGCTCAACCCTTTCCTGCATATCCTCGAACTGATCCGGGCCGAGGTACTGCCGCACTACACCCCGGTTGACGGTGTGTCCGAGACCTATGTCATCAGCTTCACCCTGGTATTGCTGTTCCTATCCCTGGGTGCCTACCGCGCCCGCAGGATGCACCTGATTTCCACCAAGAACGGTTAAGTACAGGCCAAACGTGTTCGAGCTCAGAAACGTAACCAAGTCGTACCTTACGCCCAACGGTCGGCGGTATGTCTTCCGCAACCTGTCGCTGGCCATTCCGCCAGGGAAAAATATCGGACTTATCGGCCGGAACGGAGCTGGCAAGTCCACTCTAATGCGACTACTCGGCGGTGCAGACGTACCCGACTCGGGCACCATCATCACCGACCGCAGCATCTCCTGGCCGGTCGGCTTGACGGGAGGCTTCCAAGGCAGCATGACCGGGCGCGACAACATCAAGTTCGTCTGCCGCATCTACGGTGCAACCGGCGACGCCATGCGCGAAAAGATTCGCTACGTCCAGGAATTCGCCGAAATCGGAGATTGGATCGACGAGCCGATCAAGACCTACTCGTCAGGTATGCGGTCACGGGTGGCATTTGGCCTGAGCATGGCATTCGACTTCGATTACTACCTGATCGACGAAGTCATGTCGGTGGGCGATGCGCAGTTCAAACGTAAGTGTAACGAGGTTTTCCAGGACAAATTGCAGAAGTCCAACGTCGTCTTGGTTACCCACACCATGTCCGAAGTCGAAAAGCTCTGTGACGTGGTCCTGCTGGTACGTAATGGCGAAATCGAGATCTACGACGACGTATCTGAAGGCATCAAGGCCTACAGCAGTTGATCAACCCATTCCCAATTTAAAGCAGCACCGTCGACTTCAAGGATGCATCCAACTATGAGCAGTACGGGTAAAAAAAAGGGCTGGCGCCTGGCAATGGCCATGGTGGTTTTGCCGATGATCCTGGCAGGCGTGTACTACGGCATATTCGCCGTGGATCGTTTCGTAAGCTCCGCCCAGGTGGTGGTACGCCAGGACGGTAATAATCAAGGTGCACAGATGCCAGGGCTGGCGACCCTGCTTACTGGCACTAACCCGGCTTCACGAGAAGAAACCCTTTACCTCCGTGAGTACATCACGTCGATGGACATGATGTTGCTGCTCGAAGATCGAGTTCAGTGGATAGAGCAATACGCAGCACAGCGCGGCGATGTTTTCTTCTGGCTTGACAAAGAGGCCCCTCGCGAAGCTTTGCTCAAGTATTACCAGCGAATGGTATCTGCTCACTATGACGAAACAACCGGCCTGCTACGCGTTGAGGTTCAGGCATTCACTCCTGAGCTGTCCGAGAAAATGCTTCGGGTTATCCTCCAGGCCAGTGAGCACTTCGTCAACGAGGTCAGCCACAATATTGCCCGCGAACAAATGAAATTCGCCCAAGGCGAACTGGAAACCGCGCGCGTCAACTACTCGAAGCGTAAGACCCAGTTAATGAACTTCCAAAACGAGAACAAAGTACTGGACGGTGGTAACACTGCGCAAAGCCGAGCCACGATCATTGCCGACCTTGAAGGCCAACACACCAAGGAACAGGCTGTTCTCACCGAGATCTCGTTCAAGCTGCGAGCAGATGCACCACAGGTTCGTCAGCAGAAGCAGAAGGTCGAAGCCATCACCCAGCAACTGGCCAAAGAGAAGCGTTTGCTGGTTTCGTCACCCCAAGGGTCGCAGCTCAACGTGGTCGCTTCGCGCTTCCAGCAGCTGACCCTGGACGCGGGCATTGCCGAAGAAACCTACAAGACTGCCGTTGCTGCGCTCGACAATGCGCGTGTAGAAGCAAGCAAAAAGATTCGCACCCTGGTAACCGTAGTCAGCCCTAACACACCCCAACTCGCTCTCTACCCAGAGCGCTGGTACAACCTGGCAACTATCTTGCTTGGTCTACTAATGCTCTATGGCATCACTCGCTTCATTCTGGCTTCGATCGAGGATCATCGTGATTAATTCCCTGGCTGTCTCTAAGACGTTCAATTTGAAAGTGGCAGCTTTGGCGCTCGCGACGTTGGGCCTGGCTGGCTGTGGCGGCACCATGTCTGGTGCCGGTCCATACAAGGGCACGATTGAGAGCAAGAACGAGGCGTATAACCTCGTGGACATCAACGCCAATACCATCGGCCCATACCTAGCAGGTGCCCCACGCACTTCGCTGGCCTCGATTACCAAGCCTCAGCCACCTGAAGTACGTCTCGCCGCAGGCGATACATTAAATGTACTGATTGCCGATACCGCACCGGCAGACTCCGCCCTGTTTGCCCCCTTGGCAACTGGCGGCACTCAGCTAAAGTCACGTATCGACTCCCAGGGCATGTTGTCGCTGCCATATGTAGGACGGCAGTTTGTGGCTGGTATGACTCTCAATCAGGTCGAGACAATGATTCGTCGAGAGCTCAAGGGCATTACCACTGACGTGCAAACCCATGTGGAGCTGGTTGGTGACCTTTCCGGCTCAGTGCTGGTTGCCGGTGCCGTCAAGACACCAGGCCGTTTCAGCACACTGCAGGGGCCACTTACCCTGCTGGATGCCGTTAATCAGGCTGGCGGCCCTGTACTTGAGCCCCACTTGGTCAACGTGACCGTACGAACCGGCACAGAAGTGCAACAGTTCAATTATGAAGATGTCTTGGCCGGCAACAACATGGTGCTGCGCCCCAATTCGGAAGTGGTGCTTGACCGCGCACGCCAGCGCTTTGTAGCGATGGGCGCAGTGGCGGAGCCAGGCCTGAAAGATCTTCCTAGCCAGAACACAACTTTGCTTGATGCGTTGGGCAGTGTAGGCGGTCTGCGTGAAGCGAATGCTAACCCAGAAGGCGTGTTCGTGTTTCGGATGGCAAGTGGTGCAAATGTGAAGCCAACGGTGCTTCGTCTAAACATGCGTGATCCCGCCGCTGTTTTTTATGCTCGTCAGATAGCCGTTAAACCAGACGACACGATCTACGTCACCAACGCAGCTGTATACGAATGGCAGAAGGTCATCTCGCCAATCGTTCAAACCATGCTCCTGGGCCGCGCCACCGGCGCTTACAAATAAATTTTAACTTGATCAGGCATAGGGAAATCAAATGATCCCCGTCGTACTCTCCGGTGGCTCCGGCTCTCGCCTATGGCCACTATCGCGCGCCATGCACCCCAAGCAGTTCCTCGCCATTGGTGGCGAGTACTCTCTGTTTCAGTCAACGCTGCGGCGTCTGGCCAAAATTCAGGGTGATGCCCTGACTCCAATTATTGTGAGCAATGAGGACCATCGTTTCCTTGTTGCAGAACAATGCAGAGCCCTGGGCGTGACCCCAAGCGCAATCCTGCTGGAGCCTTGCGGTCGCAATACAGCGCCTGCCATCGCCGCTGCAGTTCTGCAGTCGCTAAGCACCGGCAAAGATGAATTGCTTCTGGTACTACCAGCTGATCACGCAATTGAAGATATCGCTGCCCTGCAAAGCGCATTCGAGACTGGCGCCGTTGCAGCGCGAGACGGAAGTATCGTCACCTTCGGGATCGTCCCAAATAAAGCAGAAACGGGCTACGGGTATATCCGGGTCGCTGAGAAAGGTCATGCAGCGCAACCTGTAGAAGCGTTCGTTGAAAAACCTGACCTAGCCAAGGCACAGGAATACCTGGAAGACGGCCGCTACTACTGGAACAGCGGTATGTTCCTGTTCAAAGCCTCGGTGATGCTTGAGCAACTGCGAGCCCATGCCCCACAGGTAGCACAAGCTGTTGAAAACGCGTTGGAATCAGCAAAAAGCGACCTCGACTTCACTCGCCTTGATGTCACTGCTTTCAGCACCGCCGAGAATATTTCCATTGACTACGCCGTCATGGAACGCTCTGACAAAGTAGCCGTAGTCCCTCTGGATGCAGGCTGGAACGATGTCGGATCTTGGTCTGCCGTTTGGGAAATTACGGATAAAGACGCACAAGGCAACGCTACTCAAGGTGATGTAATCCTTGAAGCAACCAGCAATGCTTATGTTCATGCGGAGCATCGCATGGTCTCGGTACTGGGCCTGGATGAAGTCGTCGTGGTAGAAACCGCTGACGCAGTGATGGTCGCATCGAAAGACAAAGCCCAGGACGTAAAGCTGCTGGTTGATCGCATCAAGCACGCCAAGCGTAGCGAAGCCACAAATCATCGAAAAGTCTACCGCCCTTGGGGAGCGTATGACTCGATTGACAACGGCCCGCGCTATCAGGTTAAGCGCATCACTGTTGCTCCGGGACAGAAGCTGTCGGTACAAATGCACCACCACCGTGCCGAGCACTGGATTGTTGTAACCGGGACTGCAAAAGTAACGATTGGCGACAAAGATATCCTGCTGACTGAAAACCAGTCCACCTACATCCCGATTGGTGTTGTACATGCCCTTGAAAATCCGGGGAAAATCCCCCTGGAGATGATTGAGGTTCAATCGGGAACGTACCTCGGCGAAGACGACATTGTTCGTTTTGAAGACAGATACGGCCGCGCCCCCCAACAAATCTTGATGCAAAGTACTGAACAATGAACCAGCAAGCCACTGAAATGGATCAGAAAAAACACATTCTTATCCTGACGCCAGAGATCCCGTATCCGGTATTTAAAGGTAATCAGAGCCGCATTGACCAGACCATCAAGGTGCTCCTCGCGGAGGGTCACGATGTATCTCTTGCTGTCCTGAACTTCAACCAAGAAGCCAGAACATCTGCGCACGTCCAGCAAGAACTGAAAGCACACTACCCGAACATTCGGGAAGTAGAGGTTCGCCGTCACCCGCGCTTCAACAAAGACGCAAAACCAAGCCTACTTCAAAAGCTGGCTAAGCTGTCAGATAAGAATCAGGTTTCAAATATTGATGCATGCCCGGACGCGTACAAGAAGCTTGTCCACCAGATGGTCGCTCAACTGCGCCCGACGCACGTCCTCGTCAACTATGTAAAGCTCGACCGGGCCATTCCGCGCTCATACAAAGGCGTGAGAATTGTCGACACTCACGACATTCAAACTAGCATTATCTCGGCCGCCATCCAAAGCGGAACCTATAAAAAGAAAGTCGACTTGGTCAGCTTTGAGCAGGACGAGTTCAAACTTCTCTCCACCTACGACTTCATCATTTCGATCAATCCGAATGAAACCCGGGAAATTCAGAAACGACTGCCCAACCAGAAGATCCTGACGCTACCAGCTTTTAACGATTTCCAGACAGAACACGTTACCGGCAAGGAAATCTATGACATTTTGTTCGTAGGCTCGGCGTCACCGTTTAACTCTGAGGGCATCAAGCACTTCATTCGGCACTCCTTCCCCGCCGTACGCAAAGCCTTCCCCAAGGTTAAACTTGCGATCGCAGGCGAAGTCAGTAATATCGCATCCGTGAAAGCCCTGAAGAACGACAACATCGTTTATCTTGGCCGCGTAGACGACCTGACTAAAACGTACGCTCAATCCAAGATCGTGGTTTCCCCGATCATGAGCGGCGCGGGAATGAAGGTCAAAAATATCGAAGCGTTTTCGCATGGCATGCCGATAGTAGCCACCGCCTTTTCAATGGACGGCATTGAAGGGAAAGACGGCACAAATTGCTTTATTAAAGACGACAATGCCGAGTTTGCCAAAGCCGTAATCGACTTGATTAAAGATGCTGAATTGCGAAAGAAAATTTCGCATAACGCATACATGCTAGCTAAAACCTACTACAGTCGGACTACGGCTGCACGCAGCTACAACGCAATCATTAACAATGATTTTACATATCGTCCAGAAATCATTGCAACCAGCACTGCGAAACACATAGCAGCCGCAGTGGGTGCCAACACCAAACGAACCAAAGCACTTATCTACAGCTCAGATGCTGACTACCTTATTGGCTATAAGCTCTCGCTTGCCGAAAGCTTTAAGAAGCTGGGTATCTATTCCGAATTTGTCACCATGGATTCGGCCCGATGCAACCGCTTTCTTTCGGAAGGCTACCTAGCACACCCTACCAGGCCCGACCTGGAGAAGAAGAAAAGGGAAGAAATAAAAGCCGAACTGCGCAAGCAATTCGAGGCAAGTGATCGCATTGAAATCACCCTCAAAGGCGTGAATATTAGCGACGAAATCACGACTTACAGAGATATGTTCCCTGAACATTTCGAAGGAAAGAAAGTGATTGACGTGATCGCTCACGCGATCCTTATCCTTGACTCGATACTTCGTCGAATTTCCAAAACGGCGCCAGATTTCTTGGTTGGCTGGAATGGCAACGGCCCCCACTTCATTTTCCTGATGAAGGTTGCTGCAAAAATCGCCAATGTGCCGGTTTTCCATGTTGAGCGCGGCCTACTGCCGGACACCTTGGTATTTGATCCGCAGGGTGTGAATTTTAAGAGTTATATTGCAGGCAGCTACCTCCCTCTTATTACCGAGGAAGAACGTAAGATCGCACGCGCATACATCAAAGATTTTTCTACTCAAGGCAAGACTATTGTTGGCAAAAATCTTGATCGGGAACTTACAAGTGAAGAGGTGAATCGCAAGATCGGGCTTCCATCTAGAGCCAAATTCATCTTTTTCCCAATGCAAATTGAGGGTGACTCCAACATCATCATAAACTCGCCAATCTACAAAAAGATGGCGGATGTTATCGAGGACGTCAAGCAAGTAGCGAACCGCACAGGTCTGAAAGTTGTATGTAGGCCGCACCCTGAATACTCCCTGACTCCTGAAGAGCTCAAGAAACTGCACCCCGGAGTGATTTTCGATAACTCCCTGCATCTTCACACGATGCTGAAGCATGCTGTTGCGAACGTAGTGATTAACTCCACTGTAGGCCTTGAGTCAATTCTGCTTGGCAGGCCAACTATCGCACTCGGACACAGCGTGTATTCAGGCAAGGGAATTACCCTTGACGCATTCCATAGAGATCATATCGAAGTGGCCGTAAGGAAGGTTATTGACTCAGACTTCGATAAATCCGGTACCGCCCTGCGCACTGAAGCATTAGTACATCAACTGTTCAACAACAGCCTGATTCGACTCAACGACTCGGAGTCGAACAAGAACATGCTAGCGAATACGCTGCTTAAGAATGGCGTTATAGTAAACAGTTCGCTCCCCGAACCGAAGTTACCGCAACTTGCCACTCGATATATCCAGCAATACAACTCGTTTGCTCAAGCGGTGAAAGGTGCCCATAAAATCTTCATTTGCAACACCATAGAACCAGACACCCGACTCTGGCTTAACGGTAATACTCGCCCAGTGTTCACGGACGAACTGATCAAGGGACATTTTGCAAAAGCTACAAAAGCTGAACTGTCATTTACGAGCGCCAACGATCAAGTCGCACTCGACAAAGGCACGATAAAGGTCGTCATCACACCGTCTAAAACGGCGAAAAAACCTAAAAATATCGCACCTAATGAATTTTATGTAGACGAGTATTTTTATCCGGTCGCCTAAATAATAGGGGCTGCGCAAGCAGCCCTATTAGCTCCAGCAAAATATTAGCTGATGCCGACCAACTCAGCTCTACACTTGCCGACAGCAAGCCATTACAGACTTCAACATATATTGGACTTAAGCCTTGAAAATCACTTCCTCCATCGAATGCTCTAACTCCTCACCATTCGTTCTCTTCGGCGGCATCAACGTTCTTGAATCTGAGTATCTTGCTCTTACTGCATGCGCTGAGTATGTTCGTGTAACTGAAAAACTTGGAATCCCCTACGTTTTCAAAGCTAGCTTTGACAAGGCCAATCGTTCCTCTATCCACTCTTATCGTGGCCCAGGAATGGAAGAAGGCCTGCGAATCTTTGAAAAGGTAAAAGCCGAGTTCAATGTTCCAATTATCACTGATGTGCATGAGATCTATCAGGCTGCACCCGTCGCTGAAGTTGTGGACGTACTTCAACTACCTGCGTTCTTAGCCCGCCAGACCGATTTAGTGGTTGCCCTCGCGAAAACAGCCAAACCGGTAAACATTAAAAAGCCACAATTTCTGAGCCCAGCTCAGATGCAAAATATTGTCCATAAGTTTAAAGAGGCTGGCAATGACCAGCTTATCTTGTGCGACCGCGGAACTTGCATGGGTTACGATAACTTGGTAGTTGACATGTTAGGTTTCGGCGTGATGAAACGTGCATGTGAAAACTTACCGATTATCTTCGATGTCACCCACGCCTTGCAGAATCGTGACCCGTCCGGGGCTGCCTCCGGCGGACGCCGCGAACAAGTCGTAGATTTGGCACGCGCAGGGATGGGCGTAGGTTTGGCTGGTTTGTTCCTAGAAGCGCATCCGACTCCTGATCAAGCCAAGTGCGACGGCCCGAGCGCCCTTCCGCTGGACAAACTAGAGCCGTTCCTCGCCCAAATCAAGGCGCTGGACGATCTGGTCAAGTCTTTCCCTACCTTGACGATCTCGTAAACTTTGTTAATGCAGTAAGGACTGTGAAGATGGCAAATTGTGAACAGCGGGTCGCGATCGTCATTCCAGCCCGCTACGGCTCGACCCGATTGCCGGGCAAGCCGTTGGCTGATATTGCAGGTAAGCCGATGGTACAGCATGTTTACGAACGTGCATTGCAAGTATCAAATGCTCATACCGTTGTAGTTGCTACAGACGACGAACGCGTGGCATCAGCGGTGAAAGCGTTCGGTGGCCACTGTGTGATGACATCTCCGGATCACACTTCCGGTACTGATCGTCTGGCTGAAGTCATGAAGCAAGTTGATGCAGATATTTATATAAACCTGCAAGGTGACGAACCGCTCGTACGACCAGAGGATATCGAGAAGCTTGCAACAGGCATGCTGTCCGATGGAGAAGTTAGTGTCGGCACCCTCTGCCATTCAATTGACGCTCGAGAGTCTACTAACCCCAATTGCGTCAAGGTTGTATTAGCAGAAAACGGCAACGCGCTCTACTTTAGTCGCTCGCCGATCCCATACCCCAGGGAGGACGAGCATGCCAACTACTTAAAGCATGTTGGCGTTTATGCTTACCGCCGAGAGGTACTGGCAGACTATCCCAAATTAAAACAGCCAATGATGGAACAGGCTGAGAAGCTTGAGCAACTTCGCCTACTCGCGGCAGGCTATTGCATACGCGCCTATATGGTGGATCCAACCGGCCCCGGGGTTGACACACCTGAATGCCTAGAACAGGTCCGCGCATTAATCAGTGGCCGCCCGATATCACACAAGCCAGCATTGGCTGATATTCGGTTGGTTATTACAGATGTGGATGGGGTATTGACAGACGGTGGCATCTATTATGATGCAAGCGGGGAATGCCTGAAACGCTTCCATGTACGTGATGGAATGGGAATGCGGCTACTCGAAGAGAACGGTGTGAAGGTAGCAGTTTTATCTGGGCGTGACTCAGCAACGCTTAGAAAGCGTGTAACTGACCTAGGCATCTCACTCTGCCAATTTGGCGTTAAGGATAAAGGGGCGGCTTGCAATCAATTGATGGCAGACGCGGGTGTTACTGCTGAGCAGACGGCATGTATTGGAGATGATTGCATTGACTTACCCGCCTTCGCGGCATGCGGACTATCATTTGCAGTCGCTGACGCGCCAATTTATGTGAAAGACGCAGCTTCAGAGACGCTTACTGCATCTGGTGGCTCAGGGGCATTCCGAGAGGTCGCCGATGCAATTCTGCACGCGCAAAACAAGCAGGCGGTGCTAGGAACCGCGGCAGGTTACGCGCAAGTCATGGCAAAAATGGCTCAGTGATACCAAATAGCGGCAACCCGAAGGGATTGCCGCTCATCCACATCCCGCATCAGAAAACTCCGACTGCATCAGTGCTTTACACCCGCTATCCTATGACGGTTTTCTGGACCCTATGGAGTGACTTACTCGGTTAGGGCCCTGATGAGCGTCATTATTCCGGCGCTAAGAAAACTTGAGGATGTGAACATAAGAGGGCATCATGTACTTAACGATAGCCTCGAGGTGGTCAGCAAGGAAGCGGGATCGCCAGGAGGCTGATTTTTAATATTTTTTGAGAAGTAGTTGCTAGAATGATAGTAAATGGAACTATTACAAAAAGCCAAAATGTTGTTGTTGACTACTTTCACAAGCCGTTGAATTTGCCTGGAATTGTAGCAATCACATTTACTCCAAGTGGAAACCGAGTTCTTGACGGCCTCGGCTTTGGCGGAAAATTCCTACTAGATAACAAAGTCGATCTTATTTCAGTTAAGTGCAACAATGACAGTTGGTTCCAGACCATCCCCGAAGAATCCTTCGAGCTAATAAACAAGATCATTGAGAACAAGGGCTACTCCACTGTAGTCGCATATGGCTCTTCCATGGGAGGATATGCTGCCGTACAGTTTTCGAAAAAATTCAAATGCAACATAGTGCTTGCGCTTTCACCGCAGTTCAGCATTACTGAAAGCTTTGATAAGCGCTGGGAAAGCCACGCAAAGAAAGTCGAGTGGAAATACAACATCGGCTCGGATGATCTCGACCCATCATGCAATTACTTTGTCTTCTACGACCCACACGACCTCGACAAAGAACACGCCGATCGCGTCATTGCGTTATCCAAAACTGGAAATATAACCAATGTTGCAATTCCTTTTGCAGGACACCCGGTGAGCCACTACCTTCAAGAAACGGGAGTTCTCAAAGAGGTGGCATTAACTGTGTTCCGCGGTGCCACCCCGAACAATATAAACCTCAGAAAAAATAAGGCTAGATCCAAATCGTACCTGAAAAATCTCTCGATTTACTTACACAAGAAAAACAAACTCGCCCTTTCGCTGTCTGTAATCAATAAAGCAATTGACCTCGATGCCGAGTCGTCTTCATACTTCATGCATAAAGGCACCCTACTCGAAAGTATGGGGCGTGTCGATGAAGCAGTTAAGGCTTTCGAGCAGTGCTTTGAGCTTGACCCCAACCCACTCATAAAACTCAGAATAAGCAAAATACTTGTCGGGGAAAGAAGATTTTCAGAGGCACTGGAGCACATAGATGCGGGGATCAAGAACTCCTCTGGAATGGCAGTATTACACCGTCAACGGAGTGAAATTCTTGTTGGATTGGGCGACATGGAATCTGCGATTGACTCGGTAGTCGTGGCACTTACACATGATCCGAAAAACCCATTCTATCGAATTCATCTGAGTAACCTTTATAGCAAACAGGGAAGATTCGCCGACGCTCTTATTGCAGTGGATGATGGCATTACTCATTCGCCGAACGTATCAGCCCTCTATCGAAATAAGATTGAAATCTTGAAAAAGCTCGGCGACTTTGACGGCGCCAAGGCTGTATCTCAGCTTCCCGAATATGCGGCACAGCAGTAGTCAACTTTCATTTAAGATTCAATCAAGAGCCCTCGAGTTAGGGCTCTAATGCGCACCCCAAAGATTTTAATCACAGCTTTCGTATATATTATTCTCCACTACGTTCCCTTTAGGAGCCAGACCCGTAATTCGAGTTGTCATATTTGACGGCTCGACAACCCAATCACCAGAAACCACATCCGCCCTGTTGTTCTTTACAATGTTGGAGTTCCCACCAATTCTGACATATTGTCCATTCCTACAGAACTTATTTCCCTCAACCAAATTATGATCTGCATAATCCCTATAGTATTTTTTTGCACCATCTAAAGATTGATCCCCACAATCCCTATGAGACAGATTGCTTCCTTGGCGCGAAGCAATCCAAACCCCAACCTTCTCATCAATAAATCTATTATTCCGTATGATGTTATCGTTACTCGACTGCCAACGAAGAACTGCCATACCTTTACTGAAATTCTCACCACAGTTCTTATATAAAAAAACACCCCCAGCAGAGTTACTCACAAAACTATTCCCTTGAATCAAATTTCTCGCTGAAGAGTCAATGGACAGGCCTTCTCGCTGCCCCGTACCCTCCCCCTCCCAAACACCATTCTTAGTGATAAGATTATCAAGAATCTTTATGCTCCTGGTACTTTGCTCCAAATATACACCAGAGCTTTTCGACCCACTTACAACCGAATTTCGGAATACAGAATCAGTTACATAACTATAAAAATAAACACCAACATTACCACTATTTTCAACATTAAAATTTGAGATCTCGACTTCAGAAGGGCTGGACTTGTAATTCTTCACCCTATCTATCGAGCGCTTAAAATCAGGAATACCAGACCCCACCATAACCCCATTAACAGTGAAATTTTTCACATTGCAATTCGAGACCCTCACATTCCTCAACTCCCCCCCATTGCTTTTAATTTCTAGCCCATACTTAAGCCGCCCCATGCCGTCCAAGGTAGCCCCATCGCAGTCAAGACTCAAATTTGAAGTTGAAATTATTATTGACTGATTGTAAACACACTCACGCTTGAGCTTCGTATCAGCCTGCAGCACACCATCGCTAGGCAGTTTACAATTTTCAGCACTCTGACCAGCAATAACACTACCCGCCCAACCCGCCGCCACTGCCCAGCCAAGGACAACCACCGAAACTCTCGTCCCTTTCATCTTAATACCCCCAAGCCTGCCGATTAAATTTAGTGTAAACCATTGCCTTTCCATCACACATCGAAATGCAACCGACTAACAACCCAAGACCATCAAACTATACTGCACGGCCATAACATGTATGCTAGCACTGCAAGGGAGAATAACCAAAGTTCAGCCTATCCCTAAACCCTCAAAATCACGTCCTTCCATACGATTCAAATTTCATAATCCGCCATTTATACTTTGCACAAAATCTGGAGCATAAAAAAAGCCAGCATGCATCGCATACCAGCTTTCTTTTAAAAAATTGCCTTAATCGAAAATTTCTACGACACCGACAACTGCCCCTTCCGCGTCAGTCACAGCCAATGCCCGGATTTTATTATCCAGCATGTAGGCCTCAGCCTCTGAAAGCTGCGAATCCTCGCGAATGGTGTGCGGGCTAGCAGTCATGAATTGATCAACAGAGGATTGAGTAATGCTTTCATCCTCCAGCAGTGCTCGACGTAGATCCCCGTCAGTGACGATGCCAACCAATTTTTCATTGTCCATTACAACTGTCATGCCCAGACGGCTACGAGTCATGACCAACAAACAATCATGGAAGCTGGTAGAAGGAGTAACGACCGGAGCTGGAGAGTGCATGACATCGCAAACACGAGTTAGCAGCTTACGGCCCAAGCTGCCACCGGGGTGGTAGCGAGCGAAGTCCATTGGCTTGAATTGGATAGCTTCGATAAGCGCTACTGCCAACGCATCGCCCATAGCCATGGTTGCCAGGGTAGAAGTGGTGGGAGCTAGGTTGTTCGGGCAGACTTCGCGCTCAACCGATATGTCGAGCCAGATATCTGCATGTTTGGCGAGCGTTGACTTGCCATTCCCAGTCATAGCGATGATCTTGTTACCAAATGACTTCAGGCTTGGGATCAGCTTGATCAGCTCTTCGGTCTCGCCGCTATAGCTGATGAGAATCAGCACATCGATGGGTTTGAGCATGCCCAGGTCGCCGTGGAAAGCTTCGGCTGGGTGTAGGAAGAAGCTGGGTGTGCCCGTGGAGGCGAAGGTGGCGACCATCTTCTGGCCGATCAAACCGGACTTGCCCATACCACACACGACGGTGCGGCCTTGGCAGCCGAGGATTAGTTCAACGGCACTCTGGAACTCGCCGTCGAGGCGGTCTGCCAAATGAGTAACGGCTTGGGCCTGGGCAATGAGAGCTTCTTTGGCGATGCTGAGGTGATTCATTTTCGTCCCTGACGACAGCTGAATATTTGCGAAGCCGCGAATGTTAAGGTTTTTGGAACGGGAAGCAAAGCACAGGGGCACTAATCCACAAGCAATCTGACCAGCGTAGCCTCTAACTTGGCAGTTAATGATGAGCTACCCACCACCCCAGTGATATCATAGAGCCACCACCACTAAGCCAATGCTCCCCTATTGAATTTGGCGCTTTCGCGTGTCTTCGGCCCGGTGATATCGGCCTCCGGAAGCACCCAAGACCCAAGCCGAGACTTGACTGACCGGACCTAAAAACCCGACCTTGAGACTTTTTTCTTCACTTACGGTTCCGCTACAGGAGGTAGAAATTCCGAAACTAAATGGGTGGGATGACCATTGCTGTATGAAAGGCCGAAATTGCTACCTAGGTTGCTCGGTGCAGCAGTCAACGTGGAAAATTTAACGGACCTGGATAGCCCTCCTACAGCTCACGTCCTAGCCCGATACCTTCCAAATCAATGCCTTGTTGCAACTTTTCGTTGTGAAAGAGCCTCTCATACAGCAGCATAGACCCCTTTGAATGCTTGAATTTGGACGTATGGCGTTGCCAACATGGATGTTATGAATCCTCCTACACACTCGCACGTAAACAGCAAGACGCTGTACCGCTGGCAACGCACCTCACTCGAGCGCCATCTCCATGCCCTTGTTCCCCAATGGGACAAAAGAAGACTGGAGATCACGACCGAGGTTTTGGGCGCGAATGCATCGTTCGTTAACTACGTACACCACCACCGCCTGCTGGACCCGTGCACAGGGCAACCCGTGGAGATTGTGGAAAAGTCAATCCGCAAGATGGCGTTCATCGGAAGCCAGGAGGCGCGGTTTCATCGTGCCACTGGAATGTTAGTGGGAAGCACGCACTTCCAATACCCCGCCTGCCTAGGCGTAATCGAAACACCGTGGGAAAGCTTGATTTTCACCGAGTTTGTGTGCGGCAAGCCTCCGCGTATGCACGCAATTTCCAAGCAATTGGCGCACGGGATAGCCGAGCTTGAGACCCTGAGTCATGACTACCTGCAATCTCAGCCTCTTGCCAAAGCTCCCTTGTATTGGAGTATGGACTTCTTCAGACCATGGTTCCTGCTCCGCCCTCGCTTCAATTTTGTCCGCTGCTTGCCAGCCCTTGAGGAGCTTGGAATTCAAGATGAACGATTTGCCGGCTTAGCAGAACGCTTCAAAGCCTTCGTCCCGCTGACTCAAAAAATGGCGGCTAAAGCTCGTCACAGCCCACGCTGCATCAGCCACATGGATTATCTGCGTAAGAACCTTTTTGTCGACCAGGGGCAACTGCACCTGATCGACTGGAGCGAGGTGAAAGTCGGCCGACTGGGCTTCGACGGTGGGGCCTATTTAGGCAGCTTGTTCCGGCGCAAAGAGATGAAGGTGTTCCTGACCGCACAGGCGGAGTTTATCGACACCTATCGCACCGCACTGCCGGGCCGATTTAACATTGAGCAAGCCCTAGAGAACCTCCGCTACGTGTTTCTACTCACAGCGCTATTCCATTGCCTGCGTCCTGAGACAATTGGGGAATACAGAGAGCGTGACCGAATGGCACTCCTGAGAGAAAAATACGCATATTTGCTGGGGCTAATTGAGGGCCTTTAGGCAAGCCTAGGGTTTGCTGATCGGGCAATTTTTAAGCTTGCCCACGGATATGAGAGGCCTAACCACCCGCTAGATACCACTACCTTGAACCGAGGAGTCTGCTACGAATAGATATCATTTTGATGCTATACGTCAGCATTTTGCGCAGATTGTCTAATTTCTTTTTGCGATTTTTTACCAGCGGCGCGCCTACCAAACTGAATTTGTATTAAGATTCGCCATCCTTTGTTTCCACCGGACCTGCAGGGCTACTGGCCCCTGCCGTCCCTTTGCTGAATGGATGCCGCTCCACGTTTATGGACGACGCTTCGCCCCGCCCTCGCCTGCTGGTCCTTTCAAAGGGAGCCCAGCGCATCACTACGTTGCCTGCATTGCTGCCCGACTTCGCGCTGCAAAACGGAGCTGTGCGCGATGTCGAGCTTGCTGATTGGGTAATGGCTTGGGGTCGCAAGCCGAGCGCCATCAAAGCAATGGCCGAGGCGAACAAAGCAGGCAAGCCTGTACTGACTCTGGAGGATGGCTTTCTTCGTTCCGTAGGCCTGGGTGCCGATGAGCCTCCGCTGTCGCTGATAGTCGACAATGTCGGTGTGTACTACGACGCCACTCAGCCATCACGGCTGGAACAATTGATTGCCACCCCCCTCAGCACTGAAGCAACCCAGCGGGCTCTGGAGCTGCGCACCCTTTGGCAGCAACAGCGGGTCTCCAAGTACAATGACGCACGTATTGAACAGCCAGACCTGCCGACAGATTGCGTACTGGTAGCAGACCAGACTTGTGGTGATGCCTCACTACAGGGCGCGGGGGTGGGCGATTTCCGGGCAATGCTCGATACAGCGTTAGCGCGCTACCCGCACAGCACCATCGTGCTCAAGGTACATCCCGACGTAGTGGCCGGTCGCAAGGCTGGACATTTCGACCTAGCGGAACTAGCTAGTAATCCTCGGGTATTGGTGCTGACACGCAACATCCACCCGGCCGATCTGCTGCCGCGTATGCGTGCGGTGTTCGTGATGACATCGCAACTGGGCTTCGATGCCCTGCTTTGGAATGTGCCGGTACACACCTGGGGCATGCCTTTTTATGCAGGCTGGGGCCTTACTGATGACCGCTTGCCGGCACCCTCGCGACGTAGATCCGTAACGTTGGCTCAGTTGATCCACGCCAGCCTGGTGGATTACCCCCGTTATATATGCCCTGAGCGGGGCGAACCATGCACGCCAGAAGTGCTGATCAGCTGGCTGGGCCTGCAGCGGCGTCACCGCAGCGTGCTGCCAGGTAGCGTGCAAATGCTAGGTTTCAGTCGCTGGAAGGAGCCACTGGCAAACCTGTTCTTCAACGGTGCGGCCATCCGCTTCGTCAAGCCAAAGCAACGGCTGGCAGAAAACTTGCCGGTGGTCTCCTGGGGTTGCAAGCACGACGCAGAACTTAGCACCCACCCGCTGCCGGTCAACAGGGTAGAAGATGGCTTTCTGCGTTCGGTCGGCCTAGGTGCAGGTAAAGCTCGCCCGTTGTCGTGGGTGATCGACGACATCGGCATTTATTACGACGCTACCCGGCCTTCCAGGCTGGAGCGAATTTTGGCCAACGAACCGTTCACCCCGCGTCTGATAGCTCGCGCGGAAGCATTGCGTCAGGCCATCTGCGCTGCTGGGCTGACCAAATACAACCTGCCGGGGGGCAGCTGGGATCGTCCTGCGCACGCTAAGCGAATAATTCTGGTCGCCGGCCAAGTCGAGGGCGACGCATCGATTCGCTTCGGCGGCAACCGTATCCGCAACAACCTGCAGCTGCTGCGCACTGTACGCAAGCAAAACCCCGAAGCCTGGATTCTGTACAAGCCTCATCCGGAAGTGCTTGCTGGTACCCGAGCCCGCGGCGATGACGAAGCACAGACCGTGCACTGGTGCGACGAAGTGATCGGCGATACGCCTCTGCAGCAGTTGCTGGAAGTGGTCGACGAATTGCATGTACTGACCTCGCAGTCCGGCTTCGAAGCCTTGCTGCGTGGGGTACCGGTTACCACCTACGGCCAACCTTTTTATGCCGGGTGGGGGCTGACCCGCGATCTGGACCTGCAGCCACAAGTGCAGGCGCGGCGTAGCCGCCAGTTGACGCTGGATGAGCTGGTAGCCGGCACACTGCTGCTCTACCCCACCTATGTAAGCCTGGTCACCAATCGATTTACCACGGCTGAACAGACCCTTTACGAATTACAAAACTGGCACGCGATACCGCAGCCTGGAGCAACCTCCCGATGGCAGGACTTGATTCGACGCTTGAGCAGTTTGTTGGGCATGAAGCGCCCGACCAACTGAATGCAAGGGCGACGCGTGGTCCGCTGCTGCGCGTCCCTTCTAACCATTTTCTGTTTCTGCAGGGGGTTAGTTCGCCCTTTTTCAGTCGCCTGGCGAAAGGCCTGCGCGATATCGGCCAGCGTGTGCACAGCGTGCGCTACAACGTTGGCGATACCTTCTATGGACCTAGCGGTGGGCAGCTGACCTGCCCGCACCGCGCAGAGGACATGGACGCCTGGTATGCCGATACGTTTCGCCGGCTGGACATCACCGACCTGGTGCTGTTCGGCGACTGCCGCCCGGTGCACCGCCCAGCGGTAAAACTGGCGCGGTTGTTGGGCATCCGCGTGCATGTATTCGAAGAAGGTTATTTCCGCCCCTACTGGGTGACCTTGGAGCGTGATGGCGTGAATAACAATTCACGCCTGCCACGTGATCCGCAGTGGTACCGCGATGTAGGCAAGCACATACCGCGCTACCAGAACGGCAATGCGTTCAAGCTGTCATTCGCTGCCCGCGCCACCCATGATGTGCTGTACCACGCCGGTGGGGCATTGAACGCGTTGTGTTACCCGCGCTATCGCACCCATGCCCCCTTCAACGCTGCAGTGGAATACGCGGGGTTCATCCGCCAGGGCATTCGCCTGCTACGCGCACGCGTACACGACGATGCCTTGGTCGCGGAGGTGGCGCGCGAGCGTCACCCCACCTTCCTGCTGCCCTTGCAACTGGATAGCGACGCGCAAATCCGCGACCACTCGCCCTTTCAGAACATGACTGAGGTGATCGAGCACGTCATCGATTCGTTCTCGCTCAACGCACCGTTCGATGCGCGCCTGCTGGTCAAGAACCACCCGCTGACGCCTGGGCTGATCAACTACCGCAAGGTCACCGAAAAACTGGCGCGCAAATACGATGTGGCCGAACGCGTCGATTATCTCGAAAGCGGGCATATGCCCACCCTGCTCTCGCACATCACCGGGATGATCACCGTTAACAGCACGGCGGGGGCTTCAGCGCTGCTGCACCATCGCCCGACCTGTACACTGGCCGAGCCGATCTATGCCATGCCTGGGCTGACGCACCAAGGTGGGCTGGACGACTTTTGGCAGAACCCTGAGGCGCCCGACAACACGTTGTTCCAGCGTTTTCGCAACACAGTCATCCACACCACCCAGGTCAACGGCGGTTTCTACACTGGCTGCGGCATCGACATGGCGGTCACCAATTGCCTCGAAGTGCTGATGGCGAAAACTTCAAGAATCGAAAAATACCTATGAACCACACCGCTTCACCTCGCTGCATCCTCATCACCGGCGCCACCGGCGGCATCGGC